>Ga0097691_1002312_pt1 | contig 12923 bp, 8 predicted proteins | sample NGESurdeep072012_8_FD_72858 | JGI IMG/M metagenome (GOLD analysis project Ga0097691, IMG submission 72858) | Arctic peat soil microbial communities from Barrow, Alaska - NGEE Surface sample 210-1 deep-072012 | ecosystem: Environmental > Terrestrial > Soil > Wetlands > Peat ...
CGGCTTCTAACTGGCGCCCGGCTGTCAGCCTTAGTTACCGACAGCCGGTAGCCCGTAGTTAGCAGTTCAGTTCTTCGCGATCCAGCTCGAGAACCAGCCGAGCACGCGCACCCAGCCCTCGCGATGCGCGGTGACCATCTCCGGCCGTCCGGCAAAGCCACTGTGAACCAGCGTCAGCCGTGAACCCGTCGGCGTCGGCTCGATCTCGCATCTCACAGTCGTTACCGCAAACCCGTCCCAGCTCGGCGACCAGGTGTACTCGAGAAGGCGCGGCGGATCCACTGTGATGTACTCACCGCGCACGAGCTGCTCCGCCCCGTCGCGCGGGCCCATCGCGTCGCCTTCCTTGCCCTTGATGTGGCTCACCCATTTTCCGCCGGGCCTCAAATCCACTTCCCATCGCTCTGTCTCGTACATGCCGGGCGCTCCCCACCACTGCGCGAGCTGTTTTGGATCGGTGAGGGCGCGAAACACCACATCGGGCGGTGCGGCGATGTCGGCGACGACGTTGATGGTTCCCTTCTCGGTGTCGGCCGTCGCGCGAACGTCCGAGGTCTCCTTCGTTGCTGCTGTCATGACTCTTTCTCCTCTGAGGGTTGTTCGAGGTGACGCTTGAGACTCGCGATGTTGTGATGCCAGAACCTGCGGTACTCCTCTGCCCAGCTCGCGACTTCCTTGATCCGCTCCGGCTCGAGCTGGTAGATCCGCTGACGCCCCTCCCTCTTCTCGCGCACGAGCCGAGCGTTGCGGAGCACGCGGAGATGCCTTGAGATGGCGGGGCGGCTGACCCGGAACCCGGACACCAGCTCGTTCACGGGCGCGCTCCCCCGCCGCAGGCGGTCGAGTATCGCCCGGCGGGTGGGGTCGGAGACGGCGAGGAACACGTCGGCGTGGGCAGCGGATCGGGGCATATGGATAGGTAACGTTTCTGTTACCTATTTAATACCCCGATTGGCGGCTGTCAATGGTGTCAACTACCGACTACGGGCTGTTAGCAGTTCGGAGAGCGACCGCCGCCACGTGATCGTCCATGTCCTCGAGATCATGCACTAACCAACCGTCAGCGACACTCACCTTGGCCGGATCGAGCGCCAGGCCCGAGCCCGTCGCTTTGACGTACGCCTCCTTCCTTACCCACGTGCGAAAGAAGAAACGCGCCCGCTCCACTTGGGCGAGCCGCTCAAAGGCCGCGCGCTCATCGGCGGAGAAGAAATGCACCGCCACACGACCCATGTCGCCGTGCGGCGCGACGCGCTCGACGTCGATCCCAACTTCACGATCGGCAAATACAAACAACGCCAGATCGCCACAATGGGAGACATTGAAGTGCAGTCCGTCAATCGCGCCTCCGGGACCGAGCGCCGGTTTCCCGCCGGGAAGAACGCAGAGCGGCACATCGCGTGGCGCCCTCGCGGTAAGCTCACCGAGGAGCGTGCGAAGTGTCGCGCGAGCGACGACAAAGCGACGGCGGTCACGCTCATGGTGGAATCTCCCGGCGCGCGCGCGCTCCGCAGGATCGAGAATGTCGTGCAGCGCGGCGACTTCGTCCGCTGGCCGGACAAGTGAAGCGCGCCAGACATGAACGCCTTGCATCAGCTCTCCCTTGCCCGTTCGATGGAAGCGGCAAGTGCCTGCGCGGAATGCTCGAAATGCTGGTGCAGCATCGACCAGTGATTTCCCGGGACAGATCGCCACTCGAGCCTGGACAGCAGCTGCGTCCACACGCCGCGCGGATCCCACGGCGGGTTTGCCGGACCCTTCACAGGCCAGATGATGGCCACGCGACCCGCGTACTCTCGCGGGACGTAGCTGGTCCAGGCTTCCTCCATGAACCGCACGTGTGCCGTCAACTCCCAATGGGCCGTTTGATCAGCGGACTCGGCGCCATCCGGTACCGGCAGCCAATCCTGACGCATGTGATCCTGTATCCGCTCGTCTGCCTCCCGGGGCGCCCGACTCTTCACCATTGACACGATCGAAATGGGCCGTCGCGCAATCCGCGCTGCAAAACTCGTCACCCACCGGCTTGACTGCATCATGCGGTCGAGGCGTTCCTGCGACGACGAGAGCCGCTGCACTCGCCAGATCTCTCTGAGAGTGCGCACCACGTAGTCCGTGACACCGGAGAATTCCGCATACTGGAATTCCTCCGGTACGCCGCACAGCAGGGCGACGCGTCGCATCACCCTGAAGCCCCGATGCACCGGCGTACGCGCATCAGGGTGAATGAGAATCACCAGCGGAACACTCTCGCCGCCGGCCTCGAGTTGTTGCGCGATCTCGAACGCCAGCGTAGCGCCGAAACAGTTTCCGCCAAGCAAGTACGGGCCCTTCGGTCGCTCGGCGCGAATCAGCTCGATCATGCGTGCCGCTGTTGCCTCGACGGTGATCGGTGCTTCGAAAATCGGAATCGGAACGAGATAGAATCCCTGATCGGCGGGCAGATAGGGCGCAAGCTTGTACGCGTACAGGCCTCCGCCAGGCGGCTGTCCATTCAGATAGAAGAGCGACGGCCACGCGGGTCGTGACCGCACTTTGACAATTGGCGGCAGATCGAGAGCGGCCGCGGCCGGCGATCTCGCAGGCTCGCCCGCAATGAGACTCGCCATGGCATGGATTGTCGGCTCGTCGTAAAAGGCCCGGAGACTTATTGTCTCGCCGATTTCGTCAGCAACTCGCTGAAGCATGCGGACGGCGAGGAGAGAATGTCCGCCAAGGTCGAAGAAGGAATCGCGTGTGCCGACATCGGTAATGTCGAGCAGCTCTCTCCATATTGTCGCCAGGTGCTTCTCGCGATGCGTCCTCGGCAGCTCGATATCGGGCGAGGGCTCCGGCTGGAAATCGGACGGATCAGGCAACGCAGCGCGATCGATTTTTCCATTGGGTCCGTGCGGCAGCTCCTCAAGCGGAACGATTAGCGCCGGGATGAATTGCGGCGGCAGCTCGTTCTCGAGCGCTCGGCGCAAGTCGAGAGATGAGCTGGCACCATTGTTCACGGCAACGTACGCGACCAGCCGATGCTCTCCCTCCTCGTCCATGTGTGCAATGACGATACTTTCCTTCACTGCCGGCAATCGGTCGAGTGCAGCCTCGACTTCCTCCAGTTCGACACGAACGCCACGGATCTTCAGTTGATGGTCGCGACGGCCGATATACTCGATGACTCCGTCGGGACCGAAACGGGCAATGTCTCCGGTGCGATAGACCCGATCGCCGTTTCCTGCGCGGAAGGGATGCGCGGGAAACCGCTCCGCGGTGAGATCAGGACGGTCGTGGTAGCCGTTCGAAACGTAGACGCCACCGATGTATATCTCTCCGGCAACTCCGATTGGGACCAACCCCAAACCCGCATCGAGAATGTAGACCTCGGCATTGGTTATCCGACGGCCAATCGGCACCGTGCGACGGGCATCGCCACGCTCGCACTTCCAGGCGGTCACCGTTATCGACGTTTCTGTCGGACCGTAAAGATTGTGGAGCTCAGCGTGCGGCATGCGTGCGAAGAACTTTTCCTGGAGCGCCGGTGAGAGCACCTGCCCGATAGCGAGCACCCGCATTACTTGATCGCAGCGGGTGAAGCCTGGCACATCCAGCATCAGTTTCAGCAGGGATGGCGAAAAGCCGACCGTGGCGACCCGCTGATCGGTGATTACCTGTACGAGATAATCAGCGTCGCGCTGACCTCCCGGACGCGGCAGGTAAGTGCGCGCGCCTACCATAAGCGGCCAGAATATCTCCCATGCTGCCGCGTCGAATCCGAGCGACGTCTGCTGAAGCATGCAGTCACCGGCCTTTAGTCCGTACATCTGCTGCATGGTGAGCAGATTGTTGACGATGCCGCGATGCGTGCTGAGCACTCCCTTGGGCAGTCCCGTGGAGCCCGACGTGTAAAGCACGCACGCCACCGCGCTGGGATCATGATCGACCAGAGGCGGCGCGTCAGCGCGTTCGAGCGTAGAGATATACGCGGCATCCATCATCAACACTTCGACGTGTTCCGCGCCCAGCAACGACGCCCCGGTCTGATCTGCCAGCAGGATGACGGGCCTGGCGTCTGCCAGAATACGAACAAGACGACCTTGCGGATAATCCGGATCGAGCGGGACGAACGCACCGCCGGCTTTCAGTATTCCGAGCAACGACACGACCATCTCGAGGGATCGCTCCATGCAGATCCCCACGAGATTCCCGGGCACGACATCCCGCATGCGAAGATCGTGAGCGACGGCATTTGCCTGACCTTCGAGCTCTTCATAGGTCAGCTCGCCGTCCTCGCACCTCACGGCGACCGCAAGTGGAGTCTTCCTGACCTGCTCCCTGATCAGCTCGTGAATCTGGAGAACGCGGGGCGTGACACTCTCAGCGCCGCTGAAGTCAATCAGGATCTGGCTGCGCTCACCCGGCGTGAGCAGCTGGAGGCGTCCAACGAGCTCGTCCGGATTCCGGGTGATCGATTCGAGCAGAACGAGATAATGTCCGAGCAGTCGCGCGGCGGTTGCCTCTTCGTACAAGTCCGTGCGGAATCTGAGATCGCATTTCCAGCCACCAACGTCTTCAACTACTTCGAGCTCGAGGTCGGTGACTGAGCTGCCATTGAAAGTCTCGACGGGACGTACTACGAGACCAGGCAGCGACGGCTCGAACGCCGGCATGTTTCGGAAATTGAACAGCGTCTGCGCGATCTCCGCGTGGCGCACTCCCTGTGCGGATGGCAGCGCTTCAAGGATTTCATCGACAGGCACGTCCTGGTGCTCATGCGCCTCGAGCACGGCAATGCGCACAGCGCCCAGGAGTTCACGGAATGTCATTTGGCGATCGACCGTGACACGCAGTGGCACGACGCCGCTGAAAAGACCGATGAGCTCCTCCACCTGGGAATGCGTGCGTCCCGCGAGTGAAAGGCCGACGATGGTGTCGGCTTGGCCAGTGAGCCGGGACTGAAGCAACTCGAACGCTGCAAGTGTGGTCATCGCCAGCGTGGCGCCCTCCTGCCGTCCAATCGATTCGAGCGACTGCGTGAGAGCTGACGGAACGGCGAGCGTAACCTGTCCACCCGCCATTCCCGGAATGTCCGGCCGCGAGCGATCGGCGGGGAGCTCCTGCGCGGAGGGGGCGCCTGCGAGACGCTGCTGCCAGTACGCTGCATGGCGCCGGCCTTCCGGTTCCTCAGCGCGACGCCGTTGCCACGCAGCGAAATCGCCGTATCGAGTCGTGAGATCCGGAAGCGGTGACGGATCTCCAGCGAGGAAAGCACCGTAGAGCGCATGCAGCTCGCGGAACATCACACTGTCCGACCAACCGTCCGACGCGATGTGATGCGTGGAGATGTACAGCGTGTTGGCTTCGTCCCCTTCCCGGAGAATCCCCGCGCGGATCAGCGGCCCGGTATCAAGGTTGAATGGCCGAGTTGCTTCTGCGTCGAGCAATTCCCTCACGCGCGCCTGGCGACTTTCCACGGAAAGCGATGACAAGTCCGTCACCGGCAGTGGAATCGCGTCAACCGAAACCGGGTGCGCTTCTGGCGTTCCGTCGTCAACGACGATGCGGCAGCCGAGTGTTTCGTGCCGCTCGGCAATCGCGGTAAGTGCGCGTTGCAGCACACCGTAATCCAGGCGGCCAGCGATGTGCATCGCCGAGCAGCGATTGTACGCCGCAGTGGTTTTGTCGAGCTGTGTGGACAGCCAGACCATCTGCTGGCCGAATGACAGCGGGAATGAATCTGTGTTCGTGTACTTTGGAATCCGGCCGCCGCGGCGCGCTGAGACCTCCGCGCGCTCATCCATGAGCGCGCGCGCCGCCGCCGAGACTGGCGCTGACATAGCCTCAGATTCCACAGATTCGTGGGTCATGCCAGACGGCCGGCATTCATCGGGCCACCCGACTCGGCCGGTGAAGATTCCGCAGCCATTGCCTCTTCCACGATTGCGGCCAGCCCGGCAACCGTGGGAGAGTCGAAGAAAGCGAGCAGCGATATCTCAACGGCGAGAGTATCACGCACCCGCGTGACGAATTGGGCGGCAAGCATCGAGTCTCCACCGGCGTAAAAAAAATTGTCCTCCACGCCGGGCGGCCTCGTGGCCATCACTGAGCTCCACACAGAAACGAGAATCTCCTCCACCGGAGAGCGCGGAGCGACGTACTTCGCGGCCGACGGTGCCGGCGCTTCGAACGACACGCCCAACCGCTCCGCCATTCCAATTCGCTGCGGCTTTCCGGTAGGTCCGGCAGGAATGGATTCCACGAACAACACTCGGCGCGGCACCTTGAAATGCGCGAGCCGGATTGCCACAAATTCGCGGATCTGTCGCTCGGTCACAGCCATTCCCGAGCGCAGCACTAGCGCTGCGGCAACCTCTTCACCGAGCACTGCATCGCTGGCCGCAAAGGTGATTGCCTGCGCAACCGCGGGGTGCGCCATCAGCACTTCATCCACCTCGAGCGGAGAGATCTTCTCTCCTCCACGGTTGATCACTTCCTTGAGGCGGCCGAGTATGGTGAGGTAGCCGTCTTCGTCGAGGATGCCTTCGTCGCCGGTGCGCAGCCATCCGTTGATGAAGGCCGCTGCGTTTGCGCCAGGATTCGACGCGTAGCCCGCAGTGACATTTGGACCCTTGATGGCCACCTCGCCGCGGACGCCCGCTGGAGCTGGTTGCCCCTCTGAATTCAGTACCGATATGGCGGGGCCGGCAGCGCGGCCAACCGTTCCTGGCTTGCGCACACCCGGCGGCAGTGGATTGCTCGCCATCTGATGCGCGGCCTCGGTCATTCCGTACGCCTCGACGACAGGAACGCGGAAGATTTCCTCGAGCTGCGCGAGGGTGGATCGCGGCAAGGCCGACGACGAAGATCGGATGAAGCGCAAAGAGTGAGAGTCAATCGTTGTCCGATTCGCCGGGGCGCGCGCGACGATCGACGCGTGCATCGTCGGGACCGCCGTGTACCAGGTGGGCCGGAACTCGGCTATCCAATCGAAAAAGCTCGGCGCGATGAACCCCGCAGCGCAGACGACGCTCCCGCCTGCCTCGAGCGACGCGAGAAGCGCGGCGACCAGCCCGTGGATGTGGAAGAGCGGCATCACGTTGAGGCAGCGATCCTCTGATATGAGCTGGAGTGTCGCCGCGACGTGCCTCGCCGAGGCCGACAGATTTCCGTGCGTGAGTGGCACGATCTTCGGCCGCGAAGTGGTTCCCGACGTGTGGAGCACCAGGGCGACGTCGTTCTCGCGTGGGCCTTGAAAAGAAGTGCCGGGCTCGCTGGCCGGCAGACCGTCGAGACTGAACAGTCCCGCCGGATCCTCGGCCGACCATGCAAGCTCAATGACTGGTATCTCAAGACGGCGCGCCACGTCACGTGCCGGTGTCTCGGGCAAGCCCGCAATGATGAGCGCCCTGGCGGAAAGATCGGACAGGTAAAACTCGAGCTCGTCTGCCCGGTAAGCCGGATTGAGCGGCGCGCAGATGGCGGCGGCGCTCACCGACAGGAACGCCGTCGCCATCTCCGGTCCGTTTGGAAGAACTATCGCAACCGTGTCGTTACGGTTGATGCGACGCTGGCGCAGTCCGACCGCGGTTCGAACCGCATGGGCGTGGAGGGTCGCGTACGACAGCGGCTTTCGGCCGGGCGCATACAGGGCTTTCGCATCCGGCGTGCGCCGACTGCGTTCTTCTAGAAGGGTCAGAGTACTCATTAGTTCCAGTCTCAGGATACCCATCAGGTCGAGGCGTGGCAATCGGATAAGTCACCAAGGTGATGCCTGCGGAACGACGGGCTGCCGGCAGCCCGTCGTTTTTTCCCTTGGTCCACCGCTTCCGGAATGCCCTCACCTTCAGATAGGTTTGCAGACTAACGTGGGGGTTCCGGCTCGTGCTCGACCGTCTCGAAAAAGCACTCTCTGACAAGTACCAGATCGAGCGGGAGCTCGGCCGAGGCGGGATGGCCACGGTCTACCTCGCTCACGACTTGAAGCACGATCGTGAGGTTGCGCTCAAGGTTCTCCACCCCGAGCTGTCCTCCGCGCTCGGCCCCGATCGTTTTCTGCGCGAGATCAAGGTCGCCGCGCGGCTGAACCACCCGCACATCCTCCCGCTTCACGATTCCGGCGAGGCCAATGGTTTTCTCTACTATGTAATGCCGTACGTGGAGGGAGAGTCGCTGCGGTCGCGGCTCAACCGGGACGGCAAGCTTCCGCTCGACGAAGCGCTGTATCTCGCCCGCGGAGTAGCCGGTGCGCTCGACTACGCCCACCGCCAGCGCGTCGTCCACCGCGACATCAAGCCCGAGAACATCATGCTTCACGAAGGTGAAGCGATGGTGATGGATTTCGGGATCGCCAAGGCGGTAAGCGTCGCCAGCGGCGATACACTCACCCAGACGGGAATGATGGTCGGCACCCCGGCGTACGTGAGTCCCGAGCAGGCAGCGGGCGAGGCGGAGATTGATGGGCGGAGCGATCAGTACAGTCTCGCCTGCATGCTGTACGAGATTCTCTCCGGCAAGAAGGCCTTCACCGGGTCCACTGCGCAGTCGGTGCTGAGCAAGCGGTTCACCGATCCGGTGCCGTCGCTGCGCAAGGTCGAGCCCACTGTGCCCGACGAGATAGATGAAGCGGTGACGAAGGCGCTGTCGAAGGAGCCGCGCGAGCGATACAACACGTCGGGCGAATTCGCGAAGGCGCTCATCTGGCCAAAGGCATCGACGCCTTCGGAGCAGACGACGGTCAAGCATGCCGCCGCGCCGAAATCGATTGCCGTTCTTCCCTTTGCCGACATGAGCGCTGAGCGCGAGAACGGCTACTTCACCGACGGCATGGCGGAGGAGATCATCAACGCGCTGACGACGATCAAGGCGCTGCGCGTTGCCTCGCGCACATCGTCGTTCGCATTCAAGGCGACGACGGAAGACATCCGGCAGGTTGGCAAGAAGCTCGATGTGGCGACGGTTCTCGAGGGGAGTGTGCGCAAGGCGGGCAACAAGCTCCGCATCACCGCGCAGCTGGTGAATGTCGCCGACGGTTATCAACTGTGGTCGCAGCGTTACGACCGTGAGATGGAGGACGTGTTCGCGATTCAGGACGAGATCGCTCAGAACATCGTCAAGGCGCTAAGCGTGATTCTCAGCGAGGACGAGAAGCGGGCGATCGAGCGCGTGCCGACGGCGAATGTCGAGGCGTACGACTGTTATCTGCGCGGCCGCCAGTTCTTTCACCAGTTCCAGAAGTCGAGTCTGGAGTTTGCCCGGCAGATGTTCTCGCGGGCGATCGAGATTGATCCCACTTACGCGCTGGCGTATGCGGGAGTCGCCGACTCGTGCTCGGTGTTGTACACGAATTTCTACGCCAGCGAAGCCAACCTCGCCAACGCCGAGACGGCGAGTCGTCGCGCTCTCGAGCTGGACCCGGGTCTGGCCGAGGCGCACGTCGCGCGCGGGCTCGCCGTGTCGCTTCGCGGTAACCATGCGGATGCGGAGGGCGAGTTCGAGACGGCGATGAAGCTGAACCCGCAGCTCTTCGACGCTGCTTACATGTACGGCAGGGCGCTGCTCGCGCAGGGAAAGCACGAGAAAGCAGCGAAGATGTTCGAGCGTGCGGCCGAGCTGAGGCCGGAAGACTACGTCGTGCCGGGGCTACTCGGTGGGACGTATGCCACACTTGGGCGAACTGCTGATGCGCAGATCGGTTACCGGCGGCAGCTTGCAGCGGCGAGCAAGAGGCTCGAGCTGAATCCGGACGATCCACGGGCGTTGTACATGGGAGGAACGGCTTTATCACGCCTCGGCGAGCCGGCACGGGCGAAGGATTGGGCGAGGCAGGCGCTGGCGATAAATGCGGGGGACGCGACGGTTCTGTACAATGTCGCCTGCATCTACGCGACGAGCGGCGAGACTGAAGAGGCGATAGCGCTACTCGAGCGGTCGGTTGCGGCCGGCTTCGGCCACTGGAGCTGGATCGAGAACGATTCCGATTTCGAGTCGCTGCGGGGACATCCGAGATATCAGGCGTTGCTGGCCGGGAAGGACAAGTAGCCGAATCGACGCCCGTCCGACATTTTCCTTCTATCTATAATGAAAGCGATCCTTGCGATGAGACAACGAATGTTGATCGCCGGGCTGTGTGCGGCGAGCGCCTTTGGGTGCGCCACCACCGGCACCAGCAGCAGCACTCCGACTGAGAATCAGCGAGTGCTGGTTTCGGACGAAACGCATCACACGATTCTTACCTCTGCCGATCCTACAGGAGCCGAGGCGGTGATTGCCGCTCCCATGGATAAGGTGTGGGAAGCACTGCTTGCCGCCTATAAGGACATCGGCATCCAGGTGCTCTCGATCAATCGTCCCACCGGTGAACTGGGAAATCGAAATTTCAGAATGCCGAGCAGGATTTCCGGCCAGCCGCGGTCGAGGTACTTCAACTGCGGGATGGATGCGCTGGTGGGCCCTCAGGCCAATGCGTATCCGATCGACGCATCGATGCTGACGGTGATCAAAGCCGATACAACCGGCACCACGCACATGGAAACGCGCTTGACCGGCTCGGCCCGAAAAATCGGAGTGAACGCCGATCCTCTTTACTGCAGCACTACTGGCGCGCTCGAGGCCGTGCTCGCCGACGCCGTCAGGAAACACCTCACACCGTAAACGAAATGACCCTCGACATTTCTGCACACCGGCCAGCGCTGACGACTCTTTCAGAAGAGGAGGAGATGTTCCGCGATGCCGTTGCCGGGTTCGCGGCCGATGAGGTGAAGCCGCGGGTGATGGAGATGGAGCGCGCGGCGAAGCTCTCGAAGGATCTGATCCCGAAATACTTCGAGCTCGGCCTGATGGGCATCGAGGTGCCTGAGGAGTACGGCGGCGCGGGCGGCTCACTGTTCATGGTGACGCTCGCCGTCGAGGAGATCAGCAAGGTGGACGCGTCGTCGGCGATCGTGTGCGACGTGCAGAACACACTCGTGAACTACCCGATCACCCGCTATGGCAGCGATGCGCAGAAATCGAAATACCTGCGGATGCTGACGTCCGACACCGTCGGCGCGTACGCGCTGTCGGAGTCCGGGTCGGGCTCCGACGCATTTGGATTGGCAGCTCGCGCCGAAAAAAAGGGCGACCGGTGGATACTGAACGGCCAGAAGCTGTGGATCACCAACGGCGCCGAAGCCGGCGTGTTCGTGATCTTCGCGAACGCGAATCCTTCGGCGGGCTACAAGGGGATCACGGCGTTCCTTGTCGAACGGGACTTTCCGGGATTTACTGTCGGCAAGAAGGAAGACAAGCTCGGCATTCGCGCGTCGAGCACTGTCGAGCTTCTGCTCGACAACTGCGAGGTGCCGGAGGAGAACGTCCTCGGCCCCGTGGGCCAGGGTTACAAGGTGGCAATCGAAACGCTGAACGAAGGGCGCATCGGCATTGGCGCGCAGATGATCGGCGTAGCCCAGGGCGCGTTGGCGGCGACGGTCGGTTACCTGAACGAGCGGAAGCAATTCGGCAAATCGCTGTCCGAGTTTCAGGGCGTGCAGTTCCAGGTGGCGCAGGCAGCGACGGACGTCGAAGCGGCGCGCCTCATGGTCTACAACGCGTCACGGCTAAAGGACTCCGGCCACGACATCGCCCGCGAGGGCGCGATGGCGAAGCTGTTCTCGTCGCAGGTCTGCGAGCGCGTGACGTCGTTGTGCGTCGAATTGTTCGGCGGGTACGGGTACACCAAGGATTATCCCGTTGAGAAGTTCTATCGTGATGCCAAGATCGGGGCGATATACGAAGGAACGTCCAACATGCAACTGCAGACGATAGCCAAAGCTGTGTTGCGCGGGACGTGAATCGGTGGAACTGCGGAACTTAGAACAGCATGCTGAGAGCTGAAAGCTTGACTGAAGCCCTTAGCTACTAGCTGCCTACGACGGGACAGCACGATGACCGAACCAAGGCGAGACGGTTCGATGCCGGAGATTTTCGCCGTTTTCCTTTCTTCCGATCCCGAACTGTCAGTGTCGCAGGCAGCTAGTAGCTACCGGCTTCTTCTTAGCAAATAGCTCTCAGCATGCTGTTCTAGGTTGATTTTGTTCTTTTCCATACCCATTCAATGAATCCGACCCGCCTCTCTTTCACGGCAGCCGCAACGCTTGCGTCGCTCCTGATCCTCTCTGTGCCTCTCCGCGCGCAGATCACTCAACAAGAGTACGCCTCCCGCCGCGCCACCCTCGCGGCTCTCGCCGGCGACGGGGTGCTCGTCGCGTTCGGCTCCCCGGAGCCGGATGAGGACTACATCGCTTTCAACCAGAACTCATCGTTCAAGTATCTCACCGGGTTCGAGGAGCCCGACGCGGCGCTCGTGCTCGACATAAGCGGCGGGAAAATTGTCGGCGCTCCTCACTTGTTCGTTCTGCCGAGCGATCCGTCGCGAGAGGTGTGGACGGGACGGCGGCTCGGGCTCGATGGCGTGAAGAAAATGCTGGGATTCGAGCCACACGCGAGAGCGACGCTGACGGCCGTGCTCGATACGCTCCTGTCGCGCGCCGGCACTTCTGTGCTTCAGGTCGTTGGAGATTACGCGCCGGGCCGCAGCGTTCTCTCGGCCGATGATCAGTTCGTCCGCGCCGTTGCCGCGAAGCACTCCAACACCACCATTCGCTCAGCCAATGCCGCAGTGAATCAGCTCCGGCGTGTGAAAAGTGTCGCCGAGCTGGATTTGATCCGCAAATCAGTCGCCATCACCGTTGACGCTCAACGCGAGGCGATGCGGGCGATGGAGCCGGGCCAGAACGAGTTCGAGACCCAGGCGCTCATCGAGTACACCTTCCGCCGGAATGGCGCGGATCGCCCATCGTTCTCGACAATCGTGGGATCGGGCCCGAACTCCACGACCCTTCACTACAACGCCGACGACCGGTTCTTCGGCGACGGCGACGTGGTGGTGATGGACATCGGCGCGT
>Ga0097691_1002313_pt1 | contig 12920 bp, 12 predicted proteins | sample NGESurdeep072012_8_FD_72858 | JGI IMG/M metagenome (GOLD analysis project Ga0097691, IMG submission 72858) | Arctic peat soil microbial communities from Barrow, Alaska - NGEE Surface sample 210-1 deep-072012 | ecosystem: Environmental > Terrestrial > Soil > Wetlands > Peat ...
ATCGACGCTGGCCGCGTCCACGATCTTCGAATCATGGTTGCCCATGGATTCAGAAATCTGCGGAAAAGGCAACTGTAGTGCTAGGCTCCCTAGGTCGTAAGCTCCAAGTCCTATGATGGCACCAATCTAGAAGAACGCAGCATTCAATGGGAGGAGTTTGAGCTTTGGAACCACGCCTATGATTTTGGTAAATTGTTCATCCAGTATCCGATAAGCAATCTCTTCCTTCGACCTTGGCACGATCAAACTATCGTGGACCGGCGCGGCAGGAATGTTGTGCTCCCTCGCAAGGCGCAACATGGTGGATATAATCACTCGGCTTTCGCTGAACATGAGGTGGCCATAGCTCCACGGCATGTTGGGAGCGCCCTTGATGCCCCACTGGCCAAGCAGCGGGTGACAAGCGAGCGTCTTTTCACGAACCAAGCGGACCGAATATTTCTTGCTATCAATCGTCCAATCATTCTCTCGGTATCTCTTCGCGAACGCCTTCTTGAGGTTCGACGACCATTTGGTGATCAGAGAGCGATTGCCGAAAGAAGCGTTGACCCAGAATTTGACGATGGCACGATCCAGGGCATCGGGCCCGACGATCCTGCTGTAAGCGTCGTCCATCTTTATGCGCTGCCCGTGAGCAGCATAGAAGATAGTGAGAAACGAAGCGCCGATGTCGATTTCTGACACGGGCTCACCGTCCATCCGCAGTTTCAATCGCCGCTCTTGCGGCATGTTTTGATAGTTGGTCGCGGGCATAGGTGGCTGCGAGTACAGCCGCCATCCTCGGTTCAACATGTACTTGTCTGACGAGGCCCCATGGAATTTACGGACCCAGCCAATATGGCGTGCGCCATCTAGCTCGTGTGTCGCAAAGTGCTCATTCAATTCCGCGACTTCACTTCTCATGCCCCTTGCGATGGCGGTGTCCCGCGTGGCTCCCGCGGGTTTCGTGAGCTGGATAATCTCGAATGGCATCTCAAACTCGATGTAGAAGTGATCTTGCACTTCCCGAATGAGTACGCCGTGATCCTTGGCTATCTTTAGGAACTTAGGGGTGACCCGGAAACGCGTCATGCGTCCAACCCTTGGCCCTGGATTTCCGAAACCCAGCATGCCCGGATATCCCGCGTGCTCCTCAATCAGCCCCGCCGCCTTCCAAGATGCTCGAAGGCCACCAAACATCCGGTAACTGACGGGGTTGGGTTTCTTAAAGCCTCGCTTGTCGAGCGAGAGCCGTAGCCATCCACCGCCATCTTCATTGCCTTGCGCCATCAGAAGGTCCGCCAGAAAGGCACCAATGGCCGCGTGCAATTGGGGCCCAAGCGTTCGTGGCTTGTTAGACCTCGTGGCTGTCTTCGTGGTTCGTGGATACGCGTCAGCCAAATGGGCCACGAGTGCGATAGCAGATGCGCTGGTTGCTCGCCCTTTCAAATTAGCGAGAGGCGCAAAGCGTAACTCGTCAGCAAGCTCCGGTGACGTTTTGGCAGCGCCAACTTCGCTGTAGGTTAGTCCCTCCTCATGCGCCGTCTCATCTGTTTTCAATGTGAGCCCCTTGCTACACCCAAGGTACTCGTGAGCATCGTGCGTATCATCAACTTCAGCATTCCAACTTCCCCCAGTGACCACGCGGCACTATGCAGCGCAGGATTTCATTTGTGAACACGCGTATGCTTACCAACGACGAATGGCTGGACGCGCGACAAGTCCAACCCCCGATACGCAACTTTCGCTACTGCCTCCCTCAACACCGTCACACCATAACGCAGCAGCATTTCCTTCGCGCCATATCCACCGCTCACCGTGTGCCCCTGAGAGTGCCCCGTGAGTACATCATGGATTTCTTGGTTCACACCGCCACGCCGCAATTCATCCTTGAAGCTGTGGCGAAACGAATGGAACACTTTCGCTCTGTCCGTGACGCCCTGAGCCCTGAGGTATCGTCCGAACCATTTTGACCAAGTGGAAGAGCGCGCCTTGCCCATCACAGGCGCAACCCGCGGGAAGAGCCAAGCATCAATGCCCTCCCGGCCACGGACTTCCTCGACATGCCCCAGGAACCCTAGTCTCGCGAGTTCCGCGTGGATGGGGATAACCCGCTGCGAAGTTTTGGTCTTGAGCCGCCTCCCACGAGAGACTTTCTCTGTAATGAAAAGCAAGGGCGTTGAAGTCTCAGGGTCTAACTGCACGTCCGTAGCTGTGAGGCCCGCCAGCTCAGCTTGCCGTGCGCCAGTGAGCAGCGCCAGCAATGGCAACCAGAAGGCGGCAGGGCCACGTCCACCCTGTGGATACTCGTGCCTAGTGAACACGGGCGTGGCGAACAGCAACTGAAGTTCGGCAGTCTCGAATGACGTGCGCTCAGATTGATCTTCCTGCACAGACATGTTGGCAAATGGATTAGACCACGGAGTGTCGTCAGGGATGACGCCGTTACCGTGCGCCCACGAGGCGATAGCCTGCACCGCGCCGATCTGCTTATTGACGGTGGCTCCAGAGACCTTCGTTACCTCAGGATGCTTGAGACCCCATGCGCTCAGCTCTGGCAACGTGGCCTTGCGGAAGTCTCCCCCGCGACGTTGCGGCACTTTTTGAAGCGCCTCTCGATACTCCCGCACGTGCGGTCGTTTAATTTCCACTACCGCCAGGTCCCCATGTAACTGGATAAACATTTCCACAGCGCGCTTATATTCGCTGAGAGTGCCCGCAGGCCGAGAGCGCTCTTTCACCCAGCCCTCGACCGCATTTCGGAGCGTTCCCCCCAGCACAGGAGCGCTCGTGAAACCCAGTGTGAACATCGGGGTCTCAATCGGTTGCCCAGCGTTCCGATTCTCAATGGCCTGTAGCGCGCGAACGTATGCCATAAGGGCCAGCGTACCTAACTCGCGGTAGGACTTGCTCGTGGGATCAAGGTCGATTTCAAAGTCAGCCAACAGTAACGCAACGTCGTCAACGACAGCGGATATGTCACCCAGCGCTAGCGCCTCCTGCATCGTCGCCAGCTCGTGGACCATAAATTCCTTTTGCCGCGCCAATTGCTCAGGGTGCCAGCCGTGTTCACGAACGCTCTCTAGTGGATACGGAAGTTCGAAATCTGGCTTCTCGTTGCGCCTGATCCATTCGACCCCTTCCGCAACGAACGCTCTCCCACCGAACCGCCACGCCTCGTCATCGGCCAAGAGCTTGCCGTAGAGCGCTTCCGCCATGCGCGCTATCTCAGCTGAGTTGAGGCTCGTTCGCTGAGGCTGAGCTGTCAGGGGTCGCGCTACTAAGGCGGTGGCCTCCCTGATGATCCTATCAAAGTCAGCAAGTACGAGCTTCGCACGAACGTTGGCAGTCTTGAGGTCCTTGGTGCCCAGTGATGCCTTGAGGTACACCTGCCTGTCTCGCTCAAGACCTCGCACCCGCGCGACAGCGACCTGAAGTCTCTCAGGGACCTTCTGTTGAGCGTGGTACGTCCCATGCCGGTCTTTGATGACGCCCATCAACACACGTCTCATTGCTACTCCCAAGTGTTACCACTTCTGAGCAGACAAAGCCTTGATTTAAGCCATGTTATTGAACTATCGGCACTTCTGCGAGCACGTATCCTCCCTTCGGAGGGGACGGACATGGGTTATTTCACCGTCGTCATTCCGGGATGCGCCGTCAGGCGCAGACCCGGAATCCATACTCCCGATGGTGGTCATGGATTCCGGGCTCGCTCGCTTCGCTCGCGCCCCGGAATGACAATCAATATTGAAACGATGCGGCTATGCCAAGAGACGCAACTTACGCCACCGCTTCCTTGGCCTTTTCCGCGCGCTTGCGGTCGTTGGCGTCAAGAAACTTCTTGCGCAGCCGGATCGACTTCGGGGTCACCTCGACCAGCTCGTCGTCCTCGATATAGGCCAGCGCCTTTTCCAGCGTCATCTGGATCGGCGGCGTCAGGCGCACCGCTTCATCCTTCGAGGTGGTGCGGATGTTGGTGAGCTGCTTGCCCTTGAGGATGTTGATCTCGAGGTCGTTGTCGCGGGTGTGCTCGCCGACAATCATGCCCTTGTAGACCTTGCAGCCCGGCGTGATCATCATCGGGCCGCGGTCTTCCAGCTTGAACATCGCGTAGGCCACCGCCTCGCCCTGATCGTTGGAGATCAAGACGCCGTTGCGGCGGCCCTGGATGTCGCCCTTGTAGGGCGCATAATTGTGGAACAGGCGGTTCATGACCGCGGTGCCGCGGGTATCGGTGAGCAGTTCGCCCTGATAGCCGATCAGGCCGCGGGTCGGCGCATAGAACACCAGCCGCAGCCGGTGGCCGCCGGAGGGGCGCATCTCGATCATCTCGGCCTTGCGTTCGCTCATCTTCTGCACGACGACGCCGGAGTGCTCCTCGTCGACGTCGATCACGACCTCTTCGATCGGCTCCAGCCACTCGCCGGTGGCTTCATCCTTCTTCAGCACGACGCGCGGACGCGACACCGACAGTTCAAAGCCTTCGCGGCGCATGGTCTCGATCAGGATCGCCAGCTGCAATTCGCCGCGGCCCGAGACTTCCATGGAATCCTTGTCGGCGGCTTCGGTCACGCGCAGCGCGACATTGCCTTCGGCCTCGCGCAGCAAGCGGTCGCGGATCATGCGGCTGGTCACCTTGTCGCCTTCGGTGCCGGCGAGCGGTGAGTTGTTGACGATGAACGACATCGACACCGTCGGCGGATCGATCGGCTGCGCCTTCAGCGGGATGTCGATCGAGGGATCGCAGAACGTGTCAGCGACGGTGCCCTTGGTGAGGCCGGCAATGGCGACGATGTCGCCGGCTTCGGCCTCTTCGAGCGGCGTGCGCTCGATGCCGCGGAACGCGATGATTTTTGTGATCCGTCCGGTTTCGATCAGCTTGCCGTCGCCGCTGAGCACCTTGACGGCCTGGTTGGGCTTGATGGTGCCGGACGTGATGCGGCCGGTGATGATGCGGCCGAGATAGGGATTGGCCTCGAGAATGGTGCCGATCATGCGGAACGGGCCGTCCTCGACGGTCGGCGGCGCGACGTGGCGCAGGATCAGGTCGAACAGCGGCTGCATGCCGGCGTCCTTCGGACCATCCGGGCTTTCCGCCATCCAGCCCTGCTTGGCCGATCCGTAGAGGATCGGGAAATCGAGCTGCTCTTCGCTGGCGTCGAGCGCTGCGAACAGATCGAACACCTCGTTGATGACTTCGGTCGGCCGCGCGTCGGGACGGTCGACCTTGTTGATGACGACGATCGGCTTCAGCCCGACCTTCAGCGCCTTCGACACCACGAACTTGGTTTGCGGCAGCGGGCCTTCGGCGGCGTCCACCAGCACCAGCGCGCCGTCCACCATGTTGAGGATGCGCTCGACCTCGCCGCCGAAATCGGCGTGGCCCGGCGTATCGACGATGTTGATGCGGGTGTCCTTCCACTGCACCGAGGCCGCCTTGGCGAGAATTGTGATGCCGCGCTCGCGCTCCAGATCGTTGGAATCCATCGCGCGCTCGACCACGCGCTGGTTGTCGCGATAGGTGCCGGATTGCTGCAGCAGGCGATCGACCAGCGTGGTCTTGCCATGGTCGACGTGGGCGATAATGGCGACGTTGCGAAGTTTCATAGCTCTTCTTCTGAATCAGGCAATGGCTGGAGCACGATCTCGCCGGAAAACCGGGACCCACTTTTCCGGATCACGCTCAAAACCTGGAATTCGAAAAGGGCGCATGGCGCCCAAAAAGGAAGCCCGGCCAAAAGGACCGGGCAAACCTTACTCGTTGCGATGCAATATAGTCAGAAATCGCCGAAAAACAACGAGAAACCTCATCTCATTGCGCAAAATTCATGGGCATTTCCGGAACTTCAGGCGGCCCGGACGAGATTTCGGCAGGAAGGCTTGACGCTGAGGTGCGCGGATCGACGCGCGGACCATCATGATCCCGCCCAATCCCACCAGGAGGCGAGCAGGATAAATGGCGTTAATCGGTATCGCAGCGTGAGGCGGAGGGCGAGCCCGCGCCGGGCACCACGGAATCGGCCTATCGGCGCGAACCGATGCACAACTCGGCAAGATCAATCGCTATCAGATGGCTGACGGCCTACGCCTGCTTCTTCATTCGCGCGACAGACCCGGAATATTATGTGACGGCTCGATTACAGCGACGACTGTTTAAAAAGTGCCGGTCGCCCGGAACTGCGCGCCCGCCCTTTGCGGATTTTGCGGCATATTTATCAGCAGCGCCCTGCGGTCAGCTACGGCGTTGTGGAATTGATCGAGCACGATACTGAAAGCGGTCAAAGCCCCTTCCTCGATGGCGCCATCGTCGAAGCAGCGCAACGTATCGCGAAGAATATCGTCCGCCTCGGTCTGCATCTGGTCGAGATGTTCAATGGAATCGCTGCGCCGCGCCGCCGCAAGCAGCTCCAGCAGGCGTTCGCGCGACGAACTGTTGCTGTTGCGCTCGTCTTTTTTCAGGTAGCCCGCGAACCAGGCGCCGGCCGAGCCCATGGCAGACAGCGCCATCAGGCCCCACCAGATGTAATCGCTGTAGCGGTCGAGGAAGGTCTTTTCCTCGCCGTCGACAAAGGCCGCGGCGCCCGGGTGCACCGGAATGACGGCGTCCTTGTCGGTATCCGGGGTCTCGATTTTCGCAGCCAGCGGGAATTCCGTCATCACCGACTGGCGAATCGCAAACAGCTGCCGGGTGAAGGCCGCGACGATCGATTCGGAGAGACCTTTGCGCGCGACGATGTGGTGGGAGAAGCTGATCGTCTTCACCTCTTCCTCGGGCTTGTCGGGCGAGCCGCCAAAGGCGCCGGCGGGAATTTCGGCCGCCTCGTACATCGGGTGGTTTTGCGCAATCGCCTCGGCCGAATCGATCGCAAGGAAGGTCGGCGTACCGCCGTCGCGCGTCGATGCCGCGATTGCGTCCGCAGTGATCTTGCTGTTGACTGGCCCGGCGGCGAGATAGGCGTCCGCCTTCTGGCTGCGAATGGCGTCCGCGGCTTCGCCGGCCGGAAACTGAACGATCTCGACCTTGCTCGGATCGACGCCATATTGCTGCAGGATTATCTTGAGCAAGTTGACATTGGCCTGGGTGCGACCGACGACGCCGATGCGGCGCCCGGAGAGCTGCGGAATCTTGGTGATCTTCGGACCGGCCTTCTTGCCCTTGCCTTTCGCGGCCGGGGGCACCCACAGCACCGCGACGTTCTTGCGCAGCGTCGCCACGGCCTGCGCGTTTTTCGGCACGTCGAGATCGCCGCGAATGATGGCGAGATCGGCCTTGCCGTCGGCAAGCGCCTGGGCGCTCGCGGTGGAGCCATCGGTCTGCATCGGACGCAAACGGACGTAACTGTGCGCCTGGGTAAAAGCCTGCGTCAGCGCCTGGACCACCTTGATGTCATCGCTGTTCGCGGGACCGACCGCGATCCGCAAGATCACCGGCCGCATCGCAAAGTAGTAGCCGCCGGCGAGCGCCCCGACGACGGCGAGGATTCCCGCCAGGGTGACGAACATCATCTTCCGCTTGGCCGAGCGCGGCGACGGTGGCACCGGCGGCTCGACAAGGTCGAGGCCACCCGTCATCGATCTGGCAAACAATCGCTTGAGGTTCAATTTCATATGGCCAATACGATTAGATCAACATTGTAGCAAATTTCCTGCCCAGCGCGGAGTTACATCTGCGTCATGGTTACCGGCCGGCTTTGGGCCGGCTTTGCCGCCCTATTGTGACATTGATCCCGAGGCCTCGTTCGGTGTTAGGGTAAAGTTCGTGTGAAACGGGAGGCGATCATGGCGGAGCGGCTGTCGGCGGAGGCGCGAAAATCGGCCCTGAAGGGGGTGCCCGGGTGGACCGACACGCCTGGCCGCGAGGCGATTGCGCGAACCTTCATCTTCAAGGATTTCAACGAAGCGTTCGGGTTCATGTCCCGCGCCGCATTAGTGGCTGAAAAGAGCGACCATCACCCGGAATGGCGCAACGTCTACAAGACGGTGGAAGTGGTTCTGGCCACCCATGACGCCGGCGGCGTCACCGCGCTCGACATCGAGCTTGCAAAGGCGATGAACGCGATTGCCAGGCAGCTCGGCGTCGCCTGATCCGATCCCAGCGCAATCTTGCAGTGCTGGCGCGACATCCCCAACTCTGTGGGTGTCCGCCGCGGCGATCTGCCGCGCGGGCCGTTAGGGAGCCCAGGCGATGGTATCAGAACATACCGTGGGTTTTGAGCCGGCCGACAGGCTGGCGAAAGACCGCGAAAGCGTGCGCAGGCGCTTCTGGATCAAGCTGAAGCGGGTCGTTGCAAAACTTCCGTTCGCCGAGGATTTGCTCGCGGCCTATTATTGCGCGTTCGACAAGCAGACGCCGCGCCACGTGCAGGCGGCGCTGCTCGGCGCCATCGCCTATTTCATCCTGCCGTTCGATTTCATTCCGGACATGCTGCCGGTGCTCGGCTTTACCGACGACGCCGCCGTGCTCGCCACCGCGATCCGGATGGTCGCGACCCACATCACGCCGGAGCATCGCGACGCTGCCCGCGCCGCGCTGGAGCGGATGGGCAGCGTCGGCCGGGATCACCCTGAGGACGAAATCTGAGCCTCTTGGCTTAAAGACAGCAGCTCAAATCCTACCGCTGTTTTGGCGCGGGCCGTACCTGTGCCCTTGCATTTTGCTCGGCCTCCCACGCCTGGAATTGCTTGAACAAGGTTTCCTTCTCGGAGTCGGAGGGCAGCTTTCCCGTCGCCGGCGCATTCTGCTTGAGGAATTCGTCAAACCTGACCCGCGCGACCGGCTCGATTCCGTGGTTATCAAGCCATTGCTTGGCGGCGGGGAAGCGTTGCCAGTCCTGAAGCGGGGCCGACAGCGAAACCTCTTTCCATTTCGGATGGAAGGGCGGCTTCTGGAAGGCAGGAAATTTCGTGAAGAAGTTATCCACGAACAGCGCAACCTTTCGATAGCGGTCAGAATTGGGTGCCCAATTATAGGCCGCAAGCACCGCTGGCACTGCGATAGTGTCGACCTGCTCCTGATCCGAAATCAAATTGGGATAGTCCTTCGCCGTAAGAGTCGCGGGCAGATAGTCGCCCTGCAGCGGCTTCTCGTAGTTGACCGTCACCAAATGGAACCGATCGTCCTTGAAACTGCTCACGGACTTATACGGCTTGCCCCCACAAACGATCACGGCGTCGATTTCGCCGGCCTTCAATTTCTCCATCGCGATGCGTTGCTCAATATACACGACCTTTGGTTTCATCCCGAGTCGCTCGAACACGGTCAGCGCGGTGACGAAGGTGCCGCCATTGGGAAGGTCGACGCTGATGGTCTTGCCATCGAGATCCCTGAGATTGCGGACCGATTTCGACGCGATGACATGCACCTCTTCATTGTAGAGCTTGGTCACATAGGTGAATTGTTTCTTGATGTCCTTGGCGAAGCCTTTTTTCTCGAGATAGTCGAGCGTGTCGGCCCGCACGATTCCGAGATCGACGCCCTGCAGGAACAGAATGTCGGCGACGCTCTGCACGGATCCGCGGCCGACAATGGGCAGCACGCGCAGCTTGTTGCCGTCATCCAGCACCGACGCCAGGTCGGCGCCGAACTGGACATAGGTGCCGCCAATGGTGCCTGAGATCAGCGTCACCGTGTTGGCGTTCAGAGCCTGCTTGGTCTGCACCGAGCCAAATTGAAAGATCGCCTTGAGGCTTTCGCTGACCTTGGCCGGATCATACTCGGTGTCGTCGGCCCGGGCCGTAAGGCCGCAAGCCATCATCATGGCGATTATCGCCAGTCCCACTAAACGACGCATGGTGCCCCCTCGGTGCATAAAGAACTAATTTTGCATCTGAGCCAGGCGCTGCTGCGCCTCCTCGGATCCAAACTGGATCGCCTTCTCGTACCAGCTTCGCGCCATCGCCGGATCGGGCGTGATCCTTCTTATATCCTGCGTTCCCAACACGGCAGGATCGTAAGTCTGGGCCAATAAGAGCGCGGCGCTTGCGTCCTGCGCCTCGGCAGCGCGCTCGAGCAATAATCGGGCTGGCGCGATGTCGCCCATTGCGATCAGATTCTTTGCGCGTTTCAACAGCGTAGCCAGTTCGTCGGCATCAAGCCGCCTCGGCGGCGCAGTAGCGACCGGCGGCGCGGCCGTGACCGGCGGTACAACCAAGGTTGCGAGTTCGGCCTGATCGATGACGCGCGGCGAATCTCGAACATCCACTGCCCGCTCTTGCGAATCCGTCTTGCCCGGGGACACCGTGGCGTAAGAGTTGACGGCCCCCTTTGGCGGAGAGGGATCATCGCTAGCCAAAGCGAGGGTGCTCGCGTACCGCTTTAGCTGATCCATGGCGCGGGCTGACGCTTCCGGATCCGAGGCGGACTCCTCTGTTGTAGCTGCAGCAACAGGAATCGCAGCGAATGCTCCAGCAATATTGTTCGTGGGATGAGATACTGCAGTCGTGATCCGCGCTATACCATTCTTCATTTCACTCGTGAGCAGGCCCAATTCCTTGAATAAATCCTGTTTAAACACGAGCATGCCTGCGATCAAGGCGGCCACCGCCATCATGGCTCCTGTCCGCAGTACAAGACCCGGGAAGAAAGAACGACGGCGCACCCTCGGTGCGCCATGCATTTCTGAACTCAGCGGTCGCGAAGGTCGGCGGGATCTATCTGTGCTCAATCCGCCTACATCTCGCCGTTCGGCTTCCAGTTCCGCCAGACGGGCTTCGTCATCAATCGCCTGAACGTCAGGTTCCAGAAAGAGCGGCAGCCGATCGTCATGACTATCGGGGTCGATTTTTTCAGATGAAATTGGCGGTCTTGCACGCCGCCGCGGAGCGAAAGCCCGTACATCTAATCGATTCAGCCTGGTCAACTGATCGGCGTAATGATTTCCGACATGGTCGACGTCTGTATCAAATTGGTCGTTGTTATGCTTTGAATTCGCGGGCACAGGATCTACATACGAGTTTGACCGCCCTTCGTACCGCATAGCACTGCCTCTCAATGCAGCTCCTGTTTTTTGGAGCAGTTTGCAGGGTAACATTGGCTTAACTATAAAAATCGACCTGTCCGGGCAATGAATAACTCATTTATTGGTTAACCGGTCCCTGAAACGGGCTTTTGCCAACCTCACCAATCCGTTCGACGAAATGCTGGCGAAGATTGTCCAGGATCGCAATATCGCCTCTCCAGACAGTCAGGATGCGCTGGTGGCTGCAAAGCAGATGCACCTCAATGAGCTTCCCGGCGGGTTCGGCCATCCAGGTCACCGCTCGCAGCTTTTTCCGCCCGATCATTACGCTTCGTGACACAAGACTCGCAGCAGACCTCAGCAGCAGCAATAGTTGCTATCAGTAACCGTCGCCAGAAACGTCGAGTATGCCACGACCACAGTCGCTGTGATAACGTCTAATTGCCTTCGGCCTACTTCCAGAATTTCGTCGCGGCGGCATAGGCCACTTCTTGATGGAGCGATTGTTGCTTGAGCGCGCAGCCAGAGCGCATGAAGCAATAGGATCATCTAAAATGGAAATTCGTTACACCTTCGCTCAAGCATTGTTCGGACTGGCGTTCGGGATCGTCGTTGCCCTTTACTTTAGAGCCGAATGGTGGGGATTCGCGCTCGCCATGCCTACGGCTGGAGCACTGGCCTACTATCTGTCCTTAAGGAGACTTCGCTCGCTCGGTCTGAAGCCGAGCACGACTTTTATCGAATATATTGAGGAGTTGAGGAAACGCTGGAACACGCGACTCTAATATTGAACCCGCAAGGACAGCCCTGCACCTGCGGTGACAATACCAGCCCGGTGACGTGAGAAATTGAGCCAAACACCGCCAATGATCTCGGTCGCTATTGGCACCTTTGAGACATGCCGCCGAACTCTGAGGATGTCTGTTTATCGGGGTAGACCGGAAGTCATCGGCGCACCCTCAGAATGACGTGATTGACCCAACTACGACATTGCGGCGTCGAAGGTCGCTGCTCGCAGCCGCCTGATCAAAATCATGAAATTTGATCTCTATCAATGTTGTTTCCCCAATGCCCAACTAGAAAATTAGGGTATTTACTACATTAGGGCCTTGCACCCGCCAGAGGGGGACGAGCGATGAAGTCTATTTTTGCGGCACTCAGTCTCACCACGCTCGCACTTTTGGGAAGAGCTATCGCCAAAAGTTGGTGACGGCGGGAATCGGGAAGGCTGCATATCATGGGGGTACTTGACGCCTCCACTTCTCCACCAAGGGAGCGATATGCCGTGCCCAACGATAACGTCACCAAGCTGATGGGATCAGCTGTTGCGAAGGCCGTCCGCAGCGCGTTTCCATTGGGTCACATTGTCGGCGATCATGCGTGTAGACTTCATGGCAGCCTGGCTGAGCTGCGCAAAGTCGGAGATCTCACGCTGCACGCGTTGACCTTCAGCATGCAGCAGGTCGCGAAGGCTTTCGATCTCGGAAATCAAATTCTCGATTTCGGTCAGCGACGTTCCGGCGACACGCTGGATCAGCGAGTTGACGTTGCTGACGGTGGCCTCGGTGCTCGGCTCCAGCGCCGTTTCGGTGCTCGGCAGACCCAAAGCCGGGCGGCGCAGATAGGCGACGTCGTTGCGAACGAAATCGCGGATGCCGGCCTCCACTTCCGAGACTGCGGCGAGATTGCTGTCCACTTCGGTTGATTCAATTTTTTCAGAGCGAATGAAATTCATCGGCTTGTTCCCCTGTTTCGCGTTAAGCGAGCGCGGATGTCCCCCGCACGACGAAAGTAAGCAACGTTATCAGCGCTACTGATTTTGACCGCATCGCGGCTAATATGCGGCAATGCTCAATCGTAACTGCCCAGGTTCTGGTTTCAGTTTACGACAGACGAAGGGACCTGGCCAATTCGGAGGGGTTTTGGGCCAAGGCTTCGATGATGGTCCAACCCTGCTTCTTGGCGGTTGAGAGGAAGGAA
>Ga0097691_1002315_pt1 | contig 12917 bp, 12 predicted proteins | sample NGESurdeep072012_8_FD_72858 | JGI IMG/M metagenome (GOLD analysis project Ga0097691, IMG submission 72858) | Arctic peat soil microbial communities from Barrow, Alaska - NGEE Surface sample 210-1 deep-072012 | ecosystem: Environmental > Terrestrial > Soil > Wetlands > Peat ...
GAGCGGCCGCAGGAGGCGCTGCGGCTTGACATCGCCGAGCGCCCGGCTGAGCTGGTGCGGAGCATCAGGGAGACATTGGTTCTCGTAAAAGCGAAGTCCCTCTAAGGGGCTGAAGACGAGTGAGTGAACCCCACGAAGATGGGGTTCATCTCTGTTACGACGAGAGCAGGCCCTTCTCGACCAGCACCGGGCGCGCCATCTCCCGCAGGCGGGGCAGCTGCCGTCTGAACGCATGACCCACCGCGATTGCGCCGCACCCTGCGACAACGAAAACCAGTTGAACGCCGGCCACATGCGCGAGGCCTCCGGCGACCAAAGCGCTCAGGGGCAGCATGCCGAGGAAGGACATCGTAAACAGCGCCATCACGCGCCCGCGCAGGTGTTCAGGCACCAGATGCTGCAAAAGCATGTTGCTTGCAGTGACGACGATAATCGTGCTTGCCCCCGAAACGACCAGAATCGGCAACGCCACCAGGAAAAGCGGGTTGTACGAAAAGGCCAACGAGGCCACACCTATCACCAAGCAGCCCGCGCCAATCCCTGCGCCAAGTCCGATGATTGTTGTCCGGTTCGCGAGGTACACCCCGGCGAGCACAGCCCCCAGCCCGGAAGCTCCCATGAGCATACCGAGAGTGTCTGGGCCGCCATGGAAGATGTCTTTCGCATAGACAGGCATGAAAGTCATCATCGGCGCCACGCAGAAGCTGGCGGCCGCAACCGTGATGAGCAGCCAGCGCGCGGGCGGGAAGCGCTCCAGGTACTGAATCGCTTCGCGCAAACTGCCTCTGCGTCGGTTTGGGTCCATTGCCCGAGGACGCATTACGAGCAGCGTGTAGATGGCGGCCACATAGGACACCGCATTGACCACAAAGCAAGCGGTTTCCCCAATCAGAGCCAGCACGGCGCCCGCCACTGCGGGCCCGACCAGGCGCGCGCCGTTGAACGCGAGCGAGTTGAGCGCAATAGCATTGGTCGCGTGGCTGCGGTCATGAATCGTCTGCAATATAAAGGCTTGACGGGTGGGCATCTCGACAGCGCTCGATACGCCGAGCACGACGGAAGCGATGACCAGCGCCCACGCAGAAAAGCTCCCAGTGTAAGAAAGATATCCCAGCCACGCCGCAACCGCCATGGCTACTACCTGGGTTGCGGCCAAGAGCTTGCGTCGGTTCAGTCGGTCTGCCAATAGTCCGCCGACGGGCGCCAAGAGCAGGTTGGGTATCTGTCCGGAGAAAACAATCAGGCCGAGCATGAACGCCGAGCCGGTCACGCGGTACGTAATCCAGGCCATCGCGACCTGCTGTACCCAGGTGCCGACGAGCGATACCACCTGTCCGAAAAAGTACAGGCGGAAATCCCGTTCGGCCAACGCTCGGAAGGTGTGCATCATTCTGGAAGAGGCATGGCGATTTGCTGCCTAGCAATGTAGCACGTCGCACCAGGCGCTCATCTGCAATCGGAGAACCGCGCCAGTATTGCCTCTCCGGTCATGCTTCCGCGCAGATACTCAATCAGTCTGCACCAAGCCGATGCGGCGGTTCAAGAGGCCGCGGCCGGCGGAGCAGCGGCAAGGAATTGCCGCCCGGCGAATCTCAATCGGCGCCGGCCGAGCGCAGCCTGAGGGCCGCCGGCGTGTGCGGGTTGAGTTTCTTCAGCCCGGCGATGAAATCCTCGAGCGGCAGATCGTGGATTTTTTTCAACTGCCGCGCGCGCTTTTTCAATTCCGCCCAGGCAAGCTGTCGCGGGTGGCGCTTGAAGGCGAAGGCGATGATATTGACCCGGTCGGCCGCGGTGAGGCAGGCCACGTGGCCGTCGAAGGTCTTCTCTATGCGCTGCAGATAGGCATCGAGCTTCTTTTCTTCCGCCATGAAATTGACCGCCATCACGCCGCCCGGCCGCAGCGCGGCGTAGGCCGCGTCATAGAACGCCTGGGTGCACAGCACGGTCGGCTGCTTGCCGTCGTCGAAGCCGTCCACCAACAGCACGTCGGCCGAATCGGCGTGGTCGGCGACGTAATCGGCGCCGCAGGCGATTTCCACCTTCAGGCGCGCGTCATCCGGCGGGAAATGGAACATGCTGCGCGCCGCCGCCAGCACCTTGGCGTTGATCTCGACCACCGCGGTGCGCGTCCCCGGCATGCGCTGGTGGATATAGCGCGCCATCGAGCCGCCGCCCAAGCCGATCATCAGCACTTCGCGCGGCAGCGGCTGGAACAGCAGGAACGCCATCATCGCGCGCGTGTAGTCGAGCGCCAGTTCGTCCGGGCGGTCGAGCCGGATCGAGCTCTGGATGGCGTCGCCGCCCAGGTGCAGCGAGCGCACGCCGTCTTCCTCGCTCACCTCGACGCTCGATCGGCGCAGGGCGAGCCAGCTTTTAGTTCTTGTCATTTTTCCTGCTCATCCGCAAACTGCGGGATTGTTCAATTCGAAGTTGCTCATCATCATGCATTGTGCCAAAAAATGCGGGCTATTTCTGCTGGTCGTGTTTTTCGCTGCCGCCATCGGCGCAGCGGTCGGTCTGAGCTACGCCGGGGAATGGCTCAGCGTCGGCGACCGGCCGCAAAAAGCCGACGCCATCCTGGTGCTCGGCGGCAGCTTCACGCGGCCGTTCCAGGCGGCCGACCTCTACCGGCAGGGCTTCGCCCGCAAGATTTACGTCAGCGTGCCGGCGCGCGAGGACCAATACCGCCTGGTGGACGAGGCGGGCGTGTCCTTTCCGCGCGAGGAAGAAGTCGTGCGCCAGGTGCTGCTGAAGAAAGGCGTTCCCGCAAGCGCGATCGAGTACTTCGGCAACGGCTCGCTCAGCACCGCGGCAGAGGCGCAGGCGGCGCGCGTCCTGTTCGGCAAGGGCGCGCCCAGGCTGCTGGTCGTGACCTCCCCCTATCATCTGCGCCGCGCCAGAATGACTTTTTCCGCCGCCCTGCCCGCAGCCGACATCCGCGTGATCGCAACCAGCTACGATCCCTTGCCGCTGGCGTGGTGGAAAGACCAGAGCGCCGCGCGCAATGTGCTGCTGGAACTGGCCAAGATCGCCTATTACAAGCTCGGCGGGCGTTTCTAGCGGCGGGCGCTATCCGGCGAGCGCGCGCTCGACGAACTCGAGCCGATCCTGGCCCCAGAAGATCTCGCCGTCGATGACATAGCTCGGCGCGCCGAACACGTTGCGCGCCACGGCCTCCTGCGTATAGCCCTCGTACTCGGCTTTCACCGCCTCCGATTGCGCCGCGGCCGCCAGCTGCCCGGCGTTCATGCCCTGTTCTTTGCAGATCGCGCTCAGGGTTTCGGCGTCGGCGATATTGCGCTCCTCCACCCAGCAGGCGCGCAGCACGGCGCCCGCGAGCCGCATCGCCGCATCGCTGCTGCCGGCCCGGCCCGCGGCGACGATGAATTGCGCCGCCAGGTCCGCCGGCGCGGGGAAGAATTTGGGCTGCAGATTCAGCGGCAACTTGAGATGGTCGCGGAAGCGCTTGAGTTCCACCATGCGATAAGCCTGGCGCTGCGGCGCGCGCTTGGCCAGCGGCAAGCCGCCCGAGACCGGAAACACCTTGCCGAAATCGGCCGGCTTGACGTTGACCACGGCGCCGTATCGCTTCGCCATGTCGGCAAAGCGCGCGTGCCCCAGGTAGGTCCAGGGTGAAATCGGCGAAAAATAATAATCCACGGTCTTGCCCATTGCGTCTCCTCCGATTGAACTTCCGCCATCTTAGTCGAAAATAGGCCGTAGCTTGGGATAGCGATCCCCGGCGGCCACACTTGGTGCATACTATTTATTGACCAGATTCCAGATTCCGGAGCACGCCATGAAACAACCCCTGTTGCAAACCACCATCGTCGGCAGCCTGCCCAAGCCCGCCTGGCTGGCCGCGCCCAAACAACTGTGGGCACCCTGGCTGCTCCAGGGCGAAGCGCTGGCCGAGGGCCTGCGCGACGCGGTGCGCCTGGTGCTGCGCGACCAGGAGTCGGCCGGCATCGACATCGTTACCGACGGCGAGCAGACGCGCCGGCATTTCGTCACCACTTTGATCGAGCACCTCGACGGCGTCGATTTCCAGAACAAGAAGACGGTGCGCATCCGCAACCGCTATGACGCCGACGTGCCGATGGTGGTCGGTCCGGTGGCGCGGACGAGGCCGATATTCGCCGAGCACGCAAAATTCCTGCGCGCCGAGACCGACCGGCCGGTGAAATTTACCCTCCCCGGCCCGATGACCATGGTGGACACGCTCTACGACGGCTACTACAGGAGCCGGGAGAAGCTGGCGCGCGAGTTCGCCAAGATTCTCAATGCCGAGGCGCGCGAGCTCGAAGCGCTGGGCGTGAACGTAATCCAGTTCGACGAGCCGGCCTTCAACGTGTTCATGGACGAGGTGCGCGACTGGGGCGTGGAAACGCTGGAGGCCGCCGCGGCCGGGCTCAAATGCAAGACCGCGGTGCACATCTGCTACGGCTACGGCATCAAGGCCAACAACGACTGGAAGAAAACCCTGGGTTCGGAATGGCGCCAGTACGAATCCACTTTTCCGCTGCTGGCAAAATCGAAAATCGACCAGGTATCGCTCGAATGCGCCAACTCCAAAGTGCCGCTGGAACTGATCGGCCTGCTCAAGGGCAAGGACATCATGGTCGGCGCGATCGACGTTGCCAGCGAAGAAGTCGAGACGCCGGAGAAAGTCGCGCAGACCCTTCGTGCGGCATTGAAATACGTCGCGCCGGAGAAGCTCTATCCCTGCACCAACTGCGGCATGGTGCCGCTGCCGCGCGCGGTAGCGCAAGGCAAGCTCAAGGCCCTCGCCGCGGGCGCTGCGATCGTGCGTAAAGATCTGGCGGGCTGAACCAATGAAAACGCCCGCGTGAGCGGGCGTTGTTCAAAGCGCGGTCAAGCTTAACGCGAACGGTGGCCGCTGTAGCCGCCTTGCCTGGCCACGACGACCGGGCTGGCCCCAGTTGCCGGGCGGCTGGTCTGTGCCGGCTGGGTCCAGGACCGCTGGGTCTGGGCCTGCTGCACGTGTGCCTGCTGGACAGGAGACTGCTGCAGATGTGGCTGACGGCCAGGGGCCAGATCCGAGCGCCCCATATTGCCGGCCGCGCCAGCGCTTGCGTTTGCGTGTGCGTTTGCACCGAAGCGATTGTCGTTGCGGGCAAAGCGGCTGTCATTGTGGCTGAAGCGACTGTCGTTGTGGCCGAAGCGACTGTCGTTGTGGTCGAAGCGGCTGTCGTTGTGGCCGAAGCGGTTGTCGTTATTGGCGGAGCGGTAATCGTTGCGGCTGAAGCGGCTGTCGTTATTGGCGAAGCGATTATTGTTGTGGCCGAAACGCTCATCGTTACGGCCGAAACGGTCATCGTTACGGCCGAAGCGATTGGTAAGCTGGCCAGAACGGTTCCCCTGCTCGGCGCGGGCGTCCTGGCGGAGGTCGCGCCGCCCGGAATCCCAGGAGCGCTGCGGCTGAGTCGCGGCCGGCGTGGTGGACGCGGTCGATGTGCCAGACGCGCTGGATGTGCGCCGCCCGGAATCCCAGGAGTGCTGCGGCTGGGTCACGGCCGGCGTGGTGGACGCGGTGGATGTGCCAGACACGGTGGATGTGCGCTGCCCGGAATCCCACGAGTGCTGCGGCTGGGTCACGGCCGGCGTGGTGGACGCGGTGGATGTGTCGGATGTGGTGGAACCGGCGCTCTGGGCAAAAGCCGCGCCCGCAAATATAGTGCCGATTGCAGTGGCAACTACGGTTCTTAACATGGTCATGATTGTTGCTCCTCTCGATTCGGTCTTAATGGGACATCCCCATGAGCCGATTTAACGCCTGCATCGAGTAAGGAACCATGCTGGAGTTGTAAGAACTGTAAGCAAGTATGTCAATAGCGACGGGCCCGGCCCAGGCAACGGTCGGTCGCCAAGCCGCAAACGCGAACATTGTCGATGCCGTAGCCCTTGATATAGCCGTCGCGCCCGGCCTGGTCTTGCCGTCCGCGTCGATATCAGCCGGCGGCCAACTGCTTGATAAATTTGCGTATGCGCTTGGCGTTGACGCCGAAGTCGCTCTTGCCGACGCGCGACAGCGAGCGCACGTCGACGCGGCTGCCGCTACCCGCGGCTGCGACGCGGATTACGATGTCGTCCTTGAAGCCGAACAGCAGCGTGGTGTCCGTGGCCTCGATGCGCAGGTCCCCGGGCGCCACGGCGACGATCTCCCATCCCAGGGCGCGCGCCGCGCGCTCGGCACGGGCGAACGCCTGCGCCGGCGGCAGATCGAGCATCGCAGGCGCGATGTCGGGGTAGGCTTGCTTTTGCTGCGTGGCGACCTCGGCGCGGTAATCGGTCGGATTCTCCGCGCCTTTGCGCAAAGGCAGCACAGCAACGTAACGCGGCGGGTTGTCGGTATCGGTGCTGATGTCGTCAATTCGCGGAACCCGGTCCGCCAGGCGCCAGTAGTACAGCGGCGGACCGGCCACGATGAGGCTCAGCGCGAGGCCGGCTGCGCTCGCTGCCAGGGCGCGACGCGTGCCGTACATGTAGGCGAGCATCGCCGCCGCCAGCGTCAATGCCACCACCGCGAGATCGGCCGTGGCCGACCAGCGCAGGATCTGGATGCCGCTGCGGAAATGCCACCAGCCCCAGCAATAGCCGAGACCGGCGAGCAACTCGCCCGCGCCGCAGGCCAGGGCGAGGCCCACGCCTATCCATGCGAGCGCAACTGCGGTGCGCGCGCCCCTGTCGCTGCCTGAAATCGACGCCGTTGCTTTTGTCATGTATCGAGGGAAAGGCCGGTTCAGCTTGCGCCGACCCGTTCGATCTCGACCAGACAATCATAAAAGGTCGCCGCGCCGCCCATGTCGGCGACCGCCTGCGACGTGACTTCGTTGGCATTGCGGCCATCGGGCGAGAGTTTCTTCCACCACACGGACAGCGCCGCCACCACGCCCTCGCGCACCAAGTCGGACACGCGCGCTTTGGCGACGAACGAGCCGCGCCCGTTGTAAATGCGCACCGTGTGGCCATCGCCGATGCCGCGCGACACGGCGTCGGCCGGATGGATGTCCAGAGTAGGCTCGCCCGCCTCCTTCAGCGCGAACGGCAGGTTGGCGAAGGAGGAGTTGAGGAAGTTGCGCGCCGGCGGCGAGATGAAGGCGAGCGGATACTTCTTTGCCAGTTGCGGCGCGCTTTGCGCCGATTCGCGCGGCGGGACATAGCCGGGCAGCGGGTCCATGCCCAAGTCCACCGCGGTCTGGCTCCAGAACTCGCACTTGCCCGAAGGCGTGGGGAAATTGCCCTCGGCGAAGGGCGCGAAACGCGCGGGCAGGTTGAGCCGCTGCCAGCCTTGGGCTTTCAGCGCGTTCCACTCGATGCCGGCCATGCGCGGATTCGCCGACTCGAGCGCCTGGCGGCAGATGTCCTCGTCCGAGTCCCCGAAGCAGGCTTCGGTGAAGCCCATGCGCGCGGCGAGCAGCCGGAACACCTCGCTGTTGGGCTTCGCCTCGCCCACCGGCGCGATCGCCGGATTGTTGGCGAGCACGTACAGGTGACCGTAGGACTTGTGCACGTCGTAGTGCTCGAGCTGGGTGGTGGCCGGCAGCACGATGTCGGCATAGTCGGCGGTGTCGGTGAGAAAAATTTCGTGCACCACGGTGAACAGGTCCTCGCGCCGGAAACCGGCGATCACCTTCTGCGAGTCCGGGCACACCGCCACCGGGTTGTTGTTGTAGACGTAGATCGCCCGCACCGGCGGCTCGGCGGCGGTGAGCGCGTCGCCGAGCGCCGACTGGTTGATGCTGCGCGGCCGGTTCGGGATCAGGTCCGCTCGTTCGAGTGCCGCGTGGTTCATGCCGTAGAAATCGCCGGTGGACAGCGACACGCCCCCCGCGGCATCGCGCCAGTGCCCGGTAAGCGCCGGCAGGCAGGTGATGGTGCGCACCGCCATGCCGCCGCCTGCGTGCCGCTGCATGCCGTAATTGAGCCGGATCGCCGCCGGCCGCGTGCCGGCATATTCGCGCGCCAGCGCCACGATCTCGTCTCGCGCGAGACCGCAGATGGCCGCGGCCTTTTCCGGCGGATAGTCCTGCACCCGCTCGCGCAACTGCGAAAAGCCGAGCGTATGGCGCCGGATGTAATCGTCATCGCAGAGTTCCTCGGCGATGATCACGTGCATCATGCCCAGGGCCAGCGCCGCATCGGTGCCCGGCAACGGCGCCAGGTGCCGGTCGCATTTCGCCGCCGTCAGGCTGCGGTAGGGGTCGATCGCGATCACCTTGGCGCCGCGGCGCTTCGCCTCCTGCACGCGCGACCAGAGGTGCAGGTTGGAGACGATGGGGTTGGAGCCCCAGATGAGGATCAGCTTCGCTTCGTCGAAGCGCTCCGGGTCCATGCCGACCCCGGCGCCGAGCGTGATTTTCATGCCTACCTTGCCGGCCGAAGAGCACAGCGTGCGATCGAGCAGCGACGCGCCGAGCTTGTGGAAGAAGCGCCGGTCCATCGAAGCGTACTGCACCAGCCCCATGGTGCCGGCGTAGCTGCAGGGCAGGATGGACTGCGGCTCGACGGCGGCGACCTCCTTGAACTTCGCCGCGATGGTGTCCAGCGCCTCGTCCCAGGAAATGCGCTCGAACCTGCCTTCTCCTTTCGCACCGACGCGCTTCATCGGATGCAGCACACGGTCCTTCGAATAGGTGCGGTCAAGATAGCGCGCAACCTTGGTGCACAGCGTGCCTTGGGTGAAGGGCATGTCCTTCGCGCCCTCCACCTTTACCGCAACGCCGTTCTCCACGCTGATGTGCATGCCGCAGGTGTCGGGACAGTCGTGCGGGCAGGCGGCCTTGACGATCTTGCGCTCGATGCCGGGGTCGGGATGTTTGGCGCCCATGAAGACCTCTGCGACGGGGAGCGGGGATTGTAGCGCGATTGGAATGCGCTTGTCCTCGTGGGAGCGGCGCCCCCGCCGCGACCGGTGCCGGAATCGAACGCCGATCGGCCCGAGGGCGGGCCTTCCACGCCCAACGGAAGTCCTCTTGGAGGACAAACCCTCATCGCGGCGCGAGCAGGCGCCGATAGACGGGCCCAAGCAGCGCCGGCAGCATGTACATCGGTATCTGCGCCATGGCGAAGAACACGATGACGTCGAAGTCGGCCTTGTCGGCGAGCGCCACCATCACCAGGCCCATGTTGCAGTTGCCGGTCATGAGGCCGACGGTAATTGCCGAGCGCATGCCCAGCCTGAGCGCGGCCAGCGTGCCCAGGCACTGCAGCGCGATGTTGGCGCAGAAGGCGGACAGGGTGACCAGCACCACGTAGCCCGGCCGCGCCAGCGCCACCGCCGTGACGCCGTCCATGATGGCGAGGGCAAACATCACCAGCGTCGCCACCGAGGCGCCGTCGAGCATGCGCGCATTGGCTTCCAGCTTCTGCCGCGGCACCATCCGCCGCAGCGCTAGCGCCGCGGCAAAGGCCCCACCTACCATCACTGCGAGGCGCAGCATGAACGTGGCGAGATCGATGTCGATCTCGAGGCCCAGCAGCCACAGCGCCACCAGCGGCAGGGAGAACGGCATCAGCGCGGTGGTGGCGACGATGACGACCACCGCGAGAGCCGCGTCCAGTCCGAGGATCAGGCTGATCGCCGCGGAGGAGACGATGGGCGAGGCCGCCGCCATCAGCGTCAGCCCCTGCGCCAGGGCCGGTGGCAGGCTGAACGCCTTCAGCGCGAGCCACATCAGCACCGGCGAGCCGAGCAGCAGCCCGGCGGTGATCAGCGCCACCAGACCGGGGCGCCGCGCGTAGGCCGCGAGCGCGTCCCAGTCGAGCCGTAGCAGCGCGATGACCAGCGGAATCAGCAGGCCGGGGATGAGCATCGGGCGGGCGAGCGCGGCGAGCGGCGGCACGAGCAGGCCGAGCAGCACGCCGCCGGCGAGGAACACGGTGGCGTGCTGCCCGAGAAAATCGAAAGCGCGGTGCAGCGCGCGCATCAATTCAACCTGCCGAAGAGCGGCGACGCACTTCAGGCACGTTGTTGCTTGAACGCCTGGGCCAGGCTCTGCCCGAGGCGGTACAAAGCGTGGTTGGCGGCGGCCACCACACCCCCCATGGTGAGAAAGCCGTGCGCCATGCCCTCGAAGCATTCGTACAGCACCGGCACCCCGGAGGCCACCAGCCGGTCGGAATACGCCCTGCCCTCGTCCAGCAGCGGGTCATAGCCGGCGGTGATGATGTGCGCCGGCGGCAGGCGCGCGAGATCGGCCGCACGCATCGGCGAAGCGCGCCAGTCGTCGTAGTCCCCGGGCCTGAGGTAGTTGTCACGAAACCAGAGCATGTTGTTGCGGGTGAGCAGATAGCCCTCGCCGAATTTGGCGTGGGAAGCCGAATCCAGGCGCTGGTCGGTCGCGGGGTACACCAGCGCCTGGAATACCAGCGGAGGCCCGCCCGCGTCGCGCAGGGTGATGGCCACCACCGTAGCCAGATTGCCGCCGGCGCTGTCCCCGCCGACCGCAATGCGCGCGGCATCGACGCCGAGCGCAGTCCCCTGCTGCGCGACCCAGCGCGTGACGGCGATGCAGTCTTCCACCGCGGCCGGGAACTTGTGCTCCGGCCCCATGCGGTAATCGGCCGCAATGACCGCGCAGCGCGCGTTGTTGGCGAGCGTGCGGCAGACGATGTCGTGGGTATCGAGGTCGCCTATGGTCCAGCCGCCGCCATGAAAATAGACCAGCACCGGCAGCGGCGCGCCGGCCGCCGTGCCCAGAGCGCGATACAGCCGCAGGGGAATCGGCCCCGCCGGGCCGCTCGCAGCGAGATCGCGCACCTCGCCCACCTCGGGGATGGGCGGGCTCAGCACCGCGCGCGTCTCCTTGTACAGCCGGCGCGCCTCTTCCGCGCTCACCGTGTAGAACGGCGGCAAAACGGACTTGGCTACGCGCTCGATCACCCCCTGCATTTGCGGATCGACTGCCATGGCTATCCTTTCACGAAAATGACGTTTTCTGGCACGAAGTTCAGGCCGCAACCGCAGACCGCTGCCGCAGCGCGAGCCAGGAGATCGCCGCGCCGATCACCGCCAGGACCGGCAAGGCGGCGTAGTTGAGCATCTCCCAGCCGTTGCGGTTCATCAGCAGGCCGGAGGAAAACGAAGACGTTGCGGTGGTCAGAAACACCAGAAAGTCGTGCATGCCCTGGGCCTTCGCCTTCTCCGACGGACGGTAGCACTCGGTGAGCAGCGTGGTGCCGCCGACATAGAGGAAATTCCAGCCTATGCCGAGCAGGACGAGCGCCCACCAGAAATTAGCCACCAGCACCCCCGACAAGGCAACGCCCACGCACAGCGCCTCCAGCGCCACGCCGGTGAGCATGACGCTGAGCACACCGAAGCGCCTGATCAGGGACCCGGTAAAGAACGAGGGCGCGAACATGCCGATCACGTGCCATTCGATCACCAGCGCGGCCGAGCTGTAGGGATGGCCGCACAACCCCATCGCGAGCGGCGTCGCGGTCATGAGCAGGCTCATCACGCCGTAGCCCAGGGCCGAGCCGGTCACGGCGACGATGAAGGCGGGCTGGGCCATGATGCGCGCCAGCGGCCGGACCGGCTCGTGGCGCTCGGCGACGCTGGGTTGGGGAATGCGGATGAACGCGAGCAGCGCCATGGTGATGAGGCAAAATACGATGAGCGAGGCGTAGGCGCCGAGAAAGGGCACGGCGAACATGTCCCTGGTGTGCTTGCTCATTTCCGGGCCGATGATGCCGCCGACGAGGCCGCCGGTCATTACCAGCGAAATCGCCTTGGCCTTGAAATTGTGACTGGCTGCATCGGCGGCGGCGAAGCGATAATACTGGCCGAAGGCATTGTAGACCCCCAGCACCAGCACGCCTGCGCACAACAGCCAGAAACTGTGCAGCCACAGGGCGAGGCAGCACACGCCGGCGCCCACGATACCCATCGAAGTGCCAACCTGGAAGCCAATCTGCCGGCCGAACCGCTTCATGAAAAAAGAGGCCGGCAGCGTGGTCAGCGCCGCGCCGACCACGTAGGCGGTGGCGGGCAGAGTGGACAGCATCTTGTTGTCGGCCAGGGAGAAACCGGCAAGCGCCGCCAGCGAAATCAACGTGACATTGTTGGTAAACAGCATCGCCTGGCAGCCGGCGAGGAGTGCGACGTTCTTCTTGGCGTTTTCCATGGAAGGGGCGCATTGTGCCCCGGCTGGTTCCGGGAGCGCGCATCGGTCGGCTAAGGGAAAGGCGGATTATAGAAGACGGGGCGCAAACGCACCACGGCAGGCAGGCATTACTCCTATCAAATTTGTGCACGATACCGATTGACAAATTCCACGGGCTGATTCATTCTCGCGCTGCGTATCCCCGCACAAGAGCACGCGTAGTCGCCGTCAATCACTTTAAGAGAGGAAACTCATGGCCACAAAGAAAAAGGCAGCAAGCAAGAAAACCGCGAGCAAGAAAACCGCTAGCAAGAAACCCGTCAAGGCTAAAGTCAAGCGCAAGCCGAACGCGGCGTTCATGAAACCGATGACCCCGAGCGCCTCGCTCGGCGCGGTAATCGGCGCAGGCCCGATGCCCCGCACCGAAGTGACCAAAAAAATCTGGACCTACATCAAGAAGAACAAGCTGCAGGACGCCAAGAACCGGCGCATGATCAATGCCGACGACAAACTCAAAGACGTGTTCGGCGGCAAGAAGCAGGTGTCGATGTTCGAAATGACCAAGCTGGTCAGCAGGCACCTGAAGTAGAGATCCGCCTGCCTCAAACGACAAGGGCGGCCTCGAGCCGCCCTTGTCGTTTCCGGGTGAGGAAACGGGCGCGCCGGCTGGTCCCCGATCACTCCCTCCTCACCCGACCACCTTCGAGCGCTACAAGCTCATTTCAAAATGAGGGGATATCCCCCGAGGGGACTTTCCCCTCAAGGGGGATCGAGACCTTCGGGGCG
>Ga0097691_1002316_pt1 | contig 12917 bp, 14 predicted proteins | sample NGESurdeep072012_8_FD_72858 | JGI IMG/M metagenome (GOLD analysis project Ga0097691, IMG submission 72858) | Arctic peat soil microbial communities from Barrow, Alaska - NGEE Surface sample 210-1 deep-072012 | ecosystem: Environmental > Terrestrial > Soil > Wetlands > Peat ...
CACCTCCGGCTATGGATTACGCGGCGACATGGTCGCGAGACAGGCAAGCATGAACCTTAACCTTTCCAAGGCGCAGGAAGCGATCACGCACAACGACGCGGAACGCGCCCGACGGTACACGGAGAAGGCCACGGCCGATATCGAAGCTCTGGAAAAATTCCTCGGGCGATAAGGACGGTCCAGCAGGTTCGCCCGCTGGAATCTTGATAAGAACCATGATCCCGAACGACGGCGTCACGCGCATCCTCAATCTCGACACCGAGCAGCTCGACCAGGCTGCGGAACTGGAGCGCCTGCGGCGCAACATCACGGTCCTGTTCACCGACATCAAGGGCTCCACCGCTTACTTCGAGAAGTACGGCGACTCGGCCGGGCTGCTCATGGTCCACCACACCAATACGCTGCTGGGCCAGGTGGTAGAGCGCCACGGCGGCAAGGTGATCAAGACCATCGGCGATGCGGTCATGGCCTCGTTTGAGGATCACGCCGAAGCCGTCGCCGCCTCCATCGAGATGCAGGAGGCCATCACCGCCGATACCGCCGGCAAACCCGAGCCGCGGCAAGTGAAAATTCGTATTGGCATCAATTTCGGTCTGGGCTTCGTCAAGTCCAACGACGTTTTCGGCGACGTGGTGAACGTCGCCTCGCGCGTGGAAAGCGCAGCCAGCCCCGACCAGATCCTGATTTCCGATACCCTCTACCACGCACTGCCTGCCGGCAACCGCTTCCGCCTCCGCCTTGCCGGACGCTTCTCGCTCAAGGGTAAAGCCGAGGAGCGCGAGCTATTCGAAGTCGTCTGGCGGGAGCAGGAGGGCGGGGCCGCCGGCTCGCACCTGATGGTCGTGCCCGCCGCGCCGCAAGTCCGATACAGGCTGGTGCAGCTTCGCAACGACGGACAACCCGGCCGCGAGCTGGAGATCACACACGGCTGGGTTACCGTAGGTCGCACGCTCGGCGAGTTCACCTTCCCGAACGACGAGTACATGGAGCCTAACCACGTTAGGCTGTATCTGCAGTCAGGCCAGCTTTTCCTCGAACCGATTTCCGGCGCGGATACGTTCTTCAGCCTTGTCGGGTCTTACCGCTTGCAGCAGGGCGAGGTGGTCAGCTTCGGCAACCAGGTGCTGGAATTCCGCGTGGACGAAGCCGCGCTCGCCGAGGCCGCGCAATCGGGAAAGGACTTTGGGGAATTGTCGGCGGTGTTGCACGGGACGGTGGCGGAGTTCGTATCTCTCAATCCGGATGGACGGCGCTATCCCATCCGTGAGCAGCAAGTTACCTGGGGACGCACCAAGGCGACCTACACCTTTCCCACGGACACCGCCATGAGCCGTGCGCATGCCAAGGTGTATCACCGCGGCGAAGATTTCTTCGTCGAAGACGCCGGCTCGACCAACGGGACGTTCGTAATGGCGCGAGAGAAAATGCCGGTTCCAGCCGGAACCGTGCTCTCGATCGGGGGACAGCGCCTGAAAGTCTTGCGCGAAGAGGACTCCGCTCGGGTACCCCATACTTGAGCCGACGCATGGACCTGGGAAAGAAATAAACCGGCATAGGCACCGCTACTGTTGCAAAGTTTTGCGCAACGGTCCCCTTTTGGCTTGGTTATCGCCGGTGAAAATCGCTTTGACCGTTTTGTTTTGACACCACTCCATCCCTTTCATAGAATCGCGCCATTCCAGATGGCCTCGGAGGTATGCAATGAAAAAAGGAAGAATCCTGTTTACGGCGATTTTGCTGCTGTGCTTGTGCGGCGAGGTGTTGGCGCAGGCCGCGCCTGCGCACCCAGGCGGACGCAGAAAGCTCGTTGCCATCCTGGACTTCGATTACGCCACCGTGCACAGCGGCGTGGCCGCCATTTTCGGGCAGGACATTGACATCGGCAAAGGCATTACCGACCTGCTGGTTACGCGCCTGGTGAAGGACGGCACCTACCGAGTGATCGAGCGCAAGGCGCTGGACAAGATTTTGGCAGAACAGAACTTCTCCAACAGCGATCGCGCCAATCCCTCGTCCGCGGCGAAACTGGGCAAACTGCTGGGGGTGGACGCGATCATCGTGGGCAGCATCACGCAATTCGGCAACGACACCAAGGACACCAAGGTGGGCGGCGGCGGTGGCGGGTTCGGAGGCTTCGGCATCGGCGGATTCAGCCACAAGAAGTCCAAGGCCATCGTGCAGGTGGACGCGCGCGTAGTGAACATTGACACCGGAGAGATTCTCGTCGTGTCCGAAGGCAAGGGTGAGTCCAGTCGCGAGAGCACCTCGATGCTGGGTGGCGGGAGCAACTGGCATGGTTTTGGCGGCGGGGCGGTGGATTTCGGCAGCAGCGATTTCCAGAGCACGATCATCGGCGAAGCGGTGAAAGCGGCGGTGGACCAGATGACCACCGGCTTGATCACGGATGCCGGCAAGGTCGAGGCGCGGACCATCGTGGTCGAGGGCCTGGTGGCGGCCGTGGAGGGCAAAACGATCGTGCTGAACATTGGCGCGAAGACGGGCATCAAGGTCGGGGACAAACTGTCTATCGAGCGCGTGTCGCGCGAAATCAAGGACCCGGCTACCGGCAAGGTGATCCGGCGCCTGTCCGCCCAGATCGGCACCATCGAGATCACTGACGTGGATGACATCTCCGCGGTGGGGAACCTGGTTACGGGCGTCGGCGTAAAAGTCGGCGATCTGGCGAAAACGGTAACCCAATAAGGGTAGGTACGTATGGCCGAACCGTTTAAGTGCATTATTTGCGAGCAGGAAGAGAGCCAGTGCACGTGCGATAAGTATTGCGGCATGTGCCAGGGAGCAAACGACGTCCGGCTATGCAATGACGGGATGTATTACTGCCTGGAGTGCCGGGAGGCGTGCGACCTGCAGCCGCAGGATTGAAGTAACGAGTACTGAGTAACGAGTAACGAGAGGCGCGGCGTGGGTCCGCGCCTCTTCGTGTTTTCAGAATGGCGTTATTCGCCAGCGGCGGCGGGATGTCGCGTTTGCCCGAGAGTGCGGGAGCGTGTTAGGTTAGCGGGTTCGCGATTCCTTCAGAACCCGACTAGAGCTTCCGGAGCAGAGCCTGTGTCATCCACCAGCGAAGCAGCCCCTTCCGTAATTCGCAAGACAGCACTGAACGCCGTCCATCGCCAGCTCGGGGCGAAGATGGTGGACTTCAACGGCTGGGACATGCCGGTGGAGTACAAGAGCGGGTTGATCGCCGAGCACATGGCGGTGCGGAACGGGGTGGGAATTTTCGACGTCAGCCACATGGGCGACATCCGCATCCATGGGAAGCAGGCCCTGGCGGCGGTGCAGCACATCACCATGAACGACGCGTCGAAGCTGGCGCACGGGCAGTGCCAGTACTCGGCGATGCTGTATCCGCAAGGGACGTTCGTGGACGACGTCATCGTGCATCGCATGGCGGACGACGATTTCCTGTTCGTGATCAACGCGGGGACGCGGGAGAAGGACATCAACTGGGTGCGGGAGAACACGCACTCGTTCCAGTGCACGGTCGAGCACCTGAGCGACGACTTCACGCAAATCGCGATCCAGGGACCGAAAGCGCAAGCGACGCTGCAAAAGCTGACCGACGCCGATTTGTCGAAAGTGAAGTTCTACTGGTTCACCCATGGGACGGTGTGCGGGCTGAAGAACACGCTGATCGCGCGCACCGGGTACACGGCGGAAGATGGATTCGAAATCTACATACCCACCGACGAGGCAACCAGTGCGCGGGTATGGAATGAAGTCATGGAGGCGGGCAAGGAGTTTGGCCTGCTGCCGTGCGGTCTGGGCGCGCGCAATACGCTGCGCCTGGAAGGAAAGCTGGCGCTGTACGGGCACGAGATTTCCGACACGATCACGGTTTGGGAAGGCGGGTTGGACCGCTGGCTGAAGATGGACAAGGGCGAGTTCATCGGGCACCGGGCGCTGGAGCGTCAGAAGGTGGAAGGCGTGCCGCGGATGCTGGTCGGACTGGAGATGATCGAGCGCGGCATCGGGCGCGATGGCTACAAGGTGTTGGACGAGGGCGGACACGAGATCGGGTACGTCACCAGCGGAAGCTACGCGCCGTTCCTGAAGAAAAACATCGCGCTGGCCTACGTTCCGCCGCAATTCGGGCAGGTGGACACGATCGTCGCATTGGAGATTCGCGGCCAGGCGGTGAAGGCGAAGGTGGTGCCGGTACCGTTCTATAAGAAACCGAAGAAGCAGAAAACGGAGAAGATTTGAAATTGGAAATTGGAGAATTTGAAATTTAAGGACGCAGCTTGCGAGATCATCACGCAATTTCAAATTTTCAAATTGTAAATTTAAAATTCCGCGAGAAGGCGTGACATTTAACCTCGCGAAGCGGTTTGCAAAACTAAGGAAGTTCGGAGCTAGAGATGCCATATCCGGCGGAGTACAAGTACACGAAAGAGCACGAGTGGGTGAAGATTGAGGGCGACACGGGCACGATCGGGATCACCGATTACGCGCAAAACTCGCTGGGCGACATCGTATTCGTCGAGCTGCCGAAGATGGGCGCGACGCTCGAAAAGGGCAAGACGTTTGGGACAGTCGAGTCGGTGAAGGCCGTGTCGGACATCTACGCGCCGGTGTCGGGCACGGTGACCGCGATCAATGAAGAGCTGATCAAGTCGCCCGAGAAGATCAACAGCGACGCACACGCGGCGTGGATCGTGAAGGTGAAGTTGACGAACCCGGGCGACGCGAGCGGGCTGCTGACGGCGGCCGATTACGAGAAGTTCATCGCGGAAGAGAGCGCGCATTAACCTCAAGGACATCTACGTTCAGTGCCTTAGGTTGCGGCCTTGCCATAGTGCTGCCATTATGTATAGACTAGACTAAGTGGACTTAGTTCATGATGGCGGTTCTTGAAATGAAAAAGATCAATATTCACGAAGCCAAGACTCACCTGTCCAAACTGGTGGAAGAGGCGGCGAAGGGCGAACCCTTCATTATTGCGAAGAACGGCAAACCAGTCGCCAAGGTAACCGCGATCGACGCACCCGAAGCTCGGCAGGTTCGCCGCCTCGGGTTCATGAAGGGGCAGTTCTCCGTTCCGGACGACTTCGACACTATGGGCCAGAAAGAAATCGAAGATATGTTCGGGGTTGGCGAGTGAAGCTTCTCCTCGATACCCACCTCATCGTGTGGGCCGCGATCGAATCCGCGAGACTCCCTGCGGCAGCCCGGCGTTTGATGGCGGATCCCGACAATGAGCTGCTGTTTAGTGCGGCGAGTTTATGGGAGGTGGCGATCAAGCGTGGTTTGGGCCGGGCTGATTTCCAACCCGACGTGCGGCTATTGCGCCGCAACTTGGTGGATAGCGGCTACATAGAGTTGCCGATCGTCAGCAGCCATATCCTCGGGCTAGAGGGCTTGCCGAAAATCCACAAGGACCCGTTCGACAGGATTCTGGTGGCCCAAGCGACGGTTGAGGGCATTACACTCTTGACCGTTGATTCCAAGGTTGCGCAGTATCCCGGCCCAATACGCATGCTATGAATAGATAGTCGTGCACCCATAAGCAATCACAAATCACAAATCGCTAAATCACCAATCTCCCGTGGCGCCGTCCTGCTAAAATCAGTGGTTCTTTCCACACAATCCCATGCGTTATCTTCCGAAATCTCCTGAAGACCGCGAGCGGATGCTGCTAGAAATCGGCATCCGGTCCGTGGATGAGCTGTTCGCACCGATTCCCGCCGAGTACCGCCTGAACCGCGATCTCGATATCGCGCCATCCATGGCGGAATCCGACATCCTGGATTGGTTCACGCAGCGCGCCAACGAAAATGCCAACGGGTACACCAGCTTCCTGGGCGCAGGCGCGTACCTGCACTACCGTCCGGTGGTGGTGGACGCGCTGATCTCGCGCAGCGAGTGGTTCACCGCGTACACGCCCTACCAGCCGGAGGTCGCACAGGGAACGCTCCAGGCCATCTTCGAATTCCAGACGATGATCTGCGAGCTGACCGGCATGGAAGTGGCGAACGCGTCGATGTACGACGGATCGACGGGCGCGACCGAGGCGGCATTGATGGCCGTGCGCGTGACCGGGCGGAACGGCGTGGTGGTGGCACGGAGCGTGCACCCGGAGTATCGCGAGGTGCTGGCCACCTATGCGAAGAACCAGGGCATGCCGGTGAAGGAGGTCGGATTTGGCGAGAACGGGCGAGTGGATGTGAGCGCATTGGAAAAGGCGATCACCGACGACACGGCGTGCGTGCTGGTACAGTCGCCCAACTTTTTCGGGACGATCGAAGATGTTGCGAAGCTGGCGGAGATCGCGCACAGCAAGGGCGCGCTGCTGGCAGTGGCGATTGCGGAAGCGGTGTCGCTGGGCATCGTGAAGCCGCCGACAGAGGCGGACATCGTCGCCATGGAAGCTCAGTCGTTCGGCATCGCGCCGGGATTCGGCGGGCCGTACGCGGGCGTGATTGCGACGAAAGAGAAATTTGTCCGGCAGATGCCGGGGAGACTGGTCGGACAGACGGTGGACAAGCAGGGGCGGCGCGGGTTCGTGCTGACGCTCGCAACGCGCGAGCAGCACATCCGGCGCGAGAAGGCGACCTCGAACATCTGCACCAACCAGGCGCTGGTGGCGACGATGGCGACCATCTTTATGACCGTGTACGGGCGCGAGGGGCTGAAGGAACTGGCGAAGCAGAACCTGGCCAAGGCGGCGTATGCGGCGCATCAGTTCGGCGAAAATGCAACGGTACTGTTCGAGGGCGCGCCGCGGTTCAACGAATTCGTGGTGCGGACCGAGGAGGACCCGGCGGAGCTGCGCGAGCGGTTGCTGGAGCAAAAGATCGTGGGCGGGTTGTCGCTGAAGAAGTTTTATCCCGAACTGGGGAACGCGTCGCTCTGGTGCTGTACGGAGCTGACGCGGCGAGTGGCGATTGATGACGCGGCGAAGGCGGTCGGAAAGCCGCCCGGTAGTAAGCGAAAGCAGAGCGACAAAACTCCGGCGGAGGTGGCGCGATGAGTCCCATTAAGAAAGCCACCACGCACGTCGTGCAGAACGAAGGATTGATATTCGAGAAGTCGTCGCCCGGGAAAAAGGGCTACAAGCTGCCCGAGCTGGACGTGCCCGACGTCGATACGGCGAAGTTGCTGGGCGACGCCGAGCGCGCGGACCTGGGCAACATGCCCGAGGTCAGCGAGATCGAGATCATCCGCCACTTTACCCGCATCTCGACGTGGAACTACGGCGTGGACACCGGCCTGTATCCGCTGGGCTCGTGCACGATGAAGTACAACCCGCGCATCAACGAAGTCGTGTCGCGGCTGGAGGGGATCGCGAACGCGCACCCGTACCAGCCGGAAAAAGTATCGCAGGGCGCGTTGCTGATCATGCAGGTGCTGCGCAAGTGCCTGCTCGAGATCTGCGGCATGGACGCGATCACGCTGCAACCGGCGGCGGGCGCGCATGGCGAGTTGACCGGAATACTGATGGCGCGCGCGTACTTGGAGTCGAAGGGGAACCCAAGGAAGAAGATCCTGATCCCCGACTCGGCGCACGGGACGAACCCGGCGACGGCGGCGATTGCGGGATACCAGGTGGAGAACCTGAAGTCGAACGCGGCGGGCATGGTGGACATCGCGTCGTTGCAGGCGCAGATGAATGAAGACATCGCCGCGCTCATGCTGACCAATCCGAATACGCTCGGAGTGTTTGAGCAGGAGATCCACAAGATCGCGGAGATCGTGCACGCCAAGGGCGGCATTGTGTACATGGACGGCGCCAACATGAACGCGCTGGTGGGCAAGGTGCGGCCGGGCGATTTCGGCGTGGACGTGATGCACCTGAACCTGCACAAAACGTTTTCGACACCGCACGGCGGCGGCGGCCCGGGTTCGGGGCCGGTGGCGGTGAAGAAAATCCTGGAACCGTTCCTGCCGGTGCCGGTGATCGTGCAGAAGTCGGGCGGGGCGCTCGGTTTCGACTACGACCGTCCGCAATCCATCGGGCGGGTGCGCGCGTTCTACGGGAACTTCGGGATGTTCGTGCGGGCGCTGGCCTACATCATGGCCAACGGCTGCGACGGCCTGAAGCAAACCACCGAAGACGCGGTGCTCAACGCCAATTACATCCGGAAAAAGCTGGAAGGCGTGTACGACCTTCCTTACAAGACGCCGACCATGCACGAAGTGGTGTTCAGCGATCGTCTGCAGACGCCGAAGGGAATCAAGACGGGCGACATCGCGAAAAGGCTGATTGATTACGGGTTCCATCCGTACACGGTGAGCTTTCCGCTGATCGTGCATGGAGCGCTGATGATCGAGCCGACGGAGAGCGAGTCGGTGGAAGAGATGGATTTGTTTATCGAGGCGATGAAGTCAATCGCGGAGGAATGCGAGACGAATCCGGAGATCGTCCTGACGGCGCCGCACACGACGAAAGTGTCGCGGCTGGACGAGGTGGCGGCGGCGAGGAAGCCGGTGCTGCGGTGGAAGCCCCAGGCGTAAGGCTTAAGGCGCAAGGCGTGAGGAAAGACGGGCTGGGCGAGATGCTCAGCCCGTTCGCATTTGGGTCAGATCAGGGTTCTTTCCCGAGCACAGTTTCATACGAAAAAACTCAACTGAACAAGCCCTGAACCTTACTTCGCTTCCTTGATGGCGACGGAAGCGCGGGTGTTCTCCCAGTCGAGGTTGAGCGTAGTCGCGGCGCCCTTGGGCGGATCCAGCGAGACGGTGAATTGCTGGACGGTGCTGGACAGCTTGGAAGTCTTCACACCCACTCGGGCAAAATCGGAAGCTGCGCCGGGATAGGGGATGCCCCACTGACCGGTAGTTTTGTTGATGATCAGCTTCCAGGCGCCAGTCTGTTCCGGTTCGAGGTACAGGGTGTAGCTGCCGGCGGGAACTTTGGTGCCCCCGACATCGAGATCGGTATCGGTGACGAACGTGGTCGCTTCATTCGCGCCCATGCGCCACGGCTCACCCCAGGGAACCAGTTGTCCCCACACCACGCGAGGCTGATGTGTCTTCGGATCGTTGATTTTAGGGCGGCTGTACTCGATGCCGATCAGCTTGCCGTCGGAGAACTTGGCGTCGGTGCAACCCGGAGGGCTCGGGCGCTGGGCCTTTTTTTCATCTGGCTTAACGGCGCTGCATGGTTGCGGAGCGGTTTGAGCGGCGGCGGTCAGGGCGAGCAATAGGACGGCCAGTACCAGGGACAATTTTCGCATTCCAAATCTCCTGCGCGTAAGAGCGCGTGGGGCCCACACGAAACGCGGTAATTCTAGCAGCCCGGCAGGAATGAAGAATGAAGAAGTAAGAATGAAGAATTAAAGCGAATTCGGCCCATTCTTCATTCTGACTTCTTCATTCTTCATTTGCTTTGTTCCCGATTTGGTATTGACATCCTCGCCAGAATGAATAATTATTCATGCAGTGAATAATTATGCCAGCAGCGGTTGCCGGCGCCCCCTCAAACCAAGGCTGGCGACGGTGCTGCGCGAGTCGGTGGTGGAGCTGCGGCAGGCGCAGCACCTGCTGCTGATGCGGACGGCGCGCGGACGGGCGCGGGCGCTGGCGGCCAGGGTCGAAAGCGAGTGGCCCGAAGTGTTGTGCGCGGTGGCGGCGACGGACCTGCTGGTGCTGGTGACGGCGTCGGGAAAGACGTCGTTCCGGCTGAGAAAGATCATTGGGGAATGGATGTCGAAATGAGCCAGGAATTGCAGACCGCAGTGGTAGGCGCGACCGGGTACGCCGGCCAGGAGTTGACGCGTATTTTGTTCCAGCATCCGCGGCTGAAGCCGCCGGTCCTGCTGGCGCGCGAAGGCGAAGAGACAGGCGAGATCGCCTCGCCGGTGGACGGGGCGCCGGTCCCAGTACACCCGTTTTCGTGGAGCACGATGCACAAGAAGGGCGTGGACCTGCTCTTCCTGGCGACACCGCACGAAGTATCGCGCGCGTGGGTGCCGGTGGCGATGCGTCACGGGCTGCGCGTGGTGGACCTGAGCGGGGCGTGGCGTCTGCATGCGCCGGAGAACGCGGCGGTGTACGGCTTTGACGACGTGGGTTCGGCGGAATCGGACCGACTGATGTCGAAGGCGGTGTACGGCCTGCCGGAGCTGTGGGGCAAACACTTGCCCGATGCGCAACTGGTGGCGAACCCAGGGTGCTACGCCACATCGGTGATCCTGGCCTTGGCGCCGCTGCTGAAGGCGGGCGTTGTCGATCGCAACCGCGGGATCGTCTCCGATTCGAAGTCCGGCGTTTCGGGAGCGGGCAAGGAGCCGACCGCCAAGACGCATTTTGTCTCGGTGGCAGACAACTTGTCCGCGTATTCGATCTTCAACCACCGGCATGTGGGCGAGATCGTTGAGCAACTCGAATTGGGAGCGGCGGAGTTGATCTTTACGCCGCACTTGCTTCCGATTCCCCGCGGAATTTTGTCGACGATCTATCTGCACCTGAACCGCGAGATGACGCCGTTTGAAGTGGAGTCGCTCTTTCAGACTTTCTATTCGGGCAAACGCTGGGTGCGGGTGTTCCAGACGCCGAAGCTTCCGCAGGTGCAGTTCTCGCTGCAGACGAACTACTGCGATCTTGGGTTTTGCCTGGCGGAAGACGGCCGGCGTTTGGTGTTGATCTCCTGCATCGACAACCTGCTGAAAGGTGCAGCCGGACATGCAGTGCAGAACATGAATCTGATGTACGGCTGGGACGAAGCGGAGGGCCTGCAGTGAAAATTGTGGTCAAGATCGGCGGCGCGGCGCTGGAGGATAAACCGACCCTTCAGAAATGTGCGCGAGCCATCGTGCAACTCGCCCAGGACGGCCATCAGGTCACGGTCGTACACGGCGGGGGCAGCGCGCTGACCCGCACCCTGAAACTCCTCGGCAAGAAAAGCGACTTCATCCACGGACTGCGCGTGACGGACGCCGAGACGCGAGATGTTGCCCTGATGGTGCTCGCCGGCATCGTGAACAAGAGCCTGGTGGCGGCCATCGCTGCAGCCGGGCAACCGGCCATCGGACTTTGTGGCGGAGACGGCGGCGTCTTTCGTGCCCGCAAGAAACAGGACGCGGAACACGACTTGGGATTTGTCGGCGAAATCTGTTTTTCCGAGCCGCGCTGGCTCAGAGCCATCTGGGCCGAAGGCGGCATTCCCGTGCTTTCCTCGGTCGCGCTCGGAGGCGACGGCCAGTATTACAACGTGAACGCGGACCAGATGGCGGCCGCATGCGCCATAGCCTGCGAGGCCGACGCGCTGATCTTTCTCACCGACGTGCCCGGCGTAAAGCAAGCCGACGGTTCGGTGATGGCCCGTTTGGATACCAAGCAGGTGGCTGGACTCATTGACGAGTCCGTGGTCAGCGGCGGCATGATGCCCAAGCTCGAAGCCTGCACTCAGGCTCTCAGTTCGGGTGTCGGACGCGTGCGCATCCTGCCGGCGGCGCAGGTCGAAGTCCTGCCCTTGTTCTATTTCACCAGGATCGAATGCGGCACCGAGGTGCTGAGAGCATGAGCCTCGCCTCCGTCTCCCGCATGGAAGCGAAGCTACTGCTTCCCACCTACGAGCGCCAGCCCATCCTCTTTGTTCGAGGGCGCGGTGTGTATCTCTGGGATTCCCGTGGCCGGCGGTATCTGGATTTCCTGAGTGGAATCGGCGTCAACGCGCTCGGCCACAATCACCCTGCCATTCAAGCGGCGATCAAGCGTCAGGCCGGTCGATTGATTCATGTTTCCAATCTGTTCTTCCACGAATATCAAGCGGAACTCGCGCGGCTGCTGACGCAAATCTCCGGGCTGGACCGCGCTTTCTTTTGCAACAGTGGCACCGAGGCCTGGGAAGGAGCGCTCAAACTCGCCCGCGCCTTTGCGCAGATGAAGAATAAGAATAGTGGCAAGCCCAATCCGTCCAATCCGAAGACGCGCATTCTGGCCATGGATAACTCTTTTCATGGTCGCACCTTTGGCGCGCTCGCCACCACCGGTCAGCCCAAATATCGCGCGCCGTTTGTTCCTCTTGTGCCCGGCGTGACTTTCGTAAAGTTCAATGACCTCGACGACCTGAAACGAAAATTTGATACCAGCGTCTGTGCCGTGTGCATCGAGACCATTCAGGGCGAGGGCGGGATTTGTCCGGTCAATCGGGAGTTTCTCGAACTCGCCTCGCGCTTGACCAAACAGAGCGGCGCGTTGCTTGTGCTTGACGAGATTCAATGCGGCCTCGGTCGCACCGGACGCCATTTTGCCTACCAGCACTATGGTGTGCTGCCGGACGTGGTCACCGTCGCCAAACCGCTGGCGTGCGGCTTGCCGCTCGGCGCCATCCTCACCACCGAACGGGTTGCGAGTTGCATGCATCCGGGTATGCACGGGACCACATTCGGTGGAGGTCCGCTGGCCTGCGCCGTTGCCATCGAGTTTCTGCGTGAGGAAAAGAAGTTGCTGAAGCATGTGCGCGCTCTCGGCGAATATTTTCACGCGGCGCTTGAAGCGCTGGACAAGAAGCACAAATCAATTCAGGACGTCCGCGGCGCGGGCCTGATGCTGGCCGTGGATCTGGACTCGCCTGAACTGGCGAAGGCCGTAACCAAGCATCTGCTGCAGGAAGGGATTATCATCAACCGCACGCACGAAACCGTGTTGCGCTTTCTGCCGCCTTACGTGATACAGAAGAAGCACGTGGATCAGGTGGTCAAGGCGTTGGACGCGGCGTTGCGTAAGCAATCCCCGCACGATGACAGCAAGAAAGACAGCAAAGAAGTCGGGAAAGAAAAAAAGAAATCCGCTCGGGCGCGGCGCGGGGAAACCCATGCGCACGCGTGAAGCGGTGCTTCCCGATGCCGAGCAGATTCACGCGCTCATCGCCGCCTACTCCACCGACGGCACTCTCCTGCCGCGTTCGCTCGCGGAGATCTGCGAGAACGTTCGCTACTTTGTCGTCCTCG
>Ga0097691_1002318_pt1 | contig 12915 bp, 9 predicted proteins | sample NGESurdeep072012_8_FD_72858 | JGI IMG/M metagenome (GOLD analysis project Ga0097691, IMG submission 72858) | Arctic peat soil microbial communities from Barrow, Alaska - NGEE Surface sample 210-1 deep-072012 | ecosystem: Environmental > Terrestrial > Soil > Wetlands > Peat ...
CAAACATTGTAAGCTTTGGGAACTCATCCATTAAAGCTTTATTGCAACGGTTCATAAAATCAAGATCGTTATAAGCATAGGTATCAATTCTCCATCCGTCAATACCAAATTCTTCAACAGTCCATATTGCATGCTGAATTAAAAAATTGGCAACATAAGGATTGCTTTGATTAAGATCAGGCATAAGTTTCGTGAACCATCCGTCACTCATTTTCTTTTTCTCAAATTCACTTGCATAGGGATCAAATAAAACCTGGTCTTTGTAAGTTGTATTTGTGTATTGCGGCCATTGATGCAGCCAATCTTTCATTGGCATATCCTGTACGGTAAAATGATATAATCCCACATGATTATAAACGGCATCCTGTATAATCTTCATCCCTTTTGCATGAGTTGCATCAATTAAATTCTGATAAGCTTTTTCCCCGCCGAGGCGTGGATCAATTTTATAATGATCAGTAAATGCATAACCATGTTCTGTACGATTGGGCATATCATTTTCCAAAACAGGGTTAAGCCAGATTGTAGTAACTCCTAAATTTTGCAGATAATCTAATTTGTTTTGAACTCCCTGTAAATCGCCGCCATGGCGGTTAAACACGGTATCCCTGTTTAAGGTTTGATCTCTCATGCCTGGAACTTTATCGTTTGAGGGATCACCGTTACTGAATCTATCCGGTAAGATCAAATAAATAAAATCCTTTGAAGTAACACCTTGTGCATATGAAAAGCCATTACCTTTGCGGCGTTGCTTTAATTCGTATTCAAGTTTTATATTTTTTAAAAAAGGGAAAGTAAATTTACCCGGCTTTGCAGTTGGTTCAATTATAATATCAAGAAAAATGTAATTAGGATTTTCGACACGATTTATTTTAATAAGACTAACACCAGTTGCCAGTTTTACTCCAATTGTTCCCATTTTTATTATAGGAAACTTATCAGCTATTTTATCTGCATGCACCATTATCTGCACTTTGTTCCACTTCATTCCTGTCCACCAGTTTGTTGGATAGCATCCAATGCTGTTTGTTTGCGCAGCAGCGAAATAAGAAATAAGGAATAAGAAATAAGAAATAAGATTTTTTTTCATTTAATTAAATTATGCAAGTGAAGTATCAGGAATTACAATCACTTCTTCATCGTTTTTATTTTCTTTTACAATAAAATAACAAAGTAATCCTGCCAGTATCATTAAGCCGCCGCCAATTTGTACAGCAAGCATCCGGTTATTATTTAAAAGATGACTCATTATCCATCCAAAAAATAAAGAAGCAATAATTTCAGGCAGAACGATAAAGAAATTAAATATTCCCATGTACACACCAATCTTGTCTTCAGGCAAACTACCTGCCAGCATAGCATACGGCATGGAAAGAATACTTGACCATGCAATTCCCACACCTACCATGCAACCGTAAAGCATATATTTATTGGTAACAAATCCCACAGCAATTAAACCTGCAGCGCCGCACAACAAACAAAAGCTGTGCGTTAATTTTCTTCCCAATCTTTTTGCAATCAATGGAATGATCAATGCAAAAATGAACGCTACAACATTGTAAAAAGAAAGTGTCAATCCTGCAAATTCAACACCTCTTGTATAAACAGGATCGGTTTCGCTTGCTGCACCAAAAACAGTTCGTGCTACTGCTGTACTATAATAAAACCACATTAAAAATAAACCGGGCCATGTGAAAAACTGAACGAGAGCAAGCTGTTTCATTTTAGGAGGCATATTTTTTATAGAGCTCATTATTTCTCTAAATCCGCCGCCAAAACCCTTGTTACTTTCTTTCACTTTTTCTTTAAACCTTATATCTGCCGGCGGATATTCTTTAGAAGTAAAAATTGTATACAGAACAGCCAGCAAAAAAATTGTACCTCCAATATAAAAAGCAAATTTCACCGAATCAGGAATATTGCCATCAACACTTTTTCTGGAAACACCCAAAAGGTTTGACAACAGCCAAGGCAAAGCAGATGCAATACTTCCTCCTAATCCGATCATAAGACTTTGCATTGCAAACCCACGTGTACGCTGCTTTTCATTTAATTTATCTGCTACAAAAGCACGAAAGGGTTCCATTGCTATATTGCCTGATGTGTCTAATATCCAAAGCAATCCTGCAGCCATCCATAATGCTCCGCTGTTCGGCATTAAAAAAAGACAAAGTGTGCTTAACACAGCACCAATAAAAAAATATGGTCTACGTCTTCCCCACCACGGGTGCCATGTACGATCACTTAAATAACCAATGATAGGTTGCACAATTAACCCTGTTAATGGTGCAGCCAAAAACAATAAAGGTATCTGGTCAGGGCTTGCTTTAAGATATTCATAAATAGGCCCCATGTTCGCTCTCTGCAAATCCCATCCAAACTGGATCCCAAAAAATCCAAAACTCATATTGAATATCTGCCAGAAATTAAGATGAGGTTTAGCAACAAGCGGAGGATGTGGTGTTACCTCCGCAACTTTTATTTTATCCATAGCAATCGTTTATAAATGGCTTGTGTAAAAATTACACTTTAATAAAAATACATTAAATAAGTATTCATAAATATTTTGAATGCATGAGTGCAGGCATATTACTTACCGATAATGCTTTCAATCTGTCCGAAACATTTATCTTTAATTATAATCTTATTGAATGAGAAAGATTCTGTTGTCACTATTTTTACTTTGCTTGATGCATGAATTAATTGCACAACCAAATTATGACCAATATCCTGTGTATAATGGTGATCTTGGTCTGACCTACTCAAAAACAAATTCCTCGTTTCGAATCTGGAGTCCACCTGCAGAAGCAGGGCAATTATTATTGTATAAAGAAGGAGAGAACGGAAAGCCTTTTAAAACCATTGATCTGAAAAAAGGAATAAACGGAACATGGTATACAACATTGAGCGGTGATTGGGAAAAAACCTTTTATGTATTCCGTGTTAAGATCAACAATAAATGGAACAATGAAATACCTGATCCTTATGCAAAGGCAGTTGGCATAAATGGTAAGCGGGCAATGGTTATCGATCTGAAAGATACAGATCCGCAAGGTTGGACAAATGATAAAAGCCCTGCATTCTCAAAACAAAATAATCCTACAGATGCTATCATTTATGAATTGCATGTTCGTGATGCAAGTATTGATAATAATTCAGGAATTAAACATAAAGGCAAATTTTTAGGATTGGCAGAATTGGGAACGCTTAGCAAAGAAGGACAATCTACAGGACTCAGTCATTTAAAAGAATTAGGTGTTACTCATATTCATCTCTTACCATTTTTTGATTATGCATCAATTGATGAAAGCAAGTCAGACAATCAGTATAACTGGGGTTATGATCCTCTTAATTATAATGTTCCTGAAGGTTCGTACAGTACTAATCCTTATGACGGCATCACACGAATTAAGGAACTGAAACAATTGATACAAACTTTTCATAAGAATGGTTTACGCGTAATTTTTGATGCCGTGTATAATCATACGGCATTAACAGAGCAATCAAACTTTAATCAATTAGTACCGGGTTATTATTACCGTCATAAAAAAGATGGCCGCCCCGATCCATTCGGGGGCAGTTTTTCAAATGCTACAGCCTGCGGTAATGAAACCGCCAGCGAAATGCCTATGATGCGAAAGTTTATGCTTGAAAGTGTTTTGTATTGGGCGAAAGAATATCATATAGATGGATTTCGATTTGATCTTATGGGAGTGCATGATATTAAAACCATGAACATTATTTCGAAAGCATTACACAAAGTGAAACCTGATATTGTTTTATACGGAGAAGGCTGGACTGCTGGTGAATCCCCTTTACCAGATTCAATGAGAGCCATCAAAAAAAATGCATGGAAGCTCGATCGCATTGCAGTATTCAGCGATGATATACGTGATGGAATTAAAGGAAGTGTGTTTGATGTAAAGGACAAAGGATTTGCCAGTGGCAAATTGGGTATGGAAGAGTCTGTAAAATTTGGAATAGCGGCTGCATGTGATCATCCGCAAATAGATTACAGTAAAGTGAACTATTCAAAACAACCCTATGCTGCTGCTCCATGGAATGTTATTACTTATTGTGAATGCCACGACAATAATACACTGTGGGATAAACTTGCTTTATCATGTCCCAATGCCAGTGAAGAAGAAAGAAAAAAAATGCATCAATTAGCATTAACGATCATTCTTACCTCGCAGGGCATTCCATTTTTACATGCAGGCTCAGAATTTCTGCGAAGCAAAAACGGAGTGGAGAATTCATACAATTCAGGTGATAGTATCAATGCCCTAAAATGGAGTTTAAAAAAAGAAAATCTTGAAATAACAAATTATGTGAAGCGCCTGATCAAAATACGAAAAGAGCATCCTGCATTCAGAATGACTGATGCGAAACAGGTTGCACAAAATATCTTATTTGACAATCATGCCCCAGATGGAACAATTGCTTACACTATCAATGGCGCAGCCTTGCAGGATAGATGGAAAAAGATCTTCATCGCCTTTAACGGAAGCAGCGTTGAAAAAGAAATTTCTTTACCTGACGGTAACTGGAAAACGGCAATTGATACAGGTGCAGAAATTAAACCAGGGTTAGGAAAAGTTAAGTTGAAAAAATACAGTGCTGTTGTTTTATATAAGGATTAATTCTTCGTTAATTCAATATCCATTTATAAAACTCAGGGAAATATTTTCTCCATGCAGCTTCATTATGTTTGGCATCCGGATCAATTCTTTCATAAATTTTTGCAGAAGACCTGCCTGTCCGGTAGGCAGGTAAAGCCTTAATATCAGCTTCTATTTTTTTCATATCAGGTATCATTCTATCACCTTCTTTTCCACCTGCATAAAAAAATAATTTTGATCTCATTTTCTTAGTCATTTTATTAACATCCTTCTCAAGTCCGGACGCCGTCCAGAAAGCAGGAGAGAAAATTCCTGCGCCGCCAAATACAGTGGGGTATTTCATTACAGCATAAAGTGAGATCAATCCTCCCATTGAGCTTCCTGCAATGAAAGTATTTTTTTTATCCGGTAATGTGCGTAAACTTTTATCAATATATGGCTTTAGAGTTTTTACTAAAAAATCTACATACTTATCTCCTTCACCATTTCCATAAGGTTTAAATTCATAAGGGTTATATTCATTCATCCGCTTTGCACCATTGTCTATTCCTATAACGATACATTCTTTTTTTCCCTGCCTGAATAAAGAATCTAAACATTCATCCACCCCCCATTCTCCAAAACCTGAAGTAGCTTCGTCGAATAAATTTTGCCCATCGTGCATATATAGAACCGGAAACCTTTTTTTGGTTTTAGAATAATCATCAGGAAGATATAACCATATCCTTCGTGTTCTGTTTAATTGGGGAATATAAAACGCAGAATCCAAAACGCTTACATGTGATGAGGCTGTATGTTGCCTTGCCACTGCCTCAATTTTAAAATCATCCTTCCATCCGTTTATAAAAATCTTTATTGCGGTATCTTTTGCCAGGATCAGTGATCTATTCCCAGCATCTTTACCATTCTTACTTGTTTCCACTTTATTCCAACTGCCCCTGGTTAATTTATATTCATAATTACCGGCGGCTAATTGCAGATCAATAAATGGACTATCCGAATTAACAGGTTTAAATTGATACCTGTTATCAGATGGATTCCAGGTATTAAAACTGCCTGCAACATAAACGGTATCCATTGCATGCAATGATGGATGCTGCTTTACAATAAACCTCACATGGATTTGCGCTGAGACAGAATTAAAGATTAAAAAGAAAAAATAAATAAATAAAATTCTTTTAAATAAAATCTTAATTATCATCTGCATTCTTTTTATCAAAGATAAAGATATCGTTAATGGCTACTGAATATAAAAAAGCTTTACAGTTTTCTGTAAAGCTTCTTATTTATAAACTATTCAGTTGTTTATTCTGATTGCTGTTTCATTAATTTGGTTCTTAGGTTTTTACTTATGCAAGTTTTTTTTATTTTTTTTTCAAAAATATATCCGCAATAAATATGTCGGTTATATTTTCCAATCTATTATTTCATTTACCCATTCTACTTTATACGGTGCAGTTATTTTGATATAGTTATCTGTAAAACCTTCCATCATACCCTGCCTGTCCGGCAGGCAGGCGTTTTTATTATAGCTTTCAAATAATACTTTTCTTTTTTCGCCAATATGTTGTTGCGTAAAATATTGTAGTTTTTGGTAAGAAAGATTACGCAATATTTTATTTCTGGAATTTCGAACACTTATGGGAATAACTGGTTTTATATTCAATGCATGAGTATTTTCTCTTTCTGAATAAGTAAATACATGCAGATAAGAAATATCAAGTGAATGTAAAAAATCAAATGTTTCTTTAAAGTCTTCATCTGTTTCACCGGGAAAGCCAACTATTACATCAGCCCCAATAGCACAATGAGGGATTAATCTTTTTATAAGATGAATTTTCTCTGCGTACAATTCTTTTTTATAGCGTCTTCGCATAGCAGCCAGCACTCTGTTACTTCCGCTTTGCAAAGGGATATGAAAATGCGGCATAAATTTTTTGCTGCGGGCAACAAACTCAATTATCTCATTGCTTAATAAATTAGGCTCGATGGAAGAAATACGATAGCGCTCAACTCCATCCATGTTTTCAAGGGTTTGTATAAGCGAATAAAAATTTCTATTATTTTTTTTGAGGAAAATTTTTGATTCTCCCTCTCCATTTATGGAGAGGGCAGGGGTGAGGTCCTCTCCATGTATGGATAAGGAGGGGGTGAGGATTCCCCTCTCCACTTTGTGGAGAGGGGTAAGGGGTGAGGTGTAATCTCCCAGGTTAATTCCTGTTAATACTATTTCCTTTACTCCTGAATTTGCAAGTTGCTTTACGTTGGCAATTATGTTTTCAATTGAATCGCTTCTGCTTTTACCACGAGCCATCGGGATAGTGCAGAAAGAGCAATTATAGTCGCACCCATCCTGAACTTTTAAAAAGCTTCTTGTTCTCTCTTTAATAGAAAATGATGAATGAAAGCCATTAACTTCTTCTATATCGCAACTGCATATTTTAGTTGCGTCACCTTTTGTAAGCTGTAGTAAATGATGTGTTATATTGAATTTTTCAGCCGCCCCTAAAACCAAATCTACCCCATTAATTGCTGCAATTTCTTCAGGCTTTAATTGAGCGTAACACCCTGTAATAACTACCATTGATTCAGGAGCCTTTCTTTGTATTCTTCTAACCAGTTGCCTGCATTCTTTATCTGCATTATCAGTAACTGAACAGGTATTAATAACATATACATCAGCAAGCTCATCAAAATCTTTTTTTACAAAACCATCCTGTTCCATCAGCCTTGTTATAGCAGATGATTCAGAATAATTTAGCTTGCAACCCAACGTATGTACTGCTACTGTTTTTTGCATTTGCAAATATACAAATGGATGAGTGCATCTTTGCTTTCCATTAAATAGTTTCTTTAGAGATGAATAAGAATTGGACAAAATACAGGTTAATTATTATTGCTGTTATAGTGATTGGAGCCTTTTTATTTCGCAATATTTATCCTTCATTAAGAAAAACGGGTAACCATACTTCTCAAATTACTCAACAAACAAGTCCTGAATTAAATAGAAACATTGATCATCTTATTCTTACAAAGCATGCAAAATGCCGTATGGAATGCCGGGATATTACAGAAGAGGAAATAAAAGAAATTCTGCATGATGGAGATATTAATTATAATAAAAGTGATTTGAATAATGAACGTGGAGCAACTTATGCGTTAGAAGGCTACAGTCATGATAAGCAACATCTGCGAATTATTTTTGCGCCTGAAAAAGATAAACTTGTGGTAGTTACCTGTATTGATCTGGATAAAGAATGGCAATGCGATTGTAATTAATTGTAAGTTTGTTTAACGATTGCGCCTGAATGAAAATTAAATCTTTTCTTGCAAAACCTTTTGCTGCTTACATCTATAAGCAGATAAAAAAGGGTATGACTACGGCTATAGCAGACCAGGACTTCATCTTTCAAAATCTTATTAAAGTTGGCAGTAAAACTAATTTTGGTAAGGATCATAAGTTCAATGATATAAAAACGCATGAAGATTTTGTTAACCAGGTTCCAATAAGAGATTATGAAGAGTTTAAAACCTACATCGAAGCTATAAAGCAAGGCAGGCACAACGTTTTATGGAAAGGACAACCCATCTATTTTGCCAAAACAAGCGGCACAACCAGTGGTATAAAATATATTCCAATTACAAAAGATTCTATTCCCAATCACATTAATACAGCAAGAAATGCCTTGCTGTGCTACATGGCGGAAACAGGTAATACTGCTTTTGCAAATGGTAAATTAATTTTTTTAAGCGGTTCGCCGGAGCTTGAAAGAGTAGGAGGCATCCCAACCGGACGATTGAGTGGAATTGTTAATCATCACGTGCCAAAATATTTAAGAGCTAACCAACTTCCTTCATTTGAAACAAATTGTATCGAGGATTGGGAAACCAAGCTTGATAAAATTATCGATGAAACAATTGAGCAGGATATGCGGTTGATAAGTGGTATACCGCCATGGGTACAAATGTATTTTGATAAGCTTACAGAAAGAACTGGCAAAAAAATAAAAGATATTTTTCCAAATTTTAGTGTGATGGTGCAAGGTGGTGTAAACTTTGAGCCTTATAAAGCAAAGCTGTTTGAAAGTATTGGTAAAGAGATAGATTGTATTGAATTGTTTCCTGCAAGTGAAGGATTTTTTGCTTTTCAGGATAGCCAGAAAGAAAAAGGATTATTGCTAAACACCAACAGCGGGATCTTCTTTGAATTTGTTCCTGTTGCCGAAATTTTTAATGAAAAACCTGTAAGGCTTACTTTAAAAGATGTAAAAACAAATCAGAATTATGTTTTGATAATCAGCAGCAATGCTGGCTTATGGGCTTACAACACAGGCGATACTGTAAAGTTTGTTTCCTGTGATCCTTACCGCCTTGTGGTTACCGGAAGAATAAAACATTTCATTTCTGCCTTTGGCGAACATGTAATTGGTGAAGAAGTAGAAAGCGCTTTAATGACAGCCGTAAAAGAAGAAGGTATTCATGTTACTGAATTCACTGTAGCTCCTATGATATCTCAAAATGGTAAAAAAAGTTATCATGAATGGTTTATCGAGTTTGAAAATCTTCCCGGTGATATAGAAAGTTTTTCAGAAAAAGTTGATAATAACCTGCGCAAAAAAAATGTGTATTATGATGATCTTATCAAAGGGAATATTTTAGATCATTTAAAAATAAGTGTGATAAAAAAAGGCGGATTTATTAATTATATGAAAAGCATTGGAAAGCTCGGCGGACAAAATAAAGTGCCACGTTTAAGTAATAACAGAGCTATTGCTGATGTACTTGCAAACTGGGCTGTTAGATGATAACAAAGCATTAATATTATTTCTTCTCACAAATTTTTAAAAAACATTTATATTTGTATTCTTAATAATTAAATTTTAAACTGAATTGAATCATACATCAATATATCACCAGCTTCAGTTTTTCTTTTGCCCCTTACGGGTAGTTAAATTTCCTCACAAATTTTTTCGACGTGGATGCTGATAGGACGAGCAATTAACCATTGCCCCTGTCAGTGAAAAAACCCTCCGCAATATTTTATCTAATTTTATTCATCATTCAATTTTGCAAAATTGGAACAATCACAAATTATTGTTCGTGTTGCAACATCAGCCGATACAAAATATGCTTCCATCATAACTGATGAAATAGCTGCTTCCGCCCAGGTACGGGGTACAGGAATTGCAAAACGTTCTCCTGAATATGTTGCAAAAAAAATGGAAGAAGGCAAAGCTGTAATTGCTCACACACCTGAGGGTGACTGGGTAGGGTTTTGTTATATTGAGGCATGGGGGCATGACCAGTTTGTTGCAAACAGTGGTCTTATTGTAGCGCCTTCTTACCGTAAAAGCGGCATAGCTAAGCAAATTAAAAAGAGAATCTTCGATCTCTCCAGAGAAAAATATCCTGCGGCAAAAATTTGTGGATTAACAACCGGGCTCGCAGTGATGAAAATAAATTCTGACCTGGGTTACGAGCCTGTTACTTATTCTGAACTTACAAATGATGAGGAATTTTGGGCTGGCTGTAAAAGCTGCGTGAACTATGATATATTAATGAGTAAGGAAAGAAAGAATTGTATGTGCACAGCTATGTTGTACGATCCCACCGATCATTATGAGCCTGAAGAGACGAAGGAAGAATTTAAAAAACATTCAAAGCTGTATGAGCGCTTTATGAGAATAAAACAGAGCCGCTTATTAAAATTTTTAACAGGAAAGCAAAGCAGTGATAAGAAAAAAAGTTTTTTCTCGCAGTTATTAAATCTTTAATTATCCCATTATGGTAAAAAAAGTTGTTCTTGGTTTTAGCGGTGGTTTGGATACCTCGTATTGTGTAAAGTATTTGAATGATGAGCAGGGCTATGAAGTTCATAGCATCACTGTAAATACCGGAGGTTTTTCTAAAGAAGAATTAAAGCAGATAGAGCAGCATGCATATAAACTCGGCGTGAAAACGCATACAGCAGTTGATGCTGTAGAAAGTTATTATGAAAGTATTATCAGGTTTCTGATCTATGGAAATGTTTTAAGGAACAATACCTATCCCTTAAGTGTAAGTGCAGAACGGTTAAGCCAGGCTTTGCATGTTGCTGAGCATGCCAAAAATATTAATGCAGATGCAGTTGCTCATGGGAGCACAGGCGCTGGAAACGACCAGGTGCGCTTTGATATGATATTTCATGTTATGATCCCCGGCATAGAAATAATAACTCCCATTCGTGATTTAAAACTTAGCCGTGAAGAGGAAATTGAATATTTAAAGACGAAAGAAGTTGACATGAATTTTGACAAATCAATGTATTCAATTAATAAAGGTTTATGGGGCACAAGTGTTGGAGGAAAAGAAACGCTCTCATCCAAAGGAATGTTACCAGAAGATGCATGGCCAACACAGGTAACTAAATCTGGTAATGAAGAAATAAAATTGCATTTTGAAAAAGGGGAATTAAAGAAAATTAATGATAAAGCTTTTAATCATCCCAGCGAAGCTATTCAGCATCTGCAATCAATCGCTGGTCCGTATGGTATAGGCAGAGACATTCATGTTGGTGATACTATTATTGGTATTAAAGGACGTGTTGGTTTTGAAGCTGCAGCGCCTATGGTAATAATTAAAGCACATCATGCATTGGAGAAACACGTGCTTACAAAATGGCAACTGACATGGAAGGACCAGCTTTCACAATTTTATGGAAACTGGTTGCATGAAGGACAAATTCTTGATCCGGTTATGAGAGATATTGAGGCATACCTTACAAAATCGCAGCGCAATGTTTCAGGCGATGTATTCATTCAATTATTTCCTTATCGTTTTCAAATTATAGGGATTGAATCTCCTTACGATTTGATGAACAATAAATTTGGAAAGTATGGTGAAATGAATACCGGATGGACTGGAGAAGAGGTAAGAGGATTCAGTAAAATTTTTGGTAATCAAACGATGATCTACCACAAGATTAAGGATGATATTAATCAAAAGAATGCCGAGAAGTACTAAAGATGGATAAGCAAATAAAATCAGTAAGCTCTTCAAAAACCTCACCCACCAAAGGTTTGGTGAGGGCAGGAATTATCGGCGGCGCTGGTTATACTGGTGGTGAGTTAATAAGAATTTTACTAAATCATCCATCAGCAGAAATTGTTTTCGTCAACAGTAAAAGTAATGCCGGTAATTATCTTCACCAGGTACATAATGATCTATTGGGTGAAACAGAGCTAAAGTTTACCAATGATAACACCCCTTTAGGGGATGGGGGCATTGACGTTCTTTTTCTTTGTGCAGGTCATGGTGCAGCAAAAAAGTTTTTGGAGGAAAATAAGATTGTTGATTCAATTAAAATTATTGATCTATCACATGATTTCCGCTTACGTCAACAATCATCCATCAACAACCGGCAATTTATTTATGGACTGCCTGAACTGAATAGAGATAAAATTACTAAAGCAAAAAATGTAGCCAACCCTGGTTGCTTTGCTACTGCAATTCAATTAGGATTATTGCCATTGGCAAAAGCAGGATTGTTAAAAGATGTTTACACAACAGGCATTACAGGCTCTACGGGTGCTGGGCAAAGTTTAACCCCAACTTCGCAATTTTCATGGCGGGCAAATAATATTCAGGCGTATAAAACATTTACTCATCAGCATTTAAGTGAAGTTCATCAATCACTTCATCAATTACAAAGTGATTTTCCCCTTTCTACCGGTGGAGAGGGGTCAGGGGTGAGGTTTGTTCCATGGAGAGGGGATTTTACAAGAGGAATTTTTGTGAGTTCACAAATGCATTGCAATTTGGAATTGCAGGATCTAAAAAAAATATATAAAGATTATTACCGGGATCATCCATTCACTTTTTTAAGCAACGACCCAATTTCTTTAAAGCAGGTTGTGAATACAAATAAATGCATTATCCAGTTAGAAAAAGTTGGGAATAAACTGGTAGTACATTCTGCCATTGATAATTTATTAAGGGGTGCCAGTGGACAGGCTGTACAGAATATGAACCTTATGTTTGGCTTGGAGGAAACGAGTGGATTAAAATTGAAGAGTTCTGGATTTTAGGTAAAGGGTGTATGGTGTAGGGTGTAAGGGTTTTGAAATCTCTTTATAAAAATTTAAAATGAGGGATTATAAAAAATTAGATGTTTGGAAAAAGGCTCACGAGCAATACATGTTCGTAAAAAAAAATATTACTTTAAAGTTTCCTAGAGAAGAACGATTCGAATTGACTTCCCAATTGCTCAGGGCATCTTTATCTGTTCCACTTAATATTGTTGAAGGTTGCGGTA
>Ga0097691_1002319_pt1 | contig 12911 bp, 12 predicted proteins | sample NGESurdeep072012_8_FD_72858 | JGI IMG/M metagenome (GOLD analysis project Ga0097691, IMG submission 72858) | Arctic peat soil microbial communities from Barrow, Alaska - NGEE Surface sample 210-1 deep-072012 | ecosystem: Environmental > Terrestrial > Soil > Wetlands > Peat ...
TGCGTGCCAATCAATCTCGGGTTGATCAGACACCTACGGCCGACCTATCATTGGCCGCCTGAATAAGCTCAGCCGGGTGTCTCAAAACCGGGCCGCAGTACAGACGAAAGGCGCTTATGGATTGTGGCGCGGTAAACCGGTTCGCGCCGGGAACGGTAAACCTGATGACTTGTGCTCTCAGGGAGCTTTACTTGGTCGGTATTGAGTTAGGCTAGCTACCCGAAACCTCCCACGACCCCCAAGAGGGTGAGCTAGGAATACTCAGCCGCTATCACCGAGGCTTACGTCCGCAGTGGCAAGCAGGTTTGTCACCTGCCCCAATTGCCTGACAAGCAAATTAGCACTCGGGGGTCCGGACCTCGGGTGCTTTTGCTTTTCGAGCGCAAAATAGGCCACTGCGTTATCTCTACTCAGGCCACGGAGGCCGGAAACAGGCCATTACCCATGGCTGGTACTGGCCGAAATAGGCCACTCGCATTGAAGTGCGGATGGACATTTTGAATAAGGACGCGTCGGTAAGCGGTTTCAACATTGGGATGAACAGCGGGGAAGTCGCAGGGCAGACTATTGGCCACGCCCACGTTCACTTGATCCCTCGTCGTCAAGGCGACGTGCAAGACCCCAGAGGCGGCGTAAGAGGTGTGATACCGGGGTAAGGCCGCCTACTAGCTTGCCCGCCGATGGGACGCCGCCCTTGGTCCGCGCCAATTACTCGCCGCGCGAGGTCGAGCCTGCGCCGTAATTCATGGAGGCGGCGGAATGAAGCCGCTAGTTCTTCAATTCGTAAATCAAGCGCAGCGAGCGGGTTAGCTGTTCGACCATCTCTGCGCCGCGCGACGCTTCGCCGACATGACCGATCACGGTCACGGTCCAGCCGAGCTGCTGGTTTGGGTGGATGACAAAACGCTCTTTCGGCACACCGAATTTGACCGAGTAAATGCCTTGCAGATCGTCTACGGTCATCTTGGTCTTCTTCGGAACGGTCGTTTCAGGCGCGGTCAATTCGGGCTCCGGTACTGGCCCCTTTAGCCCCGTTTGATACCGGAAGGGACCACTCGGGGTTTTTAAAAGGGGCCAGTCCCGCAAAAGGGAACTTGGCCTAATGACTGACAATTTACGAACCGATAACCACGATTGCACCGCAATCGGGGGTAGTGACCCGTGGTTAATCGACGATGCCGATAGTGGACTCCCGTGGGGTTGCGGGGAGCTTACAGTGTCGAAGTCCAGTAACGCGGCGTCGGGCAATCGCCTGTATTTTGGCGACAACTTGGACATCCTCCGCGAGTATGTTGCGAACGAAAGCGTCGATCTGATTTATCTCGACCCTCCGTTCAATAGTCAGGCCCATTACAATCTGCTTTTCGAGCGTCCAAAAGATGAGCGGGTTTCGGCTCAGGCGGGCGCATTTCGCGATACTTGGTCTTGGGGCGACGAGGCCGAATGGGCCTTTCAGCATATTATGAAGATCGGCGGCGGGACCGCGCGGTTCATCGATGCTTTGCGCTCCGCTCTAAATGAGAGCGACATGATGGCCTATCTGGTCATGATGGCTGTGCGGTTGCATGAACTGCATCGCAAACTGAAGCCCACAGGATCGCTGTACCTGCACTGCGATCCGACTGCGAGCCACTATCTGAAAGTGGTAATGGACGGCATTTTCGGTCCCGCGCAATTCCAAAATGAAATCATTTGGAAGAGAACGTCTGCTCACAGCAGTGCTAAGCGGTATGGGCCGGTTCATGACAGTATATTGTTTTATTCGCGTGGGAGTGAGTTTACTTGGAATCCGCAATATCTGCCTTATGAGGCGGAATATCTCGATACATTTTTTGACCAAACGGACCCGGATGGCCGTCGTTGGAAACGTACCGACTTAACTGGAGCTGGTACTCGGAACGGTGAAACCGGATTGCGTTGGCGCGGCATCGACGTGACCGCAAAAGGAAGACACTGGGCTTATCCTCCATCTCATTTGGATAAGCTTGATGCCGCCGGTCGCGTTCACTGGCCACAAAAAAAAGACGGGATGCCACGGCTGAAGCAATATCCGGAAGATCTGAAAGGGGTGCCGTTGCAAGATGTTTGGACCGATATCCGGCCTATGCATAACCTTTCAACCGAGAGGACGGGCTATCCCACGCAAAAGCCGCTGACGCTGATGGATCGGATTATCAAATCATCTTCGAATCCTGGTGATTTAGTCCTTGATCCGTTTTGTGGTTGCGGAACAACTATTGAATCGGCTGAAAAAGAAGGCCGCCAGTGGATCGGCATTGATGTTGCGATCCACGCCGTAAAAGTCATTGAAGCGCGATTGTTGGATTTGAGTGAGCGCTCGGGTAAACAGACTAGATATCAAATGGAGGGTATGCCGCGTGACTTCGCTTCCGCTGCGAAGCTTGCGGAGAAGGACAAGTACCAATTCCAGTGGTGGGCTAATTATCTGTTCAACCCGCACGCCTTGAGAGAGCAGAAAAAAGGTGCGGATCGCGGCGTTGACGGAGAGTTGTTTTTTCCCAACGGACCCGGACGCCCTTGGGGCAGAATGCTCACATCGGTTAAAGGAGGTGAGCAAGTCGGTCCCGCCATGGTTCGCGACTTCGCGCGCGTTCTTGAGCGTGAAGAGGCGCAGTTGGGACTCTTCATTTGTCTGCATCCGCCCACCCGGGAAATGACGCGCGAGGCTGCTTCGTGCGGTCTTGCTGATATTGTTCATGAAGACATCCCACGACTTCAGATTGTGGCTATTGAGGATTGGTTCAAAGGTAAAATTCCCTTGCTTCCTCCGCTGGAACATTTGCCTTCGGCGGCGTTTTCTGGACGGCGCCGACCAGCGGCAGTCGCCAAGCTGGCCGATCCGGAGCAGCCAGAACTGCCCTTGAGTTTCACGGGCGGTAAGGAAGTGAAGCGTCATCTCAACCTGAGTATGGTCAGGAGCGTGGGTTAGCTCTTTCCGCCTTCAATTACCATGAAACTTCCGGCGGCGCTCTGGAGCGGTCGTCACGGGCGTAATCGGCTGCGTGGCGAGCGCAGCGTCGATAAGCTCCCCAATCGCCCAAGTCCGGTCGACAACGCCCAGCGCCTTCGCTGGGGTGGTCTTGAGAGCTTCGTGGATACGGCAGAGGTTGTAGTGCGCAACGTACAGCGCGACCGCCGCAACGTGGTTGTCGAGCTTCTTTGAGAAGCCGTTGGTTAGTCGAGTGAACCGGCGGCTGCCCATGCGGAGCGATAAGTTTTGCCGTTCAACGTAGCTGGTCGAAATGTACTGATCGGGCTCGCCTGATACTACCTCTTTGCTTACGGCTACTACGGCGGCGGGCGAGTACCGGCCCTGCGCTTCCTTTACGAGGTGCGTTACGCTGTAGGTCTTTACGATGACACCATGCGAGGCACTGTCACCGAACGTGTCGCGGATCGAATTGCGATAAGGCAAAAAACCGTCAGTTGAAATCTCAGGCTGTCCGATCACGCGCCCGCGCAAGTCGTTCAAAAATTCCAGCGTGGTATCGGCATTACGCTTGCCGACGCGCCAACCGACGATGGCCTTTTGCGTTCCGGCCATGCCGATGAAAACGTACTGATCGCCCTTGGCGAAAAGCTCATTCCGCAGCACGTTCTTTTGCTTCTTGCCGACGAACGACCACGCCTCATCAAGCTCTAGGCGGTTCACTCGGATGCCGACCATCAAGCGGTCATGCAGTTCGGCGCAGCCGCGACCGACGCGGAGCGCGAGGCGGGCGACCGTCTTGCGGTCGGTTCCGGTAAGGCGGGTAACGGCGTGCTGGCCGACGCCTTCACAAAGGGCGGCAATGATCTCGATTTGCTTTTCGCGGGAGAGAAAGTTCATGAGGGGCAATCCTTCATCATGTGAAGGGATCGGCCCTTGGGCGACTCTAGCCAACTCGCCCTGCAAGGCTTATATTGGTCGGATGGTCATTCGCTTCGGGGGCAATCCCGGGGTGTCTGATCGGGGCCGTTGCGGCTGCAACCACGGCGGTCCCACTAAATTCGATCCTTGGCAGCCCCGCCGGGATTCGGACCCGGACCTCTCGGCCTGTAAGAGCGAGCGTCCTACCGTTAGACTAAGGGGCAGTTTTGAAGCCGATTTGCAGGGCCGTTGCGTTCCTTTTCGAGGGGTAGCGCAGCGGCCCTTCCTTTTTTCCGTGCCCTTCGACGCTCGGCCAGCGCATCAAAGGACTCAAACCCTTCTGGTCATAGCGACCTCCTGATCTGCTAACGAGACTAGGTCCACTTGATAGGCTTGTCAACACTTATCAGGTATGCTATCAGGTTTCTTATCAGAAAAGGAGCGTGACCATGGCGGACCCCAAAAAGCCGGAGTCATCAACACCGACCGCGCCTAAGCGCGACCGCAGTCCTAATTTTCCCTACATCGGATTGGGTAAGGCGCTGGAACGGATCAAAGTTGTCTTTGACAAGGCGAAGCGCCATGAGGTGCGCGTTGCTGATGTTGCAGCCGACTGGAAATTGAAAGCGACTAGCGGTTCTACAGATCGCAATGTCGCGGCTTTGCTGGCCTATGGCTTGATTGAAGACGGCGGCTCTGGAGATGGTCGAAAGATAAAAATCAGCGATAGTGGATGGCGCATTCTGGAGGATGGGCGTCCGGGTGTTCGGGAGAAAATGCTTGCGGAGGCCGCTTTAAAACCCTCGATCATTCAGCAGTACGCGTCGCTTTGGAGCGGGGGTCGTCCGGATGATACCCACGCCCTAAGCCAGTTGAAATTTGAAGGTGGTTTTACACCAGACGGCGCGGCGCAATTCCTGCGGGTCTTTGACGAAACAATTCGATTCACAAAGGAAGGTGAATCTGATAAAATCTACGCTAGCGAAGAACCGGAAGAACAACAAAATGGCGGGGAAGAAGAGGTTAATATTAAGCCTCCTATCGACAAATCAGACCCCCCGCCAGTTCTTCCTCAACGAAAGGCGGCAATAGTGGCTGGAGAGCGCGAATTGACGACGGGATTACTGGCCAAGGATGCAAGCTTTCGGCTGGTCGTCACCGGAAAGATCGGCGTGAAAGAAATTGAGCGCCTAATCCAAAAGCTCGAAATCGACAAAGAGATTTTGGCCGATCAGGAAGATGAAGAGGCCGCCAACTGAGGCGGCCTTACTCGTCAAACGGCCCCGGTCTTGCTCGGGGGTTGCAAGGGACGGGGCCGCTGGCGGCGGGATGCATCACCTTGGAGGAGGGAGGAACCCGCCACAATGGTTAACGCGGGAATCCCAAAACGTTCCTATGTCGTCAAGGCGGCATACCCGCGAACCAAAAGGGACCACTGCGAAAATCAAAAGGGACCATTCACTCTAAAGAGTGATGGAAAGGGGCCAGTACCCGGGCTCCTATCGATGTTGCGGTTCCCGTCATGTGGCCGCGCGGTCCGGGTGCGCAAGGGGTGGCCGAATGACTGCAACACCCGCCGGAAGCGCGAGCAAAACGCACAACGCCGCCTTAGCGGAATATAATCGCTTGGCGGCGTTGCTTTGCGTGGCCGAGGCCCTCAAATCCCGCGACCAGTTAGCCATCACGCCATGGGGGTGCGGGGGCTGCTCAAAATAACCTGTTCGCTTCAATGCAACCAAAATTCCCTCACCCTCGACTAACACATTGAATTAGAAGATAGATTTCACATCCTCCGAGCGCACCACTCGGGAGGTCGGCTCACTTCGAAACCTGAAAGAAGCAGTAGCCTTGGACACCTATGTCCCTGGGCGCGTCGGAGTGTATTGGAGAACGTCCGGTGGGCATAAGAACCCAATCTTTGACCTTAACATGCGCCGGTAGGCGAGCGCCTGGCGCCGTCGCCAAGCGCAAGGACGGGTCAGTCTTACCGCGATACACATCGTAAGCGATTTTGACGTTTGCATTCATGGGGCCAGGGTATCGACACCTTAGGAACGCGCAACGGACTTCCGAGCTTAACGTTACTTGGCCCTATTTACGTTGGGCCGAACACCCGGTGAACAGGCGTCACGTTCACTGTGTCAGCCGTGTGCCAATTTTCCCGCATGTTCGCGCACTGTTCACACCGAACTGACACGATCTTGCAGGGTCCATTTTTCTTAACCCCTATGAAATCACAGCTTTTTCCTGTTTGTCGCAAAACACCCTGTCCCATCGCGGGGTGCGGCTTAAAGGGCTTGTACAGAGGTAGTTTAGGGTCCCGGGTTCCGGCGCCACAGTCGCAACAAGCCATTGCCACGCAATGATCCCGGCGGAACCCAAGTTCCCCTGAAACCAACTGCGGATCATCAAGTTATCTCCTGTTGCGTTCAACAAAGGGAGATCCCGATGTCCAACCAGAATCAGAATCCGGGCCAGCAGAACCAGAACCCGGGTCAGAAGCCCGGCCAGCAGCAGGGCGGCGGTCAGAAGCCCGGGCAGCAGCAGCAGGATCCGAACCGCCAGGGCCAGAACCCCAATCAGCAGGGCAAGGGAGGTCGTTAGTCCGGATCCCAATTGAGCGAGAGCAGGAAGGTCCCGCCGAAAGGCGGGACTTTTCTTTTTTGGAAAGCCGCAGCGTTCGCTGGGACGGCCCGTAGGAGATATAAGCCGCGGCAACGGTATGCCGATCCGGCCCCTTCTGCAATTAAGGTAAACAAAGGGTTTAAATTGCCCGTCGCCGTTTAAGCGAGTTAGCTCGCCGCCTAGCCGCTGCTCCCATTCGGAGCGCAGCGGAGAAGCGGGAAGCGACATGTCCACAAATTGGCGGATCAGCTCATTCAATGGCGCGCTATTGGCGGCCTATTTCATTCCGACCTGGACCATCGTTGCCTTCAAGATCATGATTTCGCCGATCCACGGCCTCTATGAGCGGCCGAATATAGCGATTGCGCTGTTCATCAGCGATCATCTGCAACTGGCGGCGATGACCACGATCCGCCTGGCGTGGCTGCTGGCATTGGGCAAGCTGACTGTCGTCGCGTTCTTTGCCATCTTCCTGGTTTTCATCACCCGCGCCACGATCCGCAAAACCGGCGGCTGCGACGAAGCGCTGGCCATGGCCCTTGCCATCGGCAGCGTCATCAGCTTCGCGAGCATGGTGATGGCATCGCAGGTCGGCGAGACCGAGGCGCTTCGGCTGCATGCGACGGAATTGCTGATGCTGCTCGGCACCGCGATCGTGTTGCTGGTCGAACCTCCCGCTCAGCCGCAGACCGATCGCAGCGTGACATCAGACGATCTATCCCTTCAGCAGTCCCAACTCCCTTAAATCGCTGAGCCGCCCTTGACGGCGGGCACGCCGCATTGAACGAATCTACGCTCTATCGTTAGGCGATTGCCCCTCACCCGGATCGCACCGGACGATGCTTCGCATCGCCGAGGCGATCCGACCTCTCCCGATGGGAGAGGTGAGCCTGAGTTCGGCTCTCTAGCGTTGCGTCAGAAAACCGATCACGGCCTCGGTGAAGGCGTGCGGCTGTTCGACGTTGGAGATATGCGCGGCGTCGAGTATCGTGAGACTCGCGCCTGGAATCTGGCTGCGGATGAACTCGCCGGCCGCGACCGGCGTCGACATGTCGTGGCGCCCGGCGATCACCAGCGTCGGGCTTTTGATCTTTGGTAAAAGCGCGCGCTGATCGAGCGTGCTCAGGGCTTCGCAGCAGGCGAGATAGCCCTGCACCGGTGAAGCGATCAGCATGGCCTTCATATTCGCTGTTATCTGCGGTTCGCGTTCCCGGAAGTCCGCCGTCAGCCAGCCCGCGATGACGGCGTCGGCTACCGCGGCGATGCCGCCTTCCTTCACCGCCTTGATGCGGTTGAGCCAGTTGGTCGAATCCGGATAGTAGCAAGCGGTGTTGGAGAGAATAATCCGGTCGAAGCGATCAGGTGCGTTGGCGCCGAGCCACTGTCCGACCATGCCGCCCATCGACAGCCCGCACCAGTGCACCTTCTTGATGTTGAGGTCATCGAGGATTGCCAGCACGTCGCGGCCGAAACGCTCCATGGAATAGGGACCCGGCGGTACGCCGGATTTGCCGTGGCCGCGCCGGTCATAGCGGATCACGCGAAAAAGCTGCGTGAGCGCCGCCATCTGCGGCTCCCACATCTGCAGCGTGCAGCCCAGCGAATTCGACAGCATCAGGGTTGGCCCGCTGTCGCGGCCTTCGACGGATACGTTGAGCAGGCAACCGTCGGCATCGATCATCGGCATCGAGAATTCTCCAGGGTCTTATTTGTCGTCGAGTGAAGCAAGCAGCCGGTCGATCAGGGCTTGCGAGACGCCCTGATAGGCCATCGGCTCGAACAGTTTTGTCAGTTTGTCTGCGCTCAAATGTGAGGCGACCTTGGCATTTTTTGTCAGCACGTCGTGCAGATCTTTCTTGTCGGCGACGGCCTTTTTGCTCGCGGCCTCCACCAGATGATGAGCCTCGCTCTTGCCGATCTTTTCCGCCAGCGCCATCGTCACGGCCTCGGCCATGATCAGTCCGTGGCTGGCGTCGAGATTGACGCGCATGCGCGCAGCATCGACTTCCAGCCCTTCGGCAATGTCGACAATAGCCGCGAGTGCGCCCGACGTGACGAGCTGCAGCATCGGCAGTGTCGGCCATTCCGCGTGCCACGGCCCGGCGCTGCGCTCGTGATCCTGCACCTGCGCGGCGAAAATCGTCGCCGCCAGATTAGGCGACATGGTGGCTGCGGCGAGCGCGGTCGCGGCGGCGACGGGATTGCGCTTGTGCGGCATGGTCGATGACCCGCCGCGGCCTTCGCCCGACGGCTCGAAAGCCTCGGCGACGTCGGTCTGCATCATCAGCTGTATGTCGCGGGCGATCTTGCCGCAGGTTCCCGCAAGTATCGCCAGCACCGAGGCCGCCTCCGCGATGCGGTCACGATGGGTGTGCCACGGCGCATCCGGCAGCGGCAGCTTGAGCTCCTGCGCCAGTTTTTCGGCAACGAGCATTCCCTTGTCGCCGAGCGCCGCCAGCGTCCCGGCGGCGCCGCCGAACTGCAGTGCCAATGCTTCTCGACGCAGTCGCTGCAACCGCCCGCGCGAGCGACGCAATGCGGCGGCATATTCCGCGAGTTTAAGGCCGAACGGCATCGGCAATGCATGCTGCAGCCAGGTGCGCGCCACCACCGCGGTGTCGCGATGCTGCCTCGCGAGCCTGGCAAAACCCGCGATGGCGCGGTCGATATCCCCAAGCAGCGCATCGATGCCTGCGCGCAGGCCGAGCATGGTGGCGGTATCGATCGCGTCCTGGCTGGTGGCACCCCAGTGCACATAGCGCGCGGCATCGGCGTCAGCCCTGGCGACGCTGGCGGTGAGTGCCTTGACGAGGGGGATGGCGAGGTTGCCGGAGCGCGTCGCCGCCTCGGCCAGATCAGCAAGATCGAACGCCTCTGCTTTGCAGGCTTTCTCAATCGGGCCTGGCGCGCTTGCGGGGATGACGCCGACTGCCGCCTCGGCGCGCGCGAGCGCGGCTTCGAAATCGAGCATGTGCTGGAGGCATGCCACATCGTCGCATACGGCGCGCATGGCGGCGCTCGACAGCATGGGTGCGAGCAGGGGCGAGAGGGAGGTGCTCATGATGCGCGCGACCTAACCATCCCCGCCTGCCTCTGCCAATCCCAAAGCAACAGCACCGGTCTGTTGCGCTGCGAATATGCATCGCTCGTCGTCTAATGATCCCCTTCCTTTTCGGGCGGGTGTGCTTTACTTGGGGGGAAAGAAGACGAGCGATCCGGGAGGCTCAGATGGCCATGACGATGAACGGTGAAGTCCAGCTTGCGGCGCCGCGCGAGGCAGTGTGGGCCAAGTTGAACGATCCGGCCGTGCTCAAGGCCTGCATCCCCGGATGCGAGGAGCTGGAAAAAACCGAAGACAACGGTTTTCGTGCGGTCGCCAAGATGAAGGTCGGGCCGGTGTCGGCCCGCTTCAAGGGCCGGGTCACGCTGAGCGATCTCGATCCGCCCAACGGCTACAGGATCTCGGGTGAAGGCGAGGGCGGTGTCGCCGGGTTCGCCAAGGGTGGCGCCACGGTGGCACTGGCCGAAAAGGACGGCGGCACGCTGTTGACCTACGCCGTCGAGGCGCAGATTGGCGGCAAGCTGGCCCAGCTCGGTCAGCGTCTGATCAACGGTGCGGCCAAGAAACTGGCCGATGAATTTTTCGCGAATTTCGCCAAGGCGGTACAGGGCTAGTTCCGGCGAAGTCCAGCAAGGCATATGATGCCCAAGGTGAGGTTGCTCATTGCCGGGATGGCCCATATTATGGCCTTGGAATGATTTTAATGACTGTACTGCCGTGCAATGCAGCAGCGCAGATGAAGAGAGTGCTGAATGGCCAAGATTTCCCTTGTTGTGAACGGTAATCCCGTCAATGCCAATGTCGACCCCCGCACCCTGCTGGTGCAGTTTCTGCGCGAGAATTTGCGGCTGACCGGCACCCATGTCGGCTGCGACACCTCGCAATGCGGCGCCTGCGTCGTGCATCTCGACGGCAAGGCGGTCAAATCCTGCACCACGCTCGCGGTGATGGCCGACGGCCACGAGGTCAGGACCATCGAGGGCCTTGCCGCCGACGGCGCGCCGCTGCATCCGATGCAGGAGGCGTTCCGCGAGCATCACGGCCTGCAATGCGGCTTCTGCACCCCCGGCATGATCATGACCGCGGTCGACCTCGTTCACCGCAAGGGCCACGATCTCAGCGACCACACCATCCGCGAAGAGCTGGAAGGCAATCTCTGCCGCTGCACCGGCTACCAGAACATCGTTCAATCGATCGCGGCGGGCGCCAAGGCGATGGCGAACTCCGATCTCGCGTAACTGATGTCACCGCACGGCGATTAGGAATACCTCATGTACGAATTCAAATATCATCGTCCGGCGACCGTGCGGCAGGCCGCCAATCTGCTGGTGAAGAATGAAGACGCCAAGGTGATCGCCGGCGGCCATACCTTGTTGCCTGTGATGAAGCAGCGGCTCGCCAGCCCGCCGCATCTGATTGACCTGTCCCACATCGAGGGGCTCGACGGCATCGAGATGAAGGGCCGTTCGCTGGTGATCGGCGCCACCGCAAAACATGCCGATGTCGCGGCTTCGGCAATTGTCGGCGAGGCAATTCCGGCGCTGGCCGAACTTGCCGGGCTGATCGGCGATCCCGCGGTGCGCCACAAGGGTACCATCGGCGGCTCGCTCGCCAACAACGATCCCACCGCCGATTATCCCGCGGCCTGCCTGGCTCTGGGCGCGACCATCGTCACCAACAAGCGCCGCCTGAAGCCCGAAGAGTTCTTCCAGGGGCTGTTCACGACGTCACTGGAGAGCGACGAGATCATCACCAGGGTGATGTTTCCGGTGCCGAAGAAGGCCGCCTACATCAAATTCCGCAACCAGGCCTCGCGCTACGCGCTGGTCGGGGTGTTCGTCGCCAAGCGTCCGTCGGACGTGCGCGTCGCCATCACCGGTGCCGGCTCCGAAGGAGTGTTCCGCGTCACCGCGTTCGAGGAAGCATTGAAGAAGCGCTTCTCGCCGAAGGCGCTCGATGGCTTGACGGTGCCCGCGGACGGACTGAACAGCGACCTGCATGGCAGCGCCGAATATCGTGCCCATCTAATCGCGGTGCTGGCGCGCCGCGCCGTCGAAGCCGCGACCGGCAAAGCCTGACGTTGCCAATTCCTGGCTCATCAAGACTGGCTCTCCCATGAGTGCATCGGCGCTGCCTAATTCCGTCGATGCGATGCTCGAGCTCCTGACCTCGCGCGGCTACCTCGCCGAGCGCTCGCTGGCGACGGTGACGTATCTGGCGCTGCGGATGGGCCGGCCGCTGTTTCTGGAAGGCGAAGCCGGCGTCGGCAAGACTGAGATCGCCAAGGTGCTGTCGGCGGCGCTGGGGCGAAAGCTGATCCGGCTGCAGTGCTACGAAGGACTGGACATCGCCTCCGCGGTCTATGAGTGGAACAGTGCTGCGCAAATGATCGCGATCAGGCTCGCCGAAGCGGCGGGGGATACCGATCGCGACCAGCTTTCCAGCGACATTTTCGCCGAACGCTATTTGATCAAGCGGCCGCTGCTGCAGGCGCTGGAGCCGGATGTGGCCGGCGCCCCGGTGCTCCTGATCGACGAACTCGACCGCGCCGACGAGGCGTTCGAGGCTTACCTGCTCGAAATTCTCAGCGACTTCCAGGTGACGATACCCGAACTCGGCACCGTCAAGGCGCCGCATCCGCCGATCGTCATCGTCACCTCGAACCGCACCCGTGAAATTCACGACGCGCTGAAGCGCCGCTGTCTCTATCACTGGGTGGATTATCCCTCAGCCGAGCGCGAACTGGCGATCGTGAAATCGCGCGTGCCCGGCATTTCCGCAAAATTGTCGCAGCAGGTTGTCGGCTTCGTGCAGGCGCTGCGCGAGCAGGATTTTTATAAGTCGCCGGGCGTTGCCGAGACCATCGACTGGGCCACCGCGCTGACCGAACTCGATGCCCGCTCGCTGACGCCGCAGGTGGTGGGCGATACGCTCGGCGCGCTGCTGAAGTACCAGGACGACATCGCGCGGATGCAGGGCGACACGCTGCAGAAGGTTTTGAAAGAGGCGACCAGCGAGAATTAGTTACTCGTCATTCCGGGGCGCGAGTGAAACGAGCGAACCAGGAATCTCGCGCAGCAATCTCTAGATTTCGGGTTCGCGCTTCGCGCGTCCTCAGATGTGCAATTGCACATCGGGGAATGACGAGGGTGACAATGACCACGCCGACCACCGCTCCCGTCACCGGCCTGATCGCGGACAACGTGGTCGGCTTTGCCCGCGCGTTGCGCGCCGCCGGGATGCCCGTCGGCCCCGGCGCGGTGATCGATGCGCTGAACGCGCTGCGGGTGATCGAGATCGGCAACCGCGCCGATGTCTTCACCACGCTTGAGGCCATCTTCGTCAAGCGCCACG
>Ga0097691_1002320_pt1 | contig 12910 bp, 12 predicted proteins | sample NGESurdeep072012_8_FD_72858 | JGI IMG/M metagenome (GOLD analysis project Ga0097691, IMG submission 72858) | Arctic peat soil microbial communities from Barrow, Alaska - NGEE Surface sample 210-1 deep-072012 | ecosystem: Environmental > Terrestrial > Soil > Wetlands > Peat ...
GGTCAACGGCAGCAAGGGCGCATTCGGCCAGACCAACTATTCGGCGGCCAAGGCTGGCGTGCACGGCTTCACCAAGGCCCTTGCGCTCGAGGTCGCCAAGAAAGGCGTCACGGTCAACACGATCTCGCCTGGCTACATCGGCACGAAGATGGTGACGGCCATCCCGGAAGAGATCCTCAATACCAAGATCCTGCCGCAGATCCCGGTCGGCCGGCTCGGCAAGCCCGAGGAAGTCGCCGGCCTGATCATCTATCTGGCCTCCGACGAAGCGGCGTTCGTCACCGGCGCCAACATCGCCATCAACGGCGGCCAGCACATGCAATGACGCCGCGGCGTCGATGAGGAACCCACCATGATGAAAGCCGGGATCGACCAGGACGCGCTGATCGCGATGTTCGCGCAGGCTAGCGCCAAGCAGGGCGCGGCCCTGCGCGAGGCGGTGAGCGCGGCGACGCTGCGCGCGCTGCAGGGACGCGAGCTCACGCTCGACAACATCAAGAAGGTCGTCAAGAACGTCGCCGGCGCGGCCTCGACGGGCATCGCCCGCAACCCGGCCAGCAACCTGGACGTGGAAGGCATGCTCGGCAAGGCGCTGGCCGGCATCGACTCGGCGTTGCTGCAGGCGGTCGAGGCCAATCGCAAGGCGCTCGAGCAATTCGTCAGCGGCGGCGTCTCGCTGACCGAGAAGCCGCTCAAGGAGGCGCTGGCCAACGTCGAGAAGATGGAAGAGGTCTTCTTCGGCGCGATCACCAAGGCGAGCCAGTCGGCCGGCCCGCTGCAGGCGCCGTGGGAGCAGGCCCTCGGCGCGTTGAAGATGAAAGGCAGCGCGACCGGATCGCAGGCCACCCAGACCGTCGAATCGCTGCTCGGCCAGGCACAGACGACGCTTCGCGAAGGTCGCGCGTCTGGCATGCGCGCCGCGCAGGCGATGCTCGACAGCTACGCGGCGATGGCCAGCGGCGTGCTCATCGGCATGTCGGAAGGCATGCAGGCCGGCAGCAAGAAAGGCGCCCCGGCGGCCAGCGCAGCACCGAGCGCCGCCCCGGCGCCGCGCAAAACGGCCGGCGCCGCCCGCAAGCGCCGCGCGCGCTGATCAGGCGGCCCGGGGCGCGCCGAGCGCGGCGATCACCGCCGCCACGCGCGCCTCGACCGCCGGGTCGTGGCGGATCGGCCGGCCCCATTCGCGCGTCGTTTCGCCGGGCAGCTTGGTGGTCGCGTCGAGCCCCATCTTGCCACCCAGGCCCGAGACGGGCGACGCGAAGTCCAGGTAGTCGATCGGCGTCCGGTCGACCAGGACCGTGTCGCGCACCGGATCCATCCGCGTCGTGATCGCCCAGATGACGTCGGCCCAGTTGCGGACGTCGATGTCGTCGTCGGTGACGACGATGAACTTGGTGTACATGAACTGGCGCAGGAAGCTCCAGACGCCGAACATCACCCGCTTGGCGTGGCCCGGATAGCGCTTCTTCATGCTGACGATCGCCATCCGGTAGCTGCAACCCTCCGGCGGCAGATAGAAATCGACGATCTCGGGAAACTGCTTCTGCAGGATCGGCACGAACACTTCGTTGAGCGCAACGCCGAGCACCGCGGGCTCGTCGGGCGGCTTGCCGGTGTACGTGGAGTGATAGATCGGGTCGCGCCGGTGGGTCATGGCCTCGATCTCGAACACCGGAAACCAGTCCTGCTCGTTGTAATAGCCGGTGTGGTCGCCGAACGGGCCTTCGAGGGCGTGCAGGTAGCCGCCGATTTCCTTGGTCGCGATGCCGTGCTCGCTGCGCCCGACGAAGCCCGGCGGCGCGGTCGGAATATGGCCTTCGAAGACGAATTCGGCGGTCGCCGGTGCCTGCAGCACGACGCCGGCGTCGCCGACCGAGCAGTCGCTGACCTCGGTCCGGCTGCCGCGAAGCAGTCCGGCGAACTGGTACTCGGACAGAGAGTCGGGGACGGGCGTGACGGCGCCGAGCATCGTCGCCGGATCGGCGCCCAAGGCGACAACGATCGGGAAGGGCTCGCCGGGGCGGACGGCGGCGAATTCGCGAAAGTCGAGCGCCCCGCCCCGCTGCGCCAGCCAGCGCATGATCACCTGGCGGCGGCCGATCACCTGCTGCCGGTAGATGCCGAGGTTCTGGCGCGATCGGGCGCCCGGTCCGCCCTGCGGCCCGCGCGTGATCACGAGGCCCCAGGTGATGAGCGGGCCGGCATCCTCCGGCCAGCAGGTCTGGACGGGCAGCAAGGCCAGGTCGATGTCGCCAGCGGCCACCCGGACCTCCCGACAGGGCGGCCGCGGCGAAGTGACGGGCCGCATCGTCCACAAGGTTCGCGCCATCTGTAACAGCCGACCGGCGTCGCGTACGCCCTTCGGCGGCTCCGGTTCCTTCAGATTGGCGAGCAGAACACCGATGTCGCGCAGCTCGCTGACCTCGGTGGCGCCCATCGCGCGGGCGACCCGGCGTGTGGTCCCGAAGAGATTTGCCAGCACCGGAATTTTGTAACCGACCGGGTTTTCGAAAAGAAGTGCCGGGCCGTCCTGCCGGAGCACGAAGTCACCGACCGCTGTCATCTCATGCCGCGCCGACACTGGCTCTGCGACGCGCCGCAACTCTCCGTCGACCTCCAGTGCGGCCAGAAACTGCCGCAAATCAGCGTATTTCATACCAAAAAGCTATATGACTCGGCTGTTCAATGGTTGACCAGGAATTAAAGCGATTCCTAGAATCGCGCCGTTTTGCGGCTCCTCCTGCGATTGGGAGGGGAAGGCCGATCCGGGCCAAGCGGGTTGCCAGCGACTTGCCGGCTCCCTGGAAATTATCGCCGTGCTCGTGGCGCGGTCGCCGCGGCGGCTTCGCACACGGACAGCAGGAGAGATTGCTATGTCCCGATTTGTTCAGGTTTGCAGCTTTGCGCGGTCATGGCGGACCGCTGTCGTCCGCTCGGGCGGCGTGTTTCTTCGCGATGCCGGCCATGGTTTGCTCGAGGTCGGCCACAACTCGCTGGCGCTCCTCGGATTGCTGATCCTGGGCCTGGCGCTCTTTGCCTCGAGCCGGCCCGACGTCCGCCATGCCCTCGAGGGAGAGGCGCTCAACTGGCTCCAGGCCCGTCAGGAAGCGCGGACTCAGGCGACCGCCGTGGGCGACGCAGAGCCCGATCTCGGCGAGCCCGATGCCATCGCCCGGGCGACCGCTTCGGACCCGAAGGATCTGAGCCGTGCCCAGGCTGGCGTCGCACTTTGGCTGGCGCGGCGCTACCACGTGGCGCCCGAGCCGGTCAGTCGGCTCGTCCAAGAGGCGTGGACCGTGGGTGCTCTGGTCAATCTCGACCCGACCCTGATCCTGGCGGTGATGGCGGTCGAGTCCAGCTTCAATCCCTTTGCCCAGAGCCCGGTCGGGGCGCAGGGCCTGATGCAGGTGATGACCAAGGTCCACGACGACAAGTACGAGGCTTTCGGCGGCAGCCATGCGGCGTTCGATCCGGTCACCAACCTGCGCGTCGGCGTGCAGGTCCTGAAGGAGTGCATCGCCCGAAGCGGCAGCCTCGAGGCGGGCTTGCGCTCCTACGTGGGCGCCGCCAACACCGGCGAGGACGGCGGCTACGCGGCCAAGGTGCTCGCCCAGCAAAGCATCCTGCGCCTGATCGCCGGTGGCGGCCGGGTCGCGACGACCGCGGTAGCCAGTCCGCCGCCGCGCGCCAAGCCGGTCGTCGAGACGCCGCCCGAGCCGGTCGCCGAGTCGCCGGCAGCCGCGCCGGCCGAGACGCCGGTGCTGACCGACAAGATCGCCCTCTTGCGCTGACCAGCACCGGCCCGGGCCGTCGACGCCCGGCAGTGCTCCGCTACACTGGCATCACCGTGCGACTGGCGATGCGGCTCCCGGCGGGAGCCCGAGGTGGGCCACCACCGGGAAGCACGGTCGGCATCCGCGTCGCAGGTGTCGGTCGAGCCGTTCGCCTGGGCCGCCCCGCGAGCCGACGCACTCGATTCGCGCCGATTGCCCTTGAAGGACGGCCCTCCATGTTCGATCGCACCACTTCCACCCTCGCCAACGTCGATCCCGAGATCGCTTCGGTCGTCGAGCGCGAGAACCGGCGCCAGGAAGAGCACATCGAGCTCATCGCGTCGGAGAACTACGCCTCGCCGGCGGTGATGGCGGCGCAGGGCACGCAGCTCACCAACAAGTACGCCGAAGGCTACCCCGGCAAGCGCTACTACGGCGGCTGCGAGTTCGTCGACATCGCCGAGCAGCTCGCCATCGACCGCGTCAAGCAACTGTTCGGCGCCGGCTACGCCAACGTCCAGGCGAACTCCGGCTCGCAGGCCAACCAGGCGGTGTTCTTCGGCCTGATCCAGCCCGGCGATACCGTGATGGGCATGAGCCTGGCCGAAGGCGGCCACCTCACCCACGGCATGGCGCTCAACATGAGCGGCAAGTGGTTCAAGGTCGTGAGCTACGGCCTGACGCCGGCCGAAGAGATCGACTACGACGCGATGGAGCGCCTCGCCCACGAGACCAGGCCCAAGCTGATCATCGCCGGCGCCTCGGCGTACAGCCTGCGCATCGACTTCGCGCGCTTCGCCAAGGTGGCCAAGGACGTCGGCGCCTGGTTCATGGTCGACATGGCGCACTACGCCGGCCTGATCGCCGCCGGCGTCTATCCGAACCCGCTGCCGCATGCCGACGTCGTCACGTCGACCACGCACAAGAGCCTGCGCGGCCCGCGCGGCGGCATCGTCCTGATGAACGACGAGGCGGTCGCCAAGAAGATCAACAGCGCCATCTTTCCCGGCATCCAGGGCGGCCCACTGATGCACGTGATCGCCGCCAAGGCGGTCGCGTTCAAGGAGGCGCTGGCGCCCGAGTTCAAGACCTACCAGCAGCAGGTGCTGAAAAATGCCGTTGTGCTGGCGGAGACGCTCAGCCAACGCGGCCTTCGTATCGTCAGCGGCCGCACCGAGAGCCACGTCATGCTCGTCGATCTGCGCCCCAAAGGGCTGACCGGCAAGGAAGCGGAAACGATCCTGCAATCGGCGCACATGACCTGCAACAAGAACGGCATCCCGAACGATCCGCAAAAGCCGATGGTGACGAGCGGCATTCGCCTCGGCACGCCGGCGCTGACGACGCGCGGCTTCGGCGAGAGCGAGACGAGGCAGACCGCGAACCTGATCGCCGACGTGCTCGACCGACCGACCGACGAGGCCAGCCTTGCCGCAGTGCGCGCCCAGGTCGCGACGCTGACCCGCGACTTCCCCGTCTATAGGTAATCAACAGGAAAGCGGGGTCGCGGTCGCGACCCCTTCAAGGTTGCTTATGCGTTGTCCGTTTTGCAGTCACGAAGACACGCAGGTCGTCGAGACACGCGATTCCGACGAGGGCGACGTCGTTCGTCGGCGGCGCCGCTGCCAGAGCTGCGACAAGCGCTTCACGACCTACGAGCACGCCGAGATCGCCTTGCCGTCGGTGGTCAAGAAGGACGGCACGCGCGCCGAGTTCGATCCGGCCAAGGTGCGCGCCTCGATGACGCTCGCCTTGAGAAAGCGCCCGGTCAGCGTCGAGCAGATCGACGCGGCGATCGAGCGCATCCAGGAGAAGCTCCTCAACAGTGGCGCCAAGGAAGTGCTCTCGGCCAAGCTCGGCGAGCACGTCATGCGCGAGTTGAAGCGCATCGACAAGGTCGCCTACGTGCGCTTCGCGTCGGTCTATCGCAGCTTCGAAGACGTCGACGAATTCCGCCAGCTGATCCGCGACATCTGACGGTTCCCCCCAAGGAACCCCCGCCGCGGCACCCCCGGCGTTTGCACTGACGAGGGATCGCGCTTGGCGGCGCGAATTCCTAAAGTGCTTCGCATGGCAACGAAGCACGACGACGAGCGAAACAGCCGCGCCGACAGGCAGCGCGGCATCACGCTGCTCGAGGCGATCGTCGTCGTCGCCGTCATCGCGATCGCGGCAACGAGCGCAGCGCCCTCGTTCACCGACCTCCTCGACGCGCGCCGGCTCGACGGCGCGGCGACCCGGCTGGCCGCCGACGTGCAGTTCGTTCGCAACGAAGCGCTCGCGCGCAACCGGTCGCTGCGGCTCAGCTTTCACACTGGCGCCGATGCGACCTGCTGGATCGTCCATACCGGCAATGCCGCCGACTGCGACTGCGCGAACGGCGACGTCGTCTGCAGCGGCAGCGCGCGGGCGATCAAGGGCGTCGTCCTGCCGAGTGCCGAGCGGGTGAGTGTCGCGGCCAACGTGTCCGCGATCGTCTTCGATCCCCTTCACGGCACCAGCACGCCGACCGGCACGCTGCGCCTCGAAGGCGCTCATGGCCGCGCCATCCATCACGTCGTCAACGTCGTCGGCCGGGTGCGTTCCTGCACGCCCGGCGGCGCGGTCGTCGGCTATCCGTCTTGCTGAACCGAGGAGATGTCAATGAAGCGAACTCGCACCCATCGGCTCGCGCCCGAACGCGCGCGCGGCTTCACGCTGATCGAAACGCTGGTCACGGTCGCCATCGCCGGCGTGCTTTCGAGCGTGGCCTACCCGAGCCTCGAAGGTCAGGTGCTGCGCGCGCGCCGCACCGATGCGCTGGTTGCTCTCCTGCAGGCGCAGCTCGCGGAGGAGCGCTACCGCGCCAACAACGCGAGCTACGGCAGCCTGGCCGAGGCGGGGCTGCTCCCAACGTCGCCGGCCGGCTACTACACCGTGCAGGTCGCGTCCGCCGGCACCGACGGCTACGCGTTGCTCGCCAGCGCCAACGCGCGCCAGGCGCGCGACGCAACATGCCGATACCTGCGCCTCACGCTCAGCGATGCGTCGCTCGGCTACGCGTCGGGCGCCGATGAGGCGACGTCGAATCCGGCCGACATCAACCGCCGCTGCTGGAGCCGCTGATGGGCCGGCGTCGATCGCGTGGCTTCTCGATGGTCGAGCTGCTCGTCGGCAGCGCCATCGGTCTGCTCGTCGTCGCGGCTGCCGGCCGTGTCGTCGGCGCACACCACGGCGAGGCGCGACGGCTGCAGACCGAAGCGCGCCTCACGCAGGACCTGCGCGGCACCGCCGAGCTGGTCGGCCGCGATCTGCGGCGCGCCGGCTACTGGTCGTCGGCCGCCTCGGGCGTGCGCCGCGACGATGCAGCCGTGCTCGTCAATCCGCACGTCGCGATCGAAACCGCGGCCGATGCCGCCGACGCCGTCGCGCTCAGCTTCTCGACTGCTGCCGACAGCGACGGTTCGACGGTCGACGACAGCGAGCGTTTCGGCTTTCGCTTGCGCGCCGGCGCGGTCGAAGTGCAGCTCGGCGCGCGCAACTGGCAAGCGCTGAACGACGTCGGCACCTTCGTCGTAACGACCTTGCGGGTCGAGCCTCGAATCTACGAAGCGAGCCTGGCCAGCTTCTGCGAGCAACCCTGCGCGAGCGGCAGCACGACCTGCCCGCCGCGCCAGCAGGTCAGAAGCTTCACCATCACGCTGGCCGGCCGCTCGGCGCTCGATCCGCGCCTGACGCGCTCGTTGCGCAGCAGCATCCGCTCTCGCAACGATGCGATCGCCGGCGCCTGCGAAGGATGAACGCCATGCGCCGTCGCTCCACGCAACGCGGTGCCGCCGCGCTCTTCGTCACCGTGTTGCTGTGCTTCGCGATGATCCTGCTCATCGGCCACGCGCATCGCAACGTCGTCGTCGAAGAGAACCGGTCGGCGAACGACTATCGGGCGGCGGCGGCATTCGAGGCCGCGGACGCCGGCCTCGAATGGATGCTGGCGCGGATCAACGATCCGACGCCACTGTCGGCAGAGTGCCTGCCGAGCGCCGCGCCGACCGCACTCTCGCTGCGCGATCGCCTGCTTCGCATCGACGCCGCCTCGGGCGCGATCACTCCGGCGACATGGAGCGATGCCGGCGTCGCGACGCCGTTGCAGACGGCCTGCGTGCGTGCCGCGACCGGCTGGGCGTGCAGTTGCCCGACGAACGGCCGGCCGGCGCTTGCTGCGCCGGTCGGCACGGCAATGGCGCCGGGCTTCGTCGTCGAGCTCGTCGCTTCATCGCGACCGGGCCTCGTCGACGTCGTCGCCGACGGCTGCACGCGCGGCGACGACGGCGGGGTGTGCGCGCCGGCCAGCGAGAGTGGCCACGAAGCCGCGTCGCGCCTCACGGCCGGCTGGGCACTGCTGCCCGCGCTGCGCGCCGCGCCGGCGGCCGCGCTGACGGTGCGCGGCAACGTCGATGCCGGCGCGCCCGTTGTCGCCAACCCGGATCGCGCCAGCAACGGCCTGGCACTCCACGCCGGCGGCCGGGTCACGTCCACTGCGCTGCGCGTCTCGGCGGCGCCCGGCGCACCGCTCGGCGGCGCGATCGCATCCGCCGATGCCGGCCTCGCGGCCCTGACCGGCGCGCAATTTTTTGCCCGCTACTTCGGCATGGACGCAGCCGTCTGGTCGCACCAGCCGGCGGTGCATCGCCTCGCTTGCGCGAGCGACTGCAGCGCCGCCATCGCCGCCGTCATCGCCGCGGGTCGACACCTGCTCTACGTCGACGGCGACCTGAACTTGGCCGGGCCGGCGACCTTCGGCTCGATCGAGCAACCGATCGCCCTCGTCGCCGCCGGCGCGTTGCGTTTCTCGGGCGACGTCGCGGTCCACGGCGTGGTGCACGGGAGCTCGCTGGCGTGGAGCGGCGCGAGCGCGACCGGCGCGCTCGTGCGCGGCGCGACGCTTGTCGCCGGCGACTACAGCGGCGACGCGACAGCGACCTTCATCCACGACGGCGCCGTGCTCGATCGTCTCAAGACGAGCGCGGGCAGCTTCGTTCGCATCAACGGCAGCTGGAAGGACTTCTGAGCCATGGCCTTCGTCATCGTATCGGCTCGAGCGCTTCGACGTCAACGCGGCGTCAGCGTGCTCGAGTCGCTCGTCGCCTTCGTCGTGCTCGCCGGCAGCACCGTCGCGGTCGGCCACTTGCACAGCCAGCTCCGACTCGCGGGCGACGTCGCGCGTGAGCGATCGGAGGCGGTCCGCCTCGCCGAAGCGGCGATGGAAGACCTGCGCTCGTTCGCGCTCGTCGACGACGCTTCGGTGCCCCGCTCTTATGCTGCGATCGGCGACACCGCCGCGACCGTGAATGCCGGCCACGCGAGCTATCGGGTCGAGAGCCGCGTCGACGCCGCGTTGGTCGACGGCGCGAAGGCGGCGTCGGTGACCGTCCGCTGGAACGATCGCGACGGCGCGGCGCGCGACATCGCGCTGCATTCATTCATCGCCGGCATCGGCCCGGCCTATGCCGGCGCCCTCGGCCTGGCCGCCGGCGTCGTTCGCGGCGCGACGCGCGGCGTCCTCGGCCGCGCGCCGGCGCTACCGGTCAGCGCGCTCGATCTCGGCAACGGCCGCAGCGCGTGGAAGCCCGACGAGCGCGGCACGACTGCGGTGATCTTCGACAACGCCAGCGGTGCCATCGTCGGCCGCTGCGACGCCATCGCCGCGACGACGGCGACGCGCGACCTCTCGGCCGCGGACCTGGCGGCCTGCAACGCTGGCCGCTGGTTGCTCGTGGCCGGCACCGTTCGCTTCGCCGCGGCGGCACTCGCCGCGGCAAGCGACGGCACGCCGCACGCGGCTCTTGCGATCGAGCTCGGCGCTGGCCGCTACCCCACGCCACCGACGTGCTTCAGCGAAGCGCGCAAGACGGTTCGCTATGTCGCCGCCGGCAGCCTGCACCTCGACGCAGTCGCCGTCACGGCGACGCCCGCATCCGCCGGCCTGCCGGACTGGGACGACAGCGGCGATCGCTTCATCGCCTGGCACTGCGTCGTGACGCCACGCGCCGACGGTCGCTGGTCGGGCCGCGCCCACGTCGTCGCAAGCGGCTGGACGATCGGCGTCGGCGCCGACGACCGGCGCGGGTGTCGCTATGTCCTCAGCGGCGAGCCGATCGATGCCAACATCGCGCCTGCGGGCGAGTACGCGAACGTCGATCGCGCGCTCGTCGCCGAGAATTTCCTGATCGTGCGCGGCAGCGAGAGCTGTCCGCACGATCCCGCCACGGAGCAGCATCAGCCTTGAGCGAGATCGAGCCGTCATCCCATGCTTGAGCGTCCCGCGACGACCCCGGCGCCGGCCGGGCCGATGCAGGAAGCGCTCGCGCTGGCCGAGCATGCCATCGGCCTCTGCGAGCCGAACCCGCGCGTCGGCTGCGTCATCGTCGGCGCCGACGGCCAGGTCATCGGCCGCGGCCACACGCAGGAAGCGGGCGACGCGCACGCCGAGGTCATGGCCCTGCGCGATGCGGCCGCACACGGCGCCGATGTCCGCGGCGCGACCGTCTACGTCACGCTCGAGCCCTGCTCGCACCACGGACGCACGCCGCCGTGCGCCGATGCGCTGATCGCGGCCGGCGTGGCGCGCGTCGTCGTGGCGATGCGCGATCCGAACCCGCTCGTTGCCGGCCAGGGTGCGGCCCGGCTCGCCGCGGCCGGCATCGTCGTCGACGCCGGCGAAGGCGAACGCGAAGCGCGCGCGCTCAACATCGGCTTCGTCTCGCGCATGGAGCGCGGGCGGCCCTGGCTGCGCCTGAAGGCCGCGATCTCGCTCGACGGCCGCACGGCGCTCGGCGACGGCCGCAGCCAGTGGATCACCGGCGAAGCGGCGCGCGTCGACGGCCACGCCTGGCGCAAGCGCGCCGGCGCGCTGCTCACCGGCGTCGGCACGGTGCGCGAAGACGATCCCCGGCTCGATGTTCGCCACGTGCCGATCGCGCGCCAGCCGCTGCGCGTCATCGTCGACTCGCGCCTGGAGACGCCGCCCGACGCGCGCATCGTCGCGCCGCCCGGCAACGTGCTGCTGTATGGCGCCAGCGACGACGCCGCGCGCCGCGGCGCGCTCGAGGAACGCGGCGTCGAGGTCGCGTTCATGTCGTCGCCCACGGGCAAGGTCGACCTCGCGGCGATGCTCGCCGACCTCGGCCGGCGCGGCATCAACGAGCTGCACGTCGAAGCGGGCGAGAAGCTCAACGCGTCGCTGCTCGGCGCCGGGCTGGTCGACGAGCTGCTCGTCTACGTCGCGCCGCGCCTGATCGGCAGCGGCCGCGGCCTCGCCGCGCTCGGCCCGATCGCGGGCCTTGACCAGGCGCTCGGCTTCGCCTTCATCGCCATCGAACCGGTCGGCGACGATCTCCGCCTTCTCCTGCGCCCGCGCACGCCGCCCGCCTGACCGCCGGCCGCGCCGCTGACGCCTTGGCGACGCCGGGGCATCGCGCGGCGAGGACAATCGGCACATGTTCACCGGCATCGTCAGCGGCGTCGGCCGCATCGTCAAGGTCCGCGCCCTCGGCGCGGGCGCGTCGTTCGGCAAGGCCTTGTCGATCGCCGCGCCGGCCGGCTGGCTCGCCGGCACGGCGGTCGGCGACAGCATCGCTATCGCCGGCGCCTGCATGACCGTCGTCTCGCTCGACGCCGGCGCCGATCGCTTCGCGGTCGAGGTCTCGGCGGAAAGCCTGGCCGCGACCCGTGGTCTCGATGCACCTGGCGCGATCAACCTCGAGAAGGCGCTGCGTGCGGGCGACCGCCTCGACGGCCACCTGGTCAGCGGCCACGTCGACGGCGTCGGCGCGGTGACCCACTTCGAGCGGGCCGGCGAATCGTGGGCCCTGCGCGTCGCAGCGCCGGCCGCGCTGGCGCCCTTTCTCGCCCTCAAGGGCTCGATCGCCGTCGATGGCGTCAGCCTCACCGTCAATCGCGTCGCCGACACGTCGGCCGGCTGCGAATTCAGCGTCAACCTGATCGCCCATACGGTCGAAGCGACGACCTTGCGCGCCCTCGCTGTCGGCCGCAAGGTCAACCTCGAGGTCGACCTGATCGCTCGCTACGTCGAGCGCATGCTCGGCGACGTCCCGAGGCGCGCCTGATAGGGCCGTGTCGCAAATCACCCAGCCACCTACAATTTCAGCCATGTCGATCGCCCCGATTCCCGAGCTTGTCGCCGAGCTGGCCGCCGGCCGGATGGTCATCCTGGTCGACGAGGAAGACCGCGAGAACGAAGGCGACCTCGTCCTCGCCGCCGACCTCGTCACGCCCGAAGCGATCAACTTCATGGCCCGCTTCGCGCGCGGCCTGATCTGCCTGACGCTGACGCGCGAGCGCTGCGAGCGGCTGCAGCTGCCGCCGATGACGGCGCGGAACGGCGCCCAGCACGGCACCGCCTTCACGGTCTCGATCGAAGCCGCGAGCGGCGTCACGACCGGCATCTCGGCCGCCGACCGTGCCCGCACCGTGCAGGCGGCGGTGCGCCGCGACGCCAAGGCGAGCGACCTCGTCCAGCCCGGCCACATCTTTCCGCTGCAGGCACAGGACGGCGGCGTCCTCATGCGCGCCGGCCACACCGAAGCCGGCTGCGATCTCGCCGCGATGGCCGGCCTGACGCCGGCCTCGGTCATCTGCGAGGTGATGAACGACGACGGCACGATGGCGCGCCTGCCCGACCTCGTCGCCTTCGCCGAGCAGCACGGCCTGAAGATCGGCACGATCACCAGCCTGATCGAGCATCGCAGCCGCAACGAATCGCTGATCGAGCGCGCCGGCACGAGGAAGATGCTGACCCAGCAGGGCGAGTTCACCTGCTCGGCCTACCGCGACCGCACCGGCGGCCTGCACCTGGCGCTCACGCACGGCAGCTGGAGCGAGGCCGACGAAGTGCTGGTTCGCGTCCACGAGCCGCTCTCGGTGCTCGATCTGCTCGACGCCGGCCCGGGCGATCACTCGTGGCCCTTGCCGCGTGCGCTTGCCGCCCTGCGACGCGGCGAGCGTGGCGTCGCGGTGCTGCTCAACTGCGGCGAAGACGCCGCGGGGCTGCTGCCGCATGTGCTGGCGCGCAGCCGCGGCGCGCGCGCGCCGGCGATGCCGATGGACCTGCGCTCCTACGGCATCGGCGCGCAGATCCT
>Ga0097691_1002321_pt1 | contig 12907 bp, 15 predicted proteins | sample NGESurdeep072012_8_FD_72858 | JGI IMG/M metagenome (GOLD analysis project Ga0097691, IMG submission 72858) | Arctic peat soil microbial communities from Barrow, Alaska - NGEE Surface sample 210-1 deep-072012 | ecosystem: Environmental > Terrestrial > Soil > Wetlands > Peat ...
CCGCGACGCCGGCCATCACGGCATTACAGTCGCTTCGAGACCTCGGCCGTCTGCCGTCGGGTGGCCGCACGCTCATCATCGGCGCGTCTGGGGGCGTGGGCGCGCTCGCCGTCGGTGTCGCAAAGAAGCTCGGTGCTGAAGTCGTGGCGGTATGCGCGACCCATGCGGTCGATTTCGTCAAGGAATTGGGCGCCGAGGTGGTGATCGATCGCAAGAAGGAAGATCCGCTGAGGGTCGCCAAAGGTCACTTCGACATCGTATTCGACGCTGCTGCGGTCTCTTCCTGGTCCGCGACGCGACACCTGCTCGGCAAGGGTGGCGTCTATGTGACGACGCTTCCGGGGCCGGCGATCGTGTTCCACCTTGGCCTGAGCCTGTTCACGGCCACCCGCGCGAAGATCGTGGTCGTGAAGAGCCGGACTGACGATCTCGCTTTGGTTGGCCGTTGGTTGACCGAAGGATTGAAAGTCCCGATCGATTCCACGGTTCCGGTACGTGACGTGGTGGCGGGCATCAAGCGGCTGGCGGCGGGTGAGATGCGCGGTCGCATCAGCGTCGATGTGATCGGCGGATTCTGACGGATGGCGCATTAGACTCCGGCCTCGTATGGTCTCGTTGCCATGTCGACCGCGCCCGCTCTTCGCCTGAAGATCCAGGAGCTCCGGGACGATGTGTCCGCGTCATGGTGACGCTGTCCCCGGAAGCCGCTTCGGACTACGGTTTCGTGCGGGACCTGCCGGACATCATCGTGCGCGCCGAGCCCCGCGAGGCGTCCCGCTTCGTCGGCAGCTCTTCGCCCATCTCTCCCTCAGATTCGCGCGTCCATTCGCCGGAGGCGCTCGATCATGATCTTCATGACCTGCAGCGCGAACATCGGTGTCTGCTGCACGAGGAAGTTGAATCGTTCCGCGTTGACCGGCACCACGACACAATCGGTCCTCGCGATCGCCGTGGCGCTCCGCCGGCTGGAGTCGATGAGCGACATCTCACCGAAGATGCCGCCGGGCCCGACCGTTTCCACGTGGGCGCCGTGAACGAGGATCTCCACCTCGCCTTCCTTCACGCCGTACATCCGGCCGCCGCCTTCGCTGCCCTCTTCGAAGATGCGGTGCCCCGCCGCGTAAGCCTCGACGTCGTCCGCGTTCCGGAAGAGATCGATCGACACAGTCATACGCACTCCTTTGCGTAAGACTCTAAATGAAAAGCGTTCGAGATGCAGGACCGGGAGCAGGGCAATTCAAGTGAATGCCCTGTAAAGACGCCCTTCATCAAATCTTCACCTGGGTCACCCTGTGCCTTCATCTCCTTTCGCGAGACTCCGCGACGAAAAAGGAGGAGATTGTCATGCAGAAGCAGACGACCCTGGCCCGACGCCTGACCCTCGCGTTCGCGATCTGTGCCGTCGGACTCGCGCTCTCGCCCCCCGCTCTGGCCCAGGTGACAGCGGCCGAGGGCTACGTGCCACCGGACGACAAGCCCGCGGTCAAGCTCGGCTTCACGATGTTCACGGACTACACCTACACGGACTCGCCGACGTCGAAGAACGCGGATGGAAGCGATTTCAACCCGAACGCGTTCAACCTGTCCCGCGCTTACCTCAACGTGACGGGTCAGATGCACCATCTCCTGGCCTTCCGGATCACGACCGACGTGACCCGCGAGACCGGCACCGGCAGCTCTCTGAACGGAAGCCTCACCGTACGCCTCAAGTATGGTTTCGCCCAACTCAACCTCGACGACTGGACGACTAAAGGGTCATGGGTACGTTTCGGCCTCCAGCAGACGCCATACATCGACTACGCCGAGGGCGTCTACCGGTATCGCTTCCAAAGCCCCATCATGGTCGACCGCGACGGATTCCTGACGTCCTCGGACTTCGGCCTTTCCAGCCACCTCAACCTCCCCAACAACTACGGCGACGTCCACGTCGGCTTCTACAACGGCGACGGCTACAACAAGGCCGAGGCGAACGACCAGAAGGGCTTCCAGGTCCGCGCCTCGCTGCGTCCGCTCGCGGGCGTGGCGATCGCGAAGGGCTGGCGAGTCACGGGCTACTGGAACACGGACCACGTCGCGAAAGACCAGAAGAAGGACCGCTGGCTCGTCGACACGACGTTTGAGCACCCCTATGTGAATCTCGGCTTCACATACCTCGAGGCGACGAACCAGGCCTCGCCCGGGGCTGCCGAGGTCAAGCCGAGGGACTTCTCCATCTGGGTCACGCCTCGCACGACGTTCGGTCTCGAGGCCCTCATCCGCTATGACGAGCTCAAACCCAACAAGGACCTCGATCAGAAGCAGAAACGCACGATTTTCGGCGTCGCCTACTGGTTCAGCTTCGGCCACGGCGTAGTCGCAGCCCTCATGGCTGACACTACCCAGGAGAAGTTTGACAACTACACACCCGCGAAGTCAGACAACAAGAACTATGCGCTCCACACGCTCCTCAACTTCTAACGGCGTCACGGCCCGGGCGCCGCTTCACGCGGACTTTACATAAATAATTCATCGTGACTGCCGTGCCTTTTGACAAGAGAGAAGGAGACCACGTGAACATGAAGATCCGTCTCAAGACTGCCCTCCTCGGGCTCTCCGCGGCGCTGCTCCTCGGCGCGCCCGTAGCGGCACAGACAGTGCAGATCAACGGCGCGGGAGCGACGTTTCCGTTTCCCATCTATTCGAAGTGGTTCGACGAGTACCACAAGCAGCGCCCGAACGTGGAGATCAATTACCAGTCGATCGGCTCGGGCGGCGGCATCCGGCAGCTCTCTAACGAGACGGTCTTCTTCGGCGCCTCGGACGGGCCGATGACGAACGACCAGCTCGCGGGGGCGCCCGGCGCCATCCTCCACTTCCCGACCGTCCTCGGGGGCGTCGCGCCGTCCTACAACATCCCGGGCGTGACGGCGAGCCTGAAGTTCACGGGCGCCGTCCTCGCCGAGATATATCTCGGGAAGATCACGAAGTGGAACGACCCGGCGATCGTGAAGCTGAACCCCGGCGTCGCCCTGCCGAGCCTGGACATCGCCGCGGTGCACCGCTCCGACGGCTCGGGCACGAACTACATCTTCTGCGACTACCTCTCGAAGGTCTACCCCGAGTTCAAGAAGAGGGTCGGCGTCGCGACGTCCGTCAACTGGCCCGTGGGCGTCGGCGGGAAGGGGAACGAAGGCGTCGCCGGCCTCGTGAAGCAGACGCCGGGCGCCATCGGCTACGTCGAGCTCATTTATGCGATCCAGAACAACATCAGCTACGGCGATGTCCAGAACCACGACGGCAGGTTCGTCCGCGCCTCGCTCGAAACCGTCACCGAGGCGGCCGCCGGCGCCGCGAAGGCGATGCCGCCCGACTTCCGCGTCTCGATCACGAACGCGCCGGGCGCGAACGCGTACCCGATCTCGTCTTTCACGTGGATGCTCTTCTACGAGAGCCCGAAGGACAAGAAGCGCGCGAAAGTCATGGTCGACTTCTTCAAGTGGGCGCTGACGGACGGCCAGAAGTACTGCGCTGAGCTCGGCTACGCGCCGCTTCCGAAGGAAGTCGTCGCCCTCGAGGCGAAGGCCCTCGGGAAGATCAAGCTCTAGCTCCCCGGTTTCGAAGGAGCGCATGTGGCAAAGAACCCGGCCCCGCGGCGGAGAGGCGGCGACCTCGGATTCCGCGCGGGGACGGGCTTCTTCGCGGCGCTCGTCGTCCTGCTCGTCGGCGGGATCGCGTTCGTACTCTGGAGGGAGTCGCGCCTCTCGATCGCGAAGTTCGGCTTCGATTTCTGGCGGACGAAGACCTGGGATCCCGTCTCCGGCGAGTTCGGCGCCCTCCCGTTCATCTGGGGCACGCTCTATTCCTCGTTCCTCGCCCTCCTGATCTCGACGCCCGTCGCTCTCGGGATCGCGATCTTCCTTTCCGAGCTCTCTCCCCGCATGTTGCGGACGCCCCTCGCCTTCCTGACCGAGCTCCTCGCCGCAATCCCCTCCATCGTCTACGGCCTCTGGGGCGTCTTCGTCCTCGTCCCGCTCGTCCGGAAGCTCGAACTGATCGCCCCCGCCTGGGCGAGAAGCCTTCCGCTCTTCTCCGGCCCACCGCTGGGCGTCGGGATGCTCTCCGCCGCCCTGATCCTCGCGGTCATGATCATCCCGTTCACGTCCTCGGTCGCGCGAGAGGTTCTCAAGGCGGTGCCCGCGACGCAGCGCGAGGCTGCCTACGCGCTCGGAGCGACGCGCTGGGAGGCGATCCAGGTCACGATGCGCTACGGGCGGACCGGCATCATAGGGGCCGTCATCCTCGGCCTCGGCCGCGCGATCGGCGAGACGATGGCCGTGACCATGCTCATCGGCAACAGCCCGCGAATCACCTGGTCCCTTTTTGCGCCGCAATACACGATGGCGGCCGTCCTCGCGAACGAGTTCACGGAAGCCGCGGACGACCTCTACCTGTCCGCCCTCGTCGAAATCGGTCTCGTGCTGTTCGCGATCACGCTCTTGATCAACGCGGCGTCGCGCTTCCTGATCTGGAGCGTCAACCGCGAGGTCAAGGCCTCGGCCCCGATGGCGGCCCCCGCGCCCGCGCCCGAGGCCGCATGAGCCGGTCCTTCCGGCGCAAGCTCGTCTCCAACGTCGTGGTCGGGCTCTGTGGCGCGTCCGTCGCGGTCGCCCTCGTCCCGCTCTTCTTCGTCTTCTTCTACGTCCTGAAACAGGGTTTCTCGTCCCTGAGCTGGGATTTCTTCACGAAGATGCCGAAGCCCGTTGGCGAGGCGGGCGGTGGCATGGCGAATGCGATCGCCGGCACGCTGATCCTCATCGGACTCGCGTCCCTCGTCGCGATCCCCGTCGGGCTCATCTCGGGGATCTACCTGTCGGAGTACCCGAAGTCGAAGCTCGCGACGGCAGTCCGGTTCACGGCGGACGTCCTGAACGGGATCCCGTCCATCGTGATCGGGATCTTCGCGTACGCGCTCGTCGTCCTGCCCGTCAAGCGCTTCAGCGCGCTCGCGGGCGGCGTCGCCCTCGGGTTCATGATGATCCCGATCATCACGCGCACGACCGAGGAGCTCCTGAACCTCGTGCCCCAGACCCTGCGCGAGGGCGCCCTCGCCCTCGGCGCGACGCGCTCGCGTGCCGCCTTCACGGTCATGGTCCCGGCGGCGCTGCCGGGCATCATGACCGGCATCCTCGTCTCCCTCGCGCGCATCGCGGGCGAGACGGCGCCCCTCCTGTTCACGTCGTTCTCGAACCGCTTCTGGTCGACGACGCTCACGCAGCCGATCGCGTCCCTGCCCGTGCAGATCTACACCTACGCGATCTCTCCCTACGAAGACTGGCACCGGCAGGCGTGGGCCGGCGCGCTCGTCCTCGTCTCCGTCGTCTTCCTCTTCTCCGTCCTCGCCCGCGTCGTCACGAAACGCCTCGAGAGGATGCACCGCTCATGATGGAGATCGTCCGGATGGAGGCGCGACGGCTGAACTTCTTCTACGGGGCGAGCCAGGCGCTGCACGACATCTCGATTCGAATCCGCGAGAAGTCCGTAACCGCGTTGATCGGCCCCTCCGGCTGTGGCAAGTCGACGTTTCTGAGGTGCCTGAACCGGATGAACGACATCATCCAGGACACACGCGTCGAGGGCGACGTCCTCCTCGACGCGCGCGACATCTACGGCGCGGACGTCGACATCGTCGACCTGCGGCGGCGCGTCGGGATGGTCTTCCAGAAGTCCAACCCGTTCCCGAAGTCGATCTTCGACAACGTGGCCTTCGGGCTGAAGATCAACAGCGCCCTCAGCGGCTCGGAGCTTGCCGAGCGCGTCGAGTCGGCGCTCCAGCGAGCCGCGCTGTGGGACGAGGTCAAGGACCGCCTGAAGACGTCGGCCCTGGGCCTCTCGGGCGGCCAGCAGCAGCGCCTCTGCATCGCGCGCGCTCTCGCGGTCGAGCCGGAGGTCCTCCTCATGGACGAGCCATGCTCGGCGCTCGATCCCAGCGCCACGAGCAAGGTCGAGGAGCTTATCTTCGAGCTGAAGGAGCGCTATACCATCGTCATCGTGACGCATAACATGCAGCAGGCCGCCCGCGTCTCCGACGAGACCGGCTTCTTCATGCTCGGCAAACTCATCGAGTTCGACAAGACCGAGATCATCTTCACGAAGCCGCACCAAAAAACGACAGAGGACTACATTACGGGGAGATTCGGCTGATGACGGGACAGAAGCCCTCCCGGCCTTCGGCGCACGACGCCACGCCTTCCGGCGCCTCGGGCGCCGTGCGTCAGCGAATCGTCGTCGTCGAAGACGACGACGATCTCGCCTTCACCCTGACGTACAACCTCAAGAAAGACGGGCGTTACGAGATCGAGCGCTTCGCCGGCGGCCTCGTGGCCCTCGACGCGCTCCTCGCGCGGCCCCCCGACCTCGTCGTCCTCGACCTGAACCTCCCTGACGTGGACGGGCTCACGATCTGCCGCGAGCTGAAGAAGCACGAAGAGACCCGCCGCGTTCCGATCCTGATGCTCACGGCCCGCGTCGAAGAACGCGACAAGCTGCTCGGGTTCGAGCTGGGCGCCGACGACTATGTGACGAAGCCGTTCTCGATGAAGGAGCTCATGGCCCGCATCGGGGCGCAACTCCGCCGCAACGCCCTGCCGCAATCGCCCGACGACGTCTACGACGACGGCCACCTGCGCATCGACCGCGCGCGCCACACCGTGAAGAGCGAAGGCGTCCCCGTCCGCCTCACGAAGAAGGAATTCGACCTCCTCTGGCTGCTCATCCGGAGCAACGGACGCGTCGTCTCGCGCGAGACCATCCTGTCGCGGCTCTGGGACTACGCCGCCGACATCGAGACGCGCACCGTGGACGTCCACATCCGCTCGCTCCGCAAAAAGATCGGCGACGGCGTGATCGAGACGGTCGTCGGCGTCGGATACAAGTTCGCCCGATGAGCCGCCTCCTGCGCCGCTCGCTCGTCCCGGTCGTCCTCGGGATCGTCCTCGGGGGCCTCTTCGCGTTCGTCCTCGGACGCGTGCTCGATCAGGCGGTTCACGAGAGGAGCCGCCAGGCGCTCGTCGAGAAACTCGAGCGCCTCGCCCCTGAATTCGAGGAAGACCTCAAGTCGAAGGCCCACCCCGGAGAGCGGATCCGGATTGCCGCCCGCCAAGCGGGCGCCCGGCTGACGGTCATCGCGGCCGACGGCGTCGTCCTCGGAGACAGCGAGGTCGCACCCGAGAACCTCCCCGCGCTCGAGAACCACGCCTCGCGCCCCGAGATCGAGGCCGCCAGGCGCGACGGGATCGGCTTCAGCGAGCGCCGCTCGGTCACCGTCCTCGAACCCCTCGTCTACGTCGCGCGGCGCGCCGGGCCCGAGACAGCTCCCCTCGGCTACGTTCGCCTCGCGATCAGCCAGAACGAGCTCGACCTGCTCGAAGCGCCCTTCCGCCGCACGCTCTATCAGGTCTCGCTCCTCGCGGGCCTCATGGTCGCGTTCCTCGTCATCGCCATCCGCCAGCGCCATGCGAACGCGCTCGCCCGCGTCGTCGCCGGCGTTACCGAAGCGGCGGAGGGCCGGCGGCCGTCTCCTCCGCCGGGTTCGTCCGAGGAAACCGAAGAAGTATTCCAGGCGCTCGCCCGTTTCGCGCAGCTCGTGGCCGCGGAGCGCGCGGGAAGCGCGAAGGCGCGCCTCCTCGCCCGGGCCGTGTTCGAGCAGGTTCCCGTGGGCCTCGTCGTCGTGGACCGGACGCTCGCCCTCCTCGACGCGAATCCGGCCGCCCTCGCTCTTTTCCGCGCGCCCGCGGGAGCCCCGCGACACGCGCTCGTGGACCTCGTCCGCGACCCGCAAACGCTGCGGCTCTTCGAGGCCGGGATCCGAGGCGAGGTCCTCGCCGAAGAAAGCGCCGTGCTACGCCTCGGGGGCGAGATCACGCCCGAACAGGTGCTCGAGGTGAACGTGCGCGCCGTTCCGCACGGCGCGGCTGCGGGCGAACCTGCCGCCGTCGGAGTCGTCCGGGACGTCACGGAGCGCGAGCGCACGGAGACGATGCGGCGCCGCTTCGTCTCCGACGTGTCCCACGAGCTCCGGACGCCGATCGCGGCGATCCGCGCCGCCGTCGAGACGCTCGCGGGCGAAAACGAGCTGCCGCCGGATCTCGCGCGCCTCATGAGCATCCTCGAAAAGCAGTCGTCGGAGATGGAGGCGCTCGTCTCGGACCTGACGGATCTCTCGCAGATCGAGTCTGGCGCGGTCACGCTGGCGATCGAGCCTATCCCGCTGAAGCCGCTCCTCCTCTCGGTCGTGCGCGACCTCGCTCCCGCAGCCGGGGCACGGGGCGTGACCGTCGCCGTCGAGGCGGACGAACAGCTCGAGCTCCTTGGAGACCGCCGGCGCATCTCGCAGGTCTTCCGGAACCTCGTGGACAACGCGGTGAAATTCTCGCCCCCCGGCCAGCGGGTGGACGTCCTCGCCGAGGGCGGGGCTCCGGATGGCGCACCGGACGGCGGGGACCGGATCTCTCCTCTCGTCGTTCACGTCGTGGATCGCGGCATCGGCATTCCCCGCACGGAACAGGACCGCATTTTCCAGCGCTTCTATCGCGTCGATCCCTCTCGCGCGAAGTCGGTCCCGGGCACGGGCCTCGGCCTCGCCATCGTCAAGCACCTCCTCATCCTCCACGGCGGCGCGATCCGCGTGGACTCCGAGCCCGGCAAGGGCAGCTGCTTCACCGTCACGCTGCCGGCGGCGGCCCGGCATGGCGTCGCCGCGGAACGCACCAAGGAGAACTCATGAAGGAACACTTCTCCGAGAAGCTCGAGAGCCTGCGCCGCCAGCTCATTGGCATGGGCGCGGAAGTCGAGAACCAGATCCGCCTCGCCGTCGAGGCCCTCGTCGAGTCCGACGCCGCGAAGGCGCGCAGAGTGATCGAGCACGACAAGGTGATCGACCAGATGGAGATCAAGAACGACGAAGACGCCATCGAGCTTCTCGCCACGCAGCAGCCCGTCGCGGGCGACCTCCGCCTCCTCGTCTCGTCGCTCAAGATCAACGCCGACCTCGAGCGGATCGGGGATCACGCCGTGAACATCGCCGAGGCCGCCGAGCGCATGTCGCGGTTCCGTCCGTTCAAACCGTGGATCGACATCCCCTACATGGCCGAGATCGCGCGCGGCATGCTCAAGGAGGCGCTCGACGCGTTCGTGAGGAAGGACAGCGAGCTTGCTCTCGCGGTCTGCAAGCGCGACGACCTCCTCGACGACAAGAACAAGTCGATCATCCGCGAGCTCCTGACCTACATGGCCGAAAATCCGGCGCTCATCAGCGCGTCCATCGAGATCATGAGCATCTCGAAGAACCTCGAGCGGGTGGGCGACCTCGCCACGAACATCGGCGAAGAGGCCATCTACATCGCCGAGGGCGAGGTCATCAAGCACAACCTGCAGCCGAACCGCGGCGCCGAGCACGCGACCGCCCCGCATCCCGACCGCACCTGACCGACCGCACCTGACCCGCACCCCCGGCGACGGCTATCATCCCGGCGCGATGCCTCGCCAGAAATTCTCCGTCGTTCCTGGCACCTTCGCCGTCTGCCGCCTGCCGGCGGATACCGCCCTGCCGCTCTGGGCGTCGACCCCAGGCGGGTTCACGTCCGTCACGCGAACGGCGGACGAGCTTTCGATCGTGTGCGAGGAGGCCCGGGTCCCGGCACCCCGGCCCGAGAGACTTCGCAGCGAGGGCGGCTTCGCCCTGCTGAAGATCCACGGCCCCTTCCCGCTCGACACGGTCGGAATTCTCGCCGGCATGGCGAAGCCCCTCGCGGACGCCGGCATCAGCCTGCTCGCAATCGGGACGTTCGACACGGACTACCTGCTCGTGAAGCGCGCCCAGGCGGCTCGCGCCGTCGTCGCGCTGACTCAATCGGGTCACACGCTCGTCGAAGACTGAGATCAGCAGTCCCTGCGATACGCGTCCTAAATCCGTTCGTGTGAAGGCGGGCCGAAGGGCCGTGCCCGCGTATGATCCGCACATGGCTGACTTGGCCGAGTCTCCGATACGGATGGCGCGCGTTCTGCGCAACGGCGCGCGGGACGACGGGTCTTTTGACATCGAGTTCTGGCGGCGGGTCGGCGCGGAAGGGCGCTTCGCCGCGGCCTGGGAAATGGTTTGCGAAGCCGAGGCGATCCGGGGGGTGCAGAATGTCCGTGAACCCCGACTTCAGAGATCTGTTCTCCGAATTGAACGCCTCTGAAGCGCGATTCCTCATCGTCGGCGCTCACGCCGTAACGTTTCATTCCGTTCCCCGATACACGAAGGACATCGACATCTGGATCGAGCCGACGCGTGAAAACGCCGGCCGTACTTTCTCCGCGCTTTCGCGATTCGGCGCGCCCGTGGAGCGCGTGAGCGTCGATGACCTTTGTTCTCCCGGAGTCATCTTCCAGATCGGCGTGGAGCCGAACCGCATCGACGTGTTGACTTCCATCGCGGGCCTCGAGTTCGGGGAGGCCTGGGGCCGAAAGGTGCCGTCGGCCTACGGCGGTGTTCCCATCAGCGTCCTCGGCCTCGACGACCTGGTCGTGAGCAAGAAGGCGGCCGGCCGTCCCCAGGACCTGCTCGACATCGACTGGCTGGAGAAATCCCGAAGGCAGTAGCTCCACCTGCCGGGGATGCGCGCCCGTCCGCCGGGCCTAAGATCTCCCCGAGATGCAGTCCGGACAGAATTTCTCCGTGATTCCCGGCGCCTACGCGGTCTGCCACCTTCCCGCAAAGGCTCCCCTTCCGGCCTGGCCCGGCAAGGCCTTCACGTCGGTCACCCGCACCGCCGACGAGCTGTCGATCGTATGCGAGGAGAGTTGCCTCCCGCCGGACCTCGGCGGCGTCGAGCTCCAGGTCGAGCGCGGCTGGGCCCTCCTGAAGCTCCACGGCCCGTTCCCGCTCGATGCGATCGGCGTCCTCGCGTCCGTCGCGAAGCCGCTCGCGGAGGCGGCCATCAGCCTCTTCGCGGTCTCGACGTTCGACACGGACTACATCCTCGTCAAGAGGATCCACGTGAAGAACGCGATCACAGCGCTCAGGCTCGCGGGGCACACGCTGGTCGAGAGCTGAATCCGGGTCGCGCCAACGGTTTCTTCATCCAGGTCCACCCTGAATCAGGGCCGGAGCCTCGAGCTGAAGAACTACGTGGCGGGCTGGCCTGCGCTTTGGAAAAGTACTCTGGGCACCCATGAGCCGCCCGAAAGCCGCATAACAGCTCGTGGCCGCCCGCTCGCTACGCTCGCCGCTGGGCCTGCCCATGAAGACCCGCGCGAATACACCCACATCAGGGCCGGCGTGACCAGTCGATTTAGGCCAGGGTTGTTTGCTTTAATGAGCGGTCAGGAGTTGGTCGAAAGCGAGTTCATCTAATCGTGGGCTATCAGTACGGACAGGCCGCGGCGCGCCTTTGACCCCCCCAATCGAAGAGTTTTCCTTGAGTACCCAATTCATGCCACCAACGCACCCAAGAAACACCAAATCGCGCGTTTACACGCGCGAAACACACCTCGCACAGGGCCGGCGCCTACCAGCCAATTGGTCAGTTATTGGTGATTAGATGCGGCCGCCGATGGGAGCCGAAGTGGCGTTGGACGAGCCTGGCGCGTCGCCCCCGGAATCACCGCTAAATCCAAGCCAGCCAATGAGATACGAGAAGAACCCGATGTCGAGATCGAAGACAGCCATGCGTCCAAACATACGTCCTCCTTGGCATACCCGGGTTAGCGGGTCACCAACAATTGGTTAGTGCTGGGGTCTTCCAGCTGTGGGCTATATACACGGACAGACGGGGGTACACCTTTGACCCCCCTTTCGAAAAGATTTTTCAGGGCACCCAGTTTCATGGCACCCGCCCTCCCGACCGGTGTACGTTTTCTCTAGACCGTTCAGTAACCGTTCGCCACGAGACGGAACGGTTTGTAGGCGGCCCGGACGCCGCGGTCCTGAGCGTCAAGGTATTCGATCACGTGCGCCACCAACTCAAGCGACACGGATTGCTCGTCAAAGCGCGAGAACAGATCCCGGATAGCAGGATCGAAATTGACCGCGTCAGCTGCGCCAGACTGGCGGAGCTGACCGACGCGGCCAAGCATTTCGGCGGTCCTGCCGAGAATGCCGAGGCATTCCGCAGCCCTCAACTCGGCGGTAAGAACTCGCTGAGGAAGATTCTCGGACCGGGCGTCAACCGCAATTCTCTCGAACAGTTGAAGGGCGCGTGCGACCCGATTCCTCTTGAGCTCGATGGAAGCGAGTCCGTATCGAATCTGGAAGACGCCTACCTTCATGTTCAGACGGCGAGCAAACCCAAGGGCCTTTGCATACGCTGCTCTTGCCGCGTCGAGCCGACCGAGCAACATCAGCGAGCCAGCCCGGTTAGAGAGGGTATATCCATAGGCCGCCTCGTCGAGGACAGGGTGAAGGGCCTTGAGAGCCGAGTCGAAGAAATGGATCGCGGACTCGTTCTTGTTGCGGTTCAGTAACAGGGTGCCGAGTGCCGCTTCGGATCGACCGGTCCAGTTCTCCTGAGCGTAAAGCTGAAACTCGGAGTGGGCGGCACGAAGAAGTCTCCACGACGATCTGTGGTCGCCCTCAAAGCTTGCGGCGGATCCCTCGAAATAGTCGGCCAGTGCAAGAGCAAAGCTATCCTCTCCCGCTTCCCGGAATTGTTTTCTCGCGGCGCGCGCCGCCTCTCTCGATTCTCCAGAACGCCCCAAGTAGTTCAGTGCGTTCGACTCGAGGAGCGCGGCCTCCCCCAGCACCTGCTCGCGGCAGACCGGCTGCGCAGGACCCTTGTCCTTCAAGTACGGGAGGCTGCGGGTCGCGTCGGCGATCGCCTTCGCGAATTCGACGTACATCGCCGGCTCGCTGGAGGTCTTCGGCATAGCGAGCTGGCACGCGTACAGG
>Ga0097691_1002322_pt1 | contig 12906 bp, 10 predicted proteins | sample NGESurdeep072012_8_FD_72858 | JGI IMG/M metagenome (GOLD analysis project Ga0097691, IMG submission 72858) | Arctic peat soil microbial communities from Barrow, Alaska - NGEE Surface sample 210-1 deep-072012 | ecosystem: Environmental > Terrestrial > Soil > Wetlands > Peat ...
TGTTCCAAGGGCGTGTTTTCAAAATCAAATGCCCAAAGAAGCAGCCGCATGAAACTGGTGGCAGCTTTTGGACTGCGCTGGCAGAGCGCAGCGGCGACAGCGCTTTTAGGTGGACAATAAGGACGGCGGGACGAATCCAAAGCGGCGTCGCGCTCCGCTTGCCGCCGCAGTCCATAACTGCAAATCGAGGCAGGGCCACGTCGTCAATCCAGCGCTTCAAGTTGTTTCGTGAGTCGATCCGCCAACAAGTCACCGAGAAAATTTTCGATGTTGTCAGAAAGTGGAACAAGAGCTTTTTGGACGTTCCCGGGAGTGTATTCGTAAAGATACTTCCATTGCCCAGTTGCTCTATCCTTAAAACTGATGCACTTGGTGTTGAAGCTTACGTGATCTACCCAAAAGACTTTACCTGAAGGCGAATGAAAGCAGACGGCGTTGCCACCAATTGAAGTTGCCACGACTAAATAACCAAACGGGCGAACAAAAGATCCCGGCGCCGCACCTTCAGCCATTTCCTCTTGAATAGCACTAAGCGGCAAAACTCGCGCACCGGACGCCTCAATTACTTCTTCGGGTAGGCAATATCGTAGGTAGTCGGCGATTTCGTGTTGTTCCAAAAACCCAGCCAATGAAGCAAGTGCAGCATCGGTACTAGCTTTCGGTTTTCTACCGGTTTTCCGAATTAGAATGTTCTGGATGTTGCTGACGTTCATATTGACTTAAGAGCGAACCAGTCCTGAGTATTGACACAAGCTTTCTATTTCAGGTGTTAAAACCTGGCGGTTACGTGGGTCCATGTCCCCATCTTTAGCCAGTCCGCCAAAGATTTCAACGCCATTGTCGTCTCCAGCCGCAATCGCCGGGACAGGTGATGCCGAACCGGAAAGATTTGGACTGCGGTGGCAAGCGAAGCGCGCCGCCGCTCTTTGGAGAACGGTCTGGACAATCGAACGCGTCACGCCATCGAAAGCGCCGTCGCCGCTGCGCTCTGCCGGCGCAGTCCAAGAACGATTACCACTCCAGCCATCTTTAGCCGGTCCGCCAAGGATTTCAACGTCGCTGTCGTCTCCGGTCGCAACCACCGGGTGATTTGATGCCGAACCGGAAAGATTTGGACTGCGGTGGCAAGTGGAGCGCGACACCGCTTTGGGGAGCGGGTTGGACAATCGAACGCGCCACGCCATCCGAAAGCGCCGTCGCCGCTATGCTCTGCCGGCGCAGTCCAAAAGCGTTCACCACTCCGGCGATACTTCAAAATCATCCGGAACTTTTAACTGGTCGGTTTTGAAACGGTAGATCGTTTTGATTTGAGCGGGTGTGGCGGTCCGTTCAAACCAGCGGGCTGAGCACCACGGATATTGGTTCGCCACCGGCACAAGACCGTGCTTCGTCGGGTTTTGATGCACGTAGTTGAGTCGCGCCAGATATGACTTCTCGTAAGTCAGCCGCGTTTCCCGGTAATTGTGCCAGACTTTGCGTGTCGGGACGTCGTCGAGTTTTTTAACCCACTTGGCAGTCTTTTCGTGTAACAGGCCGAGCATTCGGGACAGGTTTTCAGCCGTGTCCTGGTCTGCCGGAGAGTGGCCGACGAAGTGGTAATGGTTCGAGAAGACCGCCCAAGCCTCCAACTGCCAACCGAGATCCGTGGCGACTTTGAGTAGCCCTCGGTGCAGTACCGCCAAACGTGCTTTGCCCCGGAAGTGGTGCTGACGCAAATAGGTGCTCGCCGTGACAAAGTAAGTTCCGCGAATGCTGAGACGATGTTCCGGCGCATGTGGCATGGAATCTTGTCGGCAGGCATGAAACGTAGAGTGACGATTTTGGACTGCGGTGGCAAGCGGAGCGCGACACCGCTTTGGGGAAGGGATTGGACAATCGAACGCGTTACGCGCTCCGAAAGCGCTGTCGCCGCTGCGCTCTGCCAGCGCAGTCCAAAAGCTGCCGCCCATCCTACATTTTATGGAGGCGAAGCATCAGCACGTCGTGTCCCGGCACTTCAGCCGTCAAAGCGTCTTTTGTGGTTCCGATGTCCTTTTTCGTCCACAAGTTGCGGACGCCATAGGTTGTCGTGTCAAACCTGGCTTCTCTTTTTGAGAGATCATCCGTCACGGTTTCGTTTTTCCAGTTGAAGGTGACGGGTTGCGAATTGGTGCCGCGATTGAGAACGCACATGGCCCAGGCATCGTTGCTGAGCGGCTTGAACCAGACTTCCACACCATCTTTGGCGGAATACTTGAACCCTTCAACGCCCAGCGCGTCCTGATTCACGGCAATGACTTCCTTGTTGGTAAGAATTCTCAGGGTTTCCTTGGACATGCTCCGCAAATCGTTTCCAGAAATCAGCGGCGCAGCCAGCATGCACCACATCGAAAAGTGTGCGCGGTCTTCATTCACCGCCATGCCGTTTCCGACTTCCAACATATCGGGATCGTTCCAGTGCCCGGGACCGGCGTATTTCCGCAGTCCTTCCTGTTTGTCGAGGATTTGCAGGACACCCCATTGATACCAGGTTTTGTGATCTATTTTGCAGTCGAAGCAATTGCAGATGTCGCCGGTGGTGCGCCACGAATGGCCGACATTGGTGGCCCAGAGCCACGGTTGGTTGTCGCCCCATTCGCACAGGCTGAAGACGATCGGCCGGCCGGCCGCATACAGGGCGTCGCGCATGGTCGTATAGGCTCCCTCAGCCTTCAGGCCCTCGGCGTTGCACCAGTCATACTTCAGGTAATCAATTCCCCACCGGGCGTAAGTCAGCGCGTCCTGAAATTCGTGACCGCGACTGGCCGGCCGGCCGCCGCAGGTTTTGTAGCCGACATCCGAATAGATGCCGAGCTTCAATCCCTTGGAGTGGACGTAGTCGGCCAGCGCTTTCATTCCTGACGGAAACTTCTTCGCATCCGGCTGGATGAACCCCTGGGCATCCCGTTGTCCCTGCCAGCAATCGTCAATGTTGACGTATTGGTATCCCGCGTCTTTCATGCCCGAGGCCACCATCGCGTCGGCGGTTTCGCGGATCAGTTGCTCGTTCACCTTGTCGGCAAATTTATTCCAACTGTTCCAGCCCATCTGCGGGGTCAAGGCCAGTTGGTCGAACTTCTGAGCGTACGCGCCGGCGCAGGCCAGACCGATGATGATGAACAGGATGCGTTTCATGGCAGGGAGTGGTTTACACTAAGGTTGTTTCGTTTGCAGGGCTTTTTTAAAATAAGCGCCCGCGCGGGTCGGCGTAAAATTCCAGTCCTTGATCAGGCAGGGCCCCCAATGCGGATCAAAACACCAGACGGTGTAGGAGATTCCGCGCTGGGCGCAATAGGACGTGATCGCATCGCCATAACTTTCATCGCCGGTAATCGGATTGTATCCGCCGGGCGCTCCCGGCTCCAAAAATCCGATTTCGGTCAAAATCATGGGATATTTTTCGGACACAAAGCCCCAATCGTGCGTCCAGTTCGTTTCCCAGGGTTGTTTGGCCTTCATGGGATACGGATGGGCGACATAGCCGATGCCTTCAGCGTTGAGCGGTGCGTTGGTAACCGGAGTCAGGTCGTAACCAAAATTAAAACCGGCGACGAGGGGCACCGCCGTGCCGCCGTTCGCGCGAATGGTCTTGATAATTTCTTCCAGGAGTCCTTTCCATTCAGTCCAGGTGCAGGTTCCGAGTTTCAGGTCGGCATTAACGGCCGGTTCGTTGAACAGTTCAAAAAAGGCGACGGTGTTGTTTCCGCGATAATGTCTGGCCATCGTGCGCCAGAAATCAAAAGTCTCCGCCTTGGTGGTGTCATACGCCGTTGGGGGATAAAGCTCCGACGACCCGGGGAAAAACTTTTCTTCGTACAAATTGCCGATGCTGTGCCAGTCAATGATGACATACAGTCCCTCTTCTTTTGCCCAGGCAACGCCTTGGTCGAGCAATTTAAGATAATTCTTTTTCCCGTGAATGTGCCAGGCCGCCGGATGCACGGGAATTCTCACGACGTTGGCGCCCCATGACTTTGCCACTTCAAAGTAATGTTTGTTCCACTGTCCGTTCCGCTCCAGCTTGTCGGGATCGCTGGTGTCCAGTCCCCGGAAGACAATGGTTTGGCCATCGGCGGTGACGAAATGATTGCCTTTGACGCTGACCCGGCTGGATTGCGCGAAAGCTCCCGTGGAAAACACCACGGTGCACAGCCAGCAGAAAACAGTTTTATTCATGACATTGTTCATAATACTCCGTTCAGTGTTGCTCCTTGCTCGCGGAAATTGCGCGCAATCGGTGGAGCGTTTCCAAACACGCGCGTGACCCGTGATACGGGCCTTTCCATTCGCTGACTTTTGGCAGGGTCGGATCCACGCGGCCCTCAGGCGTGATGCGCCAGAACCATTCACCGTGAACGCGGTCCACCAGGTGGTTTTCGATAAAATCCCAGGCACGGAGCGAGGCATTGAGGTATTTCTCATCGCCGGAAAGTTGGAAGGCATTGAGGAAACCGATGACCGCCTCGGCCTGCGGCCAGCATTCCTTGCCCGCATCAATGATTTTTCCGTTTTTCCCCTCGTAACGGAGCGCGCCATCCGCGTCAATGCCTTCCCGAAGCACCCCCTCCGCCATGCGCACGGCGACCGCCTGCACGCGCTTGAGCAGTGATATGTCACCCAGTACTTCCGCGGCTTCGCACAGGAGCCAGGTTCCCTCGATGTCGTGGCCGAAGGTATAAGTGTCCGAGCGCACCTGCCATTGCTCGTCGAAAAAGTGATGGAGGTGAAGGGTGCGGGGATCGAGGATGCGTTGCTCAAAGAGGGCGATCAATTCGCGAAGCCGTTGCTCAACCCGCTGATCCTTCCAGACCCGGTACAGATTGGTGTAAGCCTCAAGGAGATGAAGATGATTGTTCATGGACTTCTTCTCGTTCATGTCCTTGTCGCTAAGCCGCGCGTCAGCGTCAGCCTCCGACCAATTGCGTTGGCGCACTTCGAGGTACCCGCCGTGCCCGGGATCATACGCATGCCGCTCGATCAACTCGAACAGATCAATGGCCCGCGCCAGGGCCACCGGCACACCGAAAGCCCGGTGATATTCCACCAGTGCGTAGATGGCAAATGCCTGGCCATAGATTTTTTTGGAATCGTCCAGCACACGCCCGGTATCATCCAGCCGCCAGAACGCACCGCCAAGCTGCGCGTCCCAAAACCGGTTCATGACGAAATCGAACGCCCGCCCGGCCATTTGCTTGAACAACGCGTCGGGCCGCGCCTGATGAACCGCGGAGAACGCCCACAGGATGCGGCTGTTGACGATAAGTCCCTTGGGTTGCGTGCGGTCGGGCTTGAGATCGTTGGACAGCCAGCCCATCCAGCCGCCCTGTTCGTGGTCCAACGCCGGTCCACACCAGAACGGCATGATCTGGCCGAACAATTGGTCGCTGGCGCGCTGCGAAAAACCCTTCAACTCATTTGAACTCATGTAAAATTCCGGGTCGCCGCCTATTTCGCCTCCAAGGCATGGATGATTTCCACCCGGCCAATCTGGGTTTCGCCGGTCAGTTCGATTTTCAGGAATCTCCCGCTGCCGCCGAGGTCTGCGGCGTGGTACAGGACAGGCTTCCAGTAATTATAGTCGCCGGTGCCATTGAAATAAATTTCCCGGCCGGCGGTGACGTCGCGGTAAGTCTTGCCGTCAGCCGAGACTGCGAATTTCAGGTCCGCAACGTTCCCGGGGAAAAAGACGAACACGCGGAAACCTTCAATCGAAGTCGGAAGCCGATAGATCAACGTGTCACCGGCATTGCCGGCAGCGCGGTGCGCGTCTTCTTTCGCCTTGCGGCAATCGCGCGTTTTAATTTCCAGCCTGCCTTGCTGCGCCTGGACTTTTGAAAAGTCAGCGAGTTCATCCACCAGCGTCGCGTGCGTGACTTTGACCGGCCCGACCACGTTGGAAGGTTCCGAGACCCCGGCCTCGTTGTTCGCACGGACACGATAATACCACTCACCCGCCGGTGCGGCCTCGTCGGCAAATAGCGGGCGATATTGGACGAAACTTTCGTCAACTCCCTTGCCGACGACCTTCCAGGGTCCGCCAGGCCCCGGCGCGCGTTCGACGGTGTAACTGGCGGCGCCCACGGAACCCTGCCACGAAATCGCCGCCGCATCCGCGATCGGCAGCAAAGTCGGCGGCGCGGGAACCGGAATCGGTGGCGGCGTCAGGCCGCGGATGCCAAAAGCGTTTCGACGAACCGCTTTCATGAGATTGGTTTCGTCATACGCCGCGCCGATGGCCGAGCCCGGCCAGTGGAACGCCTTGTATTGGTTGCCACCCGACGGTTCACTGTGCCAGTAGAATCCGCCGTCCCGGTCGCGGAAGCGCAGGCTCCACAACAAACCGCCCGCCGCACTGCTGTCCGCGATCGCCTTCATGGCTGCCTCCATCTGCGAGGTGCTCACGAAACCGAACTCACCGACGACGTAGGTTTTTTTGCCTTTGGCCAAGGCCGCGTTTTCGCGGATTAGTTCAGCAAAGGACTTTCGGGCCGGTCCAGGCCCGGGATAATGATGGGTCGTGACGATGTCCACCTCGGGCATCGCGAGCACTTCGGGTCGCAACGCGCGGTCGAACCCATCCATCACGAGGTGGTTATGGTCCAAGCTCTTGATGTAAGCGGCAATTTCGCGTGTCCAAGGCACGGGAGATGCCAGCTCGTTGCCGGTTTCCCAGCACAGGATGGCCTTGTCATCGCAGTAACGCACGCCGGTCAGGGCGTTGGTGCGCGTCAGGACAAACCGTATGGTCTTCTTGAAATCTGCGATGAGCTGCGGGTCGGTCCAAAAGTCATCCTTGGTCTTGCCGCGAAAACCCGCGTATTCGCCGCGGCCGCCCATCCAAATCCAGTTGTTGACCAGCGGAATGACAAGCCGGACGCCTTGCTCGTTCGCCACCTGCAGGATCAGGTCCAGCGAACGGAACGCTTCCTCGTTGAATTTGCCCGGCCCCAGCACATGGCTGGCCTGAGCCGGCGGATCGTTCCCGCGCACCACCGAAATCGAATAAGTGCGTGCGACCGCACCGCCCATTTGACGCACGGTGCTCAACGCATCGACGATTTCGAACCGGTCCGGCAGGCGCCACGCATTCGTGGCGGCAAAACCAAGCTGGTCCTCGATCAGGTGCAGGTTCGGCACATTCCAGGAAATGAACCGATACGGCTTTTCCCCTTCGAACAACTGGTCGCCGCGAACGGTGACAAAATCGTGAAGCACGGATTCGGCGCGGGCCGTGGCGAATGCCAGCAACACCAGCAGGGCGGCCGAAAACAGGAAGCGGGTCTTCACTGAAGGATTCCAGTTAAAATGTTCCCGGCTGGCACCCGGTTGTGCGCGAAGTTTCGGACAGGAAAATACGGTTTGGGCTCAGGGTCGGTTGCACGACACGATACTGCCAAGCAGCCCCCTGGTTTTCGAGGGGGATTTGAGTCATCTATTTTGGGGACAAGCCTCGCCGGGCCGGACCCAAGCGGTGCGGCCCCGGAATCGGCCCACCGCCCTCTTACTTCATCATCTGGTCGAGCAGGCTTTCCATGGCGTCGGCCCAGATTTGATAGCCCTTCTCGTTCGGATGCAGCAAGTCCGGCATGATGTCCCGGGAAAGTGTGCCGTCCGGTCCAAGAAATTTGGAACCGATATCCATAAACTTCACCGTCTTCCCGTCATCAAGAAACGCGAGTTGGACATTGATCTCTTTGACCTGCTCGCGAACCGGGTCGTTTGTTTCTCCGCGCGGGAAAATGCCGAACAACAGGATTTTGCTTTCCGGCAGCCGGGTGCGGATTTCCCGGACGATGGCCGCCACGCCTTCGACGATTTCAGGCGTGGTGTTGCGCGGTTTGCCGTTGTCTTCATTGCCCGCATTGTTCGTCCCGATGAGCAGCACAACGACTTTGGGTTTGATGCCCTCGAGTTCGCCGTGTTCGATGCGCCAGAGCACGTTCTGGGTGCGGTCGTAACCGATGCCGAACTCGGCGGCGTGGCGCGGCGCGTAATATTTGTTCCAGACATTCAGCCCGCCATTCCCCCAAAGCCAGCCGGCGGTGATGGAATCGCCGAGAAACAACAGGTCAATGCCGCCCGGCTTCGCCTGCTTCACAAAGGCTTCGTGGCTCGACATCCAATTGGTGGGAAAGGTGCGGGGCGCGGGAATGACGGCGGTGTTTTCGGCAAAAGCTGCGACCGACAGGAACAGGGAAAGGATAAATGCGAAATTGAAGCAACGTTGTTTCATGCGCCGAACATATCGGGCGGAACCGGCAAAAGCAACCGGCCCGGGAAGCCGGTCGTGTCGCAAGTTTGTGCTACCACCCCCTTCCAAACCGCCACCGGCCCAATTCCTTAGGTAGCCAAAACCGCCGGACTTTCCTATGCTTTCCCCGTGAAACTCGGCCTTGGACTTTATCGCCATCAGCTCAACGCGGAACATTACCGCTTTGCGAAGCAATGCGGTTGCACGCACCTCGTCATCCACCTGGTGGATTACTTTCGTTCCTCGCGCAGCAATCAGCCCGGCGACCAGCCGGTCGGCGACGACACCGGCTGGGGACTGGCCGGCGATCCAAACCAGCTCTGGACGTACGAGGAACTCGCCGCAATCAAAAAGGAAATCAACGCCGCCGGGCTCGAACTGGAAGCCATTGAAAACTTCGACCCGGCCCACTGGCACGACGTGTTGCTGGACGGGCCAAAAAAATTGCAGCAACTGGAAAACCTCAAAACCATCATCCGCAACGTCGGCCAGGCGGGCATTCCGGTATTCGGCTACAACTTTTCGATTGCCGGCGTCGCGGGCCGCATCAAGGGCCGCTTTGCCCGCGGAGGGGCCGAGGCGGTGGGCATGGACGGCCCGCTGGACAAGCCGCTGCCCAACGGCATGGTGTGGAACATGGTCTATGACCGGAACGCCGCGCCGGGCGTTGTGCCATCCGCAACGCCCGAACAATTGTGGCAACGGCTCAAGGTTTTTCTCGACGCGCTGGTCCCGGTGGCCGAAGCAGCCGGGGTCACCCTGGCCGCGCATCCGGACGATCCGCCGCTGCCGACGGTCCGGGCCCAGCCGCGACTGGTTTATCAACCCCAACTTTTCCAGAAGCTCATTGACCTCAAGCCGAGTCCGCGCAACGCGCTGGAATTTTGTGTCGGCACGCTGGCCGAGATGAGCGAAGGGGACATTTACGACGTGGTGGACACTTACAGCCGGCAAGGCAAGCTGGCTTACGTTCACCTGCGCAACGTCCGCGGCAAGGTGCCGTCCTACAAGGAAACCTTCATTGACGACGGCGACGTGGACGTTCTGCGCGTGATGCGGATTTTGAAATGGAACAACTTCAACGGAGTGCTGATTCCCGACCATGCGCCGCAGATGAGTTGCGCCGCGCCGTGGCACGCGGGCATGGCTTACGCGCTGGGGTACCTGCGCGCCGGATTAAAAACCATCAGGAACGAACGCGGCTGACACCTTGTTCAGGGCGCAACCTGGCCCCCGCACCCAACTGGCGGCTGGAAGCCGCCATTACTGGCACGCTGGGAAGCGTGCCGCTACACCGTGGCGGCAGGCATCTTTGCCTGCCAGTCAGCGCGGCTTCCAGCCGCTTGATCCATTTGCCGGGGTGCGGGTATCGGATGCGCCCCCTTGCTCAAAGGCACTGGTAAAATCGAATCATGCCACCCAGGAGATCAGCGCTTCGATTATTTTTTCACGGGGCGATATTCAAACCAGTCGAAATCCGCCGGGCGGGCGCTCTTTTGTCCGTTGCCGGTGGCATACAGGCCCACGAACACACCGGTGAATCCGCCGACTTTTTCCGAGGACAAATCGCGGGTCAAGGCCGGGCCCAGCTTTTTCGCCGGACCCTTGGCCGGCTGGTAAAAAAAATCATAAGCCAGCGGCGAGGCGATCACGGACAGGACAACATCTCCGGCGCCGATTTCTTCATATTGCACCGGTTCGACGATCTTGCCGTTCAGGGTTTTTCGGAAGAAGACCTGCCGTTTGCCGCCTTTGAGGGTGATACCGATCTCGTAATGATTTTTCTCGTTGCCGCGCAGGACGAGTCCCGCCTCCTCGCTTTCCTGCTGCGGGTTGAAGGAGAGCCGGGTGGAAGCGCGGCACGCCAGGTCCGTCTGGCGGCGGCCGGCAAAAGCCGGTGAATCCTGGTCGTTCAGTGTCACCGCCGAACCGTTGAGACGCAGCCAGCCCGGACGTTCGGTGAGCGAAAAATCGCCTGCATACGGGTTCCGGAGAAAATTCCATTGGAGCCCCAAATCCGGCTGGTTGAATTCATCCCGGTCGGGCTCCTTTTTCCATGGATGTTGCGGCAGGCGCGGTGCGGTCATGTTGGTTGCCAGCGTGCCGTTGCCATTGACCACGGGCCAGCCATCTTCCGACCAGGTGACCGGGGCCAGATACGTTTCCCGGCCCAGATGATGGAACTTGCCGCCCTGGGGGCGGATTCCCAGACAGACCAACCACCAACCGTCGGGCGTTTCCACCAGGTCGGCATGACCCAGGGCCTGGATGGGACTATTCGGACGGCCACGATGGGTGAGAATGGGATTTTTAGGGTTGGGAACGAACGGGCCCCACAGGGAATCGCTGCGGGCGATGGTAACCATGTGGCCGTAACTGGTGCCGCCCTCGGCGATCAGGATGAAATACTTCCCGTTGATTTTGTACAGGTGCGGTCCCTCGGGCCAGACGCCGCCGGTGCCCCGCCATACTTCCTTCAGATTCCCGTCCAACTGTCCGGTTTGGACATTGATTTTGGCCTGGCCGATAAAACCGTCGCCCAGGCCTTCATGCCGGTCGTAATAAACGGTCCCGTCTTCGTCAAAAAACAGGGAAGGATCAATTCCGGCATGGTCCACCCAGACCGGTTCGGACCAGGGACCGGCGGGATTGGTGGCCGTCACAAAAAAATTGCCGCCGGTATCCACGAGCGTCATGATCAGGTAAAACGTGCCGTTGTGATAACGCAGGGTCGGGGCATAAATGCCGCCGGAAGCCCGGGCGTGGTCAAGGTTCAACTGGCTTTTCCGGGTCAGGCAGTATCCGAGCTGCCGCCAATGCACCAGGTCCCGGCTGTGAAAAATCGGAACGCCGGGGAAAAATTCAAACGAGCTGTTGACCAGGTAATAATCGTCACCGACCCGGCAAATGCTTGGATCAGGATAAAAACCGGACAGGATGGGATTTTGAAAGGTTTTGGCGGGTCCGGCCGAAAGACCCGCCGGCAGGAGTCCCACCGGGGCGAACAATACCGCGAGGGTCCATTGGGCCAACCGGCCCGCCGGTTTAAATGAATTCATTGATGAGGTTCTCCAGGAATTCCTGGCGGCCGCTGACATTCGGCGCCGCTTCGCCTTGCTTGAGCAGGTAGCTCTCGAGTTCCACCAAACCCGCCTGGCCGGCCTCGATTTTCGCACCGATACCGGAATCCCACGAGGCGTAGCGTTGTTCCACGAATTTCGCGAGCCGGCCGTCCTTGCGGATGGCGGCCGCGATTTTCAATCCGCGCGCAAAGGCGTCCATCCCGCCGATGTGCGCGTGGAACAAATCCACCGGCTCGAAACTCTCGCGGCGAACCTTGGCATCGAAGTTCACGCCGCCGGTGATAAAGCCGCCATATTTGAGGATGGCCAGCATTGTTTGCGTGGTCAGATAAACGCTGGTGGGGAATTGGTCGGTGTCCCAGCCGAGCAATTCGTCACCGGTATTGGCATCAATCGAACCCAGCGCGCCGGCCGCACCGGCCACCTCCAATTCATGCTGCATGGTATGACCGGCCAGGGTGGCATGGTTGGTTTCGATGTTGAGTTTGAAATCGTCCAGCAGGTCGTACTCGCGCAGAAAATTCAGGCAGGCGGCGGCGTCGGAATCATATTGATGTTTGGTCGGTTCCTTCGGCTTCGGCTCGATGTAAAACTGGCCCCTGAAACCGATTTGCTTTTTGTAATCCACGGCCAGGTGCAAAAACTTCGCGAGATGGTCCAGCTCGCGCTTCATATTCGTGTTCAGCAGGGTGGAATAACCTTCGCGTCCGCCCCAGAAGGTGTAGCCCGTGCCGCCGAGTTCGTGCGTAACCTCGAGAGCCTTCTTCACCTGCGCGGCGGCGAAGGCGAACACGTCGGCATTGCAACTCGTGGCCGCGCCATGAACGAACCGCGGATGGGTGAAAAGATTGGCCGTGCCCCAGAGCAGTTTGATGCCGGTGCGCTTCTGTTCCTCTTTGAGCACCTTTACGACGGCATCGAGATTTTTGTTGGTCTCGCTCAACGTTTTGCCTTCCGGCGCGACGTCGCGGTCGTGAAAGGCATAGAAGGGCGCCCCGAGTTTCTCGATGAATTCGAACGCCACCCGCGCGCGGTTCTCTGCGTTGGCCACCGAGTTTGAACCGTCGTCCCACGGACGGATGGCGGTGCCGACGCCGAAGGGGTCGGAGCCCACGCCGCGAAACGTGTGCCAATAGACGACGGAGAAGCGCAGATGTTCGCGCAGGGTTTTGTCCTCGACGATTTCAGCCGGGTTATAATGTTTAAAGGCCAGCGGGTTTTTGGATTTCGGCCCTTCGTATTTGATTTTCGAGATATTTTTAAAAACAGTTTCCATGATACAATTGGTCCTGATTCATTTGAACGAATGCTATCCGGTCAAGCCCGGTACTGGCAATTGAAAGACCCGCTTCCCGGAGTTGAAGCTTTCAATGATTTTGGGCGGCGAATCCAATCGGGGTTCCCCACGAATTGCCCATTATTTGTCACATCACATATAGCCGGACAAGTTATACGATCCGTGATTTTGGGGAATGGATGAAATTATGTTTCGCATGGATGATTCTCTGCTGTCGGCGGCGGACGATTTTTACAAAGAGTCATGGTCCGAGGTGG
>Ga0097691_1002324_pt1 | contig 12904 bp, 11 predicted proteins | sample NGESurdeep072012_8_FD_72858 | JGI IMG/M metagenome (GOLD analysis project Ga0097691, IMG submission 72858) | Arctic peat soil microbial communities from Barrow, Alaska - NGEE Surface sample 210-1 deep-072012 | ecosystem: Environmental > Terrestrial > Soil > Wetlands > Peat ...
TTGGTGATCTCGGCGCGTTGGTCGGCGCTGAAGGTCGCCGGGCGGCCGCCCCGGTAGCGCGGGTAGAGCGCGTCGAACCCGTCGGCGTCGAAGTTGTGGATCACGTCGCGGACCCGGTCCGGGCTGGTGCAGGTCACCTCGGCGATGCGGCACCGGCATGCCCTGGGCGGACAGCAGCCACGATCTGCGCCCGCCGCCGGCTCCCCACCGACCCGGAGTCCCGGCGGCACGATCCGCAGCAGCCGGCTGCCCTCCTCGGAACTGATCTCCCGCACCTGCACCCGATCGGCCGTCGGCTCCTCGGGGGGGAAGTCCGAAGAAGCGGACGAGGATGCGGTCACCGCAAGCGAAAGTCCCGGACCTTGATCGGCGGGTCGGGCAACGGGGCGAAAGTTGCCTGCAGCGGCACTAGCGCGCCTGAACCACGAGTCCGGTCAGGGACCGGAATGGAGCGACAGTGAGCATCTGCGGCAGGTTCGCGAGTCTGAAGACCCGACCATCCGTGTCTCGGACCACTGGTACAAGGGCGTCGTTCACGCGAGCCCACCCATGCCACCAAGCACGGCCAACAGCGGGATGCCACCGAGGTGTATTGACGCGTCGCGCAACTGCTCGAAGCGCAGGGCTTGTCACGGGCTGTCCCGCCGATGCTCGTGCCCTTGCACTCGAGCATCGCCTGAAGCGCGCCCGACTCGTCGAACACGACAAAGGCGGAGAGCTCTTGCACGCTGTCGGGGGTGCCGGGCTGTCGGGGGTGCCGGGGTGCCGGGGGCTGCCGCGGTTTGGGCGCGCTGCCCGACCATCCGGTCGAAGATCAGTCCTTCGCACCGGCTGACGAGATCGGACACCGGCGGTGGCTGGACTTTCGGCACCGAGCGCCTCCAGCAGCTGCCTCGCCAGCGGAAGCGGGAACGTGGTGGCTGCCAGCGCGGCTCGTAACGGCTGGTCGGCGACGAGCTCGAGCGCGAGCGCGTAGCCCCGGCTCAGCGGGCGCTCGGCGGCGGCGTACGCCGTTTGAAGTCGTCCGCGATCTCGTCGAACGTCGCCCAGCGCACGCCGTCGTGGCCGTTGATGTGCTCGATCAGTCGCTCCAGCATGAGTAGCACCTGCGGCCGGCCGGATACGTCGGGATGAATGGTCATGGCGAACACCGCGTAGTCCATCTCCCGGTAGACCCAGTCGAACTGGTCGCGCCAGATCTCCTCCAAGTGGCGCGGGTTTACGAAGCCGTGGCTGTTCGGCGACGCCTTGATGAACATCATCGGGGGCAGGTCGTCGAGGTACCAGCTAGCCGGGATCTCCACCAGGTCGGTCTCCCGGCCGCGGATCAGCGGCTGCATCCACTCCTCGGCCGACAAGGAGTAGTCGATCTTCGTCCAGCTGTCGCCCACTCGGACGTAGTAGGGCTCGAAGTCCCGGTGCATGAGCGAGTGGTCGTACTTTATGCCGCGCTCCAGCAGCAGCTCGTTGGTCACCGGTGAAAACTCCCACCACGGCGCGACGTAGCCGGTGGGCCGCTGACCGCTGGCCTTCTCCACCAGGTCGATGCAGCGGTCGAGGATCGCTTCTTCCTGCACGCGGGTCATGGCGATCGGGTTCTCGTGCGAGTACCCGTGGATGCCGATCTCGTGCCCTGCGTCCACGATCATCTTGGTGGAGTCGGGGAACGTCTCGAGGGAGTGACCGGGCACGAAGAACGTGGTGCGCAGGTTGTGGCGCTCGAACAGCGTCAGCAGCCGTGGTACGCCGACCTCGCCGGCGAACAGCCCACGGGAGATGTCGTCGGGCGAGTCCTCCCCGCCGTACGAGCCCAACCAGCCGCCGACGGCGTCGACGTCAGTGCCGAACGCCACGAAGATTTCCTTGGGCATAGCTCACTCCTCGTTGGTGAGGGAGTTGGTGGGGGACGGGAACTCTGGCAGTAAGTGCGGGCGCAGCCGCTCGATCGCGATGACGGGATCGGGCGCCGCTCCCAGCGCCGCGGCCAGCAGTAGGCGCGCCTTGGGCGCGCGCAGGTTGCCGGCGAAGATCGCCCCGGCCCGCTCCAGGTCGACGCCGCCACCGCTGCCGTAGATCGGAGCGACCGGACCCTCGCGGCAGCGGGACACGATCAGGACCACGATGCCGGCGTCGACGCATTGCGCCACCTCGGCGACCACGGTCGGGTTCGCGTTGCCGGCGCCGAAAGCCGCCAGCACGATGCCGCGGGCGCCGGCCTGCCGCGCCGCCTGCAGCAGCGAGGCGTCCACTCCGACCATCAACGGTACGACGTCGACCCGGGCGGTGAGCTCGCCCAACTCGGCGAGGCTGAACCGGGCCGGCCGGCGGGGGGCCGCGGAGACGGCGACTTGGCCGCCGTAGACCTCGGCGACGTGCCCGTAGCCGGGTGCGTCGAAGGCGTCCAGCGCCAGCGTGCGCACCTTGGTGACGTTGCGCGCGTCGTACGCCCGGCCGGCCATGCAGATCACGGCGCCGAGGTCGCGAGCCGCCGGCGCGGCCGCCAGCCGGATCGCGTCGGCCAGGTTGCGCGGCCCGTCCGCGTCGGGCTCGTCGGCCGCCCGCTGCGCACCGGTGAACACCACCGGGGTCGCGGCGGTGTGGGCGAGGTCGACCAGGTACGCCGACTCCTCCATCGTGTCGGTGCCGTGGGTGACGACCACTCCGTCGACACCGGGCTCGGCCGCTGCGTCCACCACCCGCCGGGTCAGGTGCACCACGTCGGCCAGGCTCAGGCTGAAGCTGCCGATCCGAAAGACTTCGTCGACCTCGACCCGGACCCCGAGATCACCACCGGGCAGCGTGGCCACCAGCTCGGCGCCGGAGTCCTGCGCGGTCACGCCGGCCGCGCCGCGGCGCGAGGCGATTGTTCCTCCGGTAGTCAGAACGCGGACTGTGGGCACGGGCACCCCTGACGACGGCGGTTCGCGGGCCGGTTCTGCCCACCACAGGACCGGCCTAACGCGCCGGCCCCTGGCCGTGGTCACGGTCCTGCGCGCAGCGAAGCCGCGTCCAGATCGATCCCCACAACTCGGGCAACCCGATCCAGATCAGCGTCGTGAGCAAGAAGCGCGGCTCCTCGGCGCCACGCGACAGCGGCGATCAGGCAATCGACCGTCCCGCGCGGGGCGACTCCAGCCCGACAGCATCGACGGTAGATGGCGACTGCGGCGTCGAAGTATCAGCCAGGATCACGGGGTCCCTTGAGGCGCACGGTCGACCGGCGTGGCGTCGATGGCGCGGCCCCCCCGCATTTGGAGCGCTTCCTGGCGGGTCATGGGTTGCCCAGCCAAGTGCCGCAGGGCCAGGGCGACCGCCTTTTGTCCTGACGTTGAGCCGGTCCATGATCGCCTGGACGTGGACGTCCTCAATCTCAATGTTCGTGCGGACCTTGGACATACACCAATCACCAATCACCAATCATGCGAAGAACGCGCGCCGGCGTGTACTTCCGCTCGACGTCAAGTTGCTCTCACCACGGGCGCCATCATCAGACATCGCATGGAGGTGCCGATGTGACGGATGTCCTCTTCGCGACGTACCCGACCACGTCGTGGCCGGGATTGACGCGCGATCCTCTCGGCTCGGCCTGTCGCGTAGCGAATACCTGCGCCGGCGGTTGGCGCAGGAGGGGTGACCGGCGGACCAACGGTCACTGTCGAGCACTTGGCCGCCTTTGCCGAAACCTTCGCCGACCTCGCTGACGCCGAAGTCATGAAGGGTGCCTGGGGGTGACCGACTTGCTCGCAGGTGCAAGGTCGCCATCGACACGGACGCGCATGCGCCATGGCAACTGGACTGACAGGCCTAAGGCTGTGAGCGGCCCGCCACGGGTGGCGTGCCAGTCGAGCAGGTGATCAACGCCTGGGGACGCCAACCGGCTGAGTCGCTGGACCGCCGAGCGGGTCAGGCCGCCCAGCGATGACCCGGCGCCAGGGCACTCAGCGGTCCGGTGAGCTCGGCGCGTGGTCTCGGACTGAGCCGAGCATCTCCGGGCGAGCGCGGCCGGCGCGCTGCCTGTTCGGCTACCAACCGACCGCTCGTTCGATAGCGCTCGCAAGATCATTGTGCACGGCAACCTCACATTGGGCTCCCAAGTGCGGTGTCCACGCACAATGATCACCCGACGCAGCGGTGTCCGCGCACAAACAATCACAATCCTGCGGTGTCCGGGCACAAACGGTCATAACGCCGCGGTATCCGCTCACAATGATCACCCCACGGCCGGGGGCGGCGTTCCGTTTCGGGTCATATCACGATGCTCGTCGCCGTGGGGAGGCTGCTGCTGGCTACTGGCTGGAACCGGCCAGGGCGGTCGGGCGGCGCCCGCGGCCTGTAGGCGCTGCTGCGCTGCACCGGCCGCAACGGAACCGCCAGGCTCAGTCTCAGCCGTACGCGACGGGGAGCCCGGTCAGGGCCTTCCGTTGGGCGGCGAGTCCCGGTCTTCCGGTCGAGCAATGGGCTTAACCGAGCAATGGGCTAGCCGATCTTGGGTCCTGCTGCACTGTGCTGGGACGCGGGCTGGACCTAATCAGCCGGCCTGCTGCTGAGGTCGCCGAGTCTCAGTGAGTGCGTCGGTGCAGGCGGAGAGATCGTGCCGGAGCCGTTGCTGGTCGTCGGCGGTCAGTTTGGCAAGCATCTGCACTTCGACCCGGGCGACGGCCGTGCTGGCCGTGCGGAGCACCTGCCGCCCGTCCGGCGTGAGCTGCGTGGGCAGAGCCCGGCCGTGGGCAGCGATGGCTGGTCGAGTGACCAGGCCGCGCTCCTGCAGCCCGCGCAGCACCTGGTTCATCGACTGACGGGTGACGAACGCGCCGCGGGCCAGTTCGGCGTTGGACAGCCCGGGCCGGCGGCCGAGCAGTTCCAGGCAGGCGTGCTGCGGCACGGTCAGCGCAAGTGGGCGCAGTACCGCGTCCATGGCGGCGCGTAGTGCGGCGGCGGCCTGCTTCAGGACGTAGCCCACCGCCTGGTCGAGATCGTTCACCGGTCCCGCTTGACTCATGTCAGTATCCTGACACACAACAAGAGTGTCAGGACCCTGACACGACCCAGGAGAAGGAACTCAGCTGTGACGGTCACCGGACCAGACTTCATCGCTTTGCAGGTGCGCGACCTGGAACGCGCCGCCGACTTCTACTCGACCCGGCTGGGCCTGCGCCGGGCTCCTGCCAGCCCGCCCGGGGCGGTGGTGTACGCCACCGAGCCGGTGTCGTTTGCGGTGCGCGAGCCGCTGCCTGGCCTCGCCTTGGACGCTGTTCGGCCCCGGCCCCGGCCCGGGGCCGGCGTGGCGCTGTGGCTGCATGCCGACGACGCTCAGGCGCGGCACGACGAGCTGGTCGCCGCTGACGTGTCGATTGTGGCCCCGCCCGTCGACGGGCCGTTCGGGCGAACGTTCACCTTCACCGAACCGGACGGTTACGTCGTCACCATCCACGACCAGCCGTGAGCACTGACCGTTACCACGGGGTGGTCGTTGCGGTGCTGGGGCCGTGGTCATTGGCGACGAGTAAGGCGTTCTGGGAAGGCTTTGCCCCGGCCGCGCTGCCATCGCAGGAGGACACCGCCCAGCTGCGCACGGTGTTTCGCACCGAGCGCGATTGGCACCGCGCCGAGGTGGCGATAACCCAGGAGGGCAGCACGGCGCACATCACCGTGATCGGCGGCGGCGATCTCGCCGCCGCCGCCGCCCAGGCGGGCCGCTTTCTCGCCCTTGACGTCGATGCGCGCGGATGGCCAGATGTCGCTCGACGCGACCCGGTCATCAGCGATGCGCAGGACCGGCTGCCCGGACTACGGCCGTGCGGATTCCATTCCCCCTACGAGGCCGCCGTCTGGTCGGTGCTGTCCCAACGCGTCCGCATCATCCAGGCGGCTCGGCTGCGCGACGACCTCATCCGCCGCCACGGCGACTCCGGCGCGGTCCCGCCGCCGGCGCTGCTGCGCACCCTCGACCTCGACCTCCCCGGCCGCAAGACGGAGTACCTGCACGCCGTCGCCGACGCCGCGCTGGAAGGACGACTGGACGGCGAAGGGCTGAGGTCCCTCGACCCCGACGAAGCCGTCCGAATCGTGCAACAGGTCAAGGGTCTCGGGCCGTTCGCCGCTGAACTCGTCGTAATCCGCGGCGCCAACGCCCCCGACGCGCTACCCCATCACGAGAGCCGGTTGGATGCCGAGATCACCCATCGCTACGGGCCCGACTGCACGCTGACCGCCGTCTCCGAGGCCTGGCGCCCGTTTCGCACCTGGGCCGCCGTGCACCTGCGCGCTCTCCGGGAAGAGCGCACCCGCCACATCGGCGGACGTCGTCCGTCCGATGGCTGACGTCCCCGCTCCTTCACAGGAGGACGAGGGCACCACCGCGGTTCCCGTCGATGATCCCGCTGCGGTGATCGGCGGACTCTCATCACGGTGCCACTGAAGTCTGCCTCTTGCTGGCCAAGACCTCATCGCTCAAAGCGAGCCACGAACCGACGCTGCCAGGGCGTCTCCACTGCCCGCGGGTTGTAGTGCGCGCGCACGTACCCCACTGCATCGGCGACCGGGGGACGGGGGCGGACCGGTACGGCGCTGGCGTGCCTGGCAATCCTCGACGGCGTGCCGTGGCAGGCCACCTCGACCCGCTCCTCCGCGGCTCGCTGCCACAGGTCGGCCAGGGCCTGTCGCGCCTCAGCGGGGTCCGCGGGCAGCCTCCAGTCGGGCCACCGCAGCCACCGTGACGGCCAGGCCGGGGCCGGGCGTGGTCTGCTCTGCAGGAGCAGTGCGAACTGCGGCAGCGGTCCGGCCGTGAGCGGCTGCCTCAGGCCTCGTCCGCGTACCAGCCGGCCGGACGGCAGGCGGAGCACGCCCGGTGCCGATTCGTCCCACGCGTCCACGCGGAGAAGGTAAACAACTGGGAGCTGCAGGCGGACGGTGTGACCGTTGAGTGATCCGCCTGCGGGATGGACCAAATCCCGTGCATACGAATTGTTGTACTGATATGCTCAAAGTATGCGAACACGGATTACGGTCACCGTCGATGAGGCTGCGGTCCATGCGGCCGAAGCCGCGGTTGCCGCGGGCCGCGCGCCGTCGGTGAGCGCTTGGGTGGCCGCGGCGATGACGGAACGCGCACACCGTGAGAGTCTGGCGGACGTCCTCGCCGACATCCGCGCTGAGATGGGGCCGGCGACCGACGAGGAGACCGCATGGGCGCGAAGCGTCCTCGGCCAATAGTCCTCGACGCGGGCGCGCTCATCGCGGTTGATCGGGCCGATCGGCGTGTGATTCGGCTGCTGGAATTGGCACCGGGCATCCATGTGCCGGCCGGCGCGCTCGCGCAAGCGTGGCGAAACCCAGCGCGCCAGGTCCGGCTCGTGCGGGTCGTGTCATCGGATGGTGTCGTGATCCACCCGCTCGACGCTGCCAGCGCCCGCGCGGCGGGACAGCTGTGCGCCGCGACCGCCACTGCGGACGTGGTCGACGCATCGGTCGTGCTCGTGGCCCGCGTTGTCAACGGGGTGACTGTTACCAGCGATGTCGACGACCTGCGCCGTCTGGATCAAGGCATCAATCTCGTCCGCTGCTGACCCGCCTTGGCCTGACTCACAGCCCGCAGGCGGATCGCCTTGCGCACTACCCATGTCGTGGCGGCTTGCGCCGCACCGAGACCGGCGGGTAGCAGTTGGAGGGTGCGGATGCGGGGCCGTCCGCCGACGGGTCGACGTGAGGGTCGGTTCCGCCGCGGGCCAAGGCCAGCAGCGAGCCGAGGGGGCGACACCGGGGCGGCAGGCGGTCACCGACTCGACCCCAGGCGAGTGCGGCGGAAGGTGCTGGTGCCGACCACCGGGGAAGATCATCGGCCCGAACAGCGGCCCCGCCCCCAGTGAACGATGGTGAGTCGACTTGCCGCCGCAATGACCCAGGAGATGACCCCGTGACATCCATCCCGGAAGTCGAGTCGGTCTGGGACTACCCACGTCCACCGCGGTTGGAGCGCACCGACGCCCACGTCGTGGTGATGTTCGCCGACCGGGTGCTGGTCGACACTCGCCGCGCGCTTCGGGTACTGGAAACCAGCCACCCGCCGGCGTATTACCTCCCGCTTGCCGACTTCGCCCCGGGTGTGCTGACCGGCTCGCCGCACACCTCGTTGGGAGAGTTCAAGGGCTCCGCGTCGTACGTCACGCTGGAGTCGGGCAACCGACGATCCGAAGACGCGGGCTGGTACTACCCGCAACCGGCACCGGGCTATGAGCTGCTGGCCGACCATGTGGCGCTGTACCCGGAGCGGGTGGATGCGTACTTCGTCGACGACGAGCAGGTGCAGCCGCAGCCCGGCGACCTCTACGGCGGCTGGATCACCTCCCGCGTCGTCGGTTCGTTCAAGGGCGGCCCGGGTACTCGCGGCTGGCAGCCGGCCCGTCCGCCGGGGGAGCGAGTTGGCCGCGCGCCCGGTCGGTGCCGTCGGGCTGTCCATCGTCGTGGTCGGTCTGCCGGATCCCGCCGCGCAGCGACTCGAAGATGGCCATGCCTTGCCCGACGAGTCCGCTGGCGATCTCGCCGATGCCGTCCGCGCCGTTCAGCACCGTGACGTTCGCTCCCGCGAGACCGGACGCCGCCTGCTTGACGATCTCGGGCAGTTGGTCGATCAGCATCCGGTCCAGCGCCACCCGGTTGTGCGACGCCGCGGCCTCGGCCTGAATCTTCATCTTCTCGGCGTCGGCCACGGCCAGGATGCGGACTCTCTCCGCCTCGGCCTCCGCCGGCTTGACCACTTCGGCGACGAGCTGCTGCTGGCGCAGTTCGGCCTCACGCTGGGCCAGCTCGGTTTGGGCAGCGATGACACTGCGCTGGGCCTGCGCCTTCGCCAGTGGTCCGGCCTGCGCGGCCTCGGCCTGCGCGGTGTCAACCTCGGCGCGGTACTGGGCCTGCACGACGGCCGTCTGCCGGGCGTACTCGGCCTGGTTGCGCTGGGAGATCTGCTCGGCCTCGGCCGCGGCCTGGTTTGCCTGCGCCTGCGCGATCTGCGCCTGCCGCTGGATGGCGGCGTTGTGCGGCGCGGCGATCGCCAAGATGTAGCCGAGCTTGCCGTCGTCGATCGACTGGATCTGCAGCGCGTCGACGGTCAGTCCGATCCGGGCCATCTCCTCCTTGGAGCCGTCCAGCACCTCGATAGCGAGCTTCTGCCGCTCCTGGATGATCTGCTCGACGGTCAGGGAACCGATGATCGACCGCAGGTGGCCGGCGAAGATCCGTCCGGTCAGCACCGACATCTGGTTCTGGTCGGAGAGGAAGCGCTGGCCGGCGTTGATGATGCTTTCCGGGTCGTTGCCGACCTTGAAGGCGATGACCGCGCGCACGTTTAGGGAGATGCCCTGATGGGTGACGCAGGTTTCCTCGACCTCGGCCTCGCACATGGCCAGGGTGAGGAACCGCACCTTGCGGAAGAACGGCATCACAACGGCGCCGTGCCCGGTTACGACCCGAAACGGCGTCCCACCGCGGATCTTGCCGCCTGAGATCAGCATCGCCTCGTCCGGGGCAGGCACTCGGTAGCCGAGCATGGTGCTCCTTCAGGCAGTAACGTCGAATGCCACGGTCGGATCTGTCCAGGGCATCACGTCGACGGTACGCGGCCCTCGCGTACCGATCACCAGGACCCAACCGCCCTTGGGCAGCGGGTCATCGGACCAGGCCAGGTAGGTCTCGATGCCGCCGCGCACCTTCAGCGCCACCTCGCCGGCGCCGCTCGTCCCCCGGGTAGCGACGGTTACTGCTCCGACCAGACCGATGACCGCTGGGTCGCCCACCACTGCCGTCCTATGCTCAGCGCTGTCCGGGCGCCCATTGAAAGCTAGGCACCACTGTGACAGCCAGCGCCGTACGCCGGGTAGGCGGCGGAGGAAGCCGTGGAGCGCGGTAGCGGTTGCCAGCAGATTTCCGACCGCCCTAGAGTCGAGCCGCTACCTGGTCGGCCAGAGAGGCGTTTGAGCTCGTGGACATGTCGACCGCTCCGGAACCGTTTGGAGCCGACGCCACCGAGCCGACGCCGCCGACCTCGCTCCCGGAACCGCCAACTCCGCTCCCGGAACCGCCAACTCCGCTCCCGGAACCGCCAACTCCGATTACGGAACGGCCAACTCCGATTCCAGAACCGCCAACTCCGGAGCCCCCGACTTCGCTGCCCACCACGCCGACCTTCGACCCCACCGGCCGGCCCACCCGCGACTACCCGGACCCGCCGCCGCTGGAGCGGCATGGCCCGGCAGCTGTCTACGCGATGTGCAACCAGAAGGGTGGCGTCGGCAAGACCACGACGACGATCAACCTCGGGGCGGCGCTCGCCGACTACGGCCGTCGCGTGCTGTTGGTCGACTGCGACCCGCAGGGCGCGCTCTCGGTCGGCTTGGGCGTCAACCCGCACACCCTGGACCGCACCGTCTACAACCTGCTGATGGAGCCCGACGTCACCGTCGACGACATCATGCTCAAGACGAACGTGCCGGGCATGGACCTGCTGCCGTCCAACATCGACCTGTCCGGCGCCGAGGTTCAGCTGGTAGGCGAGGTGGCCCGCGAGCAGGTGCTGGCCCGGGCGCTGGCGCCGGTGACGGCGGACTACGACGTCGTACTCATCGACTGCCAGCCGTCCCTAGGTCTGCTCACCGTCAACGCCCTGACTGCGGCCGACGGCGTGATCGTGCCGCTGGAGTGCGAGTTCTTCGCGCTCCGCGGGGTGGCCCTGCTCATCCAGACCATCGACAAGGTGCGCGTGCGGCTCAACCCCAAGCTGCATCTGACTGGCATCCTGGCCACGAAGTACGACGCCCGAACGCTGCACGGGCGCGAGGTGCTTTCCCGCGTGGTCGAGGCCTTCGGGGACAGGGTGTTCCATACGGTGGTCAACCGCACGGTGCGCTTTCCCGAGACCACTGTCGCCGGCGAGCCGATCACTACGTACGCGCCGACGTCGACCGGCGCGCTCGCCTATCGCCAGCTTGCCCGCGAGCTGCTGGCGCCGTGACCCCGACGCACCACAGCGCCGGCCGCCCTGGCCGCTGGGTGGACTGAGCAAGTGCTCTACGCGCTCGCCACTCCGGTGGCCTTCCTCGGCCTGCTCGGCGGTTTCCTGCTCGCCGTAACCCTGCACGGCTGGGCGCAGTCGGTCGTCGCCGGTCGGCTCGGCGACCGCTCGCCGCGGTTGGCCGGTCGCAGCCGCTTCGACCCGCGCCGGCACCTCGACCCGTTCGGCGCGGTGGCGGCCGCCCTGGCCGGCGTCGGCTGGAGCCGCCCGGTGGAGCTGCAACCGCGCCGGTTCGGCTCCCGGCGTCGGTGGGTGCTCGCCGTCCTGGCCGGTCCGGTGGCCGACATCGCGCTCGGGACGGCGGCGTTGGTCGGGTACGCCGTCTCCGCCGGCACCGCGAGCGTCCTACCGGGGATCAGCCTCGGCGGCGTCCTGCACGGCTTCTCCGGACTACCGGTGCTCGACACGCTGCTGCTCGCGGCCGGGGTGGCGCTGGTCACCGCCGGCGTGCTGGAGCTGGTGCCGCTGCCGCCGCTGGACGGGGGAATGCTGTTGTTCCGGCTGGGGCCGCAGACGGCCGGATGGCGGCGGGCCGAGTACCACCTCGTGGAGCGGAACTGGGGCGTCGGCGTCTTGCTCGTGCTGCTCGTGCTGCCGCTGGCCGGCCGACTGCCGCTGCTGGTGGTGCTCGTCGGCCTAGTGGTGGACCCGTTGGTCGGCGCGGTCGGCGCGTTGGCTTGAGCGGGCCGCCGTCAGGAGGACGGCCCCAGCGGCCGTCCGGGTACCTGCCGCCAGGGCGCTGCGCGATCGCGTTGGGCGCAGCGCGCACCGCCACGGCGTGTCGCGGGCGTTGGCGGCACCACGATCGCCCGCCGACCCGCAGCGCGCGATGCCCGGTCGGGCTCGCCGGGACGGCACGAGCGGCACGAGCGGCACGACCGGTGCTGACCTCGCGAGTGGGCGGCACACCGGCTGTTACGGTCGCCGGGTGACGTCAGCGAGCGCGGTGGCTTCGTCGCCCGCTCCTGCGCCGCAGGGGTTCCAGGTCCACCTGGAGGTCTTCGAGGGGCCGTTCGACCTGCTGCTCGCCCTGATTGCCAAGCATCAGCTCGACGTCACCGAGGTGGCGCTCTCCCAGGTGACCGACGAGTTCCTGGCCTACACCCGGGCCGCCGGCTCGGCCTGGGACCTCGGCCAGACCACCGAGTTCCTGGTGGTGGCCGCCACCCTGCTCGACCTCAAGGCCGCCCGACTGCTGCCCGCTGCCGAGGTGGAGGACGAGGCCGACCTGGCGCTGCTGGAGGCGCGCGACCTGCTCTTCGCCCGGTTGCTGCAGTACCGGGCGTACAAGCAGATTGCCGCCCTGTTCGCGCGTCTGCTGCAGACCGAGGCCCAGCGCTACCCACGGTCGGTCAATCTGGAGCCGCAGTTCGCCGCGGCGCTGCCGGAGGTGCGGCTGGGGCTGTCGCCGGCGGAGTTCGCCACGCTGGCCGCCCGCGCGCTCACACCGCGGACGCCGCCGGCCATCGAAACCCGGCACGTGCACGTCTCCCCGGTCGACATCGCGGCGCACGCCGCGCTGCTGCGGGACCGGCTGCGAACCGCCGGCGGCGGCTCTTTCCGGGAGCTGACCAGCGACTGCGGCACCACCATGGAGATCGTGGCCCGGTTCTTGGCGCTGCTCGACCTCTACCGCGACGGCGAGGTGTCCTTTGAGCAGGTGACGCCGCTGGGAGAGCTGCGGGTGCGCTGGACCGCGGCGGCGGCGGACCGATGAGTAGCCCTGTGTCAACGCTCGACTGGAAGATCTTGTCCGAAGCGCTGCCGGGCGGCTTGCCGGCTGGTGTGCTGGACGGCGCCGATGACGGCCCAGGAGTGCTGCCGCGCCCGGGCCCGGGCAAC
>Ga0097691_1002325_pt1 | contig 12901 bp, 12 predicted proteins | sample NGESurdeep072012_8_FD_72858 | JGI IMG/M metagenome (GOLD analysis project Ga0097691, IMG submission 72858) | Arctic peat soil microbial communities from Barrow, Alaska - NGEE Surface sample 210-1 deep-072012 | ecosystem: Environmental > Terrestrial > Soil > Wetlands > Peat ...
ACGGTAAATCGTCGGCGGCAGTCCGGCTCGCATAGTCGCCTGAACGTCGACTTCGGCGAGGTACTTCGGCTCTTCGTAGAAGTTATTGAAAGTCTGCCCGGCCTCGAGATCCGATTCCCTGAAGACACCGGCGAAGCGTCCACTCACGTAGCACGTGCTGACGTAGTGCAGCCGCTGGAACACTGACTGATCTTTTGCGAGCTCGAGAACGTTGCGCGTTCCCTGGACGTTCACGCGCATGGCGACGTCCCGGGGAACGGCCAGATCGTAAGCAGCGGCGAGATGGTAGATCTCCGAAATGTCGCGGCGCTCGCCTCGAAGCCCCAACCCCTGCACGGTGATGTCGCCCTCAATGAGGCTGATGCGGTTTGCGAGCTGCGGTCGGGCCGAAACGATGGCGGCGGCGCGTTGTCGCGCCGCTGACAGAAACTTCGGCTGCACGAGGCACAGGGCCATGTTTTCAGCGGACCTCGAGAGGACGCGCGGAAGAAGCTCGGAACCGAGAAACCCCGGAAAGCCGGTAAAGAGGATGTTGGACACGGCGTGATTAGTTGGCGACAGCACCAGTCGCGCGGGTGCATCATACTTGCAGTAGTCCCTATATACCATAATGAAGGAGCGCACCATGGTCGCGCAGACCAGCCCGTACGGCATCAGCACCACAATCCCCGTGGACTACGACGAGGCGGTCCAGCGAACAAAGGACGCCCTCGCCGCCGAAGGATTCGGCGTTTTGTCCGAGATAGATGTGGCCGCCACGATGAAGAAGAAGCTCGACGTCGACTTCCGGCCCTACGTCATTCTTGGAGCGTGCAACCCGCCACTGGCATTACGCGCGCTTACCGCGGAGCGCGACATCGGATTGCTCCTGCCATGCAACGTCATCGTGTACGCGGATGACGATCCCGCGCAGAGCGTGATCTCAGTGATGGACCCGGTGGAGGCGCTGAAGCTCACCGGAAACGACGAGATACGGCCGATCGCTGAAGATGTTCGGGCACGTCTGACGCGGGTACTCGAGGCGCTCGACCGAGGATAGGTCTCCGGGGGCCGGCACTAAGCTCCTATCCGAAAAGCTCCTGACGCGTCTTGAGCTCTTTCTCGATCCTGCCGCACATTATGTCGCAGAGCTGAAACGTTTCGCGCCCGTTCAGCCGGTAGTACACATAGAGCCCTTCTTTCTGGCGTGCGACAAAGCCAAGGCTGTGGAGCAGCTGCAAATGCTTTGATACATTGGCCTGTGCACAGCCGGTCGCATTGATCAGCTCGGTGACGGACTTCTCTCCCGAGCGAAGTGCATTCAGGATCTGCAGCCGCACGGGATCGGAAAGCGCCTTGAAACGGTCAGCTACGAGACTCAGAAGCTTGGGGGTCATGACTACCTTACTCACAAAGATCTCCGTGGTCGAAATGCGGATTCAGGCGTGCGGGGCATGATCACCTGAACGACGCCCCGCCTGCACGGTCGTCCGGTATGAACCTGCTGCGCGACGGCATCTTTATCTTTGGCAACGTCTGCCGATCGATTACGGTGGTTCGTGGCACAATGCCGTTCTCCGCGAGCAGGAATGCGACGAGTGAATAGACCTCGTCAGGCTGCAGCGAACCCGGCGCCGGAAATGGCATCGCACGATGCACGTAGTCGTAAATCGTCGTCGCGTACGGCCAGTAGTTGCCGATCGTCTTAAGGTAGTTCGGATCGTTGGCGAAGGAGAAGTCGCGCTGATGGTCCACTCCAATCAGCCGCGGATAAGGTCCCATTCCTTCTCCTTTCATTCCATGGCATGCCGCGCACTTCTGCGTGAATAGCGTCGCTCCTTTCGCATAGGTCCCCGAGCCCGGCGGCAGCCCGACGCCGGCCGGGTTCGCGTCGATGTTCACCGACGCTATCTGAGCAGCGGACGGCTCGGTGCCGAGGCCGAATGCCTCGGGCAGCGCTGGCGACTCGACCATTCTGCCTTGCTCGGCCGGCGCGCCTTCTCGTCCGGTACAAGCGCAAAGCAGGATGATGACCGGGAGCGCTATCGCCGGCCATCGCGTGCCGAACCTGCAAGCCGGACGCATCATGCCATCAGCCCGCGAAAGAAACGTGGCCATCGCCGTCGAGGCGCCAGGAGCGAATGGCGTTGAAGTGGAAGTCGGTACCGGGTCCGCGAACCTTGCGAAAGGCGTTGACCGAGGGCTGTATGTAGCCGGTCTCGTCATGCGCGCGGCTCATGATCGTCGTCGGACGTCCATCCCATTTCCACATCAACTGGAATCTCGTGTGCGCCATCGGTAACACCGGCCCGGTCAACTGTGCCGTCATCCACGTTCGGCCGTTGTCTGTGCTGACGTCCACCTGCGTGATTTTTCCGCGTCCGGTCCACGCCAGGCCGCTGATTGGCCACCATCCTGGCCCCGAAAGTTTTTCAGGATGCGCCGGAGTGGTTATCACCGATTTGGCATCCATGACGAAGCTGAACTGACGCGCCACACCGCCGGGGAGCGGATCGGTGTACTTCGACGTCTCGTCGCGCGACATGTTGGGCTGGTCGATCAGCTCCATCCGGCGCAGCCACTTGATGCACATGTTGCCTTCGTAGCCGGGGAGAAGAAGTCGGGCAGGGTAGCCGTTCGCTACACGCAACGGCTCGCCGTTCTGCGCGTATACGACCATTGCGTCGTCCTGCATCTTTTTCATCGGCACGCTGCGCGACAGTACCGACGCGTCGCCCCCCTCCGCCAGCACCCACGATGCGGCGCTCTTTGCTCCAACCTCATGCAGGAGCGTGCTGACGAGCACTCCGGTCCATTCAGTATTGCTGGTGAGTCCCTCGACGACCTGGGGAGTCATATCGGGCTTAGGAGTCCGATACGCTGCCCGTCCGTTTCCGGCGCACTCGATGAAACAGGTCCGCGTGACCGCCGGAAATCGTTTCAGGTCTTCGAGCGAAAATGCGCGCGTGCGGTCTGCCATCCCGTGCACGATCAATTCGTACCTCGCCGGATCGATCAGTGCGATACCGTTGTGATGACGCTGGAAATGCAGATCAGACGGGGTGATCGTCCCGGTCAGATCCTGCAGCGGCGTGAACGACGGGCCGGTTGTTACGCCCACGGGAGCGAGCGAGGGACTCTCGAACTGGGAGCGGACACCAAGCGGCCCGGAAGGCATTCCAGGGACCTTGGTCGCGTCAGCCGGAACCTGCGGCAGAGTCGCCGGTGCCGCTTGCTGCGCTCCTACGGCTGTGTTGCCTGTCGCGACTGGCGGAGCGGGAGTTTGCGCGAATACACGAAGGGCGAGGGCTGGAGTTCCGATACCCGCAATAATGCCGGCGGCAGTGCCCAGGGCTTTCCGGCGTGTAATTCCGTCGGGAATGGTCTCTTTTGACTCGTCTTCGTCCTCCTCGCCAATGCTCATTTTGACTTTGGCGTGGGAACGGCAGGTGAAACACGACCAGCCGGGTTTCCAGCCGGCTCGACCGGTTGCGGCGGATCCACAATGCTGCCCGCCGTACTCTTCCTCGGCAAAAGCTCATGCGGCGGCTTGAACGCTGCGTGTCCCGCAGTGTTGTACGGTACGTCAGCAGGCGCGCCGCCCAGAGGCCAGTCGTTCTCCTTGCCCGGCGAATCCGGCCGTGGGTGGGAATTGACGTACGCCGAGAGATCGTAAGCCTGCTGGTCCGTGAGGGAGCCGCGCTTGTTCTGAGGCATGAAATGGCGGATGAACGTGGCGGCCCGCTCCTCGCGCGCCATGGATGCGCCGATACTGAAGGATGTCGGTCCCCACAACGCCGGGATCAGAGGAGGGTTCCCCTTGCCCTCAGGGCCGTGACATGGCACGCACGTTGTCGCGAACAGCGCCGCACCGCGCGTGCTGTCTCCGTGCAACGGAGGCATTTTGGGCATCGCCTCGCCCTTCACGTGCGTTCCCACGGGAACGCCGGTGGAGATGAACGCGAGGTAGGCCACGATGTCCTGCATCTCCCGGCTGTTCGGCGGGATCCGTGTTCCGCCAAGGCTTCTCGTGAAGCAGTAGTTGACGCGGTCTTCCACCGGAATCACCGCTCCTGTCCGGTCCATGTACTTCGGGAACCGCGCGTACACACCAATCAGTGCCGCGGCATCTCGCATCCGCCCGGCGTTGATGTGGCAGCTTGCGCACTGGAGGTTGCCGGGTGCGTACGCCGGAAGGCTGTCTGTAGTGTGCTGGATGAGCGCGAGCCCGCGCTGGATGGATTTGCCAAGCGCATCGTTGGGAATCGCCGAGTCCGACGGGGGTGTGTAATCCAGCGGGCCGGCTTCGGCAGTCTTCGGCTTGGCGGGGGTGCACGCGTTGAGGAGCAACCCGCTCGCTACCGCGAGCACGAGCCGAGAACGCGCTCCCTGCCCGCCACCAGAGCGAAGCATTCGCGTCCAATCACGAGTTGGCCTCATTCTGCTGCCTCACTGTCAAGGAACCGCTGACAAAAGCGGAGGGATAAATCCCTTGTTTCCAATCTAACGCCATATTAGAAATCAGGCATATAGTCGAAGCAATTTTTTCCAGTGAGGGGAACTGCAATGAGCTCGACAACCGCTGCTGCCCCCATCCCGGTTTCGCGCGCTGCGCCATCGCTGCCACGCTGGGCGTCGCTCGGAATCCTGTTCGGCCTTGTCAGCGCCGCATCGATCATGCTTTACGGGCCGATAGGAGTATCCGGCACATATCCGCGACTGGTCGGCGCAATCGCTCGCACCGTGAGTCCCGCGTGGGCGACCACGAATCCGTACCTCGTCAAGATGGGAGCCTTTCTGGTGCCCGAGTCGGTGCTCGTGATCGGCCTTTTGATCGGGGGATTCCTTGCAGCGCGCACCAGCCCCAAACGAGTACCGATGGAAACGAAGCTGGTTCATGCGAACGAGAACACGCCCGCTCGGCGTTATGTAAACGCCTTTCTTGGCGGCGTACTGATCATCTTCGGCGCACGTCTCGCCGGAGGCTGCACCAGCGGACACATAATTTCGGGAATCACGCAACTATCGCTGAGCGGGATGCTGTTCGCTGCCGGCGTTTTCCTTTCGGGGATCGTGACCGCGAAATCTCTCAGGAGGGCGACATGAGTCTCCTATACGCACTGCTCGTGGGAGTCGGCATGGGATGGCTGCTGCAGCGGGTTGGAGCTTCGAATCCGCGCATCATCGCCGCAAACCTGCGACTCGAAAACCTGACAATCATCAAATTCATGGCGCTGACGATCGCCGTTGGAAGCGTTATGGCCTACGCTCTTGACTTCTTCATTCCGATGCATTTCGACATCAAGCCGCTCTTCGTCGCCGGCGTTCTTGTGGGAGGGCTGGTGTTCGGGATCGGCTTCGCCCTCTCGGGCTACTGCCCCGGGACGTGCGTTGTCGGTGCGGCCGAGGGAAGAAAGGATGCGCTCTTCGTGATTGGGGGCGGAATCACCGGTGCGCTCCTGTTCACTCTCGCCTACTCCGCGCTCGAGCCATTGTTTGTCCAGCGCTGGAACTACGGCAAGGTGACGCTCGCGAGCGTGCTCGGAATGCCGCCAATTCTGGCATCGCTGATCATGGCCGCCATCATCATCGCCGCTGTGAAGTATCTCCCAACGTTCACAGGGTCCGGCAAAGAGCAGGAAGAGTTGAGCCAGTCGTAGGATTACCGATCCGAACCCCCGGAACCGTCCGGGGGATCGGGCTTGGGTTAGCTCAGAAGGCGAACATTCCTATCGCCGCTCCGAACATCGCGACCGTAGTGACCGTCACAACTACCTGGCTCAGGCGCGAGCTCGGCTGTCCCGCCATCACCTTTTCGTCTCGCGCCACAATGAGCACTCCGACGAGAAGGAAAGGCGCGAGAAGTCCATTGAGCACCGCGGACCAGTAGAGCGCCTTCACCGGATTGACGCCGAGTGCCTGGAGTGCGACCCCGAGCACGATCGAGACGACGAAAGTGGTGTAGAACGCGCGCGCTCGCGGATATTTCTCGTCCATCCCCTGCCGCCATCCATAGATTTCCGCGAATGCGTAGGCGGCCGAGCCGGAAAGGGTCGGAATTGCGAGGACTCCGGTGCCCACCAGCCCCAGCGTGTAGAGCAGTGCCGCGAACCGCCCCGCGAGCGGCGTGAGCGCCGTTGCCACATCGCGCGAGGTTTCCGGGTGCGTGAGTCCGTGGCGATGGAGCGTCATTGCCGTCGCCAGGATGATGAAGTACATGACGAGGTTCGAGAACAGCGTTCCCGCGCCGACATCGAGCTTCCGCGACCGAAGCTCCTGCGTCGTGGCCCCCACTCTGTCGGCGAGCCGGCGGTGGCCACTGGCTTTCTCCTCTTCGACTTCCTGCGAGGCCTGCCAGAAGAAGAGATACGGGCTGATCGTGGTGCCGAGGATGGCGACGAGCATTCCCCACATCTCGCTTCCGTGGGGAAGTGATGGCACAACCGTATCATGCAGTACCGCACTCCAGTCGGGCCCGACGATGATTGCATCGATGATGTATGCAAACAGCACGAGCGCCAGCCACTTGAGCGCTCTGGCGAGCACGATGTAGCGAAGGCGGATCGTGGCGACGGAAATCAGCAGTCCAAACGCCACCACCCACATGCGGGAGTGAAGGCCAGTGAGCAACTCGGCGGCGTCGGCCATACCGGAAAGGTCAGAGCCGACGTTTATGGTGTTCGCCGTGAACAGCGCCGCCGCGCCCATGATCAGCACCGGCCGGGGAATCTTCTCGCGAAGCGTTCCCATGAGACCCTGACCCGTGACCATGCCAATCCGCGCGCACATGTTCTGGACCGCCGCCATCATCGGCCATGTGATCAAGGCCGTCCACAGGAGAGCGGTGCCGAACTTCGCGCCGGCAACCGAATACGTCGCGATGCCTGAAGGATCGTCATCGGCGGCGCCGGTGATTACTCCCGGCCCGACCGCCCGCCAGACGCGGCGGATGGAGCCTGCCTTGCCTGGCTCACGCGCGCGGAGCGCTCGTCTCCGGTCAGCAGCCCGTTTTTCCGCGCCGTCCGCGCGCGCGCCTGGGTCAGACATCGTCATGGGTTAGGTCGTTTGGCTGCACAAGACGGACTGGCAGTACGCAAGACTGTCCATCCTCGCGGCAACGAAGTATCATTGCGCGGCCGGCGATATCAAGAGCGGTACACCGCTGATCGCGGAAGCGCAGACACGCTGCATTGGAGGAATTGCAATGGCCACAGCCATCGCGAAAGCTGCATACAGGCGGGACCCGCACGATGCCCGCTGACACTTCATCGGACGAAGGTGCCTCCTGGATCCACGCGCACGTCGGCGCGAGCGGGTATCGCACCGAGCTTCATGCCAGAACGCACGACATGGTCGCCGACGAGCCAGTTTCATTTGGTGGATCTGACCTCGGGCCAACGCCCTATGAACTCCTTTTGAGTTCACTCGGCAGCTGCATGGCCATGACCCTTCGCTATTACGCCGACCGAAAAGGGTGGCCTCTCGAAAGCGTTCACGTCGCGCTCAGCGCCGGCCGTGCACACAAGCAGGATTGCGAACACTGCGCGACAGAACGGGTGGGGATTTCACACATCAATCGAAGGATCGAGCTGTCAGGCCCTCTCACTGCCGAGCAGAGAGAAAAATTGCTCGAGATTGCGGACCGCTGTCCCATAAAGCAGACGCTGGAGCGCGCCATTCACGTCGAGACCGTCGCGTAAACGGCGTGCGAATGACTCCCCGAAAATGGTGAAACCAATGACTGATCCTCCACAAATCCCGCCCGGCGGAAACACGGGCCGCACAGCGCGCGAGCGAACATCCCCGATCATCGAGCGCAATATCCGCGCTTTAGTCGAGCTCGCCGTCGAGCAGCAGCGCGCGAAATCAATAGCGGATCGCGTTGCGATTGCGATCTCGCGCTTCGCGGGCAGCATGAGATTCGTTTACTTGCACGCCATCGTGTTTGGAGTCTGGGCAGTGGTCGGCCTTGGGTGGCTGCCCGGCATTCACTTTGACCGGGAACTCATCGGCCTCAACACCGTCGCAACCGTGGAAGCGATCTTTCTCGCGACGTTCGTCCTCATCGCGCAGAACCGGATGGCCGCAAACGAGGATATTCGAAACAACCTCGATGTGCAGGTCAGCCTTCTGACCGAGCATGAAACGACTCATATCCTGCGACTTTGTGCGGCGATGAGCGACAAGATGGGAATCTCCGCCGCCCACGACCCCGAAATCGAGCAGCTCGTGCGCGACGTCGAGCCGCAGGAGATGCTCGATCAGATCGAGGTCCAGACTGGCGCTTTAGAGGAGCAGATCAAAGAGGATGCAGCGGAAAAGAAGCGAGGCATTTGACCATGAACGGCTTGCCGGAGCCGATTAGCGCACTTCGTTAAGGGCGATTTGCCCGAGCGATGAAGGGACCGAGATTCATCCGCTCCAGCACACGCGTAAAGCGGGGCTGTCCGCGCATGCTGTCCCAACTGCGCTCGTTCAATAGAGAGACAGCAGTGAGCGCGATGTCATGTTCATCGACGGCCCGCTCGAGAGCCGTCAGCGCCGAATCTGTCTCTCCAAGTCCCAGGTAGCCGAGTGCGAGCGCGAACGGGCTGATCTTTTCCGTGCGGTTACGCTCCTCGAGCTTCGACAGCACCGCACGCGCTTTATCGCGGTCACTGCTCACGGCGTAAGCGTAGGCCAGCTCTCCCTGTCGGAAAGCCACGTCGGGGTCGAGGCGGGCTGCCGTCTCCATCTCACGAACGCCACGCGCGTAGTCCTTCTTGTACACGTAACTGAAGGCGAGCACGGAGTGAATTATTCCGGCTGTGGGAGCCAGCTCGAGGCCTTTGTTCGCCGCGGCGATTGCCTCATCGTACCGCCCCGCAATATTTAACCCGAAGGCGAGCGCGCTCGCCGGAATTGGCGCCAGCGGATCAAGAGCGCTAGCCCGCCGAATTTCGGCGGTGGCCGAGTCGATTCTGCCGGTTCGGTAAAGGTATTCTCCGTACCATTGATGACCGGTTGGATATCGTGGCTCAAGCGCGATTGCCATCCGATACTGCTTCTCAGCCGTCGGGTAATCCCACGCGTGAATTGACGCGAGCCCGAGAGCGGTGTGCGCTTCGGCCAGAGTACTGTCTATTGCGAGCGCGCGACTTGCTGCGTCCCATGTGCGCTTGACCACGTCTGCCGGTGGTGAATCGGTGTACTCAGGAAGAAGTGCGTAGACACTCGCCATGGCGGCGTAGGCACGGCCGAAATGCGGATCGAGCTGGACGGCCCGATTGAAGTGTGTAATGGAGCGCGTCAGATTGTCGGCGCCGCGCCTGTTCCAGAGATAGATGCCGCGAAGGTATGAGTCATAGGCCTCGAGATTGTCCGTCCCCCTGGAAGCCGACGAAGCCCTGGCCGAAGCGTTCGCGGCGCCCGCACCCAGCTTGAGCTTGAGCGCATCGGCGATCGAGCGCGCGATGTCATCCTGAACCTGAAACACGTCCTTCGCCGGCCGCTCGTAACTATCCGACCACAGCTCGAGGCCGTCGGCGACGTTGGTGAGCTGGGCAGTGACCCGCAGGCGATCACCCGCGCGCCGCACAGTTCCGCCAAGGAAAGCCTGCACGTGAAGCTGCCGGCCAATTTCTGCTGCGTCGGCATCCTTTCGTCCTTTGAACGCATATGCCGACGTGCGTGACGCCACACGAAGACCGGGCAGCTTGCCGAGCGCGTTGGCGAGCTCATCGGTCATTCCATCGCTGAAGTATTCGGCGGCGGTGTCGCCGCCAACGTTCACCAGGGGGAGCACGGCGACGGAGGTCAACTCACCTCCTGCCGCAGCATTCGACGTGGACGATCCCCGCATGTAGAAAAGTCCGCCTGCAAGCGCGATCAGAGCGATTGCGGCGACGACCACGGCCGCCGGCACCATGCTGCGCTTTGGACTGGTAAGCGCCGGTGGGAGTTGCGTTCCCCCCGACGAAGTCGCGATTGCATCGAGCTCGGTCAGGAGATCGGTCGCCGACTGGGGACGATCCGCCGGCCGCTTCTCGAGGCACCGCATCACGAGTGCAGAGAGTGCCGGGGACAGGCCCGGCCTTTTTTTCTGGATCGGCTCCGGAATCTCGATCGCCTGGGCGGCGAGTGTGGCCTGGGCGGACGCTCTGCTGAACGGCGGCAGGCCGGTCAGCATCTCGTACGCCATCACCCCCCATGCATAGATGTCGGCCCGATGATCAACGGTGGGGTCGGCAAGCGCCTGCTCCGGCGCCATGTACGCCGGCGTGCCGATGGCGAGCCCGCTCGAAGTGAGCGCCGAGGCTCCGGTTGCTGCCGATGCGCTCAGTGCCTTTGCCACCCCGAAGTCGGTCACCAGCGCAAAATCATCGGCGAGCATCACGTTGTCCGGCTTGATGTCCCGGTGCACCACTCCGTGCTTGTGGGCGTAGGCGAGGGCGGAAGCGACATGCCGCAGAATGCGGACCGCTTCGGTGACCGGTAGCTCGCCCTGGCGCTCGAGGCGCGCGCGCAGTGACTCCCCGTCGATGTACGGCATCGTGAAATACGGCGTGCCGGCTATCTCACCCGAGGAGAGCAGCGGAACGATGTGGGGATGCTGCAGCTTCGCGGCGAGCTGGATCTCGCGGCGGAAGCGGTCGGGACTCACGCCGGCCGCCATGTCCTGCTGGAGGACTTTCACGACAACCAGCCTTTCCAGCGTCCTGTCTTCCGCCAGAAAGACGCGGCTCATGCCACCGCCGCCCAGCTCCCGTTCGAACTGGTAGACGTCACCCAGGGTTTTCTCCAGAGTGGCGCGGAGGTCGGCGTCAGGTCCCGCGTTTGCGTCCGTCACGGGGGGAAGTTGGCGCACGGACGGCGTTGGTACAACTCTCTCTTCGCTGCGATGGGCCACTCTATCTGTACGCGGGCGCGGGAACGGAGACCGATGAGACCGGTGGGCGAACCAGTGGTTGATGGCCAATTCAATTGATGAGCGCCGCAATGGAGCCCGCGAACCGGCGCAGCAGCGGCTGACCGGCTAACTTCATCGCATACCGCGCAGCGCGCGCGTGCAAACACAAAACAAGGACAGCAGGATGACGGACAACGGCGCAGACTCAAACGCTTTTTCCGCGCTTGGGCTCGACCCTTCACTCGTTGCCGCGCTTGCGTCGCTTGGGTACGAAGAGCCGACCCCGGTTCAGCGCGAGGCAATTCCACTTCTCATTGCCGGCCGCGATCTCGTCGGCCAGGCAGCCACGGGAACGGGCAAGACTGCGGCATTTGCGCTTCCTCTTCTCCAGCGCATTGCGTCAAACCCTGAGCGCCGGAGCGGCAAGCCGCCGATCAGCGCGCTCGTTCTCGTTCCTACCCGCGAGCTGGCGATGCAGGTCGCCCAGGCAATCCATCGGTACGGCCGCGCAATGAACGCGTCGGTGCTGCCGATCTATGGCGGCCAGTCGATCCAGCAGCAGCTGAGTGCTCTCAAGCGGGGCGTTGACGTCGTCGTCGCTACTCCGGGCCGGGCACTCGACCATATCCGACGGAAGACGCTCGACCTGGGACGCGTTCATACCGTCATACTCGACGAAGCTGACGAGATGCTGGACATGGGGTTTGCCGAAGACCTCGACGCGATTCTCGAGTCCACGCCTAAAGATCGCCAGACCGCGCTTTTCTCGGCGACGATTGCACCAAGAATCCGCGCGATCGCGAAACGGCATCTGCGCAACGCGGCTGAAGTGAAGATCGCCGGCGAACGGCTGGCCGCGGGCGAAATTCCGCGCGTCCGCCAGGTGGCGTATCTGGTGCAGCGACAGCATAAGGCCGCAGCGCTGGGCCGGGTGCTCGATATCGAGAGCCCGACGTCGGCCCTCGTCTTTTGCCGCACGCGAACGGAAGTCGACGAGCTGACGGAAACGCTGAACGGCAGGGGCTACCGGGCAGAAGCGCTGCACGGAGGCCTTTCCCAGGAACAGCGCGACCGCGTCATGCGCCGCTTTCGTGACGGCAGCGTGGAGCTTCTCGTGGCGACGGACGTCGCCGCGCGCGGCCTCGACATCGGGCACCTGTCGCACGTCTTCAACTTCGATGTTCCGTCTTCACCTGACGCATACGTGCATCGCATTGGCCGCACCGGCCGGGCCGGCCGCGAGGGCGTGGCAATCACGCTCGCCGAAGGCCGCGAGCACCGGCTGCTGCGCAACATCGAGCAACACACCCGGCAGAAGATCCGGGTCGAAGCTCTGCCGACGATCCATGACCTGCGCTCGAGACGGCTGGAGCTGACGCGAGCATCGCTGCGTGAGGCGCTGGAATCCGGTGAGCTCGATTCGTATCGTGTCATCGTCGAATCTCTCGCCGACGATTTCGAGCTCGTCGACGTTGCTGCGGCGGCGGTGAAGCTGGCGCACCAGGCGGTTGCCGGAGACGGGAAGGAGGAGGTCGAGATTCCGACGGCGCGAGTGGGTGAGCGCTCTCAGCACGCAGGTCCGGTGCGTCCAAAGGCGGGAAAGCGCGAGTCCGGGCGCGAGCGCTCGCGGGAAGGCAAGCCTGCGGGGAAGAAAAAAGCGCCGCGCCAGCATCTTGAATCTGACGTCACCAAGCTCTACATCGGTCTCGGACGGCGAGCGGGCATCAGGCCGGCAGATCTCGTTGGTGCAATTACAAACGAGGCCGGCGTCGCGGGCCGCGCGATCGGCGCCATAGACATCGCCGACCTGTTCTCACTCGTCGAGGTTCCCGAAGATTCGGCGAACGAGATCATCACCGCACTGAAAGGCGCGACCATTCGCGGCCAGCGCGTGACCGTCCGGCGCGATCGAGGCAGGAAATAAGGTAGGCCGTCTGAGATAGACTCGTGCCGGGCAACCCATCCGTGCCCTCGCCACAGAAGCACAGAAACACAGAAAACAAAGTTGTGCTGCGAACAGTCCGGCCCGAGGAA
>Ga0097691_1002327_pt1 | contig 12896 bp, 16 predicted proteins | sample NGESurdeep072012_8_FD_72858 | JGI IMG/M metagenome (GOLD analysis project Ga0097691, IMG submission 72858) | Arctic peat soil microbial communities from Barrow, Alaska - NGEE Surface sample 210-1 deep-072012 | ecosystem: Environmental > Terrestrial > Soil > Wetlands > Peat ...
CCCTAAGGTGCTGTGGGCTCCCTTCTCCGCATTGCGAAACGATCGGGGCTGGGGGCACCCCAGGGCCGCACAGGGGCCTCACAGGGCCACGAACACCCCCGGCAGCACCACGGCAGGGGCCAACGAATCTCATCTCCGCAGATGCACTCACAGCCCGAATCCCGTTGTAACGACTAGCAAGATAGGAGATCAGTGATGGCAGCGAAGAGGAAGACCGCGGGCGAACTGGCGGTCGCTCAGATCATTGAGCAGATGTCAGAGATCGGGGTCGAGCCCGACGCGAAAGAGGCCGCTCTGTTGCACCTGGCCCGTGAGGTGATCGACCACATCGCTGTGTTGCAAGGCATCATCGAGAGCGAGGGTCGGATGCAGGTCACACGGACAGGTGTCACGCGGGTTCACCCCGCTTTGGTCGAGCACCGCCAGCAGACACTCAGTCTCTCCAAGGTCCTGGCACAGATCACGATCGGCGACACGACCAGCGGCGTCCAGAAGAACCTCGCGGCGCAGAGGTCCGCGAACGTGCGGTGGGCGAGGCGTGATCTGGCGCGGGCTCAGCAGGCACGGCAGGCGGGTGTCTGATGGGCAGGCTCAAGGCCGTCGTTCTGGTCGGTGCCCGTGGCAAACAGGAGCGGTTGAACGCTCTGCGAGCTGAGAAGAGGATTCACCTCCTGGCCGATGGTGGCGAGGGTCACCCGATTGGAGTCCAAGGTGACTGCCCGGCGTGCCCGTTGGCCCTGGCACAGGGCAATGCTCGTCGCCGGGCACAGTTCTGGACGCGCTGATGGCCCGCCTGACGGTATTCAAGGCCGGTGCGCTGCCCCCCGAAGCCTGGCCGGCATGGGTGTTGGGACCGAGGGGCACCACTTCCCTTGATCCGGTGCGAGCGGCCGTCCTCCGGTCCGAGTTCCATCAGTGGATGCGCGACCGCGACGCCTGGTTCGTCGACAACGGCATCGCGTACTCGTGGCACGCCTGCTACAACGAGCGTCGCCGCCGCGGCGACGCCTGGCAGGCTCTGCACCCAAGCGCTGACCGAGACCTTCCATCGCGCCAAGGCCTGACCCTCAACCTGACATCGAGCCTGTAAACGCGTCCCCGCTCAAGCCTCCAAACCGGGGGACGGTGAGGGCGAACGGGGGCACGCTGCACGCATAACACAGCAGCGCGGCGCGCAGCGCTAGGGACTAAGGTCCCGAAGATTGCACCGAGCACTGGCCTAGTCTCGACAGCACAGCAGCGCCCGCCTCCCCTCGAAGGCGGGCGCTGCTGTGTTGGTCAGCGCTCGGCTGCGCGGTAGTGCTCTGCGTTGAGGTGGGTGAGTTGATCTGCGATGGCCTGCGCGAGCGGCCAGCCGAAGCCAGCGGTCAACGAGCGCTTACCGGACTCAACGCGACTGAGGTGCTGGTGAGAGCATCCGATCGCCTCTGCCAGTTCGCGCGTGCTCATCCCAACCGCGACACGCATCGCCTTCAGAACCGCACCCGTGATGGTGGCTGGGAGTTCTCTGGCTGCTGCGGTGGTGTCGTCCTGCAATGATGAAGTCATGATCGTTTTCGCCTTTCAGAGAAGGTGTTTCGGTCTAGGTCCCGGTTGGAGCTCGCCGCTCCGGCCGGGGCCGTCTTTCGCACGCTACGCCGGCCCTCCGTCAAACGGTGGAGGCGGAGCGTTTCTATACCAAGCCTTTAAGGTCCGATTGCTCCCCTCTGAGCGCATCCTCGACATCATCGAGGCTCATCCCGTAGCCGGGCGGTAGACCCCACGCAGTGAGCGTGTTGGTCTGCGCGTCGACCAGCATGTATGTGCCGTAGTCGGAGGCGCGTGGGTCGCGCCTCCGAGATTTGGCGAGCATCAGGCCCTGCCGATGGGCTGCGCGCCTTAGCCGGTTCTCCCGTACCTTGTCCGTATCGCTCATGCTGGAGACTATGCCGGTAGTGATGCTGGGAGTCAAGCCCGAAGCGATGCCCGAATGGTCAGCACCAGGGCGGCCCGTGCTGCCTTCGCCGCGTTCGTATCGCATACAGATCGCACGCGATCCGGAGAGACGAAAGCCCCTGACCACATCACTGCAGGTCAGGGGCCGTTTCGTGCTCGTGGGCGATACTGGGATCGAACAGTGACCTCTTCCGTGTCAGGGATAAACACCGTGCTCAACACTCCCCCACTGAGCCCAAAAACAGTCCGTGAACGTCCCGTGATATCCCCCCCATATTCGCGGCCGTTGTCACGCAATAGTCAATCACCCCAACCACCCACATGCCGGCGGACGTCCACGGACGTTCCACGCGTTTCGCCTCAGGCCGGTACACGGCACGGGCAAGACATCGGCATAGGTCTGGACGGAGCGTGCGTCGTGGCCAGGAACCGCACACGACGGCGCGTGGCTGGTTGCGGTGGCTTTCCATCCGGGCCAGTAGACCTGACCCTCCAAGAGGTCAGGCGACGAGTTCGCGGAGCCGTTGCACGTCGGCAGCGATCCGGTCCAGAGCAGTCGTCAGGGACTCGGCCTTGCGGGCGTTGAGTCCGGCGAGCACCCAACCCCGCACGAGCGCAGAGACCGGGACGTCGAGTTCGGTGGCCAGGGCCTCAATCGCATGCAGGTCCTCCGGCGACATGCGGGTCGCCACGGTGACCGACTTGTTCGGCCGCGTCGACGTAGCTGCAGCCGGCATCGGCTGATCAGCAGTCGCGTCGGCTTCGGCAGCGATCTGCTCGACGAACTGCTTTGTGTCGTTGCTCATTCCAATGCTCCCTCTCGATATGCACGTCGGTCCGTGCTGTTGGCCCGCCACCCGTTCGCGCCCCACCACGCGCCAGGCTTATCCTCGCGGTGCACGAGGATCACGACGAGCACCGCGACTGCGGTGGGTGAGTAGCCGATCACCCGCGCGCTGGTGCCGTAATTGCTCTTGGGGTCCGGATCGAATAGCCGCGCGTCGACATCTGCCAGGGCCTCGTTGGCCTCAGCGACCGTGACCTGGTGTCCAGACCACATATGCGCGGCCCCGTACCTCTAGTCGACATCAAATCCCACCCGTGAAGTTTACAATCGTAAACATCAGATGTCCAGGGGCCACCCGCACACACGCGGACGTCCACGAACGCTCCACCAGTATTCCTGTGGCATTTGACGGAGCAGCCCGACATACTGTCCGCATGTCTCCACGGTCTACGGTCCACGAGCTCACCATCACTTTGTTGGGTGTTGAACCCCATGTCTGGCGTCGCGTTCAAGTGCCCAGCGGCGTCACCCTGTCCCGGGTCCATGGCGATATCCAGGCCGTCATGGGCTGGTCGAACAGCCATCTCCATCAGTTTGAGATCGGCGGCATCCGCTACGGCTCGCCCGATCCCGACTACGTCCCGGTGTTTGGCGGTCCCGTCCACGATGAACGCAAGCCGCGGCTCGGTTCCCTGGCGGAAAAGGGCGATCGGTTCATCTACGAATACGACTTCGGTGACTCCTGGGAGCACGAGATCGTGGTCGAAGAGATCCTCCCGGCCGGCCCAGGTTCGGCGACGTCCCGCTGCCTGGAAGGTGCAAGGTCGTGCCCGCCTGAGGACGTGGGCGGCTGGCCCGGCTACGCAGACTTCCTCGAGGCGTTGGCCGACCCCCGGCATCCCGATCACGACGACCGGAGCGAATGGATCGGCGGACGATGGGATCCGGAGTTCTTTAACCTCGACGACGCGAACGAGGCGCTCAAGATGTCGTCGTCCGGTCGGTTCCGCTGAGTTGCAGCCGGCGATGACTGGCCGGCATGCACCGTGACCGGGCGGCGTACCCACCAAGGGACCACTTTCGCAGGCTGGCGCTCGCGTCCGAGACCGAGGACCGGACCTCGGGAACGCAGCAACCCCGCGCCACAGGGCCTCGCCGCTGGCCGCACCCCCACCCGCGCATCCCAAGACATCGACGTCCTCGGCAACCTCATTACGTCCTCCAATGCACTGCGCACAGCGGTTGCCGTGGTGCGAGACCTCGGTTTCGAGCCGGAACCGTCCATGGACGGCAAACGTCTCCACCGTTTCGTCCGAACCAAGGACAACCAGGCCATCGACATCCTCGCCCCAGACCACAGCCCGCCCGGCTGGAAGCCGACCACGGTCCCACCACTGCAGACCATCCAGATCGCCGGGGGCAACCTGCAAACCTGCGAGTCATCACCGTCACCAAAGGCGACCGCACCACCGACGTACCCGTGCCAAGCGTCCTGGGATCCCTCATCCTGAAGGCGGTCGCCTACCACGTCGACAGCCGGGACCGGGATCGTCACGCCGCAGATGCAGCGTCCCTCGTATCACTCATCACTGACCCCCTGAACCTCGCGGGCCAACTCAAAAGCAGCGATCGGAAGCGGCTACGCATACTCAACGCACTGATCGGGTCGCGGTCGCATCCCCTCTGGGCAAGCCTCGGCGCTGTCGCGAACAACGCCCATACCACCTGGCAACCGCTCAACCAAGAGAACACATCCACCTCTTAACCGCATCAGCCGACGCGCTGTTCTCGGACAAACGCTGTCCCCACTTCCGGCTAAAGAAGTCTCATCCGCACACCAGCGGACGTCCACCAACGTTCCACGCGTTTCCCGACGGAAACGCTCTCCCGAGGACTCCGAGTCGCCAACTTGATAATCGTGCACAGGCTGTCGGACCTGGACGCGGTCGGCAGTTCGGGCACCGGCTCCATTCGTGTCCGTCTCACGTCCATGTTCCATCTCCGCGCGCGCCGAGACAGACGAGAGGGGCTCGACACGGTCGGGGTGGGTATCCCAGCAGGCGTCCCTGTCCCAGTGAATGCAGCGGGCGGGGTATACGGCGACAAGCCCGCCCGGGGTTCCACTTGGAGACCGCGCGCGCCGGGCACGAACCGCGCGGAGTTCTCACCGACGAGGCAGACGACGGAGCCCCGGCCAAGTCGCCCGAGTCCCTTGGAGGGGTTCTCAGTGCGTTTATGGCGACCTACTGGCCCGGCGTCGAGGCAGCATGGCAGTGAGCCATGGTGGCCGAGGTGGTCTACCCGCTGGCAGCAGTGGGTGCTCAGCCAACAAATCGCAACTGTGCCCCCGACGAGATGAACCATCGCATCCTCGCTCACGCGTTGCACCAGTCCGTGAGCCTGCACGGCGTAGCCGCCCGCTCACCGGCAAAACCAACCTCGGCAAAGTAGTCAAGCAGCGCTTCGACGGCCGCGGTGGCAGCACGCCGCCGGCTTGCGCACAGTCGAACCGACCCGGACCACCGCCTCAGCGACATTCCCGCCATAAAAGGAACCGCTCCGCGGATGGGCTCATGGACCCTCGCGTCTCCATCGTCACCGGCTGACCGCACACTCACGACGACCAATGCGCGACGGGTCCGTTCTCATCGGATCCCTTTGCAGAGCGGTCCTTAGCCGAGAAGCTCGTCGCCGATGTGAAGGGCGGCCCGGTCGGCCGCGCTGAGACCGGAGAACCAGCCTTCCCTGTTGGTGACCGACCCCACCACATGGTTAGTCATTTCCGGGAACATGGTGGCGACCGCCTCGTCGACGGCCTCGCTGCGTGCCGCGAGCACGGGGAGCAGGTTCCGGCCGGCGGGCTCGGTGGCCGCCTTGGTGGTCTCTGTCCCAGTGGTTTCCGCGAGCCGCTGGCCGATCCGTGAGGCATACGCGGTCAGGAACGACTGCCGAAAAGACCGGGTACGTGAACGCCCCGAGCCATCGGTCCGGGAGCCGGCGTGCATCATGGCCGTGGTGGCCTGGACGAGCAAAGAGGTAAACAACAACTCCACAGCGTCCAGGTCGGCAGGGAATCCGATAGCAGTGCTGAAGCCGAGGTCGCGACTCCAGACCGTACGACATCGATTCGCCTCCGCCACCACCCCCAGCAGCATCGCCTTCGGTTCCTCGTACGGATTCTCGATCCCGATCCTGCGGCCCGTCGGTTCCTCGGAGGAGCTCTGGTCGAGGGCCGCCAGCAGCGCGTGGTCAATGCTGTGTCGAGCCATCAGCGCCTGGGCACCGGCGGTGAACGTCTCGGCCTCAGCCGGGAAGGTGCTTGACTCGGCCTTTGCCAGCAGCGCCCGGATCCGGCTGAGCACCCGCTCGTCGATGGCGGCCCTTTGCGGCTGCGCTGTGGCGCCGGTCGGTCGCGCGGAGCCGGGGATCGGGATCAGCTTCTCCAGATCCGGCAGACCGGCGATGAGGTCGAGAACTTCGAGTGCACAGGAAACGACCGTGGACCACTCCATGGTCTGCGCCTCTGCCCACGCCTGCAAGTGGTTCTGGCCAGGTCGCCACCAGACCTGAGCCGCAAGATCAGACAGCTGGGACGTCCATCGTGGGTCGATGGTTGACGGGATGTAGTGCTGCATCTGGGCTGCTATCGCGTCACCCGCCAGGCTGACATGCCGTTTGCTCAGCTGGTGCGACACGACGCGCACCAGGTCGGCAGGCTGCCATCCTCGGTGCCAGGCCCCGGAGACGACGGACTGCAGATAGTCGGCAAGCAAGCGTTCGGTAGCACTGCGCGAGCTGGCCGATCTCGACTGGTCGGCCACCCGTGCGGACGCCGCCGCAAAGGCCCTCCTGTCGTCGTAAGCCAGCGCGCGCAAGGCCGTTGCAACGTCGAGCGCGGCCCGCTCCTCAATCGGCAGCCGGTCGCTCGCCGGCCACGTTTCGCCCGAGTTCCTGGGCGTGGTGCGCTTGCGCTCCTTCTCCTTCATCCGACGCCGCTGTCGATTCGCCTTGCCCACCGTTGTGCTCCTTTGCCTGTCGACTTTCGTCTGCTCTGCGCCACTGAGGAGAAATATGGTCAGATCCGTCAGGTTCATGGTCACGGGCCCTACCCAGGCAAGGGCTACTTCCCTTGCCTCGGCGTAGCCTACCCGGGTTGTCACTATCAGAGCTGGGGGCACTGCCCTTAAGACAAGGGCGGTTTGAGGGGTTTTGACCCGGTAATGGGGGGAAGGGTCTCGACTCGGTCACGATCCGCGCTGCTGTGCGGGTGACGCGTCGGTGTTGTCCGAAATGTAGCGAAGCTCCTGGTAGGACGTGAGTTGTCGAAAAACGCGTCCGTCACCAGGAGCTCCGTTGTCACAGTTTGCCATGCCCGCTTGTTCGCCGCAGGGGTCGTCAGGGTCGTTGCGTGAGGTGGTCCTGGCCGGTCCGGGTTCTCCCGTTACTTTTGCCGGGGATGGTGTCGGTGGCGTGTTGGCGATCCTGGCGAATCCACGACGTGTTGCCGTTGCTCTGGACGAGGCCGGTCATGTCGATGTGCGACGCCGGGTGCTGACCGCACCGGTGACCACGGCACTGGTGCTCGGGCTGTGCCTGTTCACCGGCCAGGGCTACCCGAGTGTGCTGGCCCGGTTGTGGCCGTTGTTGGGCGCGTTCAACCCGGCGATCTGGATGTGGGCCACGGTCAGCGCGTCGGCGTTGTCGCAGGCCCGGGCACGGTTGCCGGTCGCGGTGATGCGCAGGCTGTTCGAGGGCCTGGCTGGCGCGGTGTTGGTTGAGGTCGCGGGGCTGCGGGTGTTCGGGCTGGTAGTCACCGCCGTGGACGGCACGGTCGTGGATCTGGCGGATACCGCGCAGATCCGAGAACGCTATGCGACCCCGTCCGGAGGTAGGTTCCCACAGGCCAGGGTCGTCACCCTCGTGGTGTGCGGGACCCGGCGGGTGCTGGGCGCCGTGCTGGACTCGTGTGCATTGAGCGAACAGGCCCTGTGGGACCGCATGGTCGGCCAGTTGCGGCCAGGTACGTTGAACCTCGCCGACCGGAACTTCTTCTCCGGGCACCGGGGCGCACCGCAGCGGGCACCGGGGCGCACCTGATCTGGCGGGTCAAGAACGGCGCGAAGTCCCTGCCCGCCAAAGTCATCACCACTCTGCCGGATGGCTCCCACCTGGTACGTCTGCGTGAGTCCGACGCGATGCTCAGTGCCCGGCGCAAAGCAAGCCAGGACAAGACGATCCCGCGCCTGGACGACATCACTGCCCGCCTGATCGAGTTCACCGTCACCCTCACCGACCAAGGTGGGCGGTCGCGGACCAGCCAGTTCCGGGTCCTGACCACGCTGCTGGACCACGACTCCTACCCCGCCGCCCAGGTCGCGGCCTGCTACGCGCAACGTTGGCAGGTCGAACTGGTCTACAAGACAATCAAGTCCACGCTGCGCGGGTCCGGGCGTCGACTCCGCGGACAGGTCCCTGACCTGGCCGAACAGGAAATATGGGGCTTGCTTGCTGTCTACAATGCCCTCGTCGACCAGGCCATCACCGCAGCCGTCGACCTCGACGTAGACCCCGACGAAATCTCCTTCAGTGTTGTCCTGCACGCCGCCCGCGACCACCTCTGCAGGCCCTGCCAAGCCTGCGGCCACCACTCCAACTCACGTGACCTCACCGCCGCGATCATCACCGGACCCCGCAACCGCACCGACCGCCACCGAACCAGCCCCCGTACCGCTAAAGATCGACAGATCCAACACACTCGAAACGTCGTCTACACCATCGCGATCACCCAGACGAATCTACCCAAAAGGGATGAAACGCCTTAACTTTAGGGCAGTGGCCGGCGGACCCGTCAGTGCGGGCAATCGTTCGATAGACGACCCCCATGCGCAGATCATTTCGGGGCTCGGGCAACTCGTCATGTTGACCGCGCGAGGTTCCGCAATCGGGACGCTTGGTCAACTACGAATAATGGGGTTTCCATCTCAGTGCCGTAGACCAGGGGGTCCCCAATTTCTGACGTGGGTCAGCGACCGCCAGCGCCACAACCGGGTAGGTAGTGGCACCGTCTACGGACACTTGCGGCATCGAAGTGGAAACCCCCTTCTACGAAAATGCGACCGGACAAGTAGCCGATGAGCGTGCGGCGCCGGCTGTCGCCCTCTGTGCTCGCTCGCTGCTTTGCTGGGACCATCCCCCCCGGGGACGCGCGTCTCCACTTACTCGCGTGAGGGCGAGGGACTCTGGACTACGTGGGAACAGATGGTGGAGCAGTTCGCAGCTCACCACAACATCTGTACCGCAAAGAGCGCGGCGCAACGTTGCCCGGTTCAGGAGTGTGTCATCTTGGTGTAGCGCTCCCAACGTTGATGAATGGTAGGCGAAATGAAGAACTCATTTTCGACGGTCGCCGGGCTGATAGTGATCACCACGTCGTTACTGACGGGGTGCTCCTCGACGTCCAACCCCGCACCGTCGACTTCATCCCAAGGGCAGACCTCGACTGAATCGTCCAGTGTCCAGACTCCGACGAGCGCCGCAAAGCAGGCGACCTCTTCCACAGCCCCGACGACTGGCGCGAACACCAGCGTCGCGTCCTGCCAGACCCAATACCTGTCGCTCACGCAAGGCCGCGTCGGTGCGGCAGCCGGAAGCACCTACGTCACCTACTACCTGAAGAATCACGGTCAAAGCACCTGCTCGATGGTCGGATACCCCGGTTTTTCATTGCTGTTCGCCAACGGGTCAGTCATCCAACATCCCGCTACACGAATTAGCACGGCATATAGCCCGGTGCAACTCCAGCCGGGGCAACGGGCCCAGTTCATTGTCCGCACCGTCGACGGATCCATCCCAGGCACCGGATGCTCAACCAGTTGGAAGACAGCCGAAGTGCAGGTCTACCCACCCAGCCAGACTGCGCCGATCCGAGAGCCCAGCACCATTGCTGCGTGTGACCTGACCGTGGGTCCTCTATCGGCGGCCTAGCTCACTGAACTGCGACGAGCAGCAGGGTGCAGTCGCCCACGTCCGACACGCCACGCCGGCCCGGGGTAGTGGATTTGTGCCGTCTTTGAGTCATTCTTTGTGAATTGGCAGATGAGGCACGAGTCAGGTCATGGCCCGAGCGCGTTGATTCTCAGATGTACTACCCAGTGGGGGTTTGCATGCGTTTGTTGGAAGGACAACGTGTAGCCGGAACAAAACGGGTCGGCCACGCGGGTATTGCCTGTGCGGTAACCATGTTCGCGTTCTTGATGCCTTACGCAGGGCAAACACCGGCCAATTCCCAGAGGGAGGCCATCAGCGGGCCGGATGCCGCTGCTTCGGCCCAGCCTGTGGCCACGGCGTCGACGGGTTCTAGGTTCGTGTCCTACAACGGCGTGCGGGTCACGGTGCCGGCGACGTGGCCGGTGATTGACCTGCGGTTGCACCCCCGGACGTGCGTCCGGTTTGACCAGGCAGGTGTCTACCTCGGGTCGCCCGACACGCATTCGGATTGTCCAGCACACGCCGTTGGGCGGACCGACACGGTTTGGCTGAGGGCGGTTTCGGCCGGGCGAAGGGACCCATTGACGTCCCACGAGGCGAAGGTGGGTGCTTTGGCCGCACGAGTGGCTGTTAACCCGCTCGGCCATGACAAACGGGCGCAGTTCGTCACTCAGGCCGTTGAGCTAGAGGCGACATGGGGGGCGAACAGCTCCTCGGTCGACAAGGTTCTTGCCTCGGCTGTGAAGTCGCCAGCCCCCTCCATCCTGGCGCCGACGACCTCTGCGTCGGCAGCCACAGAAACCAGCGACACGTCGCTTGCAGCGGCGCAACCAGTCTCATTCACTGCAGCGACCTCGGCCGTCGCCGCAGGGTCGACGTTCACCGGCATGGCCTTCGATACGTGCGCCGCGCCGCCGGCATCGGGCATGAGCTCCTGGCTGGCCTCGCCTTATCGTGCAGCAGGGATCTACATCGGCGGGTCGATGAGGGCGTGCGGCGACGGCAACCTCTCCTCCACCTGGGTCAGCCAGGTGCAGTCGATGGGCTGGGGGCTGTTGCCGATCTACGTGGGGGTGCAAGCTCCCTGCGTGAACCAGTCGGGCCTGGCCACCATCACGCCGTCACAGGCTGTTGCGCAGGGCACCGCCAGCGCCGATGACGCCGTTTCCCGGGCAAAGTTCTTCGGCCTGAGCTCAGGTGCACCGATCTACTACGACATGGAGGCGTACGACTCTTCAGCTGCTGGCTGCTCACAAACTGTCATGTCTTTCATCTCGGCGTGGACCAGCGAGCTGCACCGCCTCGGGTACAAGTCGGGCGCCTACGGCAGCAGCTCGTCGCTGATGGTCAACATGTCGGCCTCGGCGGGCGCGCCGGGGTTCGTCGCGCCGGACAATGTCTGGTTCGCGCACTGGAACCAGCTCAAGACCACCTCGGACTCGAGCAGCTATCCCGGTTTCCCGGATTCGTACTGGAGTCCTCATCACCGGGTGCACCAGTATTCCGGCAATCTGACCCAGAGCTGGGGCGGGGTGGCTGTGAACATTGACGCCAACTGGGTTGACGGCGCCGTGGCGGGTGCCGCAGTTGCGGTGGACTACGGCACCAATGTCGTGGGTCCCGGCAGCAGCGGTTTCGTCTTCACCGGTTCCATGACCTACTGGCGGCCCGGGGCCCCGACCGGTCTGAAGAGGCTGGCGTACTGGACATACTCCAATGGATCGACCGAATACAATGGCGCCACGTGGTCGCCGCAACTCGCGCCTGGTCGGTACAACGTTGAAGCGAACATCCCGTCGACAAACGCGACGGCGAATGCTCCCTACACCATCAGGGACGCCCAAGGGACGACCACCAAAGTGGTCAACCAGCAGTCCATCAAGGGGTACACGAGCCTGGGCACCTATACAGCCCGCGCCGGCAGTTCCATCTCGGTCCATGTGGGTGACAACGACCCCAACTCCACCACCCAGCAAATCGGTGTTGACGCGATGGCCTTCCGGCCGGTCTCCGCAGTGCCGAGTCCCCCCGGGCCGGTCTCGGCCGTTGGCGGCAACGGGCAAGCTGTCGTCAGCTGGGGTGCGGCCTTCGCCAACGGCAGCCCCGTCACCGGCTATACCGTCACAGCGAGTCCCGGTGGGGCCACGACCTTCGTTACCGGGACGACCACGTCGAGGGTGATTTCCGGCCTCACGAACGGCACAACCTACACGTTCACGGCAACGGCCACCAATGCCGTAGGTACCAGTGCGCCCTCGGCTCCCTCCAACGCTGTCACGCCTTCCAACGTCGTCACTCCCTCGGAACTGGGCCGCTACACGCCGGTCGATCCGGTGCGGTTGATGGACACTCGGGTCGGGACCGCGGCCAACCCGGTCCGGACCGCGGTTCCGGCCGGGGGCACGCTCAAGGTCGCCGTGGCCGGGATCAGCGGCTCCCCGGTGCCCGCGGGAGCCACCGCCGTGGTGCTGAACGTGACCGTGACCGCCCCGCAGACCGCCGGGTTTGTGGCAGCGGCCGCCGCCGTCCCCAACGGCTCGTCCTCACTCAATTTCGTCGCGGGCCAGACCGTGGCGAACCTGGTCATCAGCAAGATCGCCCCAGACGGCACAGTCAGCATCTACAACGGATCGGGCGGCACCGTCCAGCTCATCGCCGACGTCCAGGGCTACGAAAAGTAGATCTCCTGGGAAACCCACTGTGCCCAGCGACCCACCGCTGGGCAGCTTCCAGCGCTGGCGCACATACCAAGCGGCCGCACCGCCAGCTTGAGACCACTGGAGTTCTCAAGACGATCGGTTCGGACTCTGAATTCAGATTCAAAGCGGCAACTCGGATCACCAGGGCTGACGTTCCGCACTTCTCGCAGTCGATATAGCCCCCCACTTGGGGGGGTCAGGTGTAGATGCTTGCTGGGATGTTTAGGAGGTCCAGGACCTGCTGTTGTAGCGGTGTGAGTTGCGGCTGGAAGGTCTGCACGCTCTGGTCGCCGGTGTTGAGGTGGACCGTTTGACGTCGTTGAAGATGCCCAGGATGCGGGGAGCACTGGGCGCTGGGCAGTTGCGCAGTTCGGGGTAGAGCGAGATACCGGCGAGGCCTTGGGTTTTCATCGAGTTCCGGTGACCTCGCTGGGTGAGCGCATCGGCCAGCTTCACCGTCGACTTCGTCGTCCACCGAAGCGGCGACA
>Ga0097691_1002329_pt1 | contig 12891 bp, 11 predicted proteins | sample NGESurdeep072012_8_FD_72858 | JGI IMG/M metagenome (GOLD analysis project Ga0097691, IMG submission 72858) | Arctic peat soil microbial communities from Barrow, Alaska - NGEE Surface sample 210-1 deep-072012 | ecosystem: Environmental > Terrestrial > Soil > Wetlands > Peat ...
CCAGCTTCCCTTCCTCCAGGAATTGGTTGGCGATTTCAAGTTCGTGCCGATTACGGTCGGCACGAGCCGCTTCGATGCGCTGTCAGCCCTGGGAATCGCCATGGCGGACGCGATCGAGAACGATGCCGAGCGCGTGCTGATCGTGGCTTCCAGCGATATGAACCACTACGAGCCGGACGCCCGCACGCGCGTCAAAGACAAGAAGGCAATCGACAAAATCCTGGCACTCGATCCGAAGGGCCTTTACGACACCGTGGTGAAGGAAAACATCAGCATGTGCGGCTTCGGGCCGGCGGTCTCCATGCTGACGGCGGCCAAGCGGATGGGCGCGCAGTCGGCACAGTTGATCAAGTACGCCACTTCCGGCGACGTATCGGGCGACCTTGACGCCGTGGTCGGATATGCGGGTATTGCCGTCGGCCCGTAGACAATGAAAGAGGGCGACCGTTCGGCCGCCCTCTTGACTCCAGAACAATTTACTTTGGAACGGAGGTTCGCGACCCGCGCGCAGGTGCGGGTGCAGGAGCAGGCGCCGGGGCCGACATCTGGGGAGCGGGAGCGCTCGGCGGCGGACTCGAGTAGATAGGCGCACTCGGCTGCTGGTCGAAGCTCCGCTGCTGGCGCGGCGCCTCGCGTGCCTGGCGCTGATCGCGCTGGATCTGCTGCTGCTCGCGTTGCATGTCCCGCTGCAGGGCCCGATCTCCGCGGTCCGGCTGCGGCCCGGCACTGGCGGGAGTCGCGGGGCTCGGCGGTGCATTCAGGTTCCTGTCGCCCCGGCTGCTCCGGGTCGATGACGTTCCCGCTGCTCCGGAAACAACCGTGGACGCCGCCACGCCAGCGCCGCCGCTGGCGCCGCTGCTCACGACGCCGGACGTCTCGCCGCGATGGCCCCTGTTGCCGCGATCCAGGATGATCGTATCGGTTGGCTTCCAGTTACCCGTGGTATTCACGTTGCCCACCGGAACGATCCCCAGCGTGCCGGGGTTACGCGAAGAGGGGACCCGGGTGACTTGCGTCGGCGGCTGTGCTGCCTGGTATCCCGAGGGCGCGTTATAAACCGGCGTCCAACCCAAGCCGTAATAGCTGCGGCTCGGAGTCCAGCAAAAGCCGACACCGCTCGCGTAGTTCCACGCTCCCGAACGATAGGGCTGCCAGCCCCACGGATAGAGCGAGACAAACGTGTAGCCGTAGCCCGGATACAACGCCCACGCGCCCGATGAATACGGGTCCCAGGAAGAAGCAAATCCGTATGGGCGCCAGCAACTCCCGATTCCGGTGTCGATCCATCCGCCGTAGTAGTTCAGGTCGCTGCGGCCATAGAAAGATGACCCGTTGTAATTCGATTTCGCGTAGGTGTCGTGATACTCGCTACGGTACTGGTCCCAGCGGTCCTCGACGGCCGGCGCAATTCCCTTCGTCAATCCATCATTGCCGCCGGAAAGGTAGAGGAGTGCGGTGTTGTTCTTTTTTACCCGCAGCGGCCCGGCATCCAGCTCGCCGCTGAAGACTGCGATTTCGGCGCGGTCGCCCACCACGTCGACGCGGAAGTGGACCGACCGGTTGAGCGCGATCTCGCGGTTGCCGGCGACGATGCGGAAGTCCTCACCGCTCTTGCGGGAGTAGTTCACGTACGCGCGGCCGCTGCCGATCGTCATCACCGTCGTGCGCGTCCCGTCCGTGCGCAGGATCAACTGCGTGAACTCGACCTTTGTCCCGGGAGTAACACGGATGCTGCTGCCTTCCTCGAATTCGATCTCCGCCCGCGAATTTTCTCGCGTCCAAAGCTGCATGCCGTTGGTGATCGGCATGTTCATGATCGCCCGTTCGAATCCCTGTCCGTTAGCGCGGTCGAGCTGGACCGGGCCGTCCACCAGGCTCAGGCGGACGATGCGGACCTCCGAATCCGCCCACGCGGGCGCCGACACCATCAATGTCAAAACCAGCAGAACGAAAAATGCGGAATTCAGTCTGCGCGTTGTCATGGCCGTTCCTCCACCCAGTCGCATAGCTGCGCACCAAGGCGCTGCTCCGGACACTTACCCTATTAAAACCAACCCTGATTGTACCCGTTAGTTGCTAGGAGAAACCACATCCCGTACCTCGTACACCGGCCAGAAAACATCCTCAGGTCCTGAAACGAAACCCGGAATACGACGAGCGCTACTGCTTACCAGTCTCTGCCGTCTCGCTGGTGATTTTCTGCAACATATTCTCCGCGCGGCGGCGGCTGATGTTCATCACCGACGGGTCGCCCGCAATCTGGCGCAAAATGGACTCATCCACCTGGAGCTCGAAGACGTAGTTCCGCTTCACGTCGTCTTCCATTTGCTTCAATTCCGTCTCCAGACCAAGCTTTTCGTAGCGGTAGAGTCGCTCCAGCCGCCGCCTGTACTGCAACGAGTTGGCGATGCCCTGCAATAGCGTCGTCATCTGCTGCAGGTACTGGTTCTGGGAATAGTTGTACGTGGTCGCCCTTGCGGTCTCGCCATCCTTGAAGGTGAGCGTCTTGGCGCCCATGTTGGCAATGCGTCCACCGTGAAAGTCAAAGTCGCCCTGGAAGTAATTCAGCGCTTTGGCCAGCTCGAATATCCGGTCCGCGTTGGCGCTCGAAACCACGAAGTTCACCAGGTAGGGCGTCGCTGGCTCGTCGCCCTTGGACGGCGGGACCACGTCGTCGCTGCGATAGGCGGCGCGTCCGCCCGCTTCAACCGCCAGCCCATAATGCGGAGGCTGGGAGCCCTCGAACAAGAACTCAAAGGTGATGACGGGCGGCTGCTTGTCCGCAGGCGTGCGGGGCTCAAGTTTGGGTACCTGGGCCCACAGCCCGGCGGACATCATCAGCAGGACCGCGGCGGCAATCGTACGCACTGTTCGGCTTCGTGTCATCGTGACCATGGATTGGATGCGCGGACCCATTCTGGGGATCATCTTCCCGGGCTGGCGTGGCGGGCGAGCGTGGCCGCCGTGTGCAGGTGACAGATCGCGATGGCCAGGGCGTCGGACGCGTCCTGCGGTTCCGGCAGTGAATCGAGCTTGAGTAATCGAGCGACCATGTGCTGCACCTGGACCTTGTCCGCCCTCCCGTAACCAACCACCGCCGACTTGATGGACAGCGGTGAATACTCCGCCACCTGCAATCCGCACTCCGACGCGACCAGCAGGGCCACCCCTCTCACCTGTCCAAGCTTCAGCGCCGATTTGGCGTTCACGGCGTAAAACACCTCTTCAATGGCTGCCACTTCCGGCCGGTGACGCTCGATGATGGCGCGCAGTTCGTGAAAGATCTGGCTCAGCCGTTCGGGGAGCGGGCGGCGCGGGTTGAGCCGCACCGCGCCGTACGCAATGTGGTGTAGATTTCCAAGTTCGTCTTGCTCCACCACGCCGTAGCCGGTGTACTCGCCTCCGCAATCGATTCCCAGGACCCGCATCGTGGAGTGAGTGTACCCGAAAACTACTGCACCTTAGCCAGTCCCGCACGACCATGGATGGAGCAATGGGCCGAATGCCAAATGCCTAAAGCCTTATGCCTGTTTCTCAGCAGCAACGCGCGCGCCGTTCCCGCCGATAGGCGTTTTCCCGAAGGAATGCCGCATACGCTGCGCGTGACGGTTCGATCTGCCGGAGCAGGAGAAACCGCGCGTAAGCATTTTCGTCAAAGATCTCCCGGAGCGTGGCAAGAGCGAGTCCGAAAATCAATTCCAACCGCGCTCTCAACCCATTCTTCATTCTTAATTCTTCATTCTTCATTGTCCTGCCTCTTCCGCGAAGCGGGTCGGCACGAAGGGCGCTTCGCTGGCGACGGCCTGCTTGTGTCCGCTTAGCACGCGCGACCACTCCAGCACTGACTCGATCAGGATGGCGCATACCAGCACGACGAGAACACCCGTCACCACCGCGTCCAGCCGGTCGTTAAAGATGAGGCGCGAGAGTTCATGGGCGCGCGCCGCGTTGGCGGGCGTCTCCAGCGCCAGTTGCTGCGCGTGCGCCAGGAACCCAATGCGGGGGTTCGCATGAAAGATCTTTTGGTACGACGCGGTGAACGTCACCGACACCAGCCAAACCAGCGGCGCCAGCGTCACCCAGATGTAGCGCGCGCGGCCCATCTTCACCAGGATGGTGGTTGCCACGCACAAGGCGACCGTCGCCAGCAGTTGGTTGGAAATTCCGAACAGCGGCCACAGCGAATTGATTCCGCCCAGCGGGTCTTTCACTCCCTGCCAGAGGAAGTATCCCCACGACCCGACAATCAGCGCGCTGGTGGCGAAAATGCTCGGATACCAACTGGTCCGGCCGAGCGGTTTCCAGATGTGCCCGAGGCCGTCCTGGAGCATGAAGCGGCCCACCCGCGTTCCGGCGTCGAGGATGGTCAGTATGAATAACGCCTCGAACATGATGGCGAAGTGGTACCAGAGCGCCATCAGCCGCTCGCCGCCCAGCGAGTGCGAGAAGATATGCGCCATGCCGACCGCAAACGCCGGCGCGCCTCCGGTGCGGTTATACAAAGTCTTCTCCCCGACTGCCGTCGCCAGCGCCTGCATGTCGCCGGCCGTCACGGGAAATCCCCACGAACTGATGGTGGCCGCGGCCGTCTCCGGCGCTGTGCCTACGATTCCCGCCGGGCTGTTAATCGCAAAGTAGGTTCCGGGCTGCATTACGCACGCCGCAATCACGGCCATGATGGCGACAAACGATTCCGCCATCATGGCGCCGTAGCCGACCATGCGCGCCTCGGTTTCGCGCGAGATCAGCTTGGGCGTCGTACCGCTGGAGATGAGCGCATGGAATCCGCTGATCGCGCCGCACGCGATGGTGATAAACGCAAACGGGAAAATGCTTCCCGCGAATACCGGGCCGGTGCCGTCGATGAACCTGGTGAACGCGGGCATATGGAGGGTGGGACGAATGAAGAGGATGCCGAGCGCGAGCACCGCAATCGTCCCCAGCTTGACGAAGGTGCTCAGGTAATCGCGGGGCGCCAGCAGCAGCCACACCGGCAGCGCGGAAGCGGCGTAACCGTAGATGATGATCATCACCGCCAAGGCCGGTGCGGTGAAGGTGAACCACACCGACCAGGTGGCGTGGTGCGACACCGCCTGCCCGCCCAGGATCGCCAGCAGCACCAGCACGAAGCCGATCAGCGATACTTCCAGCACTTTGCCCGGCCGCAGGAAGCGCAGGTACAGCCCCATGAATACCGCGATCGGCATCGTCATCGCGATGGTGAACGTCCCCCAGGGACTCGCCTTGAGCGCATTCACCACGATCAGCGCCGCCACGCCCAGCAGGATGATGATGATGCTGATCACCGCGACGAAGGCCACGAATCCGCCGACGCGTCCGATCTCCTCGCGCGCCATCTGGCCCAGGGATTTGCCATCGCGGCGCACCGAGAACAGCAGGATCACGAAGTCCTGTACGCATCCCCCGAACACCGCGCCGGCCAGGATCCAGATCGTTCCCGGCAAGTAGCCGAATTGCGCAGCCAGAACCGGTCCCACCAGCGGCCCCGGTCCCGCGATGGCGGCGAAGTGGTGTCCGAAGACCACCCATTTGTTGGTCGGAACGAAATCGCGACCATCTTCCAAACGTTCAGCCGGTGTTGCGCGGCGGGAGTCCAGGCACAGGACCTTCGTCGCGATGAACTTGCTGTAGAAGCGGTAGCCCAGCGCGTAACAGCACAGCGCCGACATCACCAGCCAGATGGCGTTGATGCTCTCTCCGCGCCGCAGCGCTACCGTGGCAAACGAGATGGCGCCGACGACGGCAACCGCCGTCCAGAGCAAGATGCGAAGCGCACTCCGAGGCATGGGAATCCTTAGAACTGCGGCGTATTGTTCCGGATTTTCCGGGAAACCGCAATGGCTGCGGCTGGTGGTTAGCGGCTAACCGTCAGGACAAAAAAGTCGGGCGCAGAATATCACAACACGATGTGATTTGGTCCCCGCGTACCCAGCCGAATCAGCAGTACAATAGCGGGTTCCGCCCAAGGGAGAGGGGAGACCATGCGTGTAGGCATCCTGACCGGGGGAGGAGATTGTCCCGGCCTGAACGCCGTCATTCGCGCCGTCGTGCGCAAGGGGATCTTTCATTACGGGGACCAGTTCGTCGGCTACCTGGAAGGCTGGCGCGGCGTACTCGAGGACAAGACCATTCCCCTCGACCTGCACGCGGTGGCGGGCATTCTCCCTCGCGGCGGCACCATCCTGCGCACCTCGCGCACCAATCCGGCCAAGAAAGAAGGCGGTCTGCAGTGCTGCATCGATAACCTGCGCCATCACCAGTTGGACGCGCTCATTGCCGTCGGCGGCGACGATACGCAGTCGATCGGGCTCAAGCTGTACAACATGGGCTTTCCCGTGGTCGGCATTCCCAAGACGATTGATAACGACCTGATGGGCACCGACTTCTGCTTCGGCTTCGATACGGCCGTGACCGCCGCCACCGACGCCATCGACCGCGTCCACACCACCGCCGAGGCGCACAACCGCGTCATCGTCGTGGAAGTTATGGGACGCGACTCGGGATGGATCGCACTTTACAGCGGCATCGCCGGCGGCGCCGACGTGATCCTGGTGCCGGAGCGCCCGTTCGACATCGATGATGTCGCGGAGCTGCTGCGCAAGCGTCATGCCCGCGGACGCTATTTCAGCATCGTGGTCGCCGCCGAAGGCGCCAGGTTCGCCAGTGAACTGGATGCCGACGGCTCGCCCATCGTGCAGGACCTGGAACGCGACGAGTTCGGACACGTCCGACTGGGCGGCATCGGTAACGTGTTGGCGCGTGAGATCGAACGCCGCACCGGCTTCGAAACCCGCGCCGTCGTCCTTGGCTACATTCAGCGCGGAGGCTCGCCGACGGCATTCGACCGCGTGCTCGCTACCCGTTACGGCACCACCGCCATTGACTTGGTCCACCGCCAGGAGTTCGGCAAGATGGTCGCCGTGCACGGTACCGAAATCGTCTCCATCCCGCTGGCGGAGGCAATCAATCGCACACGCCTGGTCGGCCAGGACCTGATCGACGTCGCCATCGGCCTCCATGAACCTTTGGGCGACAAGAACACCGAGCCCCTGCCGCTGACCAACCGGTAGTTTCTTGTCGTCGGGTGTCAGGCTTCAGGCCTCCCAATTCGGAAGGCCCGTTTTTGCTCGTTACCCGGCACTGGGTACTCGGCACTCTTTCCGTCTCCTTGGTGGTGAATCCTCCCTACACCATCCGCTCATCCAATCAGGCGTAGTTCAGAAAGGCCGCACCATGAGCCAACGCATCGCCGACGATTGCCTCGACACCATCTTCCGCAACGCCCACACCTACAACGGCTGGCTGCCCCAGCCCGTACCGGACGAACTCATCCACCAGCTCTACGATTTGCTCAAGTGGGCCCCCACCAGCGCCAACGGATCGCCCGCGCGTTTCCTCTTCCTGCACAGCAAGGAAGCCAAGGAGCGTCTGCGCCCCGCGCTTTCGCCCGGCAATGTGGACAAGACCATGGCCGCGTCGGTGACCGCGATCATCGCCTACGACCTGCGTTTTTACGACAAGATGTCCAAGCTCTTCCCGCACAGTCCCGCCATGAAGGATCTGTTCGCCGCCAATCCTGCATTGGCCGAAATCACCGCCAAGCGCAACGGCACCCTGCAAGGCGCTTACTTGATCATCGCCGCCCGCTCGCTCGGCCTCGATTGCGGCCCCATGTCCGGCTTCGATAACGCCAAGGTGGACGCCGAATTCTTCGCCCCGTCGGCGCAAGATGCAGCGGCGTGCCAGGAACATGCCACCGGATGCGTCAAGTCCAATTTCCTGTGCAACTTCGGCTACGGCGACTCAAAATCGTTTTTCCCGCGCAGCCCGCGGCTCGATTTCGATGAGGCCTGCAAGATTCTTTAGCTTTGTTTCTCGGTACTCGGTACTCAGTCGTTGGTACTTGGCACTGAGCACTCAGCACTTCGCACTTGATAAACTATGGGATTGGGGTTTCTTCCCAAATGACCGCTATTCATCAATCGTCTCCTCTCGCGGCTGTGGAGCGCCGCGACTCCGAGCGGGAGCGCGTTTTTGGCGTTTTCCGCCGCTGGGGATATCTCCAGGCGAATCTTGATCCGCTCGGCCAGAACCTGAAGCCACTCGCCTTCGCTGAACTCGACGAACTCAAGGGCCCGGTTGCCGACGAGGCGCGGCGCCTGTATTGCGGCACCATCGGCGCTGAGTTCACGTACATCACCGACCCCGAGCAGCGCCGCTGGATCATCGAGCGCATGGAATCGGAAGCCCCGGCCACCAACCGCGAACGTGTGCTCTCCATGCTGCTACGCTCGGAGATTTTCGAGCAGACGCTGCAATCCCGCTATCTCGGTACCAAGCGCTTCTCGCTGGAAGGCGTGGCCTCGCTCATCCCCGCGCTCGACGAGGCCATGCAATCCGCCCTTGACCACGGCGCCGTAATGGCCGTGCTCGCCATGAGCCATCGCGGGCGTCTGACGGTCATGACCCAGATTGTCGGCACCCCTGCGGCCGACGTCTTCTCGCGCTTTGAAGACGTGGACCCGCGCAGCGTACTCGGCGGCGGCGACGTGAAGTATCACGTCGGTGCAACCGGAAAATACCGCGCACCCGACGGCCGCACTCTCAACGTCCACCTTGTCTCGAATCCGAGCCACCTCGAAGCTGTGGACCCGGTTGCCATCGGCCGCACCCGCGCCAAGCAGATGCGTCTTGGCGATGACGGCCAGGCGCAAGTCGTCGCCGTCATCATCCACGGCGACGCCGGGTTTGCCGGACAAGGCATCTGGGCCGAGACGCTGAATTTCGCCGAACTTACGGCTTATTCGGTCGGTGGCTCCATTCACGTCATCGCCAACAACCTGATCGGTTTCACCACCAATCCTTGCGACGAGCACAGCTCGCGCTACGCCTCCGACCTCGCCCGGCGTAACAAGATCCCGGTCTTCCACGTGAATGCCGAGGATCCCGAAGCCGTCGTCCGCCTTGCCCGCATCGCAATGGACTTCCGTTACGAGTTCGGCCGCGACGTCGTCATCGACATCATCGGATTCCGCCGCCACGGCCACAGCGAGATCGACGACCCGACAATCACGCAGCCTCTGCTCTACGCGAAGATCAAAGATCATCCTCCCGCCTACGAGACCTACGCCCGCCAGCTCGGCGTGGATTTCGCGGCGCCGGTGGAGCAGTTCCGCAATGAATTGCTGGAAGCGCAGAAAGAGGGCGCGGCGGCCACCAAGCTGCCGCAGTTCCACACCCTTCCCTCCTATTGGGACAATTTTTACGGCGGCGCGCACAAGCCGGAGTATGAAGTGGAAACCGGCGTATCGCCCGACCAGCTCGCCCATATCGGCGATGCCGTCGGCAGCGCGCCCGCGGATTTCCACGTTCATCCGAAGCTCATGAAGTTGCTCGAGCAGCGTCGCGAGATGGGACAAGGCAAGCGCCCGATCGATTACGGCATGGCCGAAGCGCTTGCCTTCGGATCGCTATTGCTGCAAGGCACTCCGGTTCGTCTTACCGGCCAGGACACTCGCCGCGGAACTTTCAACCAGCGCCACGCCGCCCTTATCGACGTGCAGAACGAAGCGGTGTACATCCCGCTACAGCACCTCGCCGCCAACCAGCCGCCCTTCGAGATCTACAACTCGTCGCTCTCCGAAGCCGCCGTCATGGGTTTCGAATACGGCTACAGCCGCGACTTTCCCGAGACGCTGACCTTGTGGGAAGCGCAGTTTGGCGACTTCGCCAACGGCGCGCAAATCATCATTGACCAGTTCATCGCCGCCGGTGAAGACAAGTGGGGACTGCTGAGTGGCCTCGTGCTTCTGCTCCCGCACGGCTACGAAGGACAGGGCCCGGAACACTCCAGCGCCCGTATCGAGCGCTTCCTGCAACTTGCCGCGCGCGACAACATCCAGATCTGCCAACCCTCGACGGCCGCGCAGTATTTCCACCTGCTGCGCCGCCAGGCGTTGCGCAAGTGGCGCAAGCCGGTTGTCGTTTTCACGCCCAAGAGCATGCTGCGCCATCCGGAAGCGTCGTCGGCAATCGGAGAATTCAGCCGGCCGCACTTCCTCAACCTGGTGCCCGACAGCGAAGTGACCAACGCCAGGCGCATCCTCATCTGCTCCGGCAAGATCGGGCATGAGTTGCGCGAAGAACGAAAGCGGCTCAATGACACTTCGACGGCCATCCTCTTCCTCGATCAGATGTATCCGCTGCCGGAAAACGAAATCTCCGCCGAATTCGAACGGCACCCCAACGCCGAGGAGATCATCTGGGTGCAGGAGGAGCCGGCGAACATGGGCGCGCTCTGGTTCGTGATGCCGCGTCTGCGGCGCCTGACGCACGGGAGGCCGGTACGCTCCATCAAGCGGTCAGCCTCCGCCAGTCCCGCAACCGGTTCCGCCAAGGCCCACGAATTAGAGCAGAAAACCGTGCTGACTCTGGCATTTGCGTCGGGCAAGAAGTAAGAAGATAGACGTTTACAGCTCGAAACGCATCTCAATCTCTGCGGAGGGTGGGGGTGTGCCGCCATGGTCGTTCATCCGACCCCGTATGCGAGATTGGCTGTGCCCTTTGTTGCGCCGCTGAAAAAGCCGCCGACTTTCGGCAACATCGTCTTTCGCTCCATTCGCGCCGCAGTGGCGGTGTTCGCCCTGTGTATCCTCGCCCAGTGGCTGATCTACGGAAAGCTGCTCGACGATCCGAGAATCCGCTTCGTGACCCCCACCATCGCTGCCGTCGTTACCGGGATCGTTACGTTTCGCATGCTGAAGGTGAAGCGCGACCACATCCTCGCCTTCCATGAGCGCTTCCGGGCAATTGGCGAAGCGCATCACCACATTCGCAACGCCCTGCAAAGCATCTCGTATCAGCGCTATTTCATTCAAGACACGGAAGAGGCCAAGCGCCTGACACAAGCCGTGCAACGCATCGAGTGGGTACTCAACGAAATCTTCCCTCTCTTCGAGACCGAGAAATTCCCCCGCAATAAAGACGGCGGCCCCGCGGGCGGAAATCGCACTGGGGCCGCTTAGCAGACGGTCGATCTCCTTCTATTTTACGGCGACCTTCGTCAACTTCACCGTCGCGATCGTCTTTCCCTGGTCGATCACCCGCAACGTCGCATCCTGCCCGTTGGCGGTCTCCAATTCGAAGCTGAGATCGCTCCCGCCGGTCGATACCAGCTTCGCTTTCCCGTCCTGGTTTGCCGCCTGAAATTGCAGGAGCATGGGCGGTGCGTTCAAGAATTTCGCGTTGCTGACCGTCAACTCCCGGCTTGCGTCCATCATGCGCACGTCCGTATGTCGGTTGGTGTTGGTGACGGTTATCGTGATCGGCCGCCCGTTCAGTTCTCCCTTCCACGTTCCGAAGATCGGGGAAGCGTACGCGGCGACGGCCATTGTCATTACCACAACCATCGTTACTGCGATTTTGTAAGCTTTCATGTGTCCTCACCTCGCATCGCAAGACAACGCACGGCTCGAAGTGTTAACGCATCTTTACATCGCAGATCTCTCTCGAACCACCTTTTCGCTCACCTTTCGCCGTTCCCCTCGTATAAAGTTATGCAAGAGTGTGGTCCACCGGCGCCTGATGGCGGAACTCGGAAAAAATCTGGACGAAATTGAACTTACGCACCCGGCGGGTTCCTCCGCGTGGGCGCCGTTGCGCGAACCTGTGTTCCGTTCGCTGTGGTTGGCAGCCGTCATCTCCTACACGGGAACATGGATCCAGATCGTCGGCAGCGGCTGGCTGATGGCCTCGCTCACCGCTTCTCCCTTGATGGTGTCCCTGGTGCAGGCCGCCGGAGCTTTGCCGGTCTTCTCCGTCATCCTGCTGGCCGGCGCGCTGGCCGACACCGTGGACCGCCGCCGCCTGTTGCTCATCACGCAATCCTGGATGGTAGTCGCCGCCGCCTCCCTCGGCATCCTGACCCTGCTCGGCCACGTGACGCCGTGGATGCTCCTCGCGTTCACTTTCCTCCTCGGCCTCGGCTCGGTGATGAACGATCCTGCGTGGCAGGCGATCACGCCCGAAATCGTTTCGCACCGCAACTTTGCCCAGGCCGTGGCGCTGAACTCGGTCGGCTTCAACGTCGCCCGCGCGGTCGGGCCGGCCCTGGGCGGACTCATCATCATGTTGGCCGGATCGGGCGCCACCTTCCTCGTCAATGCCGCTTCGTTCTTCGGTGTGATCTTCGTGCTTTATTCCTGGAAGCGGCCGCGCGTCGTCCCCGAACGCCGCGAGCGAGTATTTCGCGCCGTTCGTACCGGGCTCGAATATTTCCGGCAGTCACCTCCGGTGCGCGCCGTGTTGGTTCGGACCGCGGTGTTCAGCGTCGCCGCCAGTGCTCTGCTTGCGCTGCTTCCGCTCATGGCCAAGCCCTTCGGCTCGGTCGGCTTCGGCATCATGCTCGGCTGCTTCGGCGCGGGCGCGCTCGCCGGGGCCGCCATCCTGCCGTCGCTGCGCCGCCGCATGTCGATTAACAAGGTAGTGGCGCTGGCCACGCTCGTCTTTGCCGCCGCCACCTTCGCCACCCCGCGCCTGCACACCTTCGCCGAAATGTGCGCCGCGCTCTTTGCCGGCGGAGGCGCATGGATTACCATCGTCGCCATCCTGAACGTCTCCGCGCAGACGATGTGCCCGGCATGGCTGCGGGCGCGCGCACTTTCGATGTACTTATTGGTCTTGCAAGGTGGGATGGCTTCGGGCAGCGCGATCTGGGGAGCGATCGGCGAAAGTTGGGGGATCGCTACGGCGCTCTCGATCGCCGCGCTTACCCTCGTTGCCGGGCTCACCACCGCGCGGCATTACCGGCTCCAGACCATCTCGATGCCCGTACCAACGGCTGCGGTCAACGGAACGGCCACTTAATAAGGC
>Ga0097691_1002330_pt1 | contig 12886 bp, 17 predicted proteins | sample NGESurdeep072012_8_FD_72858 | JGI IMG/M metagenome (GOLD analysis project Ga0097691, IMG submission 72858) | Arctic peat soil microbial communities from Barrow, Alaska - NGEE Surface sample 210-1 deep-072012 | ecosystem: Environmental > Terrestrial > Soil > Wetlands > Peat ...
CGCCCAACTGCACGACCTCGAGGATCTGATCCACGCGGCGGCGGATCTCGTCGGGCTTCAGCTTGCGCACCTTCAGCCCGAAGCCCACGTTCTCCGCCACGGTCATGTTGGGCCAGATGGCGTAGCTCTGGAAGATCATCGACATCTGCCGCTTTTCCGGCGGCAGGCTGGAGGTGGGGGAAGAAATCACCTGGCCATCCAGCTCGATGGTGCCCGACGTGGGCGCCATGAATCCCGCGATCATGCGCAGCGTGGTCGTCTTGCCGCAGCCCGAAGGCCCCAGCAGCGAGACCAGTTCGCCTTCCTCGAGCGCGAGATTGAAGTTCTCGACGGCGGTGACGTTGCCGAAGGTGCGGGATACGTCGCGCAGCACCAGCTTGCTCATACGCGCCGCCTCCGTGCGAATAGCTCGATGCTTAGACCGCGCTGTCGGCGTCCTGCCGCCTTCGCCCGGGTCGCATCCCCGCTTCGCGGGGCCCCTGCTCCTAGGCTCATGCGCCTTCCTCCTTGCCGGCAGCGGAAGCCTCGTGCCGGCGCGTCGCCAGCAGCCGCGCCAGGCTCGGCACCACCCCGCGCGGCAGGAAAATCATGGTGCCCATCATCACCGCCCCGAACACCATCATCTCGTAATCCTTGAACACGGTCAGCAACTGCGGCAATGTGGTCAGCACGGCTGCACCGACCACCGCGCCGAAGGTCGAGGCCATGCCGCCGAACACCACCATGGTGACCAGTTCGATCGAGTGCAGGAAGGTGACTTTGCCCGGCGTGACGAAACCGGAATAGTGCGCGGCAAGACTGCCGGCGATCGAGGCGAACACGGCCGAGATCACGAACACCATCACTTTGTGGTTCGCGGCGTTGATCCCGACCACCTCGGCGCCGACCTCGGAACTGTGCAGCGCGCGCAGCGCCCGCCCCGCCGGAGACTCGATCAGGTTGAGCGCCAGCCAGACGGCGACGAGCAGCAAGGCCCCGACCACCCAGTACCAGATGCGCTCGTCCTGCAGCACGAAACCGCCGATGCGAAACGGCACCACCGAGATCCCGTCCGGACCGCCGGTGAATTTGTCCTCGGTGGTGATGACCATGAAAATGATGACCCCCAGGCCGAGCGTGGCCATCGCGAGGTAGTGGCCCTTCAGCCGCAGGATGGGCCGGCCGACGACGAAGGCGAGCGCCGCCACGGCGAGGGTCGTGGCGAACATCGCGGCGAGCGGCGGCCAGCCGTAGCGCGAAGCGAGGATGGCCGAGCCGTACGCGCCGAGGCCGAAGAAGCCCGCATGACCGAGACTGATCTGCCCGGCATAGCCGATGAGCAGGTTCAGGCCGACGCAGACGATGGCGTTCAAGCCGACCAGGACCGCTATATCGTAGAAGTAGTTGTTGCTGAGCGCGAACGGCAGCAGCCCGATGGTAGCGGCGAGCGCGAGCAGCCCTCCAGTGCGCGGCGAGGCGAGACGCGGCGGCATAGCCGTTAGACGCGCTCGCCGCCGCGCTTGCCGAACAGTCCGCTCGGCATGAAGAACAGCACGGCGAGGATGATCACGAAGGCGATCGCGTCCTTGTAAGCCGAGGACAGGTAGCCGGCGCTCATGGTCTCGGCGATGCCGAGCGCGAGGCCGCCGATCACCGCGCCGATGCCGCTCCCCAAGCCGCCGAGAATCGCGGCGGCGAAACCTTTCAAGCCGAGCATCACGCCGACATCGTAGGAGGTGAGCGTGATCGGCGCGATCAGGATACCCGCAATCGCTCCAAGCGCCGCCGACAGGCCGAACGAGAGAAACAGGACCATGCGCACGTTGATGCCGACCAGTTGCGCCGCGAGGCGGTTGTGGGAGGTGGCGAGCATCGCCTTCCCCAGCAGCGTGCGGCCGAAAAACCAGGACAGCGCGAGCACGATCGCCAGCGTGACCCCGAGCACCCACAGGCTCTGCGGCAGGATGGTGGCTCCGGCGACGGCGATCGGTGTATCGCCGGTAAATGGCTTGAGCGCGTGCAGATTCTTGTCCCAGACCAGCATTGCCAGCCCGCGCAGAAAGATCGACGCGCCGATGGTGATAATGATCAGCGTCACCACCGAGGCGCCGTGCGCCGGCTCGACCGCGAACTTCTCCAGCGCGAGACCGACCAGCGCCGCCGCCGCGACTGCGAGCGGGATTGCCAGCAGGTACGGCAAGCCGGTGCCGGTCAGCGACACCGTCGCCATGCCGCCAATCATCACGAACTCGCCTTGGGCGAAGTTGATGACGTGGCTGGCGTTGTAAATGATGGAAAAGCCGAGCGCGACCAGCGCGTAGATCGCCCCCACCGTCAGGCCGGTGAGCAGGTACTGCGTGAACTGCGCGCTCATGTCGCGGGCACCTCTCCCGTCACCGCCAGGTGCCGATTACTTGACCAGAGTCCAGTTGCCTCCTTTGACTTCGAGCATCCGGAACGCGGTCAAGTCCAGGCCCATGTGGTCGCTTGCCGACATGTTCACCACGCCGGCCGTGCCCATGTAGCCGCGGATGCCCTCGAGCGCATCGCGCACCTTGGCCTTGTCGGTGCCGCCGGCCTTTTTCATCGCTTCGACCGCGAGCATCAGGCCGTCGTACGCGTGGCCGCCGAAGGTCGAGACCTCGGACTTGAAGCGCGACTCGTATTCGTGCTTGTAGCTCACCACCACCGACCGCTGCGGGTCGCTTGCCGGCAAGTCATCGGCAACCAGCAACGCCGCGGCGGGCAGGCGCACGCCCTCGGCTGCGGCACCGGCAAGCTTGATGAACTCCTTCGATGCGACCCCATGCGACTGGTAGAAGGGCACGGTGATGCCGATCTGGCGGTAGTTCTTGGTGACGATCGCCGGCCCCTGGCCGAAACCGGGGTTGAGTACCGCCTGCACGCCCGGGGTGTTCTTGATCTTGGTGAGTTGCGCCGTCATGTCGGTATCGCCGGCACCGTAAGTCTCATCGGCGACCACCTCGATGCGATGCTTCGCCGCCACCTTCAGGCATTCGGCGCGCATCGGCGGACGCGAGCGCTTGCAATGTCATGGATACCGTGCTCGGAATGCATGTCGATGAAGCATCCGCCAAGGTTCGCAGCGGAGGGCCGGTGGACGATGAGGCTGACTACGCGCAGCCGACATGGGCGGGGGTGATACCGGTGCATAGCATGACCGGTGTGCCCGTAGGCGACGACGCGCTGGTTAAGGGCGTGAAGATGCGAACTTCACTCGCCGACCTCACGCACTTGGGCTTGAGAAAGCGCTAGGACGCGCATCCTGACCAAAGGGATATAGACTATATGGTTTCGAAACAATCGAGGCCATCTAAGGTTCGATAGCGCCAGTTCATGTTTTTCGGAACCGGACACTCGACATGGCCAAGGTAATTGCACCATCGGCAATTTTCGAGTGACCGCAGTGGCCATCTAGAGGACCTTCATTACGATGTGGCTGACCGCCTACAGCGGGTCGATAGCGGAAGTTCTAGTTTCCCATGGTCGCTGTGGGAATGGAGACGATCGGGTTACGCCTTGCCTTCCTTCACCAGATCCCGGAGCAATTGCTCTGCCAGGATCTCGGCCGACGTCGAGCCAACCTGTTTGCTCTTGCCGCCCATGCCGGTGGAGACGGTCAGGATCTTTCCTGCAATCCAATAGGTTCCCTGATACGCCTTGCCATCAATCTCGCAGGCGACCCGATGGCGCGGTGGATTTTGGTCCATCGTGTAATAACGTTTGGCGACAGAAAACGCTGACACGTGCTGCGCGGCGATCTGGTCGCATAGGAGATTGCGGTCGCGTAGACGCGCTCTTGAGTTGGTGTAGACGAGCGGTCAAAGCCGCCTACACCCTTGCCTACATTGAATTTCTTTGACGCAAAAAGAAAGAGCCAATCCTTTGGAGATTGGCTCTGGTATTGGCTCCCCGACGAGGGTTCGAACCTCGGACCTGCGGATTAACAGTCCGTCGCTCTACCAGCTGAGCTATCGGGGAACGGCGAACCCGGTTGAATCGGGTTCAGGAAGGCGCGTATTTTAAGGCTTGAGCCAATTCAGGTCAATTGGAATTGCGCTGCGCATTGAAGCAAGACATGCCGCCCCGCCCGCTGCTCGGGCACCCCTTTCGGTCAGGGAAGGGGGCACGAAATCAGGCTATTACCTTGGCGATGGCGTCGGCAGAGTAGTCGATGTTCTTGATGTTGAGCGCCGCCACGCAAATGCGCCCGCTCTCGATCGCGTAGACCGCGAATTCCTCGCGCATGCGCACCACCTGCTCGCGCGTCAGGCCGGAATAGGAGAACATGCCGCGCTGGCGCGTGACGAAGCTGAAGTCGGCACCGGGCACGCGCGCGTGGATCTTCTCCACCAGGAGCTTTCGCATGGCCTTGATGCGCTCGCGCATCTGCCCCAGTTCCTGCTCCCACAGCGCGCGCAGTTCCGGCGTCTCGAGCACGGTGGCCACGATCTGGCCGCCGTGGGTCGGCGGGTTGGAGTAGTTGGCGCGCACCAGGCGCTTGATCTGGGACAGAACGCGCGCGCCTTCCTCGCTCGTTTCGGCCACCACGCTGAGCGCACCCACGCGCTCGCCGTAGAGCGAGAACGACTTGGAAAATGAATTCGACACGAACAGCGGCATGCCGGCCTGGGCGAAGCGGCGCACCGCGCTGCCGTCGGCATCGATGCCGTCGCCGAAGCCCTGGTAGGCGATGTCGAGGAAGGGCACCAGGCCGCGCGCGCCGATGGTTTCGATCACGCCGGTCCATTGTTCCGTGGTGAGATCGACGCCGGTAGGGTTATGGCAGCAGGCATGCAGCAGCACGATCGAGCCGGCCGGCATGGCCTTGAGCGCCCCGAGCATGCCGTCGAAGTCGACGCCGCGGGTCTTGGCGTCGTAATAAGGGTAGGTATTGACCTTGAACCCGGCGCTCTCGAATACCGCGCGGTGGTTCTCCCAGCTCGGGTCGCTGATCCACAGTTCGGCGTTGGGCGCGGTGCGGCGCAGGAAATCGGCGCCCACCCTGAGGCCGCCAGTGCCGCCCAGGGACTGCACGGTGACGATCCGGCCTTGTTTCAGCGCCGGGCAGTTGGCGCCGAAAACCAGGCTTTGCACCGCCCGGTCATAGGCCGCGAGACCGTCGATGGGGAGGTAGTTGCGCGCCGCCGGCTGCTCGACCAACTGGCGCTCGGCGCGGCGCACGCACTCCAGCAGCGGCACTTTGCCGTTGTCGTCGGTGTAGACGCCGACCCCGAGATTGACCTTTTTCGGGTTCTTGTCCGCGTTATAGGCTTCGGTCAGGCCCAGGATGGGATCGCGCGGCGCCATTTGCACGCCGGCGAGCAGGGAAGGGGAGTGGGGGGCGTTCATCGTGCTACACTTTCACGTTTTTGATCACGACCCCAATTGTACCCCTTGATAGTCACTTTTCCCAACAGCCCGTTCAAGCTGCACCAGCAGTTCGAGCCCGCCGGCGACCAGCCCGAGGCCATCGCCAAGCTGATCGAGGGCGTGGAAAACGGGCTCGCCTACCAGACCCTGCTCGGCGTGACCGGTTCGGGCAAGACCTACACCATGGCCCAGGTGATCGCGCGCCAGGGCCGGCCGGCGCTCATCATCGCGCCGAACAAGACGCTGGCGGCGCAGCTGTACTCGGAGATGCGCGAATTCTTCCCGGAGAACGCGGTCGAGTATTTCGTCTCCTACTACGATTACTACCAGCCCGAGGCCTACGTGCCCTCGCGCGACCTGTTCATCGAGAAGGACTCGAGCATCAACCAACACATCGAGCAGATGCGCCTGTCGGCGACGAAATCGCTGTTGGAGCGCAACGACACCATCATCGTCGCGACGGTGTCCTGCATCTACGGCATCGGCGATCCGGTCGACTATCACGGCATGATCCTGCACCTGCGCGAGCGCGAGAAGCTGTCGCAGCGCGACATCATCGCGCGCCTGACGGCGATGCAGTACCAGAGGAACGAGTTCGAGTTCGCCCGCGGCACCTTCCGCGTGCGCGGCGACGTGCTCGACGTGTTCCCGGCGGAACACTCCGAGACCGCGGTGCGCATCAGCCTGAACGACGACGAGGTCGAGACCCTGGCGATCTTCGATCCGCTCACCGGCCGCATCCACCAGCGCGTGCCGCGCTTCACCGTCTATCCCTCCAGCCATTACGTCACGCCGCGCGAGACCACGCTGCGCGCGATCGAGGCGATCAAGCTGGAACTGCGGGAGCGCATCGACTTTTTCGTCAAGGCGAACAAGCTGGTCGAGGCGCAGCGCATCGAGCAGCGCACCCGCTTCGACCTGGAGATGCTGAACGAGATGGGTTTCTGCAAAGGCATCGAGAACTACTCGCGCCACCTGTCCGGGCGCAAGGCGGGCGAGCCGCCGCCGACGCTGATCGACTACCTGCCGCACAACGCCTTGATGATCATCGACGAGAGCCACGTCACCATCGGCCAGATCGGCGGCATGTATAAGGGCGACCGCTCGCGCAAGGAGAACCTGGTCGATTACGGCTTTCGCCTGCCCTCGGCGCTGGACAACCGGCCGCTGCGGTTCGACGAGTTCGAGGGCATGATGAAGCAGACTTTTTTCTGCTCGGCGACGCCGGCCGAATACGAGCGCACGCATTCGGGCCAGGTGGTGGAGCAGGTGGTGCGCCCGACCGGCCTGGTCGACCCGATGCTCGAAGTGCGCCCGGCCTCGACCCAGGTGGATGACCTGCTGTCGGAGATCAGCCTGCGGGTGGCGCAAAAGGAGCGCGTACTGGTGACCACGCTCACCAAGAAAATGGCCGAGGACCTGACCGAGTACCTGGCCGAGCACGGCATCAAGGTGCGCTACCTGCACTCCGAGGTGGAGACGCTGGAGCGGGTGGAGATCATCCGCGACCTGCGCCTGGGCAAGTTCGACGTGCTGGTGGGCATCAACCTGCTGCGCGAGGGCCTGGACCTGCCCGAGGTGTCGCTGGTGGCCATCCTCGACGCCGACAAGGAAGGCTTCCTGCGCTCCGAGCGCTCGCTGATCCAGACCATAGGCCGCGCTGCGCGCCACATCAACGGCGCGGCCATCCTCTACGCCGACCGCATCACCGATTCGATGCGGCGCGCGATCGGCGAAACCGAGCGCCGCCGCGCCAAGCAGATCGCCTACAACCAGGAGCGCGGCATCACGCCCGTAGGCATTTCCAAGCGCATCAAGGACATCATCGAGGGCTTCTACGACCGCGACCAGGCGCAGTTCGACCTGAAGGCGGCGCAGGACCAGGCGCGCTACGAGGCCATGAGCGAGAAGCAGTTGGCGCGGGAGATCAAGCGCCTGGAGAAGCAGATGCTCGATCATGCCCGGAACCTGGAATTCGAAAAAGCCGCGCAGGCGCGCGACCAGCTCACTGAACTGAGGAAATCCGTTTTCGGCGTGGTGACCCCGGAAGGGGACATCAGGAAGGTCGGATGAGCAAAGTCCTTCGCCTGTCGCCTTGGGGGACGTGTGTCACCGAGTCATGCAATGTTCAATAGAGGAATAAGACCATGAATTTGCCGCCGCCGGCGCCGCGCCGCCATGTGCATACGCGAAGCATCAGCTGCGAGGGCTATCAGCGCGAGGACGGGCTGTGGGACATCGAGGCGCGGATCGTCGATACCAAGACCTTTCGCTACCGCGAGCCGTTTCGCGGCCTGCGCGAGCCGGGCGAAGCGGTGCATGACATGGCGCTGCGGCTGACCATCGATGACGACATGGTCGTGCGCGACATCGAGGTGGCGACGCTGTCGGCGCCTTACGCGCCCTGTTTTGGCATCGCGCCGGCGTTCAAAGGGCTGATCGGCAGGAAAATAGGCGCGGGGTGGCGGCGCGCGGTGCAGGAATGCGTGGGCGGGGTGAAGGGGTGCACCCACCTGCGCGAACTGCTGCTTCCGGCTGCCACGGTCGCGTTCCAGACGCTGGGCAGCTGGCCGGAGGACGGGCAACCGGTCGCGCCGCCCGACCCCGATTACCAGACCGAGCGTCCGCATTTCGTCGACGGCTGCAAGGCCTGGGCCTCGGATGGGGAAATCGTCGCCACGCTTTATCCGCACTTTCATCGGAAGAGCGACTGAGCGCTGACTGAGCGCGCGAGCGCGGATTACTCGGGGCGTTTCGCCGGCTTGGCCCGCAGCAAAGGTGCCGGCCGGCGCCCATCGAGCAAATGGAAAAAGCTCAGGATCGGGTGGCGCCATGCCATGCGCGGGCCGGCCCATTTCATGATCACCCTGGCTTGCTCGCGCATGTCCGCGCTGTAGCAATGGACCAGGCAGTTGGTGCAAGTCGGCTTCGCGTCGCCAAACACGCAGCGCTCGAGGCGGCGCGTGGCGTATTCGAACAGCGCGGCGCAGTCCGGGCAAAGCGGGGCACGGCCCGGATGGGCGTGACCGCGGCAGTACAGGCGCACCATCGTCTCGATGGTTTTCAGCTCGCGCGCGCGACGGACGAAGCGCTTGTCGGTGGTGAATTCGACGAACTGGTTCGGCATGTTTCTAGACATCGTGTATTCCGCGCCTGAGCCGCATCGCGCGGCCGACGGTCTCCAGCTGCGCCTGGCCCAGCAGGCGTGCGGCTAGCGGCAGCAGTTCGGCCTCTTCGCGCGCAATGTGGCTGCGGTAGAGATCGACCATGCGCCCGACTTCATGCGCGCCCAGCTCGGCTTTCGTCGCCAGCGAAATCCCTTCGAGCTTCGGGCGCAACTGCGCCCAGGCCTGTTCCAGTTCGCGGTGCTGCGCGCGCAGCGCATCGATGAGCTCGCGCAGTTGTGCCAGGTCGGTTACCGGCGCCGACTGCAGCAGCGCCGGGAACAAATCCTCCTCCTCGTCGGCGTGATGGTGTTTGGCCGATGTGTCGAAGTAGCGCATCACGTTTTGCGCCGCCTCGCGCGCGGCCTGGTCCGGACCGTTCGCAGCGAGATGTGGCACCAGCCGCAGCATTGTTTGGCATTGGCGCTCGACCCGGCCGTGGCAGGCCGTAAGCATCTCCAGCGGCACCTCGAAGCCGGCCGCAGGCGTCTGGAATCCGGGAAACGCGACTTTGGCAATAGCCATCAGGGGCGGAGGCGACCCACTTCAGCTCGCGCGTTTTTCCGTAAGCACCAGCATCTTCGCCAGCCTGGGCTTCGGCGCGAGCAGATCGGCAAGCGTGTAGGTGTCCAGGGAACGGAAGAAGGCGTCGAGCGCCTCGCCGAGTATGTCGCGAAGCACGCACGCCGATTCGATGCGGCAGTCGGAGTTGTCCGGGTCGAAGCACTCGACCAGCTTGCGGTTGTCCTCGGTGCCGCGCACCACTTCGCCGAGATTGATCTTTTCCGGCGCAAGCCCCAGGCGCATGCCCCCGCCTTTGCCGCGCGCGGTCTCGATGTATCCACCCTGCGCCAGGTAGTGCACCACTTTCATCAGATGGTTGGCCGAGATGCCGTAGGCCTCGGCGATCTGCCCGACCGTCGCTATTTTCTCGTCGTGGACGCCAAGGTAGATCAGCACCCGCAGGCTGTAGTCGGAAAAGGTGGTGAGGCGCATGGTCGGGGCTCGGAGCGGAATTAAAAGATATATATTTAGTGTTGATTATGCCTGAAATGTGTATTATAGTAAAGTTGCATCTCGTATACCGCTTTAAGGAACCGACATGGAACCGCAATCCGCATTGCCAACCGAGGAGAGGGTACGCGAAGCGCTTTGCTCGGTGGACGATCCCGAGGTCGGAATGAATATCGTCGATCTCGGGTTGGTCTACCGCATCGACATCACGCCCGAACTGGTCCGCGTCGAACTGACCATGACCACGCCTGCCTGCCCGATGGGAGACCTCATCACCGACAACGCGCGCAGGGCCGTCGGTGCCGCGTTGCCGGAAGGCGTGGCTGTCGAAGTCGCGCTGGTGTGGGAACCGCCGTGGACGCCTGACAGGATGTCGGAGAGCGCAAGGCAAACCTTCGGCTGGCCCGGCTGATGCTTCGGCATGGACAGACATTTTTCTTTCAATGACCAATGGAGACCGAAACCATGACTGCCAATACGACCACCACTCTCGACGTGCGCACCATCGTTCCGCGCGAGCGTCATCCTCTGATTTTTGGCACGTTCGACAAACTCGCTCCGGGGGACGCCTTGTTGCTGGTCAATGACCACGATCCGAAACCGCTCTATTACCATTTCAAGGCTGAACGCGGCGACGCGTTCGCCTGGGACTACCTGGAGTCCGGCCCCGAGGTGTGGAAAGTGCGTATCGCCAAGTCCGCCTGAAATTGCCGCGGCTAGCGGCGCGGCGATGGGAATGAGCGCGGAAGTTACGGTTGCATGGCGAGTGCCCTTGCTCGTGCTCGCATTTGTGTCGTTGTTCCTGGGGGTGGCGGCAGGGCTCGCGCGTCTTGGCTGGCCGTTTCCGCCCCCGGTCGCGGAACTTGTCGTGCTGCATGGGCCGCTCATGGCGTGCGGTTTTTTTGGCACCGTGATCAGCCTCGAACGCGCCGTGGCGCTCGCGCGGCGGTGGGGCTATTTCGGACCGCTGCTGACCGGTCTGGGCGCCGCGGCAGGGATCCTCGGACTGCCCTTCGCCGCCGCTCCCATCCTCGTCGCGATGGGCAGTGCCGTATTGACAGCCGTCTCGGTCGCGTTTTTCCGCCGTCAGCGCGAGCTGTTCACGCTGACGCTCGCGCTCGGGGCCCTCTGCTGGCTGCTGGGGAATTTGCTGTGGCTGGCGGGGCGACCCATTTACGTTGCCGTTCCGTTTTGGATTGCCTTTCTGGTGCTCACCATCGCCGGGGAGCGCCTGGAGCTGTCGCGTGTCCTGCCGCCTTCTGCCGTCGCGCGGCGGGTGTTCATCGTGTCGCTCCTCATGCTGCTGGGCGGGATCGCCGTATCGACGTTCGCCTGGACAGCGGGGACGCTGTTGCTGGGCGCGGGGCTGCTCATCCTTTCTCTGTGGCTCATGCGCCAGGACGTGGCGCGGCGCACGGTGAAGGGCAGGGGTCTGCCGCGCTTCATCGCCGTGTGCCTGCTCACGGGATACGTCTGGCTCGCGCTGTCCGGACTCGCCATTCTTGTCTCAGGCGGGCTCGATTATGGCGGCGCATCCTATGACGCGGCGCTGCACGCGGTGCTGCTGGGATTCGTGTTCTCGATGGTATTCGGCCACGCGCCCATTATCCTGCCGGCGGTGCTGCGCGTGGCGGTTCCCTATACGCCGTATTTCTACCTGCCGCTTGCGCTCCTGCACCTCTCATTGCTGATACGCCTCGCCGGCGATTGGATGATGGTGCCGCAATGGCGGGCCTGGGGCGGCGCGCTCAACGGCATCGCTTTGCTCGCCTTTGTCCTGGGCACGATCGCAGCGATCCTGCACGGCCTGGCCAAAAAGGGCAGGCCTTTGAGTTCTTGAAAGGAAAACAGCCATGCGGACATCAAGGAATTACCATACCTGGTTCATGCGGGCGGCAGCGATCGTGGCGGCTGTGTTCGGCGTCGCGACGATCCGCGCCGGCGGCAGCGTGCTCTTCGGTGGCGGCGCGCAGGCCGCCGGCAATGTGGTCGGTTTCGTGCTCTGGTTCAATTTCCTCGCGGGCTTTGCCTATGTGGTGGCGGGCGCCGGACTGTGGATGCGGCGCCACTGGTCGGCGCAGCTCGCACTCGCGATCGCCGCGGCAACCGTGCTGGTGTTCGGCGCATTCGGCATCCACGTGGCTGCGGGCGGCGCCTTCGAAACGCGCACGGCGTGGGCGATGACGCTGCGCAGCGTCGTGTGGATCCTGATCGCGCTATTGGCGTTCAAGGCGATAAAGCGCGACGACTCGGCTCCGGTACGGCTGGGCAGCCGCCATTGACCGGCCCGGCGTTGCCACCGGCCCGAAATAGCGGGAGAATCGGCGCGCGCCTGGAAATCGCGACAACTAACTACAACATCCCGCAAAGGGTACGGTCTTGCTCAACGCTCCGATCAAGGTACAGACGTTCCTCGCCAACGTGCCTCTGTTCAAGGAACTCGCGAGCGACGAGCTGGACCGTATTGCCGCGAACACCCAACAGGTGCGGGCGGCACGCGCGGAAGTCCTGTTTCGCCGCGGCGACCCCGCACTGGGCTTTCACATTATCGTTTTCGGCCAGGTGAAACTCGCCTTCACGTCGCCGCGTGGCGACGAAAAAGTGGTGGACCTGATCGGTCCGGGGCAAAGCTTCGGCGAGGCGGTCATGTTCATGGAACGCCCGCATGTGGTGACGGCGCAGACGCTGTCGGATTCGTTGCTGTTATACATTGCCAGGGAAATCGTGTTCCAGGAACTGGAACACGACCCGCGATTCGTGCGCCGCATCATCGCCGGGCTATCGAGCCGGCTTCACCGCTTGATGAGCGACCTCGAAAGCGATTCGCTGCACTCCGGCACGCAGCGCATCATCGGTTATCTCCTGCGCGACAGCGAGGACAACCCGGAGTCCAAAAACGCACTCGAAGTGACTTTGTCTGCGAACAAGGGGGTGATCGCGTCGCGCCTGAGCCTGACGCAGGAGCATTTCTCGCGCATTCTCCACGACCTTTCTGCCCGCGGCCTGATCGAAGTGCACGGGCGTTCGATCTACATTCCCGATGTCGCCAAACTGCGCGCCTGCTCGAATTAGTCGGCGGGCAGTTCCCAGATCAGGATCTCGAAACGCCCGTCGGCAAAGCTCTCGGACTTGTAGGCATAGCGATTGCGCTCGAGGAAACGATACAGCGGACGCGGTTCTTGGTGGATGATTAGCTTCATCTGATCGCCTAGTGCGAGTTCGGTCAAGGCCTCCACCACGCGCTCGAACGGCTCGGGCGACTGGAGACCGCGGGCATCGACGATTTTCATGCTTCCTCCTGAGTTTCGGAATTCTGCCAGGATAGGCCGACGGTC
>Ga0097691_1002331_pt1 | contig 12883 bp, 11 predicted proteins | sample NGESurdeep072012_8_FD_72858 | JGI IMG/M metagenome (GOLD analysis project Ga0097691, IMG submission 72858) | Arctic peat soil microbial communities from Barrow, Alaska - NGEE Surface sample 210-1 deep-072012 | ecosystem: Environmental > Terrestrial > Soil > Wetlands > Peat ...
CGCCGGCGGCTCGTTCTGCCGCACAGGTCGCGGGTGCCATGTCGACCGCCCGCCCTGTCGACCGTCGGCGCTGGCCAAGGAGCTCGCCGGCCCGAGCGCTGGTGCGGTCATGGGCACCAGGCCAGCAGGTTCATGGGGAAAGTCCCCGTTTGGTCGGATGGGTCGACTACACTATCGAACATGTGTTCGAGTGCAGGGAGCGGTGCCGCCGGTAGCTAGCTAGGCGCAGCTCGGCAGACCTACCGGGACTACCGGGTCAGAAAGGGGCCGCGACCGACGCCGGCGGCCGGTTCGGGCGGCGGCACGGCCGCGGCCGATACTGTCGCGGTCCCTGGTGTCGATCAGCGTTGACGAGGAGCCCGTCGTGGTGATGCGGATGTCGACGCTGTTCCTCCGCACGCTGCGGGAGGATCCGGCGGACGCCGAGGTCCCGAGCCACAAGCTGCTGGTCCGGGCCGGCTACATCCGCCGGATTGCCGCCGGCATCTACTCCTGGCTGCCGCTCGGCAAGCTGGTCCTGGACAACGTCGCAGCGATTGTGCGAGCCGAGATGGACGCGATCGGCGGCCAGGAGGTCCTGTTACCCGCGTTGCTGCCTCGGGAGCCTTACGAGCTGAGCCGGCGCTGGTATGACTACGGCCCGGAGATGTTCCGGCTCCAGGACCGGCGCGGCGCCGACTACTGCCTCGGCCCAACCCACGAAGAGATGATGACCCTGCTGGTCAAGGGGGAGTACTCCTCCTACAAGGATCTGCCGCTCACCCTCTACCAGATCCAGACGAAGTACCGGGACGAACGGCGACCCCGATCCGGGATCATCCGGGGTCGGGAGTTCGTGATGAAGGACTCCTACTCGTTCAACCTCGACGACGCCGACCAGCAGCGCTCCTACGACGACCACCGGCGCGCCTACGCCCGGATCTTCGACCGGCTGGGGCTGGACTACCGGATCGTCGCGGCGATGTCCGGGGCGATGGGCGGCAGTCGCAGCGAGGAGTTCCTGGCCCCGGCGGCGGCGGGGGAGGACACCTTCGTTAGCTGTCCCAACGGTGACTACGCCGCCAACGTGGAGGCCGCCGAGGCGGCCCCGCCAAGCCCGCGCGACCAGGCCGACTCCGCGGACCCGGTGGCGGACGCGCCGCCGATGGAGGACTTGCACACTCCCGGCGTACCGGGCATCGACGCCGTGGTCGAGCATCTCAATACCCGGTCCGGCGGGGCCATGTCGGCCGCGGACATGCTCAAGACGATCTTGGTCAAGGTCGATGGCGCGCCGGTCGCGGTCCTGGTCCCGGGCGACCGCGATGTGCACGAGGAGCGGTTCGCGGCGGCGCTCACCCCGGCGGTGGTCGAGCTCTTCGACGAAGCGGACTTCGCCGCCCGGCCCGACCTGGTCCGGGGCTACGCCGGTCCGCAGGGGATGGCCGGCCGTGGCGTGCGGGTGCTCGCCGACGTCCGGGTTGCCCCTGGCTCGGCTTGGGTCACCGGCGCCAACGTCGCTGACCACCACGTCCGGTACGCCGTGGCCGGCCGGGACTTCGTGGCCGACGGCACCGTCGACGTGGCCACGGTGGCCGCCGGTGACCCGTGCCCACGCTGCGGTGCGCCGCTGGAGTTCGGCCGAGCCATCGAGATCGGCCACATCTTCCAGCTGGGACGCAAGTACACCACCGCGCTCGACCTGCGGGTCAGCGGTGCAGACGGCACGTTGACCACGGTGACCATGGGCAGCTACGGCGTCGGGGTCAGCCGCGCGATCGCGGCGGTGGCCGAACAGACCGCCGACGCCGCTGGGCTGTGCTGGCCGGCGGCCATCGCGCCGGCGGACGTGCACGTCGTCGCGGTCGGCAAGAAGGAGCAGCCGGCGGCGGCCGAGCGGCTCGCTGCCGAGCTGGAGGCCGCCGGGGTCCGGGTGCTGCTCGACGACCGCGGCCTGTCCGCCGGGGTGGCCTTCGCCGACGCGGACCTGATCGGCGTACCGACGATCGTCATCGTGGGCAAGGCCCTGGTCGACGGCGAGGTCGAGGTCAAGGACCGGCGCAGCGGGGACCGCCGCCGGGTGCCGCTGGCCGACGCGGTGGCCGAGCTCAGCTCCGTGGGGGAGCCGGGGCGGAGGTGAGGCTGGCCGAGGCCGGAGTCGGGGAAGCCGAGGGTGGCTCACCAGGGAAAGCCTCACCGGGAAAGGGCCTGGTGGCCGGCGCCGTTGGAGCGAGCAGCAGGCGCCAGCGGACGGCCCGCACCGCCGCGTCCTGCAGCGCCGCGACCGCCAGCCGGCGGATGTCCGCGTTGGGCGTGGCCGCGAGCCCGTAGCGGTACGCCGCCGCGGCGCCGTCCTCCAGCCGGGCCGCCAGCGTCAGGGCAGCCGTTCGGTCGGCGACCGGGCCCGGTACGACGTAGCCGGGCGCCGCTGGGGTGGGGCTGACTCCGCGGTCGCGAACCAGCCGAGCCACGGCGTCCCGGCGAGCGAGATGAGCGTCCTCGGCTTGACTCGCCACGGTCCGCTCGGCGCTGGCCAGGTGACCACCGAGCACTCCATAGCCGTACGCCGCCGCATTCTCCGTGGCGAGCAGCGTCTGCAGTACGTCGACGTCGGTCACGGCGGAGTGCCCGGCCCGGGCACCGTGGCCGGCACCGTGGCCGGCACCGTGGCCGGCACCGTGGCCAGGACCGTGGCCAGGACTGTGGCGTGCACCGCCTCACTGGCCGCAACCGAGCCGAGCACAGCGGCCAGCGGGCCGGCAGCGGCGACGATCGCGTCGTCCGATCGGGCGGCTGCGTTCGCCGTCTCGGTGGCTGTCAGGTCTTGCACCGTCGTCGCTGCGTCCGGCCCGGCGACCGGCGACGGCGTCGGCACGGCGAGCGGTGGGCGCACCGCCGGCGTCCCCGAGGACGGTTGCGGTGCGGCGGTCCGCCCCGGTGACCGACGCGCCAGCTCGGCGTCCAGGGCGGCGCGGTGGGCGGCGTGGTCGGCCCGGATGGCGCTCAGCACGGCGGCCAGCGTCGGCGCGGCGGTGATCGCGGCGTCATACCCGGCGAGCAGGGACACCTCTGCGGCCACCGCAGCCTCCAGTCGAGGCCGGTCCGGATCAACTGGGTCAGCTCGCCGCGGCGCGCCTGAGCCAAACGGTCGGCAGGCGGACAGCGCGGCCCCCGCCGCGAAGGTTGCCGCAACCGCGCCCAGTACGGCTCGCCGGGTGGCGCGGAGCTCTCCCACGCCGTACCTCCCGGCTCTGGCTGCGCGTCGCCGCATCGTACGGGCGGTCATAGCTCGGACGGGTCATAGCTCGGACAGGTCATCGCTCGGACGGGTCATCGCTCGGACGGGTCATCGCTCGGACGGGTCATCGCTCGGACGGGTCATCGCTCGGACGGGTCATAGCGCCCTACATCGACGCAAGCCCGGCCGGCCAGTTAGGGTCGCAGCAACGTCACGAACTGCACCTACGCCGCACGCCACAACAGCACACCGGAGGGCGAGGAGGCCTGATGAGCAGCGCCTCGGTCCGCGCCAAGCTGCGCGAGCTGCTGGATCCGGTGGTGGGGACGGCCGGGTTTGACCTGGAGGACGTCACCGTCGCCGCGGCCGGGCGCCGCACCGTGGTGCGCGTGATCATCGACGGCGACGGGGGCGTGTCGCTGGACGCGGTGGCCGACGCCGCCAGCGCCGTGTCCGCGTTCCTCGACGAGCACGATGTCGTGCCGGGGGCCTACGTGCTGGAGGTCAGCTCGCCCGGCGTCGACCGCCCGCTCACCGAGGCCCGGCACTGGCGCCGATCGGTCGGCCGCCTGGTCTCGGTCAGCGCGGCGGGCACCGCGCTGACCGGGCGGCTGCTGGCCGCGGATGACACTGGCGTCACGCTCGAGGTTGGCTCGGTGCTCCGGCGACTGCCCTTCGCCGAGCTCGGCCGCGGGCGGGTCGAGGTGGAGTTCAGCCGGCCGGCCGCGGCAGATCCGGCAGAGCCGACGGATGTGGAGACTGCAGCGCCGGTGGACGCGCCGTGAACATCGACGTTGCCGCACTGCGCAGCATTGAGCGGGAAAAAGACGTGTCCTTCGAGACCGTGGTCGAGGCGATCGAGACGGCCTTGCTGGCGGCGTACAAGCACAGCACCGAGGCGCAGCCGCACGCTCGGGTGGAGATCGACCGCAAGACCGGCGCCGTCAGTGTGCTGGTCCAGGAGGTCGCCGAAGACGGTCGGGTGCTGCGGGAGTGGGACGACACGCCGTCCGACTTCGGCCGGATCGCCACCATGACCGCCAAGCAGGTGATGCTCCAGCGGCTGCGCGACGCCGAGCAGGCCATCACCTACGGCGAGTACGCCGGTCGCGAGGGGGACATCGTCGCCGGGATCATCCAGCAGAGCGGCGGGCCGGCTGCGGCAGCGCGCAACGTGCTCGTCCAGCTCGGCAGGGTCGAGGCCGTGCTGCCGCCGGCCGAACAGGTGCCCGGCGAGCGCTACGAGCACGGCGTACGGATCAAGTGCTATGTCGTCGGAGTGCACAAGGGCGTGCGCGGGCCGTCGATCACCCTGTCCCGGACCCATCCCAACCTGGTCCGCAAGCTGTTCGCCCTCGAAGTGCCCGAGGTGGCCGACGGCACTGTCGAGATCGCAGCGGTGGCCCGGGAGGCCGGTCACCGATCGAAGATCGCCGTGCGGTCCACTGTGCCGGGGGTCAACGCCAAGGGCTCCTGCATCGGTCCGCTCGGCCAGCGGGTTCGCAGCGTCATGGCCGAGCTGCATGGGGAGAAGATCGACATCGTGGACTGGTCGACGGACCCAGCCGCCTTCGTGGCCTCGGCGTTGTCGCCGGCGACGGTGGCAAAGGTGGAAGTTGTCGACCTGGCCGCGCGGTCGGCCCGGGTCGTGGTCCCGGACTACCAACTCTCGCTGGCGATCGGCCGGGAGGGGCAGAATGCCCGGTTGGCCGCGCGGTTGACCGGGTGGCGGATCGACATCCACTCCGACGCCGAGCCGGCGCGCGACATCCAGGAGTCAAGCAGTGTCCAGGAGTCAAGCAGTGCCCAGGAGTCACCCAGTGCCCGGGAGTCAAGCAGTGCCCGGGAGTCAAGCAGTGCCCGGGAGTACGGAGGATCGACATCGCGTTAGACTCCACGGGTCGCCGATCGGCGCCGATGCGTACCTGCGTGGGCTGCCGGGGTAAGGCGGCGAAGTCAGACCTGCTCCGCGTCGTGGAAGTCGAGGGCGTGTTGGTTCCCGACCTTCGCGGCCGGCTGCCGGGCCGAGGCGCCTCCGTCCACCCAGCGCGGCGGTGCTTGGACCTGGCCGAGCGGCGGCGGGCGTTTTCCCGGGCGCTGCGCGTGCCCGGACCGCTCGACGACTCGCGCGTCCGGGCGTACGTCGGCGGCCTGGCGGAGCAACGCAGCACCGACCAGCACAGCACCCGGCGCGACAGCACCGAATCAGCTTTCCGCACCGTCCCAGAGAGCAGGTCGAGACCGCGATGAGCGCTCGATGAGCCCCAACAGATGAGTACGCCCATGCAGTAGGAAATCGGTCGAGCACTCGCGGCAGCAGCCGCGGGCCGCGCCGGCCAGACGAGGAGCACAGTGGCAGGCAAGGCCCGGGTACACGAGCTCGCCAAAGAGCTGGGTGTCGAGAGCAAGGTCGTCCTCGCGAAGCTCAAGGAGCTCGGCGAGTTTGTGAAGTCGGCGTCGTCGACGGTGGAGCCTCCCGTCGCCCGCCGACTCAAGGAAGCGTTCCCCGCGGCCGGCGCGCCAGCAAATGGAGCGCAGGCGAGCAGCGCGCCAGCGGTTGGTGCCGCGACGGTCACTGCGCCAGTAGCTCGACCGGCCCCCGGTCGAACGGCGGCGGCTCCTGCCCCCGTCAGCCTACGGTCGGCGGCCGGAGCCCCGGCCCCGCCGACCGGTATGCCCACGCCCGGGCCGGGCGGGATGCCGCCTCGGCCAGCAGCGCCGGAGCGCCCGGCCGCGGCGGCTACGGCCCCAGCCCGCTCCGCCACCCCGGGTCTTCCGACCGGGACGCCAGGCATGCCCGCTCGACCTGGTCCGGCCTCGGCGCGGCCGGGCAACAACCCGTTCAGCTCACCGGCCCCGACACCGATGCCGCCCCGGCCGGCGGCTCCCCGGCCGGCCCCCGGGATGTCGCCGCGACCAGGATCCGCCGCTCCCGGCATGCCACCGCGGCCCAGTGCGCCCGGCCGTCCCGGTGGAGCTCCGGGCATGTCGGCACGCCCCGGCACGCCCGGCATGCCGCCGCGGCCGGGAGCCCCGCGGCCCGGGGCTGCTGGCCCGCGGCCCGGCCCCGGCACTTTCCCGCCCCGTAGCTTCGATCCCGGCGGTGGCCCCGCTCGCCCGGGCACCGGAGCTCCCGGTCGTCCCGGCGGAGCTCCCGGTCGTCCCGGCCATGGGGGCGCCCCCGGGCGCCCCGGCGGGTTCGCTGGCCGTCCTGGCGGCGGCGGCGGTGGTGGCGGTGGGGGTGGGGGCGCCGGAGCCGGCGCTCCCGGTCGTCCCGGCGGTGGCGGTGGTGGCTTTGCCGGCCGACCCGGCAGCCCGGGTGGTCGAGGTCGTGGTGGCGGCACCCAGGGCGCGTTCGGTCGCCCCGGTGGGCGCGGCCCGGTCCGCGGCCGCAAGAGCAAGAAGCAGCGGCGTCAGGAGTTCGACAACCTGGACGCGCCGAGGATGGAGTCCGGTGCCCCCCGGGGCAACGGCGAGATCGTTCGACTGCCCCGTGGGGCCTCCCTGTCCGACTTCGCGGACAAGATCAACGCCAACCCGGGCTCGCTGGTCCAGGTGCTGTTCGGGCTGGGCGAGATGGTGACCGCGACCCAGTCCTGCACGGATGAGACCCTGCAGCTGCTCGGCGCACAGCTCGGCTATGAGGTGTCGATCGTCAGTCCGGAGGACGAGGACCGCGAGCTGCTGGAGCGGTTCAACCTCGAGTTCGGCGGCGACTACGACGACGACGTCGAGCTGGTCGCCCGGCCTCCGGTGGTCACGGTCATGGGTCACGTCGACCATGGCAAGACCAAGCTGCTCGACGCCATCCGGTCCACCCGGGTGGCCGAAGGCGAGGCGGGTGGGATCACCCAGCACATCGGGGCCTACCAGGTGAGCGCCGAGGTCGCCGGCGAGGAACGGCTGATCACCTTCATCGACACGCCGGGCCACGAGGCCTTCACCGCAATGCGCGCCCGCGGCGCCCAGACCACCGACATCGTGGTGCTGGTCGTCGCGGCCGACGACGGGGTGAAGCCGCAGACGATCGAGGCGCTCAACCACGCCAAGGCCGCCGAGGTCCCGATCGTGGTGGCCGTCAACAAGATCGACAAGGAGGGAGCGGACCCGACCAAGGTTCGCGGCCAGCTGACCGAGTATGGCCTCGTCGCCGAGGAGTACGGCGGCGACACGATCTTCGTCGACGTCTCGGCCAAGGCCCGGCTGAACATCGACGGGCTCCTAGAGGCGATCATCCTGACCGCCGACGCCTCCCTCGACCTGCGGGCTGACCCGACCACCGACGCTCAGGGTGTGGCGATCGAGGCGCACCTGGACAAGGGACGTGGTCCGGTGGCGACCGTGCTGGTGCAACGCGGGACGCTGCACGTGGGCGACTCGATCGTCGCCGGCGACGCCTTCGGCCGGGTCCGCGCCATGCTCGACGACAAGGGCGGCCCGGTGGACCAGGCCGGCCCGGCCTTCCCGGTGCAGGTGCTCGGCTTCACCTCGGTGCCGGGCGCGGGTGACAATCTGCTCGTCGTACCGGAGGACCGCGTGGCCCGGCAGATCGCCGAGCAGCGCCAAGCCCGGGAGCGCAACGCCGAGCTGGCCATGAGCCGTGGTCGACCGACGCTGGAGACGCTGTTCGAGAAGCTCAAGGAGGGGGAGACCAACCAACTCAACCTCATCCTCAAGGGCGACGTCTCCGGATCGGTGGAGGCGGTCGAGGATGCGCTGCTCAAGATCGAGGTCAGCGACGAGGTGGGCTTGCGAATCATCCACCGCGGCGTCGGCGCCATCACCGAGAACGACGTCACGTTGGCGGCGGCCTCGGATGCGGTCATCTTGGGCTTCAACGTCCGGCCGGAGGGCAAGGCCCGCGATCTCGCCGACCGCGAACACGTCGACATCCGGATGTACCGGGTGATCTACCAGGCGCTCGACGACGTCGAGAACGCGCTGCGCGGGATGCTTAAGCCCGAGTACGAGGAGGCGCAGCTCGGCACCGCCGAGGTGCGTGAGGTGTTCCGGGTGCCGCGCATCGGCAACGTCGCCGGTTCCCTGGTGCGCTCGGGGACGATCGTGCGCAACAGCAAGGCCCGGTTGGTCCGGGACGGCGTCGTGGTCGCCGACAACCTGACCGTCGACTCGCTGCGGCGCTTCAAGGACGACGTCACGGAGGTGCGCGACGGCTACGAGTGCGGTATCGGGCTGGGCTCGTTTAACGACATCAAGGTCGAGGACGTGATCGAGACCTACGAGCTGCGCGAGAAGCCCCGCTCCTAACGGCGCCTGGCCGGCCTCCCCAACGAACGTGGCGGGGACGGCGGTTGGCGTCCACCGTGGTCTCGGGAGGATTCGGCGTGTACGTCGGTGCGTTAGCGCTCGACCTGTTGTTGGGCGACGTGCACTCGCTGAAGCAGAAGCGAGGGGTGGTGCGGCCGATCGTGACCGAGCTCAAGCGGCGCTTCGACGTGTCCGCCGCGGAGGCCGGTCACCTCGACCTGCACCGACGGGCAATGTTGGGGGTGGCCGTTGTCGCGCCGGACGCGGCGCACTGCGGGGAGGTCATGGACGCGTGCGAACGGCTGGTCGCCGACCGGCCGGAGGTGGAGCTGCTGTCTGCGCGGCGGCGGCTATGGAGCCAGGAGAACGACTAGTGGTCGACGCAGCGCGGGCCCGAAAGCTCGCCGTCCGGATCCGCGAGATCGTCGCCTCGACGCTGGAGCTGCAGGTCAAGGACCCCAGGCTCGGCATGGTGACGATCACTGACGCCCGGGTTTCGCCGGACCTGCGGGAGGCCACCGTTTACTACACCGTGTACGGCGACGACGCCGAACGCGCCGCCAGCGCGGCCGCGTTGGAGAGCGCCCGTGGGGTGGTTCGCTCCCAGGTCGGCCGGCAGACCGGGGTGAAGTTCACCCCCTCGCTGGCTTTCATCGCCGATGTGGTCCCCGACAGCGCCCGGCGGATCGCCGAGCTGGTGGCCCGCGCCCGGGCGGCCGACGAGGAGGTTGCCCGCGCCGCCGACCGGGCTGTCCCGGCCGGTGACCCCGACCCGTACCGGGTGCCCCGCCGGCCGACCGACGAGACCGACCCCGCTCACGCCGACGACCCAGCCGGCGCCGAGGGCGATGCCGAGGCGGCCTCGTGACCCGCTCCCTCACCCCCGCTCGGGTGGCGAGTGAGCGGCCGACCGAGGCCGACTGGACCGCCGCGGTGAGCGCCTTGCACCGGGCCGAGGAGGTGGCGCTGCTCTGCCACGTCAGTCCCGACGGCGACGCGCTCGGGTCACTGTTGGGTCTACAGCAGACGCTGCTGCCGCTGGGCAAGTCCGTCGTCGCCTCGTTCGGCAGTGATCCTTTCGTCGTCCCGCCGGCGTACTCGGAGTTGCCTGGAGTCGACCTGCTGGTCCGGCCGGAGCAGTTTCCGGCCGCCCCCGACCTGCTGGTGACCTTCGACACCGGCAGTCAGGACCGGCTGGGCGCGCTCGCCGACCGGGTGCACACCGCCCGGGAGGTGTTGGTGATCGACCACCATGCCTCTAACACGCGCTACGGCACGTTGCACCTGATCGACCGAGCCGCGGCGGCCACCGCGGTTCTGGTCGAGGAGCTGGGCCGCCGACTCGGCACCGCCTTGACGCCGGAGATCGCCGCCCCGCTTTACGCCGCCCTGGCTACCGACACCGGCTCGTTCAAGTACGCCGCCACGACCCCGGAGACGCATTACCTCGCTGCCCGGCTGCTGGCCACCGGCATTCGCCATGACCTGCTCAGCCGCCGGATCTGGGACCAGAACCCGTTCGGCTATATCCGGCTGCTCGGCGTGGCGCTGGGCCGAGCGGTCCTGGAGCCGGCCGCGGTCGGGGGTCTCGGCCTGATCTGGACCTCGGTAGGCGCCCCCGAGCTGGTCGCCCATGGCCTAACTCTCGAGCAACTGGAAGGGATCATCGACGTGGTGCGCACCGCCGAAGAGGCCGAGGTTGCCGTGGTCTGCAAGGGGGACGTCGACGGGTCCATCCGGGTGTCCACCCGATCCAAGGGCGAGATTGACGTTGGTGCGGTCTGCAGCTACCTCGGTGGCGGAGGGCACCGGCTGGCCGCCGGCTACACGTCGTACGCCGATGTGGCGGCGACCATGGCGGCGCTGCGCGAGCGGCTGGCCGACGTCGAGTACGTCGGGCTGGGGGATGAGGCGTGACCAGCCCAGACGAGCGCAGCCTGCGCGAGGACGTCCGCGACCTGCGGCGTGCTGTCGATCGGCTGGATGAGAAGGTCGACCGCAACGCCGGCGCGGTCACTGAGCGGCTTGATCGCATCAATATCCGACTCGACATCCGCATCGACGCACTCATCGGGCATATCCGCGACGACCACTAGCTTCGTGATCAGAACCTTGCGTCGGCGTCAGGTGTGAGCGCGCTGCGGCGACCGTCGCCGTACGAGGGCCTGGTTATCGTCGACAAGCCCGCGGGCTGGACGTCACACGACGTGGTGGGCCGGATGCGCCGGCTGGTCGGCAGTCGCCGGGTCGGGCACGCCGGCACGCTGGACCCGATGGCCACCGGCGTACTGGTCGTCGGCGTGGAGCGGGCCACCCGGCTGCTCGGCCACCTTTCCCTGCGGGACAAGGCGTATACGGCCACCGCTCGACTGGGGGTCGCCACCGACACCGACGACGCGGACGGGGAGGTGGTGGCGACCGCTAGTACCCGCGACCTCACGGCCGCCGCCGTCCGGGACGCCGTCGCCGCGCTGACCGGGGAGATCGACCAGGTGCCGTCGGCGTACAGCGCCGTCAAGGTCGACGGCGTCCGAGCCTATGCGCGGTCCCGGGCGGGCGAGCGGGTCGAGCTCCCGCCCCGACGGGTTACGGTGTCCCGGCTGGACGTGCTGGCCGCTCGCCGCTCGGCAGACGGCGCGACCTTGGACGTGGACCTTGCGGTCGTCTGCACCAGCGGCACCTATGTCCGGGCGCTGGCCCGCGATGTCGGGGCGGCGCTGGGCGTGGGCGGCCATCTGGTCGCCTTGCGCCGGACCCGGGTAGGCCCGTTCGGGTTGTCGTCCGCCCGCCCGCTGGACGACCTTGCGCCGCTGGCCGCCGCCGGCCGGCTGGGGGAGGCAGTGCTCCCGCTGGCGGAGGTGATCGCGGCCACCTTCCCGCGGCGCGACGTCGACGCGGCCGGCGCCCGAATCGTCAGCCACGGCGGGCGGTTGCCGGAGTCCGGAACCGGTCCCGGCCCGGTGGGCGTCTTCGGTCCGGACGGATCTGTGCTCGCGCTCGTGGCGGACACCGCCGGCGTTGCCCGCCCGCTCGTGGTCTTTGCGCCGCTGTGACGCTGTTCGACTGGTCGACGGCCCGGTGGTGCCCGCCGAGTCAGGGCAGCTGGGGGTCCACAGTCGTCGCGACGCTACCCGCAACGCCTGGGGCGTTCACCCGCACGGTGACCGCGGCGGATGTCGCCGGCGCCGGGAAGGTGAGCCGGTACTGGTTGGCGAAGTCGGCCGCCAGTGCGTCGTACGCCGTAAGTGGTGCGCCGGCGGAGACGGTGTAGACGGCTCCGCCGGTGGTGGTCAAGGCGGAGCGCAGGGCGTCCGAGCCCGGCGTGCCGTTGCCGACCAGGGAGACCGGCGTGCCGGCCATCTGGGCGCTGAGCGTGGCGTCGATGACCTCCTGCTCCTTCTGATCCACCGTGCCCGACCCATTCACCAGGACCGCCCGGTGCAGCCGCGGGGCGCTGGCCACCTGCTGGGCAGCGAGCCGAAGCGCGGCCCCTGGGGCAGATGTGCCTGCGAGTCTCACTCGGTCCAACGCCTTCACTGCCGTCGTCACGTCGGCGGTCATCGGCTGGATCAGCGCTGGCCCCGCCGTACCAATCACGGCGACGCGGCTACCGGTGGGGAGCTGAAGCACTAGCTCGGTCAGCCCGTTGCCCGCGGTCTGCAGGTCAGCCCTGGTCGCGTCGGCCGAGGTGTCGACGACAACTGCCAGGTTCTGTCCGGCGGGGGCTACTGGCTGCACCGTGGTGGCGGTGGGCCGGCCGTCGACACTCACATCGAACGCCGAAGGCGGCAGCGCCGCGGCTCGCGGGGCACCGGGCACGCTCACGGTCAGCGTCATGCCGCCGGCCGCGGCTCGCTCCCGGGCCACGACCCGTACTGCACCGGTTGGCCCCACCGACGTCGTTGCGGCCGGCTGATCACCGGCCACGCCGCTGGTGGTGGGTCGGCCAAAGCGGGTGGCCAGTACGACGCTGACAGCCGCCAGGACGACCAACAGTGACAGCGCCACGTCGCGGGCTCGCGGACTGGCCGCCACGCGGCCGACCCGGCCACGCTGCCCGGTCCCGCCGCCAAAGCCGACCGGCCGCCTGGTGACGCCTTGGATTCGATCGCGCAGCGCCGCCAGCGTCTCCGTCAGGCTTCGGCCGATCCGGCGGTCCTGGTGAGCCGGCCGAGCACCGTCCGGCCGGAGCAGTGCGTCCAACCCGTGCGGCCCGTCGGAGCCGGCGAGGTCGGGCGACTCCGGCGTCGGAGCCAACGGGTCCACCAAGGGGGTGGCTGGCGTCGTACCCGACGGCTCCGGATTGGCCTTCGAGCCAGCGCCGTCAGCCATCGTCGGCACCGATGCCGCGCGTCGGCCACCCGCCGACCCACCGTCGACCGCCAGTTGTTGCCCTCC
>Ga0097691_1002333_pt1 | contig 12878 bp, 5 predicted proteins | sample NGESurdeep072012_8_FD_72858 | JGI IMG/M metagenome (GOLD analysis project Ga0097691, IMG submission 72858) | Arctic peat soil microbial communities from Barrow, Alaska - NGEE Surface sample 210-1 deep-072012 | ecosystem: Environmental > Terrestrial > Soil > Wetlands > Peat ...
CGAGGAATTTCTTCTGGATCAGCATCGCCACGGGCGTCGCGCCTTTTTTGGCCGCGGCAGTTTCCTGCTCTTCGTCGTCATCGTCCTCATCGGCGACTCCGGAGCGAGAGCAGTCTGGACTAATCGGTGAGCAAATAGTGCCTCTCGCACCTCACACGTCACAATGTGAGGCAGGCTGACCACACGCCGGGGGATCTGGCTAGGCCTGAGAGCGGAGGCACCTCGCATGGAGACCGTGAGCAGCTGGCGGGCAACGTACGTACCCGGCCGTTGGGTGGTCCTCGCAGGCCCGACATCTGTCGTGATCATGCAACCTGCGCCGGCCCACATGTCCGGCCTGTTGAGCGACCTGTGGCAGGACGTGGTGTCGGCGGCAGACATCGCCGACCTCGCCCAGAAGTTCAGCGCCTTCCGCCTCGACCTCATGCCCCACTTCGCCGCCTTCTTCTGGGCCGAGGACGGGATGCACTCCCTGATTCGGGGTGGGCTTCGCGCCGTCGACGCGGAGACCGGTGACGTCGTCGCGCAGGGCGAGGGGTTCCACACGTGGAACGAGGTGGGGCTCCAGTCGGTACGGCAGGTGCGCGTCGACATGGACGAGCTCGACGCCGAGCCCGTACTGCAGCTCCCGTTGGCCGTCGGCGTCGTACTCGCGGCCTCCATCACCATCGACGCCACTCAGAAGGTCCACCTGGTCCTTCCGACGGTCGCCGCCGAGGCCGAGGTCGAGGCCACCGAAGAGCCAGCGGCCGAGGATGCGCACGATGCGCCGATCGTGTCCGCCGCAGTTGTCGCGGTGCCCGCTCCCGAATCGGCTGACGAGGAGTCCGCGCCCGAGCCGGCTGACGAGGAACCCGAACCCGAGCCCGCTGACGAGGAGCCTGCCGCGGAGGACGTCGCGCCGCTCGAGCTCCACGCGGAAGAGGGTGCGCTTCCCGAGGCCCCGGAACCCGCCGACCAGGACGCCGAAGTCCTGCCCGCCGAGGACGCCGAGCAGTTCGTCGCCGAGCAGTCTTTGCCGATCGAGACCGACGACCACCAGCCCGAAGATGAGAGTTTCCACGAGACCTCCGCACCCGTCGAGCCCACCTGGCCGGTCTCACCTGCTCCTGCCGGACACCCGGACGGCGATGCCTGGGGGATCCGGGACCAGGAGTCTGTCGTCCCGGTCGACCTGTTCGTCGACGAGGACGGAGACGGCATCCCCGATGCCCAGCAGAGCGGCCTGGACCTCGAGTCGGAGCCAGCGGACGCACCCGCGGAGTCCGTAGCCCTCGAGGTTGCAGCCCCCGAGGCGCCGCAGGCTGAAGGCTTCCCCGGCTGGAACCAGCCTCAGCAGGCTGCGTACGCGCAGCCTCAAAGGAGCCCGTACGCACCGCCGCAGGCTCTGAGCTACCCCGGTCAGGCATACCCCGGACAGCCGTTCCCCGGTCAGCCCTTCCCCGGCCAGCCCATGCAGGGCCAGCCCGGCCAGTACGGGCTGCCCCAGCAGCCGACCTACCCGCCGAGCCCGCAGTACGGCGGCCCGATGTCGCCGAACGGCGCTGCGATGACCTCGCCCGTGCCGCCTCCCGCCGCGTACGCTCCGGCGGCGCCGCCGCCTCAGGGTCCTGGCGCTCCTTCCGAGCCGGGCCTGCCCGTCTCGGCGGACAGCGCCGACTCCGACGGCACGGTCTTCTCGACCGGTATCGCCATGACGCACAAACCCGCCGCCCCGCGGCAGGGGAGCGACAACCTGGTGCTGGCCGTTGTGTGCTCGTTCGGGCACCCGAACCCGCCCGGTTCGCCGCGGTGCCGCAGGTGCGGCCAGCCCGTCGACAACGCCAACCCGCGTCTCGTGCAGAGGCCGGTGATGGCCCAGCTGATCACCGCCGGTGGCGCACGCATCGAGCTCACCGACACGGTGCTGATCGGGCGCGCTCCGGCGGCCCAGGCGGGCGATGGCAACCCGATCCTTCTGCCCATACCGAGCCCCAACAGCGACATCAGCCGTACCCACCTCAAGGTGGCGGTGAAGGACTGGGACATCGTCGCGACAGATCTGCACTCGACCAACGGCACGATGTTGGTCCGTCCCGGCCAGGCGCCCGTACGCATGATGCCGGGTACTCCGGTGACGGTCGAGCCCGGCACGATCCTCGATCTGGGTGACGGTGGCGTCATCACGGTGGGCCTCCCGGCATAGCCGTTGCCAAGATGAGGACGGGTGGCTCCTGAACTTCTCGCCTGCGACACTGAGGCGGACGCGTTGCAGGGCAGCGTTCGGGGAGGGAGAACACGAGTGGCGGTGCGTGGGGCGCGTACACGCGTGCCTGAGGTTCTGAGGCGGCACTGGACGGGATTCCTCGTCATGGTGGTCGCCATCGGGCTCGTCGCCTCCGCCTTCCTGGCTCCCGGCCTTCGCGTCGCCGACGTCCGTCTCCAGGACGGCACTATCTTCGGGATCAACCAGTCCGCCGGCCTGCTCGGCACGGTGAACACCCAGATCAAGGACCTCTCCAGCGCCGTCAGCATCGCGGACCAGTCCTTCAGCGTGCTGCAAGAGGGCCGTACGGTCGTCGTCAAGGGCGAGTCGTCGAACCAGATCCAGTCCTTCGACCCGGCCACAGGCGAGCTCGGCGCGGCCGTCAGCCTCCCGTCCAGCGGCGATCTCGTGCTCAACGCCGGGAAGATCGCCGTGATCAGCCGACTCAACGGATCTGTGTGGTTCGGCGACGCGGCGTCGATGCTGCAGCGCGACTTCAACAAGGAGAAAGCGCTGCTCGACCTGGGTGAGAACGCCCTCGTGACGGTCACCACGAGCGGCAACCTCATCGGCCTCTCCCTCGTCGACTCGCAGATCGTGCGGTACGTCAACGGCGTCAAGACCATTTCGTCCGTACCCATGCAGCTCGACGCCAGTGTGGCGAACGTGCAGCTCAGCGCGGTGGGCGACAAGGCGGTCGTGCTCGATCGTACGAAGCAGCTGGTGTGGTTGGAAGGGGCCGACAAGGCGATCGAGATGCCGATGGGATCTCGCGCCCAGCTGGCTCAGCCCGTACCGGCGCTCACCCTCGAGAGCGGCAACCTGGGAGCAGTGGTCGCGACGCCCACGGGCATCGTCGGCGTCACGCGCAAGGCTCTTGTCTCCCTGTCCGGCGCGATGCCCGAGGGCGCGGTCGAGGCGCCGGTGTCGGCGAACGGCTGCCTGTACGGCGTGGTCGGGTCGAAGGTCGCGACGATATGCCCCGGCACGTCGCCCCAGATCTCCGACATCCCGAACCTGGGGACCAACGCCGATCTCACGCTCCGGGTCAACGGGAACAACGTCATCCTCAACGACGTGAAGGCTGGCGACATCTGGCTGGTCACCGATGGGATGCGCCGCATCAGCGACTGGTCGAAGGTGACCTCGGCCGAGGCCGCGGCGAAGAAGGACACCCCGAGCAACGAGGCCACCAAGGTCAACCCAGATCGTACGGGCGCCAACCGTCCGCCGGTCGCTCGCGACGACTCCCTTACGGTACGTGCGGGACGATCCACGATCCTGCCGATCCTCGACAACGACTCCGACCCTGACGGCGACATCATCACCGTGGTCGACACGCCGACCACCGGGGAGGGCGTGACCCTCCAGGTCGTACGAGGCGGGGCCGGTCTCCAGGCGGTCGTCGCTGGTAACGCCACGGGCACCAGGACCTTCTCGTACACGATCACTGACGGCCGCGGCGGCTACTCGCAGCCGGCCCATGTGACGCTCTCCATCGAGTCTGCCGACCAGTCTGCGGCGAACCAGCCGCCCGTGCTGTACTCCAAGGACTCCGTGATCGTGGCCTCCGGCCAGCAGACCCAGATCCGTGAGCTGCTGCGCTGGCGCGACCCCGACGGCGACGACATGGTCCTCACCAGCGCCACGCTCGCCGAGGGCAACGACGAGGTCTCGTTCACACCCGACGGCACGATCACGTTCACCGATGTGGGCAAGGTCATCGGGCTCAAGACGATCAACGTCACCGTGTCCGACGGTTCCGCCACGTCGTCGGGAGTGCTCGTCATCGACGTGCGGAAGCCGCAAGAGGTGACGCCGGTCGCGAACGGCGACTACGTGAGGGCGATGACCAACCAGGAGATCGAGGTCTCGCCGCTGGACAACGACCAGGGCGTGAACCTCGCGCTCGCCTCGGTCGACACCCCGTCACCCCAGCCCACGAAGTTCACCGTGGACTACTCCGCCAAGACGTTCAGGTTCAAGGCGTCCGCAGCCGGTACGTACTACGTCGGATACACGGTGACGAACGGCCGGACGGCGTTCGGCCTGGTCCGCATCGACGTCGTGGACAAGGCGGCGGCGAACCGTCCGCCGATCACGACCCGCGACGTGGTGCTGCTCACCCATGGCGGCTCGGTGACGCTCGACCCGCTGCTCAACGACGAGGACCCCGACGGCGACGTGCTCGTAGTCCAGTCGGTCACCAGCAACGGGCTCAACGTCATCATGCGCGACCGGCATCTTCTGACGATCTCGGAGGTCACGGCCAAGGACACGCCGACCACGATGACGTACTACGTCAGCGACGGGTACCACGCCGCGGTGCCGGGCACGATCGTCGTCATCCCGTCGAACCCCATCGGTGAGGTACGGCCCGTGGCGGTGCCCGACGACGTCAACGTCCGTGTCGGCGACGCCGTCACGGTGAGCCCGCTGAACAACGACTACTCGCCGGTAGGCCTCGACCTGACCCTCGATCCGATGCTGTACGACAACCCGGGCGGCGCGTGGGTCGACGGGGACAAGATCCGGTTCGAGGCGCCGGGCGTACCTGGACGCGTGACGGCGACCTACCAGGTGAAGGACAGCCTCGGCCGTACGTCGTCGACGCAGGTCCGGTTCAACGTCATCTCGCCCGACATCGTCAACCAGGCACCGATCCCGCAGCTCGTCACTGGCCGCGTTCTCGCCGGCACCACGCAGCGCATCGAGATCCCGCTGCAGAACATCGACCCCAACGGCGACTCCGTACGGCTCGTCTGCCTCGGCAGCGGTCCCAAGCTCGGGCGCATCCTGAGCGTCGGTGCGACGTACCTCGAGTACGAGGCGTTCGCGAAGATGGCCGGCACCGACACGTTCACCTACACCGTCGTCGACGCGTACGGCGCGAAGGCGACCGGCGACATCCGCGTCGGCGTCGTACCGGCAGGCATCAGCAACACCGAACCGACCGCCAACCAGGACGTCATCACGACCCGTCCGGGCCGGACCGTGTACATCCAGCCGCTGGCCAACGACTCGGACCCCGACGGCGACAAGGTCTCTCTCGACGACCAGAACCCGGTCACGTTCTCCCTGCAGGCACAGGTCGTCGACACGTCGGCCATCCAGGTGACCGTGCCCGACGAGGCAGGCACCTGGTTCGGCACGTACAGGATCAAGGATGCTCGCGGGGCCATGGCGGTCGGGAACATCGTCATCACCGCCGACCCCAACGCGCCCCTGCAGGCGCCCAGGGCGTTCGACGACCTCGTCGACGCGCGGGAGGTGTTCCTGCGCGACACGGTCGACGTCCCCGTACTGGCCAACGACTACGACCCCGACGGGCTGCGCAGTGACCTCACCCTGTCCGTGCCGGCGTCCGATGCGAGTGGTGGCCTGCCCGCGGTTGCGGTCTTCACGTCGAGTGGTTGGCAGCTACGGGTGCCGATCGGCGATCGGCTGCGGGTGTTCCGGTACACGATCACCGACGCCGACGGGTTGAGCGCGTCCGCGTTCGTCACGGTTCCCGGCAAGAGCGATGCGACCCCGTGGCTCAAGGACCCCACGGTGGAGCTCACCGTGACGGCCGGCCAGCTGCTGCACATCCCGGTCGCGCAGTACGTCTCCGGCACGCAGGGCCGTCAGGTCGTCCTCTCCTCTGCCGACAAGGTCAGCGGTGCCCCCGGCATCGGTCGGCGCGACTCGGCCTCCGAGCTCACGTACCAGCCGGGCGACGCCGACGTCGGCCCGGCAGCCATCACGTTCGAGGTCGTGGAGGACGTCGACGCGTCGGTCACCGATGCGCGGTCGGCGACACTGACGATCCGCATCAAGGTGCTGCCGCGCGCAGAGACCAAGACGAGCACCGGCAACGGCCCCAACTCTCGCGAGCTCAACCAGCCGCCGTACGCGCCGACGCCCATCGAGATCAAGGCGGGCAATGGCGAGGATCCGACCGAGCAGAACCTGCAGAGCTTCCTCGTCGATCCCGAGGGTGACGCCATCCTCGTGGGCGGCTTCGATCCCCAGCTCCCCACGGGACTGAGCGCGACGATGCAGGGGTCCAACATCTTCGCGAAATCCGACATCGGCACCAAGAAGGGGACGTCCGGCATCGTCCGGGTGAAGGTCTCCGATGCTCGTGGCGCGGAGAGCGTCGTGGCCGTGACGATCGTGGCGGTCCAGACGACACGTCCGTTGACTGTCGCCGTGCAGGACCAGGCCGACGCCAACCAGGGCCAGCCCAGCACGGTAGACGTCACGGCCAACGACAAGTCGAGCCTCACGGACCCGACGCTCACGGTCGTCAACGCCGCGGTCGAGCAGGGGAACGCGACCGATGTGAAGTTCACCGGCTCGTCCGTGACGGTCACGCCGGATGCGAAGTTCACCGGGACGTTGACCGTCCGCTACACCGTCCGAGACGCAACCGGCGACCCCGATCGCGATGTCGACGGCCGCGTCGTCCTTAATGTGCGCGGGGTGTCTGCTGCACCCGGGACGCCGCGCAACGTGGCGGTCGGCGACGGGATGGTCGTGGCCACGTGGACCTCTGTGCTCGACACCGGTGGACTCCCGGTCACGGGGTACTGGCTGACGGCGATCGGCACGGACGGCCACTCAGTCAGGACTGGTTGTCCGACCACCACCTGCACCGTGACTGGCCTGCACAACGCCATCGAGTACAAGCTCACGGTGACGGCCGAGAACCAGCTCGGTGAGGGGCCGGCTTCGCCGGAGTCGGCGCCGATGATCCCCGATGTGGTGCCGGACCAGATGGCTGCCCCGACCGTGCAGCGCCAGGCCGGCCGTACGGGCGGCGCGTTGGTCATCTCGTGGGCTGCACCCACGAACCGTGGCAGCGCGATCACCTCGTACACGGTGACGATGAAGACAGCCGGCGGCCAGAGCAGGACCGCGAGCCCGGGTGCCACCTCGTTCGTGTGGGACAACCTCAGCAACGGCACCGACTACTCCTTCAGCGTCCAGGCGACGAACAACAGCGGTACGTCGGCGGAGTCGGAGATCGGTACAGGGCGACCGTCCGCACCGGCCGACGCGCCCAGCGTCTCCGCCACTGACGGCAACGCCCCGAACGGCGGATCCCTGTTGGCGCAGTGGCACGCACCCGCCAGCGACAACGGGGAACGGGTCACGGCGTACCTGCTCAACGTGTCGACGAACAAGGACTCGTTCAGCATCGACGGGCCCGCGGACGTCACGGTCAGTGCCGACTCGCCTGACGGCAACTACAGCCATCTCTTCGAGGGGCTCACCAACGGAGTCAACTACTACATCGCCGTTCGTGCGGTGAACGCGGCGGGGAACTCCGACGTCGGCCGCTCTCCGGCCGCCATGCCGTACGGCGTCCCCACGGTCACCGTGGCACCGACCGTGGTGCCCGGCGACACCCAGGCAGTAGTCAGCATGGGTGCGACGGACGCGTCCCAGGGCGCGACCATCGTCGAGTGGATGGTGAGCGGCTGGGACAACGCCGGCCACACCGTGACGAACAAGGTGGCCACCGCGCACGCCGATGGAGGGTTCTCGCTGACGGTCGCGCTGGTCGGACCGAACGTGTGGGGCCGGACCTGGCAGTTCACCGCGATCCCTCGCGTGCAGTCGGCGAACGGACAGATCAAGGAGGGCGGCCAGAGCCCAGTGTCCGACCCCGTACAGCCCAAGGGTGCCCCGGGCAAGCCCGACGTGGCGATCGCTGCGCAGCAGGGCGTGTCGGGGACCAGTGTCATCCTCCTGTTCGGCATCACGCGCGGAGACGGGAACGGGAACCCCCCGAACATGACGCTCACGTACAGCTCTGATTGGGGCAGCGGCACGGCCAACGGCGCCAACCAGTTCGAGCTGACCATCCCGATGACCGATACGGGCACCGTGACGGTCACGCAGACGGCTCAAGACGGGTCGTACGCGACCGGGTCAGTGGTGGTCCAGCGCACGGTCAGCGTCGATGCCGCGACGGCGATCCTGACGGTCCGTTACTCACCGGAGAAGCAGCTCTTCTGCCAGGCATTGGCCGGGACCGACCTCGTCGCCGAGGGTCAGGCCGACGCCGTCGCGCCGGCCGGATCGCCGACGTACTACACGTACGAGTACTCGTACGCAGGCGTCCCCGTCGGGACGGACATCACCCTCCAATGCGGTGGCGACAAAGCCGCACCCACCACGTACCAGATCAGCACCACCAGGTAGCTTTCACCCGGAAGGACAGCTTTCACATGGCGATGACGCCCGACCAGGCCCGCTGGTTCTCGGACACGTTCGCATCGATCGTGCGCAACATCGAGCGCGTGATCCTCGGCAAGACCGAAGCGATCCGGCTCTCGGTGACCTGCATGCTCGCCGAGGGGCACCTGCTGCTCGAGGACTTCCCGGGAACCGGCAAGACAACGCTGGCGCGCTCGATCGCCCAGACCGTGCAGGGGAACCACAGCCGCATCCAGTTCACCCCCGACCTCCTGCCGAGCGATGTCACCGGCGTGACGATCTTCGACCAGCAGTCGAGCTCGTTCGAGTTCCACCAAGGCCCGATCTTCGCGGCGATCGTCCTGGCGGACGAGATCAACCGTGCCTCGCCGAAGACCCAGTCGGCGCTCCTCGAGGTCATGGAGGAGCACCGGGTCACGGTCGACGGCGTCTCGTACGAGGTCGGCACGCCGTTCATGGTCATCGCGACCCAGAACCCGATCGAGCAGGCCGGCACGTACCGCCTGCCGGAAGCCCAGCTCGACCGCTTCCTCATGAAGACCACCCTTGGCTACCCCGACCGGCAGACGTCGTTGCGGATCCTCACGACCGGTGGCTCACGTCCCCAGTCGGCCGCGTTGGCGCCGATCATCACGACCGCGGCGATCGCGGAGATGAGCCAGCTCGGCCAGTCCGTACACGTCGAGCCGTCCGTCCTGGACTACATCGCGCGCCTCGTCGAGGCCACACGAACTGCCGAGCACGTACGACTGGGCGTCTCGATCCGTGGTGGCCTGGCCATCGCCCGCTCCGCTCGGGTGTGGGCGGCCTCGCTCGGCCGCCACTACGTGGTGCCGGACGACGTGAAGATCCTCGCGATCCCCTGCCTCGCGCACCGCATCGTGCTCGACCCGGAGTCGGAGTTCAACGGCGTCACCGCGATCGATGTCATGGTGAAGATCATCAGCGAAGTCCTGCCGCCCACGGAGCGCACGGCGTAGATGAGCGTCACCGTCAGCCCGCCACCGACCTCCGACGGAGAGCCCATCACGGTCGTCCCTGAGACGGCCGAGGCGAGCGTGCCCGACGAAGGGTCGGTCGCCGCGCCTCCGCCGGACCGGTGGAACGCGCCGGCCGAGGTCGCGCCGCCGCGATGGGCCGACGTACGGAACGCGGCGACGAACATGTCGCGATTCCTGGGCATGCGTCGTGCGGGCTGGGTCCTCCTGGGTACGGGAGGCGTCCTGTTGATCGCCGGCTTGCTGCTGTCCTGGCTGGAGCTGCGGGTCGCCGGGGTGTCCGCGATTGCGCTGGCCCTGGTGGCCGTGCTCTTCACGCTGGGCCGACCGTCGCTGGCGGTGACGATGACGGTTCCCGACCGCCACGTCCATGTCGGCCAACGAGCGACCGGCGACCTGGTCGTCCATAACGCGGGTGGCCGCCGCACCATGCCCGGCCGCATCGACCTGCCCATCGGTGACCAGACAGCGTCGATGGGCCTCCCATCGTTGAGTGCCACCGGCGAGTTCGAGCAGTCGTTCGTCATCCCGACCGACCGCCGGTCCGTCGTCGAGGTCGGGCCCGCGCTGTCCGTACAGGGCGACCCGTTCGGTCTGACGGGGCGTGAGTCGCTGTGGACCGAAGAGATCGAGGTCTTCGTCCACCCGCGCACGGTGAACCTTCCCGGTCGCCAGACGGGCTCTATCCATGACCTCGAGGGCCACGCCACCCAGAAGCTGTCGAACTCCGACATGAGCTTCCACGCGTTGCGCGAGTACGTCCCCGGCGACGACCGCCGCCACATCCACTGGCGCTCGTCGGCCCGCACCGGTGACCTGATGGTGCGGCAGTTCGAGGAGACGCGGCAGTCGCGGATCGCGATCGCGATCGACCTGTCCGACCAGTCGTACGGCGGCGACGACGAGTTCGAGGACGCCGTCTCGGTCGCCGCGAGCTTCGTGCTGCAGGCGTTCCGCGAGGAGAATCCCGTCTCCGTGGCGACGAACGTCGAGATCCACCGTGGGCTGTCGGCGACGCGGGCGATGAACGACCTGAGCCGCGTCGAACGCCTCGACCGTACGCACGTGACCGAGCTGTTCCGGCTCGTACGCGACCGCGAGGCGACGGCGTCGATCGTCGTGCTCGTCACCGGCTCCCGCGTACGCATCAGCCGTTTGCGTCGCGCTGCCACGCTGCTCGGCGTCGACACCCGCGTGATCCTCATCCGCGTCGACCCGCACCATCGTCTGGCGGTCGAGACCGTGTCGAACGTGACGGCGATCCAGCTGCCCGCTCTCGACGAGCTGCCCCGTGCCGTACGGAGGTCGAACGCATGAACGTGCTCGACTGGGTCGACGACCGCCGGGATCAGGTCGCCGAGCGGCTCTCGAAGCTGCGTACGGGCACGCCCGTCCCGGTCTCCCTCAGGCGGCGGAAGGCGACCACGACCGTGTACGCCGTCACCGGACGGGACCGGTTGTGGTGGGTCCTGATCGACACCGTGGCGGCCATGGCGATGCTCCTGCTGGTGACCATCGCCTGGCTCCCCGCGTACGGCAACGGCTGGGTCTGGATGGCGTCACTGGGCTCCGGCGCGATCGGTGCCGCGATCGCCATCGTCACCGCGCTGCGGCGATGGGATGCGCTGCGGACGGGCGCGCTCGTGGTGATCGCGTACTTCCTGTTCGGCACGTTCCTGGCCATGCCCTCGGCAGGGCTGTACCTCGCTGTTCCGACGCTGCGATCGCTCGTCGGGCTGGTCCAGGGACCGATGTTCGGCTGGAAGGCCATGCTCACGCTGCAGCCGCCGATCGGGGAGACGGGCTTCCTGTACGTGCCGGTCGTCCTCGTCGGACTGGTCTCGGTGTTCGGGTCGGTCACGGTGTCGCTCCGGTCGGGGAAGCCCGCGCTCGCTCCTGCCCCCGTGGTCGCGGCACTGTTGCTGGCGTTCCTGATGGGCGTCAACACGAGCTACCTTCCGCTGCCGGTCGGACTTGCGGCGCTCTTCTTCGTCACGGTCTGGACCACGTACCGGCGGGCACAGCAACGGCGGTCGCTCATCATCGGCGGTGGGATCGTCCACTGGCCGCAGCTGCTGGCCGGCGCGATGGTGATCGCCCTCGTCACGGGCATGGTCACGGTCATCCGCCCCGTCCTGGACACGACGGGCCCGCGCCGTACGGTCCGTGAGCTGGTCACGCAGCCGCTCGACGTCCAGCGTTACCCCAGCCCTCTGCAGGGGTTCCGGCTGAACCTCACGGACAACAAGACGCAGACCCTGTTCACCGTGCAGGGTGCGCCGGTCGGCACGCGGATCCGGATAGCCACGCTCGACGGGTACGACGGGTACACGTACACCGTCTCCAACTCGACCGCTCCCGGCGCCGACTCGGGAACGTTCCAGCGCATCGGCTCCCGCGTCATCGACGACACGTCGGGCAAGCAGGTCACCGTGACCGTGACGGTGAAGACACTGTCCGGCGTCTGGGTACCCACGGTCGGCAAGACGCTACAGCTGGCTTTCTCTGGCAGCCATGGCATCGCGCTGGACGACTCGTTCCACTACAACCAGAGCAGCGGTACGGGTCTCGTGACGACCGGTCTGGCCGAGGGCGACTCGTACACAGAGACCGCCGTCATCCCTACCCAGCCCACGAAGGACCAGATCCTCAACGCATCCGCCGGCAGCATCAGCCTTCCCGCCGCAGACCCGATCCCGGACACCGTGCGCGACCTGGCTGCCAAGTGGGCGGGGCTCGCGTCCGGCTCCAACGCGGGTGCCCTCGTGACCGCGTACGCCGAACAGCTCAAGCTGGGGTACTACTCGAACGGCGTCGGCACTGACGAGACGGCATCGTGGGCGGGCCACAACGTGGGCCGCATCTCCGACCTGCTCAAGAACACTGAGCAGATGGTCGGCGACGAGGAGCAGTACTCGGTCGCGCTGGCGCTCCTGGCGAGGGCGGCGGGAATCCCGGCTCGCGTCAGCTACGGCTACACCGTGCCCGCTGCCGACGGCGTCGTACGCGGCAGCGATGTCACCGCGTGGACCGAGGTCTATCTGGCCGGTTACGGCTGGGTCGCGTTCGACCCGACACCGTCGAAGGATCGCCGTCTCAAGTCGCTCAGCCAGACGCCTCAGAGCGTGCCGCGGCCCCAGGTCGAGAACCCGCCGCCGCCGCCGCAGAAGCCCGGCTCCCTCGAGCAGGACACGACGCCTCCCGGCAGCCCGCCCGACCCGGTCAAGAGCCCGTTCCAGATCGACTGGGGGCTGATCGGCAAGGTGGGGGCCGTCGGCGGCATCCCGCTGATCTTCATCGTGCTGCCCATCGCCGTCGTCATCGGTCTGAAGATGCGCCGGAGACGAACTCGGATGTCCTCCGACAACCTCGTGTCGAGGGTCGCGGGCGGGTGGGCCGAGATCATCGACCGCGCCCGTGACCTG
>Ga0097691_1002334_pt1 | contig 12877 bp, 24 predicted proteins | sample NGESurdeep072012_8_FD_72858 | JGI IMG/M metagenome (GOLD analysis project Ga0097691, IMG submission 72858) | Arctic peat soil microbial communities from Barrow, Alaska - NGEE Surface sample 210-1 deep-072012 | ecosystem: Environmental > Terrestrial > Soil > Wetlands > Peat ...
ACCGCCGGCGCGGCGAATGGATCTGCAGCGACCGGATCTTCCTTCGGCGGCACACCGCCCAACTCTTCCCGCTCAATGCTTTCCAGAGCTGCATCGAGCGGGGAAGTGTTGTTAGCCATTTGAACGGCCCGAAGTATTGCGCCCTTCGTGTGTGCGAGCGATAGGTTGCAATTCTGGCTCAATCCCCATCGCTTGAGAATTGTCGATCCCGAGCTGCACTCGCTCGGCGTCCGTCAGCCCATCCTCAATCGTGGCGCTGGTCGTGGCCGGATTATCCGCGTCAGATTCTAACTCAACCCCCGACGCGGGAAGCTGGTCAATGTTGTTGAGCTTCCTCTCCGCAAAAGCGAGAACCCTTTCCCAGTAACCGCGGTCGGGTGCCTCGTTATCCATTTGAACGGCCCGTATTAGTGCGCCCGGTGTGTACGCGCATAATCGTTACTCCTTTTTCCGTGGTTTGAAAAACGCATTGCCGCGCCGCGGGATTGCGAGCGCGGAGCGATCCGCCCCCGGTTCATCCTCCACCGGGGGCAGATCTAGTGGCGCCGCGCGAAACTCAGCGGTGTTCTTCTCTGAGTCGATCTCAGCGCCACAACCTGGACAAATGATCTTTGCCACGATTACGCAGAAACCTCATCATCAGTGAACTCGCGCTCGTCGTAATCCGGCGCGGTCTGTCCCGCCTGGCGACGAGTCGCTTGCTCTTGCGTCGCCCTCTGGATTACGGCGTCGAGCGCAAGGTGCTCTTTGCCGGAATTGTGGGAGAGCTCGAGGATCTTCGCATCGTCCAACAGAGCGCCAGCGTCGCTCACTTGCCAATCGTGAGACTCGTTACCGTCGATCAATTTCTTCCCGCCGTAGCGAATCCAGATAATCGAATCCTTTTTAACGGAGCGGAGTTTGCTGTCGAGCTGCGCGGTCCCATAGGTGCTGAACCTCGCACCCTTGCCACCACGCGCGAGGAAAATCTGAACGGTCGTCAGAGTAGCGTCCTTCCGCACAAAGCGACGGGGGCCCTTGTACTGGACAATGACGCCGGCGCCCAATGCGTCCTTGTCGATGCGAACGCCGGTCGATTCCTCAGCCTTAACATCGCGAAACCCGGCGGGTGCGCCAGTTGTTGCTTGTGTCATTGTACCCTCTGTGAAATGGTGCCGGTATTCGCCACCGGACTAAGCGGCGCACAATTCTGCGCGGATCGTTGCAATCGTCGGAAGTCTGCTCGGATAAGCCAGAAATGCACACCGTCTGCGCCCTCGCGCTCGGCGGCCTCGAGAACTTCTAGGTGACCATCCTCAGCGTTAACGAGATTCCACTGGTCGACAGTCAGCTCGGCTACCAGCTCACCGCCCACCTTCTCAGCGGCCAACGCTTCATCCGTTTGCTCCTTGACATGAAACCGCGCCTTTAAGCCCTTACTCCAAGTCAGGGCTTGCGTGCCCTTGCTCGCACGTTCCCATTCGCGCCAGAGCTCCAAATCCGCGCAGTCGCCGGTATCCGCGAAATCACGGAGCACTTGAAAGGGAGTGCGACCTTGCCGGCGGGCGCCCTTCAAATCGTGCCGCGTCATTTCCATCCCGAGCCGGCGGTCAGATTCCACCGTGGCAACATATTTTTGAACGTATGCCCCGAGCCCGCGCCTGGTCACCGGTTCAATCGGGCAGAGCCCAATGAGCGGCGCACGATACCCTACGTCCTCAACAGCCCACGACCATCGCTCAAATAGCCGAGCGTGAAGGGTCCGAATCTCAACCGGCGACAGAACACGATCGCAAAAGAAAATGACATGCAGATGCGGGTGAGCGCCGGCCTTTCCGAAGGTCGTTTCACTAGCGCGAATTGTCCCAGTTATCGAGTAATCGCGCTTGTCGGCAACGTATCCACCTCCAGCGAGAACCTTGCGAAAAGCATTGGCAATAGCCTTGAGCATCGGCCCGAGCTTGTCCCCAAAATCATGCGGAAGGGTGAAGGTCTGAAAAAGCGCGAACCCGCCGGACGCCAAATGCATAGTCACTGCATTGTCAATTTCCACCGCACGTCGCTGGCGGATTTTAGGAGCGCAAACCGGGCAGACATGAACACAGCCACAAGCCTGAACGTTGGTGAAATGAGCTTGGCCATCGTTTTTGTAGATCGGCACATCGCCACCGTGGATACGCCGACGCCCACACCACTGCACCCGTTTCAACGTTGACTCCTGTCGAAGAATTGAGCGAAAACGGAAGCGATCGGGGCGCCGTTTCCCCCTATGGGCAGAATCATTTACCGTCATGTTATCAAGGCGAGCACCGGCGACGCTCCGCTTCGCTCCGCTATCCGCGCTTGCGCGCGGGAACTGCAACGGCGCATTTCGTGAGGAGCCCCGCAAAACCGGCATCGTCGCGCAGCTCATCGAGCGCCCCGCTCAACTAGTGCGCCTTTCGCCTTGTCGAATGCAGACCAGGCGGTGGTCACCATTTCACCGTTAAGCCGAATGAGCGCCTTTTGATCACCGGCCAGTGACGCGGTCACGTATTCCGATTGGAGTTTCGCCGGAACTAGCCGAATGCAGGACTGACATAGCGGCAAGGGTACCGGTATTTGCTTGACCTTAAAGCACGATGGGCAACTCCGACTTTCCATTCCGAGCTCTTTCATCGTGCCGACGGAGCATAGATGCGCCGGGGATCGCAAGCCGCGTCGATCGCCGAAAGGATGGCGGCGTAATTAAGACCCAATTCCTTCGCGGCCATGTAAAAAATGATCGAGTCTAACGGCTCGTCAAATTGGCTTTGGATCTTCGTGAGTAGCGCTCGAGTGGCATTTGTGATGCGCACCACCGTATAGCCGGTTCGCCGCCGCCGGAGCTTTAGACTCTTGCGCGGGCCTAATTCGGGCAGGTTCACGCTGTCCGAAACCCGTAGGCGGTGACACCGTACCGCGTGTCCATTTTGCCAGCGCCATCCTTAAAGCGGCAAATCATCCGCGCGGTGCAAGTGGAACCGTCGATGCAATGCAACACCGTTTCCGGCGTGAGTGACCGAACAATTGCGGGCGAGAGCAACAAAAGGGTGTGCGTATCGTCAAACCACGACGCGCGCATTAGGGTGTCTCTCACGCCGGATTACTCACGACATGCCACAAAACCCGATTCGGTCGCCGGTCGCCGGTCGTGTCGAAATGGAAGGAACCGTTTGGATAAATGCCGATTCGCTCCCATCCGTTCACGAAAGCCGCCGCGATTATTGCGAATGCATCGCTGCTATTCAGAGGCAGAACATCAATGGCCTCGCATATCTCGTCGCAATGCGCCGAGTCTCTTGCGCCGCCTACCGCTTTGTTGTGCTCTGGCGTCCGGTAGCTCGAGGTGATCGGCATCGACACGCCGGCCTGGTGCCGTAATGCGTCGACCTTGAGCATGAACTGAAAGCCCATCTTCTCGGGATGCTCAAATTCGGCGGGCTTGAAATACTGGAGCACAAGCCAATCGGCGGGCTCCATCGCGCGGGTTGAGAATGGCATTAACCGTATTCCTCGATAACGAGCCGAAGGTTGGCCAGGTAGTCAGAAGCTGCGTCCACTTCGTAATAAGTTTCGTAATAACTGGGGCCTTGCATTTTGGACAACGCACGCTCGAGCACCCGCAAGGCCTTCAGGGCTTTCGTGTATTCGGCCACCGATAGCGGTCCAGCGCTCGGGGATTTTGAGGGCGGCATTTATTTAGTGTACCTCTGCAAGGACAAGCGATATTCAGCGGTCTCCGCGTTAGCCGGCCTTCCGATGAAATCCTGTTGCGCCGTTTCGATTGCCCTTCCGATCGCCTTTGCCATATCGCGATCAGAGTGAATGGTCGCAAATGATTCCTCGCGGAGCATGACACCGAAGGCCGATATTGAGATGCGGCACCACATCAAAGCCGCTCCACGCTGATAACCCGCTTTCCGGTGGGGTGCAGTACCCGCCATTTCATTTCGGGCCACCTGCTAACCAGCCGCCGAGCGATGCTAAAGAATGTTTCCCGATATTCGCGGGACTCGTCGCGCATTAGAACCGGATCAATGCCACGGTCCCTATACCACGCGAGCGGAGCGAGAGCGTACCCCTCCAGGCGAAGCTGAATCGAAATCCCTAAATCGTCCTCAGCCTCGAATGGCTGCCCAGTGTTGTGAGGTTGGCGAGAAATGGAAATCGGGGAGGGGACGCCATCCCGCTTAACCAAAAAGCAGTCTTTGACGTTGATCGAGCAATAGCGGGACTTCCCGCGGTTCCGCTCGATGACGGACTCGTAAAGCTGCGGAACGCTGTCGCGTCTGCTCATGGGCGAAGCACCTTAAAGCGCAACCCATCGCCAGTCGTGACATAGCCGTAAAGCGGAACCTCAATGTGAGGATTGGCCCGGGAGCAGACCTCAGCGCCCGCGAAATACAGCTCGGCCAGCTCACGGTCACCGGAATAAGCCGCGCGGAACCCCGCCATTGTGAGGCGAATTACGGCAGAATTGCATTGCCGGTACCGGGGGGATCGCTTATCTTGCGGGATCTGGCGACGACTCGTAATCGCGTCAGGATCCGATGGTCGATTCGTCAAAATCGTGCCTCGGTAGAGTCATCCCGTTCTGAGCCTGAACTCAGTCGGTTAGACTAGGCGGGGAAGTTACTCCCGCCTTTTCTAACACGCAATGCGGGATATGCGTATAAGATATATTGCCGTTACTGCTTATGCGACAACGACTTAGCCGACACGACATCACAAATCTGCGCCCTCGGCTAATCCAGATGTCACAAATCTGCCTCACGAAATGTAATCCTTGCCGTCTAGGAAGCCCCTGGCGGCCCTCGCATACGTCCGGGGCTTGTGCTCCACGTAAGGCCACCATCGCGGGTTAGGCGGGTGCCACCGCAGTACCACGTGCACCTCGGCGCCCCTATGCGTCACGCTGTCAATGTGACGGAGCCAAACGCGCTTTGTCGCCGGGATCTCGCCATCGCGCAAGTACCGCTGTCCGGTTGTTCGGTCCACTCCCATAACCCACTCTGAGAAAATTGCGATCGGAAGTTGGCTGTGCTCGATGATCCGTCGAAATCTATCGCGATCAATTTGCAGTGTTCTGGCCATGATTAAAGACGACCGAATTAGGTCGGTTGCGGTACTGTTTCCGCTATTGCGGATTCGTCGGGCAACGTAACGAGTAGAGCATTGTCGACCATGCTCTCGACCGTCGCGCTCATAATCCCCGATCGAGCGAGCACCATTCCAGCGGCCACGGCAAGATCGCGCTGAGCCGCCGCCAGATTAGCGAAAAAGCCCTCGAGGGCCTTCACCTCAGATCCTTGCAATTCAATTCGTTTCTGCATAATCAGATCTCAGTTAGGGATCCGTAAAAGACGAAAACCGACGCCGCCCGAATCAACTACACCCATCGTCACCTGATCGAATACGATGACGCCCGCCTTTTTGGTCATTAGCCGCAGTCCGACGTTTCCGTCGACGTCAGCGAATGGCCGGTAGTGCTCAAACATGAGCATTGCTGCGCCGAGTATATCCAGACTGGCGGCGCCGAAACTCGCGAGAGGAACGGCAGTCGAACCGAAACGGCACACATTGGCGACCGCAACCACTGCACCCGCCCCGATTGCAATGCTTCCAACGGCGGAAGCTCCGGCACCGGCGCCAATTGCAATGGCATTTGGCCCAGTACACGCCGCTGCCGATCCGATTGCGATCGCCGGCCCACCGGGAACGATAGGGCGACTATTCGCACCGTCACCGATTGCGATATTTTTGTTCGGTACACCTAGTCCAGAATTTTGACACACAGCACCGCGCCCGATTGCAATGCTTGAAGCTTCGGAGCTAATTGACGATGTGCCGATCGCAATTCCATCCGCTCCCGAACCGGTCGCACCTTTTCCAATAGTAATCTGACCAGCGCCACTACCAACGACACCGCGCCCAATAGCGATTCCTGCGTTACCACTACCTTGCGCCTGAGTGCCGATAATAATCACATCGTCACCAACAGCCGCACCGAACGCGAGAGCACTCCCGATAGCTATTTGATTTTTTCCGTTCGCGGAAGCACCCGGACCGATTGCAACCGCCCCTATACCTAGAGCGGTCGCATTTTCCCCGATTGCCATTGCGGGATTCGGTGAGACTTGCGCGGCGTTGATATTCGCGCCGAGCCCGATCGTTATTCTGTGGCCGCTATCCGCCTGGCCGAAAACGGAGTCGGAGAGCTGGGCCGCGAAACCCGATTGCGTAAAAAGAGGGAGTCTGAACGCCGTTGCCGGAAGCTTAACTATGTTCAGGCTGCCGGGATTCGTGGTGACGACGCCGCCTTGCCGCGACATTTACGGTACAGCACCACCCGCGACATAGCCGAGCAAAAGCTTGAGGGACTCACCCGCATGCGCCACTGTCGAGGAAACGAAAACCCCGTTGTCCTCCGGTGGGGTGATATGGATCGCCATCCCCTGAATGAGATCCACAGGCTCACCACCCTCTCCGAAATGGAGAAAGACAGTATCCGCCGCGTCAACCGGCAGCCGGAGCACCGTTACATCGGGCAACTGCGTGCCCTGATCTACAATCTTCAGCCGGTCGAACACAGCATCGAGAGGAATAGTTTTTTTTGAATAAAGAGCCATAGGGTCACCGGTGACGTTTGGGGACTAAGAGCAAGAGCAGGGGAGCAGCAAGCGCGAGCAACGGCCACGGTGATGCACTCTCCACCTGCTGAGCGAACACCGTAACCGTTGCGAGCTGATTCACAGATCCGTGCTTAAAGTAATTCGCGAGACTCAAAACATTGTCGACGTAAGCCTGATTGATAAAAGCCGAGCTCGGGTCATTCGTCAGTCGCATACCGTCGCCTGGGCGAGGTACACTAAAGCCCGCATTATAAGCCGATATCGCTGAGTCAACACCATACCCGCGTTGATCCGCGGTTTTCAGTAAATCAGCTAGGAACCGCGTCCCGAGTCTGATATTTGTGGTCGGGTCGTAAAGATCAACCGTCGAGCCAGTGAAGCCCATCGTGGTCGCGGTGCCGTAAAGCATTTGCATAAGACCATAGCTCGCGTCACCTATCTGTGGCTCTGCGCGAAAAGCGTTCGCATCGAACCCTGATTCCGCGCCGATGATCGCTTTGATGAGCGTCGGGTCGACACTCCAAGCGGCGCCAGCTTCGGCCACAATCGAATCGAAATCATTTTCGTGAGAGAACACACTAAGCCGCCGCCTGTGCGTTTGCTTGCACGCTGGCCACCGTGATATCGCGCTGGGCCTTGCTGTCCGTCACCTTTTCCACCGATCGGCCGACCATGTAGCCGGAGAGGCAGATCGTTATCAATCCCCACATGTTGGGGGGAATTGGCAGCGCCTTTAGCCTATCGTCGGCAAACATGTTGATGATCGGCGCGAGGATAAAGTTAAAAGCGACGATCGCCGTGAGCGTGAGCGAGAAAATCGGGCGCCAATTGCGGGCGATCCACGACTCGCTCTTTGCTTCGGCCACGATAACCGATGCCTGTTGCGCGGCAAAATCAGTATCCGCCTTGAGCGTCTGCACCTCGAGCTCATGCGACATCTGCTCCACCTGCAGTTGCGCGGTGAGCTTGTCTTTCGGATCGGTGATAAACTTGTCGAGAATGCCTTTTACATTGCCCGTGAGAGTGCCCAATCCACCGGTGAGGATATCAGTGATCGGATTGCTCACGGAGCCAACCGCCTGTAGTGGTCTTGCAAAAGTATAATGTCGGTTTTGTTCTGCTCAACCTGAATGACGAGCGGTTTTACTGTGTCATTCAATTGCTCGACTGAAGCTGTGATCCGGGCGGCTCCCCAAACGATACCCGCCACGTTCAACACAATGGCAAAAAAAGTGATGTACCGTTCAAAATTCGGCTCTTGCCGCCTATCAAATCGCGGAGCATTCATCTCTCTACTTTCGCCGCGAGCCTAAAAGTGGGAGACCCGCGCTCAGAGTGATTACCGCATAAGCAACTAGCGCGATCACGCCGAGCGTGACGTAATCACCAACGCCAGCGAGGAACCCAGTGAGCTTGCTGAGCGGATCGGTCGCGGCATTCTGTGTGACGGTAGTATCGGTGACTGTCTGCCGGGCATTCGCCCCGCCCGTCACATCCCCAATGCCGGAAAGTAGTTGGATCGAGCGCACGGATTCATAGCTGCCGCCAGCGACGAGCTCGAGCCGCCGCACACCCTCAGCGACGGAAATGGAAGCAGCGTCTGAAGTCGGCGTCCAACAATCAACGACCATGACCTCGGTGCCATCGGTGACAGGATTCGGCGACAGGGGCTCGATCACGCCAGTCTCGGCCATGTGATCGTAGATGTAATTGAGCTTGTCCGAGGAGCTCTCAAACAACACCTGGCGGGTCACGTCGAATATGAGCCGATAGTATTGCTTATACCCTAACAAAGCGGACGACGAGACTGCTAGATACTGAGTTGTCACTGTCCTTTCCGCTTGCTATCGAGCCAGATAAAAAGCAGAGCCGCCGCGGCCAAGAGCAAGATTATGTTTTTGTTGTCCGAAGCAGCGGCAGGAGTCGCGCCTGTGGGCACTGGCGTCACGCCAGCCGAAACAAAGTCGAGAGGAGCCGTAGACGGAGCACTCGGCGTGTATCCGGGCGCGGGAGGCCCAGTTATAACGCCACCGTCGGCACCGATATTGACTGGCACAATGACGCCGGGCGCGATCCCCGTCACCGTCAGGCCACCAGGTATCGGCGCCGGTGGAAAAAGCATCAGCGGAGTCGTAGGCGCAAACCCAATCGGGTGCGGCTGAGCCGCTGGAGTAATCATCCCGGCCCCGATCACGGGGAGGGCGGGCGCCGGACCAATACTACCGATCACCGGCAGTCGAGCAGCGGGCGGCGAGGGAAGTAGAACCGGACCACCCGGCGAGGGCGGTGCGACTTCGGGCGGAAGCGGCGCGTCACCGGGCTGCACTCCCATCGCGGCGACTACTTGCCGAGCGATATCGAGTCGCTGTGCTACGATCACGATCCACGCTTTGTTGCAAATATTTCGCGAGAAGGCGATCGAATGAATGCGCCCATCGTAGAGCGATTTGGCGGCATTCAAATCACCAGCGAGCGCAGAGGCAAGATCCGCCTGGCCCTGCGCTATCCTCTGTGCATCTGTCGCCGACATGAGCTACCTGCGGAGCAAAATGATACCAACGGCAACCGCTGCCAGCAGGTAGAGCGTGTTCTTGCTCAGAGGAACCGTCACCGCGTTATTGTTGCCGCCAATTTTGTTCGCGACCGCGGTTGTTGCACCTGCTCCAAGTTGCTGAGCACCGGTGGCAAGGGCGGCCTGTATCTGGCCAAGCGTTGTATTCACCACCTGTTGAACAGGCGACACCACCGGCGACATACCGGTGGACATAAACACTAAGGGAGTAGAACTTCCCCCCATTTGCGCTAATACCTGCTTAGCAATGTCGGGACGCTGCTGCTGAATTACCGCCCATGCCTTATTGCACAGATCCTTGGAAAACTGAACGACACCCGGATCAATCACACCGGAATAAAGCGATTTGGCAGCATTCAGATCGCCAGAAAGGGCAGCGGCTAGATCACGCTGAGCGTCAGCCGTACGCTTGCGCTGGCCAGAGTTAAGACCGGTCACCGCACCGAACACAGAGGCTGCTCCCGAGAGAACAGCCCCCGCGCCCGACAAAGAAGAAGCCGCCGCGAGAATACCGCTCATCGCGCCGCTCGCCGTTAAACGGGGATATCTAGCGGGGCAACGAGCGAGGCACCCGCAAGATCGACTGCCGACGCTTTTCTCTCGAGCTCCAAGAGCGCGATACGGATCGTGCTGACAGCAGCGCCATTGGTGACGGAAGGCTGGCAGTCTACAGTCAGTCGAAGGTTAGAATCCTGCGTAGGATTCCACACATTGACGAGTCGCCCACCCTCTTGGAAATTGATGAGGAGGTAGCCAGGCGCGGCGAGCGCGGCACCACCCCAATCAGCTTCCTGAACTTGCTGCAGTATATCGAAGTCATTCATCTCCGGCCCGATCACTTCACGCTGATCACCATGCAACTGAAGCTTGTTGATGATGTCGGAGACTTCGCCCTTGTCAGTATCCTGCTGAATGACAAGCCCGCGGAGATAATTGGCAGGACGGAGGAAGATATCCAGACCGCCACTCGCACCCTGCACCACCTGAGAGACCATGCGAATCGTCGGAATGAAATACGGGCGAGCACCCTCATACTCATCCATCGACTGCTGCACCCTGACAGTCACATTCGTCAGCGTGCCTGTGCCGGCGCCGATGATTTTCGCAACACCGTTGTTGACACCGTTCAGCTTATGAAAGAAACTGAAATCGGCTGTCGGATCACGAACGATGAAATTGGTCTCGCGAGGATTGAGCGAATAAGGGTGCGCGAAATAAACACGGAAGGTCTCGCGCAGCGACGTCCCGGCTTGAATGCCAGCGGTCGCAGCTCGCACAGCGGTCAACTGTGAGGGAGCCGCTTCCTCGGCGATATAACGGAGGATGCGCGGGTCGATGAACTGGCGATCCGTACCGTTCTCGACAATTCCCATCTCGTCGAATGCGGCCATGATCGAGCCGCGATTGAGGAGGGTACCAGCGACCGTGATATTGAGAATCCCGGCAACAACGATCGTCAGGAATGCGGTCTGGCCCTGACCGAGTAGACGATTGAACTGGCGCTGGCCGGCGTCGAGCGATGCAGCTCCAGCGGCGTAAGCGTACTTCGGCCTCAGAGACTTCCTGACCTTGAACGCCATTTTACGAGTTGATGAACGTCTTGACCTGCGGCACGAACTTAATCAGCAGCAGGGTGAGAATGACTGCGGGGATCGCAGCCTTGAGTTTGGCAGCCATGTTGTTACGACTCCTTTGTGGTGGCACTCAGGCGAGCGCGCAATTGTGGAAGAACAATGAGCACCACGACAACGACAGCGAGAGAGACACCGATCACGAAAAGGGTATTGCCCCAATCGAGTGCTAAATCGTCGGTGTCAGGAACTTCCACTGGTGTCAACTCCCCGAAAAGGAAAACGGTGCCATTGCTGGACACCGTGAGGGTTAGCGCCGAAATTAGAACCACGCCACTTTTGCATACATAAATCTTTTTGGAGGCTCCCCATGCGACACCTCTTAACCCTAGGACTGGCGATCGCCATTGGCGCCAATGCAGCCCCCGCACAAAACGTCACGCTGCGCCTTGACTTTGCAACGGGCGAAGCGAACGCCGGCGCCGACATGCTCTCACGACTCCCGATCAATCGTGCGTGGTCCGATTCGGTGAGCGTCTATTTCAATGACGAGCTCCGACAGCGGGGGCCGTCAAATCTTGTGCGCACCCAAGCGGCTGGACTAACCCCGAATTATCGCCTCATGGTGCAACCGCTTCCCATGATGGCCGGGATCCAGCCAACGGGAATCGTAGTTTATTCTGTCGTGCTATTCCGTCCGCCCGCGATTGGAACTAGCTGGGTGTACATCGACAGCACTGTCGGCTATACAAGAAGCGCGGCAGAAGCAGCCGCGTCGATCTTAACTTTCCTAAATGGCGAGTTGCGCCCTCACTAAGGTCATCCTTAGGCATCCGGCCACTCCACGAAAACGCCAGGCTGACCCTCAGCTCGAGGCGGGATCGCTTTCACCGCTTCCGCTTTTTCGTCACCGATATATTCCCGCATGTACTCGGCGTCACCGGGCTCAAAAGTCTGACCGATAATGTACCTATCAGCGCTCGCTCTAATATCCGCGGGAAGCGCTTTCGCGCGGCGGGCGATAAAGATCGCGCTTGCACCGAAATGTCGCCCGTAATTTGCAAGACGATGGAGTGATTCAGGGATAGAACGGGCAGAGCAGAGCTTGTCTGTTTCGTCGACAATGTAGGTTACCCCCGGCAACGGTGGAGCTTCAGGCGAGCCATACGTCGCGATCGCGAGCGCGGCTAGAATTTCCCTTTCATCGAGCGAGCGGAACACAACCGAGTAGCGACTGTGGGCTTTGTCTCTCAAATATGCAGCGAGAGAAGCGAAGTCACGCACGATCACACCGTCCATATATTCGTGCATCGCGTCCATGTAAATGCGCCTCGGTCGCTCACGCGCAATCTCTTTCGCTCGACTCGACTTCCCGCAACCCTTCCGGCCAACAATGATCGTTATGTCATTCTCGCGAGTCATTGCCACACCCGAATTGTTGCGGCCCACCAGTCAGCGACAGCAGCGCGGTAGTGTCGGCGGCGCACCTTATTTGCCAACGATCGGAAAAGGGACAAAGGGAGTCCCATCACTCGCCGAAAAGGTTGCCTTTCCGTTTTCGCCGGAACGCGCCTCCTCAGGCTGTGGAGTGTAACCGCGTTTCTTCGCCTCTAACAATTGCTGGCGACGGTCAAGCACTTCATAGGCTCGCGGCCCATAGGCGAGAACCACCCAGGTGAACGGACCGAGCCACATCCCGCCTTTCTCCACGAGCAATGGCATGTAGTGATCGAGCACCGGGGCGAATACAATGCCGCCGCCTTGCGCCTCTTCCTCACTGAGCGGAGCAGTCCCGGCCCACTTGACTATGAGCCCGTCGATCTGTTTGATCGTGGCGGCAACCGATTCTGGCGCGATTTTAGGATACTCGGGCTTTACTTCGGGGACGGGCGGATCTTTCACCTTGCCAGATTGAGCACCGGAATAGACACCAGCTCGAGCGCGGCGACTATTGGGATTAACCGGACGACCGCGCTTCTTCGGAACAGGCACCGGCTCCACCGCCGGCGCGGCGAATGGATCTGCAGCGACCGGATCTTCCTTCGGCGGCACACCGCCCAACTCTTCCCGCTCAATGCTTTCCAGAGCTGCATCGAGCGGGG
>Ga0097691_1002335_pt1 | contig 12875 bp, 12 predicted proteins | sample NGESurdeep072012_8_FD_72858 | JGI IMG/M metagenome (GOLD analysis project Ga0097691, IMG submission 72858) | Arctic peat soil microbial communities from Barrow, Alaska - NGEE Surface sample 210-1 deep-072012 | ecosystem: Environmental > Terrestrial > Soil > Wetlands > Peat ...
CGGACTCCTGCTGGACATTGAGACCTTGCACCTGGACCGTGGCTACGACAGCGCGCTGACCACGCAGCGCTGCCAGGCCCTGGGGCTCACCGACATCGTCTGCGCCAAGAAGAAACCCAAGAGCGAAGCGAAGATCAAAAAACCGCTCACCCTCGGACTGCGCTGGCCCGTTGAACCCGTCAACTCCTGGTTCTCAAACTCTGGTCAGCTGCGCCGCAACACCGATCGGTTCAGCAAACAACGACTCGGACAGGTCGCACTCGCCGTCGCCCTCATCCTGACCGTGAAACTCGTCAAAGGGGCCAAACGATGGACCGACTAGACCCGCCTATCCGCGCGCGCTCTAAGCCAATGACTCGGAGACTGTGGTTCAAGCGGCTGCGCATCCACCTCCACGCAGCCTTGGCGACTGCTCGATCGAACGCCAGATCTGACTCGGCGAACTGCCGTCACGACGGGAGCCCACCGTTCTGTCTCACCTGCACCAACGCCTACGTTCGGATGCCATGACTGCCAACCCCCGGCAAGGCCACGAATTCTTGGTCTGTTGGGGAAGAGACACGGCTTCGGATTCTCACGGGCTTGAGGGTGTTCAGGTCGCGAGGATGACGTGTTGAGATACCGCACGCAAAGCTGACAGAGGGCCACGGGCGGTCAGGTGGGTCCGCAGCGGCGTGGCGGCACTCGGTCCCAGTCCGCCCTTTCCTATCAATGGACGGCAGCATGGTCGGCGAGCTAGAAGGCTAGATATTCGCGAGTTTGACAGAGCTGGCCGGACGAGTCTCTCGGGCGGCTGCTTGCGCTCTGGTTGCCGGATCGACGACCGGCGTGGATTCTCTGGTGCTGATCCGGGCGGGTTTGCCGACGCGCGTTTGTCAAGGACGGGGACCGATGGTGTTGCGTTGGATGCGAATGCCGCAAACGACCGCCGGGGCATCTACCACGGATCTTGTGACCCACTGGGGTGCATGCCGGAAAGCGCCAAGGAGCAGCTCACATGATCCCCAGTTCAGTTCGAGGGCTGGACTCCGAGTGCGCGTCTGAATCCGGGCGGGATGACCACGTCAGCCGGGGTGAGGTCGTGGATCGACGAGTGCCCTAGCCCCAACAAGGTTGAGTCGATACCGCCGCGCAGGATGTCGAGCACGTTTTCCACGCCCGATTGTCCGTTGGCCGCCAGACCCCATAAGTAGGCGCGTCCGATCATCACTGCATTCGCGCCGAGTGCGAGGGCTTTGATCACGTCGCTTCCGCGGCGGATGCCGCCGTCGAGCAGGACTTCGATCTGGTCGCCCACTGTCTCCGCGACGGCCGGCAGAGCGCGGATCGGGGCGGGTGTTCCATCCAGGTTGTTGCCGCCGTGGTTAGACACCGAGATCGCCGTGACCCCGGCCTGCACCGCGCGCTTGGCGTCGTCGACGCGAGACACGCCCTTGAGCATGAACGGTCCACCCCACTGCTGGCGCATCCAAGCCACGTCCTCCCAAGTGGGCAACGGGGTCTGCATCCATTCGCCGTAGGCGCCGAAGAACGTCGGAGCTGCCTGGCCTGCCTCAGCGAGGTTGGGTGCCGTCAGATCCGGCAGGTGACCCGTTCTTGCGTACTTGAGCAACCAACCCGGACGCATCAAACCTTCGGGCGCGAGCCGCACCATTGCCTTGACATCCATGACCTCGGGGATCGTCGGGCTCCCCCAGTCCCGGCCGTTGGAGAACGACCAGTCGAGGGTCGCAATCAGCCCCGTCGCGCCCGCGGCACGGGCCCGTTCCATTCGCCGCACCATGGAGTCCTTGGTGCCCATCCAGTACATCTGGAAGAACGTTTGCGGGTTGGCCGCGACGACCTCCTCGATCGGCTTGCTCGCAAACGAGCTCAAACCGATCACCGTGCCCCGCGCTGCAGCCGCGCGCGCCACTGCCACCTCACCATCGGGATGCACCGCCTGCACTCCCGTCGGGGAGATGATCACGGGCCACGAGATCGGCTGACCCATGACGGTCGTGGCTAAGTCACGTTTCGACGACAGGCCGGCCACGTGCGGTGCGAATCCCAGCTCAGCGAATGCCGCGGTGTTGTCGTTGTACGACACGCCCTTCTCAGAGCCAGCGAGCAACGCGCTATACACCGACTTCGGCAGTCGTTTCTTGGCCTGTCGCTGCGCCTCCGCGACCGTCTCGAACCATGCATTCTTGCCCATAACAAACCTCTCTAGTGCGGTCCCGCCAGGGGACTCATGTCGCCGAGTTCTGGGAGCTCTGCGTAATCAAGGGAGCAGCGATCGCGGTGCGGCATCGAGTGTCAGCCGATCGATCAACTGGGTCATCGCTCAACTGGTCTGCGGGGAGAATCCAGCGAGCGGGTTCTCCTCGCACGCACTGACCGGGCGGGCCCGGGGGCCCGAGCCGATGGTCACCGCGACCGGCCGTGAGCGGCGCGAGCCGACCTCGCGGGGAGTGATGCGGTGCGAGTGGTCACCGCTGGGTTTGGGGGCGGCCGTGACAACCCGGGCCAGCAACGCGTCGGCGCCGTAGCCCTTGACGCACTCCGGGTCCGGTCCGTTCAGCGGAAGCCCGGTGAAGAACTTGGCGGCCATGCAACCGCCGCGGCACGTGTCGAAAGCGTCGCATGTGGCACAGACGCCGGCGTCCTGAGGCGCGCGCAGGTCGGCGAACAGGTCCGAGGATCGCCATACCTGCTGGAATCCCCCTGACTGTCGGACGTTTCCAGCCAAGAACTCTTCATGGATGGCGAACGGGCAGGCGTAGACGTCACCCACCGGGTCGATCAGACACACCACGCGTCCGGCACCGCACAGGTTCAGCCCCGGCATGCTCTGGCCGTACGCGGACAGGTGGAAGAACGAGTCGCCAGTCAGCACGCCCTCGCCGTGGGCCACGAGCCAGTCGTACAGCTCACGCTGCTGTTCCGGCAGGGGGTGCAGCTCCTCCCAGGTGTCCGCGCCCCGCCCGGACGGACGCAGCCTGGTCAGACGCAGCTGCGCACCGAAGCGGTCGGCGATCTCCTTGAACTGGTTCAGCTGAGGGATGTTCTGTCGCGTGCACACCACCGACAGCTTGAAGCCGCGGAAACCCGCATCGGCCAGGTTGGCCATGGCTCGCGTCGCAGTGTCGAACGAGCCCGGACCCCGGACGGCGTCGTTGACCTCGGCGGTCGCGCCGTCCAAGGAGATCTGTACGTCCACGTAGTCACTGCCGGCGAGCCGCTGGGCGACGGCTGCATCGATGTGCACACCGTTGGTGGAGAACTTCACCCCGACGTGATGTGCGGTCGCGTAGTCCACCAGCTCCCAGAAGTCCGGACGCACCGTGGGCTCGCCGCCGCCGATGTTGACGTAGAACACCTGCATCCGCTCGAGCTCGTCGATCACTGCCCTGGCTTCGGCGGTGCTCAGCTCCCGGGGGTCACGTCGCCCTGAGCTTGACAGGCAATGGACACAGGACAGGTTGCAGGCGTATGTCAGCTCCCAGGTCAGGCAGATGGGAGCATCCAGGCCGCGCTCGAAATGGCCGACCAGCCCCTTGGCGGACGTGGGGGTGGAGGTGAGGGTCACGAGGACTCTTTCGTTGAAGGGTTCGGCGCCGACGCGAGGATCCCGCTGGCAACCATCGCGCTAAGTGCGGTGTCGTATCTGGGCCAGTCCGTAGCGGGGATGCCGAGCGCAACGTATGCGGCCCGGGCGCTGTCGTGGTCACCGAGCACCTGCACAAGGTCCAGCAGGAGTCGTTCTTTGAGGAAGGACAACCGGCGGTTCCCGAAGTGGTAGAGCAGCGCACCGAACGGCTCAGGACGCACGGACACCTGTGAGTGCAGTATCCACGCGCGTTCTGGGTCGAACGGCTCGGCGCCAGGTCTGATCACGGGCAGTTCGTTCGGGTTCGGGGGGCTGTCATAGGTCGTGGAGGTCAGTACACGCCGCACATGCCGTCGATGGAGACTTCCTCAACGAGAAGATCCTCCTCGAGCAGTGACGTCTCGTGGCCTGGCTCGGTGGTCTCGATCAACGTCTGGGTGGCTTCGCTCATGACATGCTCCTCGCTGTTTGGCAGATGGCTTGCGGATACTGTGAGAAGGACCATACTGGCACCCAGTGCCAAAAGGAAGGGTGGTCTCACACTTTGTCCGCCAGAACGTCGCGACCGATCGCAAGACAAGGGCGGCCAGGCTTGCGAGTGGCCCATAACGCTCCCCGGCCGGGTCGGGCCCCGTCGACCTCTCGGCACGAGCTGGAACGGATCTGCCTGGATCTGTTCACCCACCAAGGCTTCGAGGAGACTTCGATCGAGGACATCGCCGCTGCCGCCGGCATTGGCCGGCGCACGTTCTTTCGCTACTTTCCCTCGAAGAACGACGTCGTCTGGGGCGACTTCGACGAAGCACTTGGCGAGTTCGAGGCCTGGTTCCTGAGGTGTCCCGACGACATCCCGTTGATGACGGCGATCCGGCGCGGCGTCGTCGCGTTCAACACCTACGACCCGGCCAATGAGCAGTCCCATCGGAGCCGCATGTCGCTCATTCTGAACACCGACGCGCTGCAGGCGCATTCGACGTTGCGGTATGGCGAGTGGCGGCGGATCGTAGCCCGGTTTGCCGCCCGCCGGATGGACTGTCGGTCAGGGGACCTGCTGCCGCGGGTTATTGGTCACTTGACGCTGGGTGCCGCCTTGGCGGCGTACGAGCAGTGGCTTGTCGAGGACGGTAGCGACTTCCTGACCCACCTGAATGCCGCCCTGTCCGTCCTGGGCGAGTTTTGGGTCCTCGAAGCAGCAGGAGCCCACCGATGACCGGCCGGCCGATGGCAGTGATCACCGGCGCCGCCCGGGGTATCGGTCGTGCCAGCGCGATCGCCTTGGCCCGCAACGGCTTTGACCTCACCCTCGGCGACGTTTCTTGGCCGGGCCAGGTTGAAGGACTGGCGTACCCGCTCGCCTCGCTGAGTGACTTGCAGGAAACAGCCCGACTGTGTCGTGACGCTGGCGCGGGTGCCCAGGTGCAGGGGTGCGACGTGCGTATCCCTGCGGAGGTTCAGTCCCTGGTCGACCTGGCATTGGCACACGTTTCGACGCCCGACGCGCTCACCGTAGCGGTCGCCGGGGCAGGAATCATCGGGTCGGACGGCCTCGCCTGGGAGCTCACGCCGCAGGACCTCGACCGGGACCTGTCCGTCAACTTCCACGGCGTCGCCAACCTCGCCCGGGTCGTCGTCCCCCACCTGCTGCGAGCAACTCAGGGCCGGGCCCGATTCGTCGCGGTGGTCTCCTCCGCTGGACAGGCCGGGCTGCCCCTGCTCGGGGCATACGTGGCGGCAAAGCACGCGGCGCTGGGCTACGTCCGCTCCCTGGCCGCAGACCTGGGGCCGTTCGGGGTGACCGCGAACGCGGTGATGCCGGGCAGCACCCGCACCCGGCTTCTGGAACGCAGCGCCCACATCTACGGGCTCAGTGACGTCGAGGACTTCGCCGGCCACCAACGCCTCCAACGCCTGCTCGACCCGGAGGAGATCGCCTCAGCGGTCGCCTGGCTGTGCAGCCCCGGAGCTTCGGCGGTCACCGGTCAGGCGATCGGCGTTGACGGCGGGTTCCACGGATGAACCACTGGCGGTTGGCCGCGGGCACCCGGTGGCTCGATCCCACCACCCTCGCCGGCGGGGCACCGTACCGGGTCATGCGTCTCACCAAGCGAGGCGCCCAGATCGTGCACACGATCCTCGCCTTGGGTGACAAGCATGGGCTCACACCAGCGCAAAGAGAACTGTTTGACCGGCTCGAAGCGGGCGGCCTCGTGATCCCGCCCCCACCCGAGGCGGCGACAGTGCTGGACGTGACCGTGGTCATCCCCGCCCGGTCAGCACCTGACCCAGTCCGGCGGATCCTGGCCGTGTTGCCCCCATCCGTCGCCGTCGTCGTCGTCGACGACGGCTCCCCCATCCCACTGCCCGGCGCCCTCCAGTCGCAACCCAACCTGACCATCCTGCGGCACGCGAGTCCTCAAGGACCAGCCGCCGCGCGCAACGCAGGCGCTGCCTCCGCGGACACCACCTGGCTTCTCTTCTTGGACGCCGACGTCCAACCCCGCCCGGACACACTGCCGCGGCTGCTCGGGTTCGCCACCGGGCGCGACGTCGCCGTCGTCGCCCCGCGCGTCGTCAACCGGCCCGGCCCCGGTCTGGCGTCGTGGTTCGAGAGTTCCTGCGCCCTGGACCAGGGCCCGCACCCTGCCAATGTCGGCCAAGGACAACCCGTTTCATACGTCCCCAGCGCCTGCCTACTCGTCAAAACCGCTGTGTTCCGCGACGCCGGCGGGTTCAGTGAAGAGATGCACGTCGGCGAGGACGTGGACCTGATCTGGCGACTGGCCGACCACGGCCGGATCCGTTACGAACCCAGCGTGGTCGTGACCCACGAACCCCGCACCCGGATCCTCGCCGCCCTGAATCGACGACGATTCTACGGCACCAGCGCGGCATCCCTGTCCCGCCGGCACCCCGGCAAGGTCAGACACGCAGACGTCTCCGTATGGTCCCTTGTCCCATGGGTAGTTGCAGTAGGCGTTAGTCCACCGCTGGGCGCCGCCATGGCCGTCGCCGCCGTGCTCGCCGCACCCCGCGGCCTGCCCTCGCTCGAGCCACGACACGCCCGACAACTCGCGGCCACCGGGCAGGTCACCGCCGCCGCGGGACTCGGCCGATGGCTCATCCGACCGCTCCTGCCCGTCACTGTTGCCCTGGCTCTGGCCGTGCCACCTCTCCGACGCCGTCTTGCGCTGGCTGCGCTGGCCGGCGTGGCCGACCTCGCCTGGCGCAGCCACAAGCAGATGGCCACCGGGAGCGTTCGACAGCGCACCACCCGTGTCGCCGGGACAGTCGTGGCGTCGCTGCTGGATGACGTCGCCTACTCCCTCGGCGTCTGGCAGGGCGCACTGAACCACAGGACAATCGACCCCCTCCTACCCACCGTGCGTGACCTGCCAGGACGATCATGACCACGAGCCACGACCCAGACGCCGAGCTACCACCGCTGGCCCTCGCCAGATGGCCACAAGTGGACCGCAGCGACCGACGACTCCTGATCGTCCCGGTCGGCTCCCTCGAACAACACGGCCCCCACCTCCCACTGGACACCGACGCACGGATCGCAACAGCGGTCGCAGGCGCAGTGCACGCCAAACTCCCCCAGGTCGGATTGGCACCCTGCATCCCAATCGGCGCCAGCGGCGAACACGCAGGCTTCCCCGGCACCCTCTCTATCGGGACCGACGCACTCGCCCTGATGGTCACCGAACTCGTACGTCACGCATCGTTATTCTGGGAACACGTGCTAGTCATCAACGGCCACGGCGGCAACACCGAGGCACTGCGATCCGCCCAGAAAACCTGCCAACACGAGCACCGGTCCCTGACCCTCCACCACATCGGCTGGGGACACGGCGACGCCCACGCCGGCATCAGCGAAACCTCACTCATGCTCCATCTGGCACCGGACCTCGTACGGATGGACCTCGCCGAAATTGGAAACAACGAACCAATCCACCGGTTGGTGCCCCGGCTAGTAGATGAGGGCGTCCGAGCGGTGAGCCACAACGGCGTTCTGGGAGACCCAAGATACGCGAACGCCGACGCTGGCGCTGAACTACTCTCACAGGTCTCGCGAGCCGCGATCAAGCGTGCACAACTTGCACTGATCTAGGTGGCCGGTGTTTTTCGTTTCGGGCCGGTTGCCGGGCGTAGTTCGTTCTCGATGATCTCCAGGGAGAGGGCTTCGAGTTCGCCCAGGAGTTCCCGTAGGCGCCGGTGGGCCTGGAACCAGGGTTCGTATTGGGCATGCTGTTCGGCGCTGAGGCGCCGGGTGACGGTCTTGCCGGCGACCTTGCGGGTCCAGCTGGGGTAGGGGCCGTGTGGCCTGGGGGGGTCGGCGTGGCAGCGGCAGCCGGGGGTCCCACAGGTGGTGTAGCGCAGCGCGACCGAGCCGGGGAGGGCGAATCCCAAGGTGGCGATCTCGTTGGTGATTTCTGTGGCCCTGTGGTGTTGGGCGGGGGTCGGGTTGGTCATGGGCGGAAGTCTCCTCGGCGTGTCGTGGTCGGCGAATCCGTACCCGGAGGCTTGGAGTTAGTATACTGTCTGGTATGACATTGGGAATGACACCCCGCCAGCAAAACATGTTTGGCTCGACCGTGGCCTACTGCCAGGACCGGGTACCGGCCGACTCGATCTACGGTGTGCTGCACCGGGAGTGCTTCGCCTTGTTCCCCGATGAGATGTTCGCCGACCTTTTCACCGACGTGGGACGCCGTTGTGTGCCGCCGATGATCGTGGCGGTGGTCATGGTGCTGCAGCGCATCGAGGGCTGCAGCGACCGGGAAGCCGTGGACAGGTTCGCGTTCGACAACCGGTGGAAGTACGCCGCGGGCGGCCTGGACTTCGACTACCCGGGGTTCGTGCACACCGTGCTGGTCGACATGCGGGCGCGCCTGGCCGCCTCGCAGCGTCCGGACCGGATCTTCGAGGTGACCCTGGAGGCGGCCAGGGCCGCCGGGCTGGTGGGGCGCAAACGGGTCCTGGACTCCACCCCGCTATACGACGCGGTCGCCACGATGGACACCGTGACCCTGGTCCGCTCGGGGATCCGCGGGGTATTCAAGGCCGCCGCCGCGGACCTGGAGGCTGAGCTGCGGTCGGTGATCGGTCGCGACGACGACTACGCGACCGCGGGTAAACCAGTGTGTGACTATGACGACCCGGGGGCCCGCAAGGTCCTGGTCAATGCCCTCGCCAAGGACGCCATGGCGCTGCTGATGGTCCTTCACGGGCGCACACTGCCCGATCTGGTGATGCAGGCCGGGAAACTGCTCGCGACCCTGGTCGGCCAGGACCTTGACCAGGGAGCCGACGGTGTGTTCACCATCGCCCGCCGGGTCGCCAAGGACCGGGTCATCTCCACCGTGGACCCCCAGGCCCGCCACGGCCACAAGACTTCCGCCCACGCCTACGACGGGTACAAGGGTCACGTTGCCATCGACCCGGACTCCGAAGTCATCACCGCCGTCACCGTCACGGCAGGCAACACCGGTGACGCGGCATCGGCCGGTGACTTACTCGCCCAAGACATACCCACCCCGGACGTGGCCGGCGGCGATAGCCGCACCGACCAGGCGGGCAGTGAACCCGATGGGGACACCACCAACCGCCAGCAAGCCGCTGATACCGACGACGAGACCGAGAGTAGGGAGGTGGAGGCGCCGTTGGCGGTCTACGGCGACGCGGCCTACGGCGCCGGGGTGCTGCTGGAGAAGCTAGAGGCAGCCGGTGCCGACATCATGACCAAGGTGCAGCCGCCCGTCGCACCCGGCGGCCGGTTCCCCAAGGATCACTTCACCATCGACCTGGGCGCCGGGACGGCGACCTGCCCGGCCCACGTCACCGTCCCGATCCAACCCGCCAAGGCCGGCGGTGGTACCGCGGCCTTCGCCGGCGCCTGCGCCAGCTGCCCGCTCGCCGCCCAGTGCACGACCTCGGCGGCCGGACGCACCCTGAACATCGGCCCCTACGAGGGCGAGCTGACCCGGGCCCGGGCTACCCAGAAGGACCCGGCCTGGCGGGCCGAGTACCGGGCCACCAGGCCAAAGGTCGAACGCAAACTCGGGCATCTGATGCGCCGCCGGCACGGCGGTAGACGCGCCCGGGTCCGCGGACAGACCAAGGTCGCCGCCGACTTCTCGCTACTTGCCGCCTCGGTAAACCTGGCTCGGTTCGGGATGCTCGGACTCACCCGAACAACAGGGCAAGGGTGGGCAGTTACCCCGAGTTGACCCACCGGTGGGACCCCCAGGGCCGACGGCACGGCCCGAGGCAGCCCCCGACCGCCACCAACAGCTCACCACAGCCCTCAAACCCAACTGCCAGCAACAAGATTGACAACGGCGACCACCCGTTGAACCGCTCACGGCCGCCCAAGGGGTCACGCCCACCCCCGTAAACCCCCGTAAAACACCAGCCACCTAGTTGACATGAGGTCTCCCCTAGGTGTGCGCACATCGTGCGAATAGCATGAAACATAGCAGACGAGGGGCCTTCTGCGCAGGGTTGGAGTACCAAAACTTCAGGAAGCTTTGCCGTTACGGCGCCGCGTCTTCAGCCTCGCCGACCGAGCACTGAAGGCTCGTTGTACAAGCCTTTCCTTCGCGGGTCAACCCAGTGGTTTGCCGGGCTACAAGTCGTCATGGGGGAGGGAGGTGACCCGTACAGGCTCTTGATCAATCCTGTCTGTCTCGCTTGGGTCCGCCTCGGACGACACACGGCGCGTGCTGGAATGTGTGGTGCGCGTCTGTGCTGGGTCTGACGAGGCTGAGCGCGAGTGCTTCCTCCTGCCCTTAGCTCCGGTCGCCTGAGCAGGGGTATAGGCATAGTCGTAGTACGAGTAGCCGTTGTTCTGCTTGTGCGCGAGGCGGTTGAGGACCACGCCGAGCACTCGGGCGCCCACGTCCTCGAGCGAACCGAGTCCGTCTGCGAGCTGCTGCCGGTGGATTCTGTCGGCTGAGGCGATCACCACTGCGCCGCCGGTGATCTTGGCGAGGATCGCGGCGTCGGTCACCGGGAGCAGGGGAGGGGTGTCGATGAGGACGATGTCGTATTGGCTGGTCAGCTGCTCGAGCAGGTTCGCCATCGATCGGGACCCGAGCAGCTCGCTGGGATTTGGGGGGACCTCCCCCGAAGTCAGCACGTGCAGGTCGTGATCGCCCCAGGGCTGTATGGCCTCCTGCAGGTCCACCTGGCCGATCAGCACGGTGGTCAGGCCTACCTCGCCCTCCAAACCCATGTACTCGGCTACCGCCGGAAGGCGCAGGTCGGCGTCGACGAGAGCAACCTTCGAGCCGGCGTCGGCCAGCGTGATGGCGAGGTTGATAGCGGTCGTCGACTTGCCCTCGCCGGACAGCGACGACGTCACCACGATCGTCTTGGGCCGGTCGGCGATATCGAGGAACTGCAAATTGGTCCGCAACCTACGGAAGGCCTCGGAGCGGTGGCTGTGCGGGCTGCTGTGCACAATGAGCGGGTGCACGGGCGCGTCGTCGTCGTAGCCGATGCGGGCGATCACGGAGGCGTCGGTGATCTTCTGGACGTCGGCATCGGTCCGGACCTTGGTGTCGAGCACGTCGCGCAGGAGAGCAAGCCCGAACCCGAGCACCAGGCCCACCAAGAGCCCCTCCACAAGGTTGAGTTTCTTGTTCGGCGAGGCCGGCGCGGTCGGTACGCTTGCGGTTCGTATGGTGCTGACGTGGATCGGGGACGGTTGACTGCCGGCGGGCTTCTCCAGCGCGGTCACTTGGGTTCCGAGGCTTTCGGCGGTCGCGTTGGCGATGTCGCTCGCCGTTCGCGGGCTCACATCGGTGACCGTGATATTGATCAGCTGGGTGTTGAGCGGGTTGTCGGCGGTGATCGATCCCGCAAGCTGGTCCGGCGTGGTGGCCAGACCGAGCTTTTCGATGACGGGAATGAGCACGCGCGGGCTGGTGACCATGTCGGTGTAGGACGTCACCTGGTTTTGAGAGAAGTTGCTGCCCTGTAGCAGGTCGGCTGTGCTGCCCCCGGTGCTCACGGAGACGAAAACTTGTGACTTCGCCTGGTAGGTCGGGGTGGCCAGCAGGGTCGCGCTCATGGCGACGGCGACCCACAGCGCCGTGATGAGCAGGATCGACATCCAGCGCTTGCGAAGTATGACGAGATAGTCGTGAAGTTCCACCGGTTCTCCAAGCCCCCTTGCGGCTGCGCGTGCTTGTGACGACGTCAGGCAATGCTCTCATGGTCGTCAACCCTCCAACCTAAGACGGCGCGTCGTGCGCCTCGTTTGACCAAGATCACCTCGAGGGGTCTTCCAGCAGGAGGTACGCATTTCGCTTTGGCGCTTGTCGCGCGGATCACCACCAACGTGACCTGTTGGTCGGCCAACGCGTCCCACAGCTGCGGTAGTGCGTGCATTCGGGGTGGGGAATGTGCGAATCTCCTGGCGGCCTCAGGCCGGGTGGGACTCGGCGTGCGGACGCATGCCGTGAGGTCTTTCTTGTCGGTTCCAACCCAGCGCAGCGATCATGCAGAACGTGCGTAACTCCTTCAGCCGCAGGACTGCAACAACAGTGCAGCCGTCCGGAGGAAGGTCCCCCCTGGCAGTCTTCCAACCCGGCAGTGATCACCAGCGGGACTGATGATTCGGCTCGTCCTGTTCATGATCTCGTCCCAGCATGGGGTGGGCCGTGAGGTCGCAAGAGCAGACGCGAGTCAAGGCCCGGCAATGGCGGATCGCTGTGGATCGCAGCCGGGCCGCCGGCGTCGAACGGGTCAGGGCGGCCTCGACACGGTTGAGACGGCCGAGCATCGCCGACGCCACAACAGTCTCGGGGTGCCGACAGCCTCAGGTCAGACTAATTCTCGCGCTCCTGGCACCACGGTGAAGCCGACGTCGCCACGAGTGACGGTCCACCCCAATTTCATCCTTTGGGGTGGCGGCGAAGCCGCCGTGAGTAACTAATTCCACATGTGGGTTATCCATTTCACTGCCACCTGAGGTAGGGTCATTGCGTGCCGTTGCGCGGTCTGGTTGCGCGGTCTGCACTATCCCGGTTCGTACGCGGAGCTGAGGGCGTGGTTCCCCGACGACGAAGCTTGTATGGACTTCTTGGACTGGCTGCGCTGGCCGACCGGGCCGGTGTGCCCGAAGTGCGGATGGACTGCCACGACGGTGGGCGCGGGCCGGGTGTGGCGTTGCGGCGGATGCCGTAAGCGGGTCTCGCGCACTGCGGGGACGATCTTCCAGGACACGCGCACGCCGTTGACGGTGTGGTTCGCCGCGGCCTGGTTCATGACCGCC
>Ga0097691_1002336_pt1 | contig 12872 bp, 9 predicted proteins | sample NGESurdeep072012_8_FD_72858 | JGI IMG/M metagenome (GOLD analysis project Ga0097691, IMG submission 72858) | Arctic peat soil microbial communities from Barrow, Alaska - NGEE Surface sample 210-1 deep-072012 | ecosystem: Environmental > Terrestrial > Soil > Wetlands > Peat ...
GATGGTTCCGGTGGCCGTGATCCGGCCCGAGTCGCGCGTACGCTCGAGCGCGACAAGACACACCGGTTCGGCAAGCTGATCGAGCCCGAACGCTCCCTCGTTTCCCGCCATCGGCTCGATATATTGCACGACGACGTACTCAGCCCTGTCCCCCGCCGGCTTGACTGCAAAGCCCGGGTATCCGCGCGGATCGGCGCTGCTGTCGTTGCGCACTGCCGCTTCAAAGGCCGGCTTCTGCCCGGCAGTGATGCGATGCGCATAGTTGACCGCCAGGATGCCCGGATAGCGGCGGTTCAGATCCAGGCTGTCGACATAGTCCCTGAATTTGTCCCGGCTAAGCGAATTCGATGCGATGAACAGTCCCCTGACCCCGAGCAGGACGTCGGAATACGCGCGGATACGCGAGTCGACGGCGGCGTGCGCTTGCTTGACGGCGCTTTCGAATTTGAGCCTGACCTCGCGCTGCACCTGGTTTGCGGTCCAGTACGCAGCCGCGGCGGACAGGACGATGCCGAGTGCGAGCACCGCGAATGCGGTTGAAGCATGGCTCGCGATATCGACGAACTTTGGCCGCATGCCCGGACCGGGCACAACAGGTCTATTGTCGGAATTTGCGGGAATGCTAACCTCTGAACCGGATGTGTTCCACCAGGCAAGTCTACCTTCGCCCGCGGCAGATTGCATGGTTTTGTGCGCGCTTTTGCCGGAAGTGTATCCTGTGTAAGCGCCCCGGTATTGCTGACCGGTGGCTGGATTGCCGCCCCTGCTTTCGCGGGCGCATGCTTGGCCTGCGGGAATCACGATGCTGCAGCACTAGTTGTCATGCAATTACGCAATACTCAGTAGTCGGCGCCGACTTGGGCTGTCAGCTGACTGGAGAGCATTATGACAACCAACACCTCAGTACGGATTATCCCCACCCGGCGCCGCGTGCCGATCGATTCCGCAACTGCCCCCAGGTCGGGCAAGATCGCGCAGTGCAGGACCATGTGCTCGACCTGCAACCTGCGCGAGCTGTGCCTGCCCTGCTGCGGCCTGACCCGCTCCGAGATGGACGTCGCCGACCGCCTGGTGTTCAATCGCTCGCGGGTGCGCCGCGGCGAAAGCCTGTACCGCACCGGCGACCGCTTCACCTCCCTCTATGCCGTGCGCAACGGCTTCTTCAAGTCCACAGCGCTGCTCGAGAATGGCCGCAACCAGGTGACCGGGTTCTCCATGACAGGCGAGGTCCTGGGCATGGACGGCATCGGGCCGGAGCGGCACACCTGCAATACCATCGCCCTGGAGGACAGCGACGTCTGCGCCATTCCCTTTGCCAGGTTGCAGGAGCTGGCGCACGAAATTCCCAGCCTGCAGCGCCAGTTCCACAAGATGATGAGCCGTGAAATCGTGCGCGAACACGGCGTGATGCTGCTGCTGGGCAGCATGAATGCCGAGGAACGCCTGGCGATGTTCCTGCTCAATCTGTCGCAGCGCTTCGCTGCGCGCGGCTACTCGCCGTCGGAATTCAACCTGCGCATGACGCGCGAGGAGATAGGCAGCTACCTCGGCCTGAAACTGGAGACCGTCAGCCGCACTTTGTCCAAATTCCAGGAGGAAGGAATGATCGGCGTGCAGCAGAAATTCATCCGCGTCCTGAACAGCGCCGGCCTTGAACGGGTGATGGGCCGCGAACTGGGCTGAACCGCCGCGGGCGCAGCGGACCTGAGCCGGCGTAGACCGCGCACGCGTGCGAGCGGCGGACGCGCCGGCCGCGCGCTAAAACGGTCCTTGAAGCCGCGCCTAAACCCGATGTTCGCGGTACAATTGGATCGATTGAGAATGCCCATTCCATCAACATCGAAATACCCACTCAGGCAAGGGCATGGCGCTTAGGGAAATTCCCGTCGAGGAACTGACTTTCGGCATGTACGTCTCGAGGCTCGACCGGCCGTGGACGGAAACGCCTTTCGTATTTCAGGGCTTTGTCGTGAAATCCGAAAAGCAGATCGACGTCCTGAAAAAATACTGCAAGCACGTCTTCGTCGACCCGGAGAAAGAGGACTTGTCGGAAGTTGACAAGGTCAGCGCGGAGGAGATTGCGAAAGTACGGGGCACCACGGTCTACAAGGAGGCCGCGAGCGTCGAAGTTGAATTGCCCAGGGCCCAATTGGCGTATAAGAAGACGACGGCCGTGGTGGAAGAGCTTTCGCGCGCGGTCGAAGTCGGCAACGCGGTCGACAGCGCCCACTCGCGCGAGGCGGCCGCGCAGATCACCGAAAGCGTGGTGCGCAATCCGGACGCCATGGCGCTGCTGATCAAGCTGCAGGAGAAAAGCGGCTCGACCCTCAGCCGGGCCGCCGAGATTTCGGTCATGATGACGCTCTTCGGGCGCTTCCTCCAGTTGCCGCAGGACCGCCTGGAAATCCTCGGCATGCTGGGACTGCTCCAGGACGTGGGCAAGCTCAAGCTGCCCACCGCGCTCGCCACGAACGGGCCCGTGAACGCCGCGGAGATCGAACTCTACCGCACGCACGTCGACCACTCTGTCGAGATTCTCAGCAACACGCCCGGCCTGCCCCCGGAACTTACCGGGCTGGCGTCGCTTCACCACGAGCGTTTCGACGGCAGCGGCTATCCGCGCGGACTGCGCGGCGGGGGAATTGCCCTGTTCGGCTTGATCGCGGGAATCGTGGATACGTTCGACACGCTCACGGCGCCGCCGCCGTTCGGGGAGAACTTGTCGCCTTCGAACGCGCTCAACATCATCTACAAGGGGCGCGGGAAGCAGTTTCACCCTGCGCTGGTCGAGCAGTTCATACAGTGCATCGGCGTGTTCCCTGTGGGAAGCGTGGTCGAGCTCAATAGCGGCGAGGTCGCGATCGTAATTGCCCAGAACATGGTGCGCCGGCTGCAACCACGCATCCTGGTGGTGAAGGACGCCCATGGCCACCCGCTCATACCGTACAAGATGCTCGACCTGATGAAGGAACCGAAGGTCAGGCCCGGCGAGCCCTACCGCATCCAGCGCGCGCTGGAGTACGACACCGTGAAGATCGACCCGCGAGAGCTGTTCCTGTGAGCGGGGCGGGCTCCGTCGAGCCCGCGGCAGCGGCGCGCGGCGCGTCTGCTGCCGACGCAATCCCGTTTCTCGAGGCGCTGCGCGCCCGCATCGAGGAACGGCGTGCCGGGGGCAGGAATCTGGCAGTGCTCCTCATCGAATGCGGCGTGATCGACCGGATCGACGCCGTATGGGGTTACCACGTCGGCGATGCGGTGCGCGCCCGCGTTGCCGCGACGCTTCGGGCCGAGGTACTCCGCCCTGACGATCTTGTCGGCGACATGGGCCGCGACGACTTCGCCTGCGTGCTATCACCCGTGGAGGGTCCGGCAGTGGCGTTGCTCGCGGCCGAGAAATCGCTGCGCGCGCTGAACACCCCGTTCTGGATCGGTGAAGAGGAGATCTTTGCCGGCCCCGCGATCGGCATCGCGATGTGCCCGGCGGACGGCGATGCGGCGGAATTGCTGCTGCAGCGCGCCAAGAGCGCTTGCGTCATCGCGCGCGGGCTCACCAGCCGCATTTCCGTCTACGCGGAAGGCCAGGAAAATCCGGAGGCATCGCGGCTGCTATACGAAAACCAGCTGCGCACAGCGGTGGCCGAGGACGCGCTCGAGCTCGTGTTCCAGCCGCAGTACGACCTGCGCCTCGGCCAGATCATGGGGGCCGAGAGCCTGCTGCGCTGGCGCGACGCGGCGCGCGGCGTGATCCCGGCTGAGGACGCATACGCGGCGGCGGAATCGGCAGGCGTGGTCGCCGAACTGGTGTCCTCGGTGCTGAATCGCGCATTGCGAAACTGCTCGGAGTTTCGCTACAGCGCCGGGCTGGACTTGCGCGTTGGCGTCAACCTTCCCGGGCGTGCACTGCTGCACACGGAACTTCCCGAGATCGTCGAACGCGCGCTGCGCACCTGGAATCTGCGGCCGGGCAGGCTCATCCTCGAGATCGGAGAGACTTCGGTGCTGGGTGCAGATGCAGTGGCGCGGGAGACGCTCGGGCGCCTGAAGGATCTCGGCGTGAAACTGTCGATCGACGACGCGGATCTGGCGCTGTCGTCACTGTTCGGGCTCGCGACCCTGCCGTTTCAGGAAATCAAGATCGACGTCGCGGTCGCGCGCGATCTGGCCGATGTACCGAAGTCCGAGCGCATCCTGCAGTCGCTGATCGAACTTGCGCACCACCTGCAGCTCGAGGTTGTCGCCGTCGGCGTCGCGGACGACGCGGCGGCGGCCCGGCTGAAGGAACTCGGCTGCGACTACATGCAGGCCGATTACAAGGGCCCCGCGCTCGACCCGGCAGGCTTCGTCGCCCGGTTCGGATTCGGCGAGGGCTAAGCGGCTGCATCCGCTGCTGCACTATGAGCCGCTGCTGTCATGAATTCGGCACGACCGGCGACCAGGACACACGATTGTCAGTCCGCGGGTTCCTGGGTTCGAGCCCTGCCCGGGGAGCCGAGCAGGGCTCGAACTCCTTAGGCGATACCATTGATATGACCGCTCGCCGGCGTCCGCTCATAGCCCCAGACGGCCTTCGGCGACAGCGTGGCAGGCCGCCGCGCCACCGGAGGCGAGCGTATGCATTGCCGGCCGCTCGGTACGGCAACGCTCGTCGGCGTGCGGGCAGCGCGGATTGAACGCGCAACCGGCGGGCGGATCGAGCGGGTTGGGGACCTCGCCGGCGACCGGAATGCGCGCCTTGCCGGTCATCTGCAGGTCAGGAATCGCGTCGATCAGCATGCGCGTATAAGGATGGCGCGGCCGCTCGAACAGTTGTTTCGCGTCGGCGATCTCCACCAGCCTGCCCAGGTACATCACGCCGACCCGCGTCGCGATATGCGCCACCACCGCGAGGTTGTGCGAGATGAACAGGTAGGTGAGGCCGAGGCGGTCCTGCAGATCCTTCATCAGGTTGAGGATCTGCGCCTGCACCGAGACGTCGAGCGCCGAGGTCGGCTCGTCGCACACCAGGAACTCGGGGTTGGAGGACAGCGCGCGCGCAATCGAGATGCGCTGGCGCTGGCCGCCTGAGAATTCGTGCGGGTACTTGTCGCCGTCCTCCGGCGAAAGCCCCACCTGCGTGAGCAACTCGGCTACCCGCGCGGCGAGCGTTGCCCGGTCCACAACGAGGCCGTGGGCGACGATCGGCTCGGCGACGATGGCGCGCACCCGCCAGCGCGGGTTCAGGCTCGCGTAGGGATCCTGGAAGATCATCTGCATGCGCCGGCGCAGCGGTGCCGAAGCCGGGTCGGCGAGATCAGCGCCGTCGAAGACAATGCGCCCGCGCGAAGGCGGATGCAGCCCGACGATCATCCGCGCGACGGTGGATTTCCCGCAGCCCGACTCGCCGACCAACCCGAGGGTTTCGCCCTTGCGGATCGAGAACGAGACGCCGTCCACCGCGCGCAAGCTGCGCCGCGGCTCGCCTTCGATCACGCGGTTGAGCCAGGGGCGCGAAACGTCGAAATCGCGCCCGGCATTCTCCACCCGCAACAGGCTTTCGTCAGCGCGATCTGTCATACAGCCAGCATGCAGCGAAGTTGCCGCCGGCCGGAAGCGGCGAGGGACGCTCCTCGGTGCAGCGGGCGAAGCGCTCGGGGCAGCGCGGATTGAAGGCGCAGCCGGGAGGGATCGCGTTCAGGCGCGGCATCGCGCCGTCGATCTGCGCCAGCCTCTCGCGCCCCTCCCCCAGCTTGGGGATCGAGCTCATCAGCCCGCGGGTATAGGGATGGCGCGGCGCGTGGATCACCTCGCGCACCGGCCCGATTTCGGCCAGGCGCCCGGCGTAGAGCACCGCCACGCGGTCGGCCGTCTCGGCGATCACGCCCATGTCGTGCGTGATCAGCATCACCGCGGTATCGTGCTCGGCCGCGAGTCGCTTCAGCAGGGTGATGATCTGTGCCTGGATCGATACGTCGAGCGCCGTGGTCGGTTCGTCGGCGACAATCAGCCGCGGGTTTCCCGCGAGGGCGAGCGCGATGACCACCCGCTGGCGCATGCCGCCGGAGAACTGGTGCGGGTAGTGGTCGAGGCGCAGTTCGGGCGCCGGAATGCCGACCTCGGCCAGCAGCTCGATCGCGCGGCGGCGCGCCGCGTTGCGGCCGGTCTGCAGATGGGTGTCGATGGTTTCCACCAGCTGCTGGCCGATGGTGAACAGCGGGTTGAGCGAGGTGAGGGGATCCTGAAAGATGGCGCCGATGCGTTTGCCGCGGATGCGGCGCATGGCTTCGGCGGGAAGATTGTCGATGCGCTCGCCTTCGAGCCGGATCTCGCCCGCGGCGATGCGGCCCGGCGGCTCGAGCAGGCCGATGATCGCCATGCCGGTGAGCGACTTGCCGGCACCCGATTCGCCCACCACGCCCAGCAACTCGCCCGGCGCGATTTCGAATGACAGGTCGTCCACGGCGCACAGCGTGCCGTGGCGCGTGGGGAACTCGACGCGCAGGTTGCGCACCTCGAGCAGCGGCGCACCCATGTCAGGCAGTTCCCTCGAACGCCGCTCGCGGAGTGATGCAGGGTAATGACATAGCCGGCAGCACCTCAGCGCAGCTTCGGGTTGAGCGCATCGCGCAGCCAGTCACCGAGCAGGTTCACCGACAGCACCAGCACCACCAGCGCGGCGCCCGGGAACACGGTGATCCACCATTCGCCCGACAACAGATAATCGTTGCCGACGCGGATCAGCGTGCCGAGCGACGGCCGGGTCGGCGGCACGCCCACGCCGAGGAAGGACAGCGTCGCCTCGGTAATGATTGCGGTAGCAATGTGGATCGTCGCGATCACCAGCACCGGCCCCATCACGTTCGGCAGCACATGCCGCAGCATGATCGAAGCGGAGCTGCGGCCGATCACGCGGGCGGCCTGCACGTACTCTTTGTTGCGCTCGACCAGGGTCGAGCCGCGCACGGTGCGCGCGTACTGCACCCAGCCCGAAACGCCGATGGCGAGGATCAGCACGTAGACCGCGATCTCGTCCTGCGCTTCGCGCGGCAGCGCGACGCGGGCCACGCCGTCGATCAGGAGCGCGATCAGGATTGCCGGGAACGACAGCTGGACGTCGGCCACGCGCATGATGAACGCATCGAGCCTGCCGCCGACGTAGCCGGAGGCGAGCCCCAGCCCCACGCCGAGCACCATCGAGAACAGCACCGCGGCGACGCCCACGCCGAGCGAGATGCGCGCGCCGTACATGATGGCCGATAGCACGTCGCGGCCCTGGTTGTCGGTGCCGAGCAGGTACATCGCCCTGCCCGCTTCGGTCCACGCCGGCGGCATGAAGCCGTCGGAGAGGTTCAGGGCCGCGCTGTCGAACGGGTTATGCGGCGCGAGCCAGGGCGCGAACACGGCGCCGCCGACGCAGATGAGCGTCAGCAGCGCGGCGATGATCACGACGGGCGAGCGGCGAAAACTCCAGGCGAGGTCGTGGTTCCAGGCGCGGCGCAACCAGCCTTCGACCGTACTCATCCCCTAATCCGCGGCGCGCCGGCCGGTCACTCATTCCACGCGTGCGTAGCGCGCCTCGGGCCGGTCGTCCGGCTTATACACGATGGTCACGTTCTTCTTCATCGCCCAGGGCCGAATCTGGTGATGCAGCGGCACGTAGTAGTAGTTGTCGCGCGTGAGGACGAGCGCGTCGTGCAGCAGGACGTCCCGCTTTTTCGGGTCCATTTCGGTCTTTGCCGCATCGATCAGCGCATCGAGCTTCGGGTCGCTGACGCGGCCGAGATTGAAGCTGCCGTCGACCCCGCCCTTGGTGTGCACCAGCGATTGCAGCGAAAACAGCGCGTCGAACGTGGACACGCCCCAGCCGAGCATATAGGCGCTGTGATCGAAGTTCTCCACCTTGGCGATGAAGCTGGCCATCGGCTGGGCATTCAGCTTGACCTTGAGGCCGGCCCGCGCCCACATGCCAACCAGCGCCTGGCAGATTCCCTCGTCGTTCACGTAGCGGTTGTTCGGGCAATCGAGGCCGAATTCGAAGCCATTCGGATAGCCGGCCTCGGCGAGGAGTTTTTTCGCACCGTCGACGTCCGCCGGCGCGACTTTGTCGAGTTCCTTGGTATACCCGTGAACGCCCGGGGCGACGATGATCGCGGCGGGAATCGACAGGCCGCGCATGGTGACGCGCTTGATCGTCTCGCGATCCACCGCCAGATTCAGCGCCTTGCGCACGCGCACGTCCTTGAACGGGTTCTTGCCCTTGACATTCGAATACAGCAGCTCGGGATTGTGCTGGTCCATGCCGATGAAAATGGTGCGCACTTCATTGCCTTCGAGCATTTTGATCTTGGTGTCGCTGCGTAGCCGCGAGACGTCCTGCGTCGGTAAATCGGTGACCAGGTCAACATCGCCTGAGAGCAGCGCCGAGACACGCGTCGCGTCGGCTTTGATCGGCGTATAGATCACCTCGGTCACGTTGCCTTCCAGCTTGTCCCACCAGGCAGGGTTCGCCGTCATCACCACGCGCTTGTCCGGCTCCCACAGGTTGACCAGGTAGGGGCCGGTGCCGTTGGTATGGCGCGAAGCATAGTTCTCTTCCTTGGCTTTGTAATTTTGGATGCTCTCGGCCTTGTTCTTGACCGACCAGGCCTTGCTCATGATGCGGAAGTCGGTGAACAGGCGCAGCAGCACCGGATTGGGGCCGGAGAGGATCGCGTCGACGGTGTAATCGTCGATTTTCTTCATTTCCTTCACGCCCGAGACGTAAATCTGGTTGGTGCCCTGCGGCTGCAGGATGCGGCCGTAGGAAAAGACCACGTCATCCGCGGTGAAAGGCGTGCCATCGTGGAATTTCACGCCCTTGCGCAAATGGAAGCGCCACTGCGTCGGCGTAATCTGCTCCCAGCTGGTCGCAAGGCAAGGCTCCACCTGAAAATCCTTGCTGTAGCGCGTGAGGCCCTCGTAGACATACTGCATGATGGCATGCGTGGTGGTGTGGTTCTGGGAATGCGGGTCGAGCGTGAGTATGTCGTTTTGCGCCGCCCATCTCAGCGTGGCCGCGTGGCCGGGAACGGCGGCGATGGCGAGTGCGGCAACTGCGGCGGCAAATACCGCGGTGAACCTGCGCGTGAATGTCATGGTGATCCCCTCCTTTCTCGTTACTTGATAGGAAGCGATTCCTCGACCAGCGCCGCCAGATAGCCGGCGCCGAGCGGAATCACGTCGTCGTTGAAATCGTAATTCGCATTGTGCAGGAAGCAGCTCAACGGGCCGCCGCCCTGGCCGAGCCAGACGTAGGCGCCGGGCCGCGCGAGCAGCATATACGAAAAGTCCTCGCCACCCATCGACGGCTCGCCGTCGGTCTGGACATTGTCTTTGCCGAAGATTTTCTCGCCCACCTTCGCCGCGAACAAGGCCTCGCGCTCGGTGTTCACCGTGGAGGGATAGCCGCGCTGATAGTCGATCTCGGCCGTGCCGCCGAGCGCCTTGGCGACGCTGGTGACGATCTCGCGCACGCGCTCTTCGGCGAGTTGGCGCGTTTCCGGGCGGAAGGTGCGGACCGTGCCGACCAGCTTGACCGCGTCGGGAATAACGTTGAAGGCGCCGACCTGGCTCGTCTGCATCGAGCACACGCTCACCACCGCCGCGTCGACGGGATTGACGTTGCGGCTGGCGATCGTCTGCAGCGCCGTGATGATGTGCGCGGTGATCACCACGGGGTCAACCGCGAGGTGCGGCATCGCGCCGTGGCCGCCCTTGCCGCGAACCGTGATCTGGATTTCATCGGTTGCGGCAGTGATCGGGCCGGAGCGCACCGCGATCTTGCCCGGCGGCAGGATCGGCCAGTTGTGCAGCGCGTAGACCTCGTCGGCCGGGAACCGGTCGAACAGCCCTTCCTCGACCATCACCCGGCCGCCACCGCCGCCTTCTTCCGCCGGCTGGAAGATGAGATAGGCAGTACCGTCGAAATTGCGCGTTTCGGCGAGATATCTGCCTGCGCCGAGCAGCATGGTGATGTGGCCGTCGTGGCCGCATGCATGCATGCGGCCGGGATGCACTGACTTGTAGGGCATGCTGCCGTTCTCGTGCATGGGCAGGCAATCCATGTCGGCGCGCAGTCCAACAGCGCGGCCGCTCGCGGACTTGCGGCCTTTCACCACCCCCACCAGACCGGTCTTGGCAATGCCCCGATGCACCTCGATGCCCCAGCTCTCGAGCTTGGCCGCGACCAGATCGGAGGTGCGCTGCTCGTTGAAGCCGAGCTCGGGGTGGGCGTGTATGTCGTGGCGGATGTCGGCCAGTTCTTTGTGGAAGGAGCGGATGTGCTCCACGGGAGTGGCGAACTTGAGCGGTGCGTTCATGACTTTCTCCTTCTCCTAATGCGCGGCCGATCGCTCGAAGCGAAGGCGCGGGTCCACGGCGTAGTAAAGCAGGTCGACAACGAGATTGATGACGACGAAAAAGAGCGCGATCAGGCACAGGTAGGCCGCCATCACCGGGATGTCGGCCACCGTTACCGCCTGGATGAACAGCAGGCCCATGCCCGGCCATTGGAACACGGTTTCGGTGATGATAGCGAATGCGATGATCGAGCCAAGCTGCAGTCCGGCGACAGTGATCACCGGCACCAGGGTGTTCTTGAGCGCGTGGCGAAAATGCACCGATCGCTCGGGCAGCCCGCGCGCGCGCGCGAATTTGATGTAGTCGGTGCGCAGGACTTCCAGCATCTCCGAGCGCACCAGCCGCATGATCAGCGTCATCTGGAACAGGCCGAGGGTGATCGATGGCAGGATCAGGGATTTCAGCCCGGAGGCAGTCAGCAGCCCCGTGGTCCACCAGCCGATCGCGACGGTGTCGCCGCGTCCGAACGAAGGCAGCCAGCCCAGCAGAACCGCGAACACCAGGATCAGCAGAATGCCGATGAGAAATGTCGGCAGCGACACGCCAATCAGCGACACCGCGAGAAAGAACTGCGACAGCCACGAATCGCGCTTCAGTGCGGTGTATACGCCCATCGGAATGCCGGCCGCGAGCGAGAGCAGCGCAGCGACGCACGAGAGCTCGAGCGTCGCCGGCAACCGCTCGACGAAAAGCGTGGATACCGGCCGCGCCTGGCGCAGGCTCAGCCCGAAATCTCCCTGGACGGCGCGAGCGAGAAAGTCCGCGTACTGGACGTAGAACGGCTGGTCGAGCCCGAGCAGCTGGGTGACGCGCACGCGGGCCTCGGGCGTCGCATCCTGCCCGAGCATGATCAACACCGGATCGCCGACGAAAGTGAACAGCGAGAACGCAATCAGGCCGACCACCAGCATGACCAGAACGGCCTGGGCGATACGGCGCAGAATGAAGGCGAGCATAAGTGTAGCGGCGGCCGGGGCGAAGTATGGGAAATCAAACCGTAAGGGGGGAAGTATCCACGGCATTGAAGCTCAGGTCAAACCCCCGATTTCGTCTTCGAAACCACCAGTCCCGGCGCTCTCCCGGCCTTCGGTCTGGGCAGGCTCCTGGCCCAGACCGTGTGAAAACATAGCGTTCGATGTAAACGCAGATGCAGCGTGTGCGTTGATATCCTTATTGGGGAATCGACGGGTGGGGCGCGCATATGAAGAGATTTATTCAGGGCGAATGCAGGACGCAAAGCGTACTGCTACCGGAGGCGCTTGACGATTACGTAAATGAAACCAATCCGGTTCGAGTAGTCGATGTCTTCGTAGATGAACTGGATTTGGGCAAGCTCGGTTTTGAAGGGATTGAACCAGCGGCAACGGGTCGGCCGGCGTATCACCCCGCAGTGCTTCTGAAGCTCTACATCTACGGTTACCTCAATCGTGTCCAATCCAGCCGACGCCTTGAGAAGGAAGCGCAGCGCAACGTTGAGGTGATGTGGCTGACCGGGCGGCTGATGCCCGATTTCAAGACCATCGCCGATTTCCGGAAGGACAACGGCAAGGCGATCCGCCGCGTGTGCCGCCAATTCGTGGTCCTGTGCCAGCAATTGGGTCTGTTCTCAGAGGCCCTGGTGGCGATCGACGGCAGCAAATTCAAGGCCGTCAATAACCGTGACCGGAACTTCACCAGCGCCAAGCTGAAACGCAGGATGGAGGAAATCGAAGCCAGCATCAACCGTTACCTGACCGACCTCGATACCGCTGACCGACAAGAGCCTGTGGCGGCCAAGGCCAAGACCGAACGGTTGCAGGACAAGATTGCTGCCCTAAAGAAACGGATGAAGGAACTCAAGGAGATTGAGGTTCAACTCAACGAGACGCCGGACAAGCAGATTTCTCTGACCGATCCCGATGCCCGGTCGATGAAGACACGGGGAACCGGTATTGTCGGCTACAACGTCCAGACGGCCGTCGATGCGAAGCACCATCTGATCGTGGCCCATGAGGTCACGAATGTGGGGAGTGACCGCGACCAATTATCCTCCATGGCCAAGCAAGCCCGCGCCGCGATGGGTACTGATGAAATCACTGCGGTTGCGGATCGGGGTTACTTCAAGAGCGAAGAGATCCTGGCCTGCGATGAAGCGGGAATCACCGCGATCGTTCCGAAGTCGACCACCTCTGGCGCCAAGGCGGATGGACGATTCGACCGGGCCGATTTCATTTATGACGCGCAGAAGAACGAATACCGCTGCCCGGCCGGACAACACTTGATTTGGCGGTACGCAAGTCTCCAGGACGACTTAGTGCAACATCGCTATTGGAGCTCGCACTGCCAGCAGTGCACCATCAAGGAGAAATGTACTCCTGGCGAGCAGCGCCGCGTGACTCGCTGGGAGCACGAGGAAATCCTTGAATCCATGCAAACCTGCCTGGACCAGAGACCTGACAGCATGCGCATCCGACGCCAGACGGTAGAGCATCCCTTCGGGACGATCAAGCTATGGATGG
>Ga0097691_1002338_pt1 | contig 12868 bp, 10 predicted proteins | sample NGESurdeep072012_8_FD_72858 | JGI IMG/M metagenome (GOLD analysis project Ga0097691, IMG submission 72858) | Arctic peat soil microbial communities from Barrow, Alaska - NGEE Surface sample 210-1 deep-072012 | ecosystem: Environmental > Terrestrial > Soil > Wetlands > Peat ...
CGCGGGCGGCGCTCAAGTGATTGGACGCCGCCGCGCGCTCACTGAGGAAAAGAGTCATGGCGCAAGGAATGAAGCACGCGGACTTGAAGCTGTGCGTCAAAGCTGTCAGCGACACCGCCGAAGATGGAACCTTCGAAGGCCTCGCTGCTGCCTACGGAAACGTGGACCTGGGCGGCGATTTAATCGAGCAGGGCGCGTTCGAGAAAAGTCTGAAAGACCGCGCCGACAAAATTCCAATTCTCTGGCAGCACAACTCGCACGATCCAATCGGCATCGGAAAGCTGCGCGATTCGTACGAGGGGCTACTGATCGCCGGCGAGCTGGTGCTTGAATCCCCGTCTGCGCGCACCGCATACGCGCTGCTAAAGAAAAAGGCAATCACGGGCCTTTCTATCGGCTACGAGGTCCTGCGCGACGAAGTTCACAACGGCGTCCGGGTTCTGAAAGAACTCAAACTCTGGGAGGTGAGCCTGGTCACGTTCCCGATGAACCCGGCGGCGTTGATCTCTGCAGTTAAGAGCACCGCGGAGTTTGAGCGCGCCGACGTGGCACGGATCGACGCCATGTTCACGGCCGCCCGCAAAGAAATGTGGCGAAAGTGACAGCGTTCGCAGCGTAAGCGAATCACGCTCGCCGACTGCCCGGCAATCGGCATTAATGTACTTGGCTAACCACGGCTTATCGAGTAAACCTGTCCTCGCCGTGACAGGACAGTAAACCAATGACATGGGATGAGGTTAACGCCAGCCCAGCACTAACCTGCTTAATTCATGAGGGCTGAGATTTTGGTTGGCGAGACAGTTGGTCGGGAGAGATTGCGCGATAAGAGGAGTGAGCAGGGCGAGAGTATGCGAGCCAAGAGCGTACGGGTGGCGAGCTGAGAGGTTTTGGGCACGGCTCCGCAGAGACAGTCTGTGGAAGGCTGAGTTCGGGGGCCAGCGGACGGGTCAACCGCTGTTGACGGCGAAGACGGCGGAGCGGAAGAGGTTCTGAAAAGGCCAGCCGGTGGCCAGGTGGAAGCGGATGCAGCGGGCGGTTTGGCGCACGCGGGCGCCGAGTTTGAACAGGCGTGCGCGCAGGGTTTCGATCTGCGCCGAGCGCCAGGGCTGCGGCAACTGCAGGCGGAACAGGTTGACCAAGTTGTAAGCGGCGGCGTGCAGGAGCAGGCGGAAGGCATTGGCCAGGAAGCGGTGGCAGCTCAGGCGGTCGGCGCGGAAGCCATTCTTGAACTCTTCGATGCGGTTCTCGCACTCGCCGCGATCATTGTAGAAGGCGAAGACTTCGGAGGCGCGGCCGGAGCAGTTGGTGATGAGGAAGCGCAGGTTAGTTCCGGCGGCGGAATGCTCGGCCTTGTAGCAGATGCGGCGCTGGCGCGGCCAGCTGCGGGCGCGATGGCGGAAGCTGGAAAAACTACGCTGCGGGAGTTGCGTGCGGTGATAGCGCTGCTTCAACTGCTGCTGCCGCGGTTCGGCGCGCTGTTTAAAGACGCAGTTGGCGGGGATGCCGAGAGCGTACTCGATGCCGAAGAACTCGCAGAACTCATAAAGAAGTGGCAGAGCAAACCCGGCATCACCGCGCACTTTGATCTGCACGCCGGGAAAAGCGGATTGCAAACACGGCACCAGCCGCAGCAGCATGGGCACGATGCGGGCATGGCTGGAGGCGTTTCCTCGACGTAAGCGCGCTGCGAGCAGACATCCGGTGTGACGCTCGAAGACCAGCATGGGGTGATACATGTGCTGGCCGTAGGCGCCGTTGAAGAAGCTGAGCTGCTGCTGGCCGTGGGTGGGATCGTCGGTGGAATCGATGTCCAGCAGGATCTCGCCGCGCTGGCGAACCTGCTCGCTGCAAAGAGCGAGGAACTGCTCCAGCAGGGTGTCGTTCAGTTGCACCAGATCGCGTCCCGAAGGCGAGTTCTCCCAGCGGCTGAGGGTGGGCTGGGAGCCGAGCGCGTGTTCCAGTTCCTGATCGGCGACGATCTTGAACATGGGATCGTGACGCAGACGGTCGGCATCGTTGGCGTCTTCATACCCGGCGACGATCTGATAGATGCGTTGCCGCAGCAAGGCCAGCGAATCATGACGCACGCGGTCCTCCTGGCGCGGATCGCCGAAACGCGCGGCCAACCCGCTGGTCAGATGATGGCGCTGATCGAAGGCGCGCAGCGGCAGAAGACCGGCGTCACTGGTGATCTGGCCGCCGGAAAAATCGGCGCGGATGGGTTGATGTCGGTAGAAGGAGAAGCTCAGTTGTGGTAAAACACTTTGTGTCAAGCGATGGATGCTCCGAAAGGGAATGCTGGGTGTGCGAAACCCAGTGTTCATTACCCTTTTAGAGCATCCTTACTTTTTTGGCTAGAGACTTCGTGAATAATCCAGGCTAGCCTGCTTCACGCTGCGTCCGGGTTGGGAAAGGAAGAGCTTGATGCGTGGAATGCTGCAGCTGGAATAAGCGCGGGCAGGCTGTTCCGCGGTGACGGGCAACAACTGTATCGGAGACAATCACCGGAAACAATAGCCGCGCCCGACGTGACGAGCGAGGGGCGCATGAAATCACCGTGATGGAGGCAACCCAAGCCTGGAGTATGTGACGTACGAACACCCCCGTCCAAGCTCCGAAGCTGTGAAGAAACCTGGATGGAGAAGCGTATTGGGCATGGAGTTTGAGTTTGCTGGATGGTGGACTTGCTACTTCCGAAGAGTATCTCGGTCCTTCTCGCGGTTCACTTGCGCTCTCAGGCGGCCGCTGGTGTTGCGCGGGGTTTGCTTAGGCGGATCCAATGCTGCAGGTTGTAGGTGAGGCAGGCCCACAGCATTTCCATCTGCACCTTGGCTAAGCCCCGGACATGAAACTGCCGCAAACCCAGTTTGCTTTTGATCCACGCGTGGCAAAACTCCGCCACCCGGCTACGAGGGCGGTATTGGGCCCGCGCCTCGTCCGTGGCCATCCTTTGCCGAAAAGCAAGCACCGCCCCACTTTCCTCCAGGCGCATGACCGAATGGCCACGCTTCTGATTTTCTGGGCAACATTGCGGTTTGCGCGCGCAGCTTTGGCAATCTTGCATCTCCGCTGTGTAGCGGTATTGCACCAAGCCCGCCTCTTTCGTGTGTCGGCAGTCGTAGCGCAAAAACTTGCCTTCCGGACAAACGTAACCATCTCGGTTCGCGGTCGTAGACAAACGCGCTGGGCGGAACCCGGTTCGGTGTACTCGTTCCGCTCGGCACATTTTCCCACCTCATGCTGCCCAGAAACTCGACTTCCCGCTTGGCCATCTGCTCGATATTGTCGCGCGTGGTGTAGCCGCCATCGGCCACCATCGGTTGCGGTCTTTTCTGCAGTCGCTCTTCCACCCGACCGACCGCCGGCAATAACTGCGCGCTGTCCTCGCCCTCCTGCGTCACCGCCACTCCCACGATCAGTCCATGCGCCGCATCCGTGGAAAGCTGCGCGTTGTAGCTCAAGGCCAGCCCGCCATCGGACTGCTTCATCACCCGCGCTTGCGGATCGCCCGTGCTCACCCGCGTTTTGCTCTTGGCCTGCTCTCCCTTTTTGCGCTCCTCTAACTTCCCCAACTCCGCCAAGGCATTTTCCAGTCGCTCGCGTTGCTCCCGTTGGGCCCGCTCGCGAGCCTGCTTGACTCTGGGGCTCGCCTCTTCGTTCCGGGGATCGCCCATCTCCGCGACGCGCTGCCGCGCCCGCTCCAGATGCTCCCGAATCGTTCCTTCCCGGTGATAACTCCTGGGGCTCGCCAAGGCTTTGATTTTCGTTCCGTCCTGCATCACTTGTTCCAGCGTGATCAGTCCTTCCTGGCTGAGCGCCGCCAACACTTGCGTGAATAGTTCGTCCAGCTCTTTTTGTTTCTCCACGCGGAAATCCGCCAGCGTGTGATGGTTCACCTCATCCAGCCCCGTCAACCACTGGAACGCCGGATCGAACTCGCAGCGCCGAGCCACTTCCCGCGCCGACCCTATCCCTTCGCTGTAGGCGTACACCCACAAGCTGATCAGCAATTGCGGATCAAACGCCGGCCGCCCACCTTCTTCCACGCTGCTCTCGATGCCCTCGTAGAACCGGCTCAAATCCAATCGCCCTACCAGCGCCCAGATCGCCCGCGCCGGATGGTCTTCGCCGATCAACTTCTCTACATCCACGGCACGCCAGCTCATTTGCTGCCGGTTCACGTGGCGGATCAACGGTCGCTTGCTGGAGATATTTTCTTGCCTCATGCCGCCAGCTTACCGCTCTTCGTTCAATTTTCAAGAACGAATTTAGATGGTTGTTTTCACAGCTTTGGAGCTTGGACGGGGGTGTTCGTCGGTCCCTGACTCGACTGCAGACTTCGGAGTAACTTCCCCTCATGCCTTGGAATCTGAAGCGCTACTACGACGCCGGAGACTTGCATTTCATCATCTGCCCTCGGCGAAGCCGGTCCGGCGAAAGTGAACGAGTGGCAAGTCCTCGAGATGAAGATTCAACCGCGGCCGCGTAAAACCCGAGTCCACTCCGGTGCTGGCTCTCCAGCGGCCCACTCTTCGAAAACCGCGAAAAGCAGGACACCCCCGTTTTCTCCTCTGCCAACACTGAGAGCAACGCACGCTATACTTACCCGCCGGAGATGTGGGCCACTCGCCTTAAGAATTCTTAGGGAAGCTGCGGGAAACGTAGGAGGCCCGGCCTTTTGCCGTCGAGCGGCGGCTGAGTGAGTGTCCTCACTCTTGGCATGGCCGGGCCCCAATTTGCGGTATTCAGTTTTTGGTCCTCCTACTTATTACTAGACCCTTCCGACCTCGGCTGTCGGTGACCTTTATCACGAATGCATGGTCAATTCGCTGTCGATTTCTGGACCTCAGTAACACCCCGGTCGGTACCTGCAGCGGCGAGTGACTCCAATCACAGGTTTGGGTGAGGAAGGGCACTGCAGCACCTTCCCAGAACAGCAGAAAATACCGTGGGGGCAAGTTCGGGACGTCTGCAGTTCCAGGCCATCGGGATGGCTTAAGTTTTGCGCCCAGCTCAGCTCCCCGCGATTGGCCCTAAGGGGCCTGGCAAAAGGAGGATTCACCGTGGCATCAAACACTCTCACCATCACCGATAATCGCACCGCCACAAACTACAACCTGCCGATTGAGAATGGCACGATCCGGGCCATGGACTTGCGGAAGATCAGGACTGGGCCTGACGACTTTGGGCTCATGACCTACGATCCGGCGTTCATGAATACTGCGTCCTGCCAGAGCAGCATCACCTTTATTGACGGCGAACGCGGCATCCTTCGCTACCGAGGCTACCCCATCGAAGTGCTGGCGGAACACTGCACTTTCCTCGAGGTTGCCTACCTGCTGCTGTTCGGCGACCTGCCCACTCCAGAGGAGCTGAAAAACTGGGTCAACCAGATCACTCATCACACGATGTTGCATGAAACGACGAAGAAGTTCATGGAGGGCTTTCGCCACGATGCCCATCCGATGGCCATGCTGGTGAGCACGGTGGCAGCCTTGTCCACCGTCTATCCCGAGTCTAGAAAAATTCAGGATCCCGCCAACCGGCTGCTGCAAATCAAGCGGCTGATTGGCAAGATGCCGTCCATCGCCGCCCTGTCGTACCGGCACAGTCTCGGCTTTCCTTACGTTTACCCGGACAACGATCTCAGCTATCCGGAAAATTTCATGAACATGTTGTGGAGGATGGTTGAGCCGAAGTACGTGGCCAATCCTGTCATCGCCCGCGCGTTGGACATTCTCTTCATTCTGCATGCCGACCACGAGCAGAACTGCAGCGCCAACGCCATGCGGGCAGTGGGCAGCGCCCAAACCGATCCGTACCTGTCAACCGCGGCCGCGGCTGCTGCCTTGGCCGGACCTCTGCACGGCGGAGCCAATGAAGCCGTTCTGGAGATGCTCGACGAAATCGGCTCCAAGCAGAATATCCCTGCCTACATCAAGAAGATTAAGGAAGGACACGGCAAGCTGATGGGCTTTGGCCACCGCGTCTATAAGAACTACGATCCGCGCGCCAAAATCATCAAGTGGACGGCGGAGAAAGTATTCGCAGTCACGGGCGGAAACCCCAAACTTGACATCGCGCTGGAACTGGAGCGAATCGCCCTTGAGGATGAATATTTCATCACGCGCAAACTGTATCCCAACGTAGACTTTTACTCGGGAATCATCTATCAGGCCATGGGCTTCAAACCGGAAATGTTTACCGTGCTGTTTGCCATCCCGCGCACCGCAGGCTGGTTGGCCCAATGGCAGGAGATGCTCACCGATCCTGAGCAGAAGATCGCGCGTCCGCGGCAGGTCTACACAGGACACGAAGTGCGGGAGTTTGTGTCCGTTGAAAAACGCGCGCCGGTCGTGGCCACGACGCGTTAGAGCCTGGCGGGCGGGTTCTATAAGAGGGGATGTCAAGTAAAAACACTTCTCCCTGGCCGGATAGCGAGATTTTTTCTTGGCATCCAGCCCGGTGTGGGGATGATGCGACTTGCGCACGACGCGCGCTCGACGGCTTTGGGCCGGTTACGGCAAAATGGGAGGCGGTTGGCGAAGCGGAGGCAAGCTCTGCTGGAGAGCAACTTGCCCAGGAATAGCCAACTGGAAACTCATCGAAATGCTGTGGGCTGGGGCGGGCCGAGGCTTGCCCCGCCGACCGTCCTCCCTCATTTCGAAAGATTTCCCGATGCCTCCAAAAACTCGCATGGCCACGCTGCAGACAGCTCGCGGCCGAGTGCGAGCTGATTGCCGTCGGTTTCATGGCAGTTCTCTGTCGTTCGACTCTGACGCCCTGCAAGCAGGAACCGGATGGCACAGTGCCAACCATGGTTCTATCTGAGACTCGAGGACTACAGCTTTCTTGGGTTATCCGAGGGGGCATACGGTGGCCCTTGAGACTCGGCGTTGTAACTGCCCCGCCTAACCCGCCCAAGGATACTCACCCTCGAACCCGAGCGCCAAAGAACCGAAAGACATCCGCCGCGATGAAACCCGGGAACGCCGAGGTTCTGACCGCGCTCAAGCTGCTTGTGACATCAGATACTGGGGATCGAACGATTCTCCTTTCTTCCAAAGGATCAATGCCATGGCTGCGATTTTGCGCGCCAAGGTCACGCGCGCGAGTTCTGGCTTAATGCCCTTGGCCAACCGGCGGTCGTAGAACTGGCGCAGCGGTCCGTCGTGGATGCTGGCCGCGGTGGCCGCCCCCTTGAAGACATTCTTCAGATCGTGATTGTGATTGAGATTGAGCCCGCGAATGAAGACCGGCTTCTTGGAGCGTTGCAGTTGCCCTTTGACGAAGCGATACTCGGCGCTGTTACGCGTCTCCAGAGCCAGGCCGCAATAGGCCCAAAACTGACGTTTGGTACGAAAGCGGTTGGGCACCTGGACACGGGCAATCAGGATCGAAGTGCGGACCGGTCCCAGATACGGAATGCTGCAGAGCAGCCGATAAACGCTGTACTTGTGACTTTCGGCAAGCATCTCCCGCTTCGCCGCCCGCCGCAGCGTTTGTACGGCATCGAGTTGGTCATAGAGTCGCTGGGCGCGGGAGGCCAGACCTGGTTGCTGCACCTGCTGCAACCATTCCTGGCGATGCCGTTTGCCATAAGGTTTCTTGCCAGCGCAGGAGATGGCATGGCTGCGGTAGAGAGCCTTGAGGCGGCCCATGATACGCGTGGTGTCTTCGGTGAGTGTGCTATAGCTGCGGACCAATTCCTTCAAGATCCGGGTACTGTTCTCCCCGTGATAGACAGGCGAGAGCAGGTCGGCGCGAAGCAGTTCCGCCAGTTTGCGGGCATCGATCTGGTCACTCTTGTTGCCGGCCTTGAGCAGTGCATTCTTGCGCGGGTTACAGACCACGACCTCAGCTACGTGCTGCACCAGCAGATCGTAAAGCCAAGCGGACTGCGTTCCTTCTTCGAAGGTTACATGCAGGGTTCCACGCAAGCCGTGGAGGAAGTCGAGAATGGCAGCGGCATGGGTGGCCAAGATCGACTGCATGACCAGCTTGCCTTCGGCGTCCAGCACCGCCACCGAGATGGTCGACTGGTGAACATCCATGCCGATATACTTAATGGTACTTTTCATAAGGGGTGTCTCCTTTCCCGCGAACGGGTTGGTTTTTTTTGCAAAAACGCAACCAGCATAGCGTGAAAGGGGCGCCCTCTTATAATGCGTGGCCCACTTCTACGAGTAAGTAAAGGGGGTGCCCCACTTCTCGCGCTTTTCGAGAAGTGGGGCCTCTTCGGAGCGATTACCTCGTTCGTTTTTCGATACTTTGTTCATCACCGTTGGACGGTATGCGCCGTCACAGCGCCAAACTCCCGGCGCTGGAGACTTGCAAATTCCCCTCTCCGCCAAATTCCGTCTCCCGCAGCTCGCCAGCAGAGAGCCGACCGCTTGGCGGCTCAGTAGTCGCCCCAGCCGGCCCTGATCTTCCGTGACCTCGGAAGGATGCTCCCCAATTGCTAAGCTCCGAGTGAGTTCCAGGAGGGCCCTTGCCCGCGACCGCTCAGAAACCTACGATCAAAATTCTCTACGGCGAGTCGGACGAACACACTCTCTCCGCCCAAGCCGCCGAAATGAAAAAAGCCGGGCATCACGTGACCACGGCCCTCAACCGCCATGGCATTCAGGAAGCCCTGCGCCGCGACGCCTTTGACCTCATCATCCTCGGCGCCACCTTGTCCAAGGACGATCGCCATCACCTGCCCTACATCGTGAAGAAGGCCCACGAAGGTACGAAGGTCCTGGTCATGCACGCCGGCACTCACCATCACGAAGTCGCCGCCGCCGTGGACTCCAACATGAGCATGCACCGGATTCTCGAACGCATAGCAGCCCTGCTTCAGCCCGTGGCTGTCCGCTAACCGCCAACCAACTTTCCGCCGCAAAAAACAAAAAAAGGTCTGGCTGGGTGGAGAGAGAGTTCACCCGCCAGACCGCTTCCAGGCGTTTCAGAGTTGCTTTCCGGGGCCTGCTCCTTTGAAAAGCTCCCCCGGAACAGTCATCATTCTCACCATCCCCCGTGCACCAGTTGTCACCCTCGTGTCAACTTGTCGTCATGTTTTCGCGCTGATTTTTGTCCGGGAGAAGTCCCCAAAACATAAAATGGGCCGCCAGCCAAGAAGCGGTGACTCTTCCTTGGCTATCGGCCCATTCGATCCGGACTGGGATCGGAGGTGATACCTACATCCTAGACCCTTCCGCTCGATTGTCAAGGATCAACTTTCAAAGCCTCCAACGGGTTCCAATTTGGGAAAATCCCGCCAAAACGCCCTCCAATCATTGACACTTTCCTCGCCACAGTGTTACTTTTAATGGTTTTAGAAGCAGCTCTTCTTCCAGCGGGATCAGCTAGGATTCGATCGTCAGTTCGATCATCAGAAAATGGACCAGACACTCCGACAACTAGGCGAATTACTGCTCGGAGCCGTGCCCACGGTCATCCTTCTGGCGACGCTTTACATCCTCTACACCTTCTTGGTCCATCGCCCGCTGACCGCCGTGCTCGCCGAGCGCCGCAGCCGCACCCAGGGTGCGATGGAAAAAGCGCGCGCCGACATCGCCTCCGTCGAAGCCCGCACCGCCGACTACGAGCAGCGCCTCCGCGAAGCGCGCCAGAAAATCTTCAAGAACCAGGAAGCCCGCCGCCAGCAGGCCAACCAGTCCCGCAGCCAGGCCGTGAATCAAGCCCGCACCCGTGCCCAGGAACAGGTCAAGCAGGCCCGCGCCGGCATGGAAGAGGATAAGCGGCAAGCCATGTCCAAGCTGCAATCGGACGCGGCCAGACTCGCCAGCGATATCGTGCGCACCGTGCTGCGCCCCATGGCATCGCCCAGCCAGGTCAGTGGCCAATGAAAATGAAGCTACAGCTCGTGTGGGGACGGGTGCCCTCGCCCGTCCAAGCCGAGCGCAGCTCGGCAGCTGCCCGTGCTCACGGCAACTCTGGTTCCGCTGCAATGAAGCTGAAAACGATGCCGGGAATCCTCCGCCCACTGCTGACCCTCGCGCTCTTGGCATTCCTGTCGGCGCTTCCCGCACGAGCCTATGCGCAGGATCCATCCGCGGCCCAGCCTTCCCAGCAAACATCCGCAGAACCTACAAAAGAAACCAACCAGGCTGCCCCCGAGCAAAAGACTATCGGCGGAGAACTGGCCGAGCAGACCCGCGAGTCCACTGGGGCCGACGAAGAGGAAGAGAACTCGAAGCTCAAGCACTCTTCCATGGTGCAGAAGTTGGCCAAACTCACCGGCCTGAACGTGCATCAAGCGCATCTGCTGGCGATCATTCTGAACTTTGTCATTATTGTTCCCCTGGGTTACTGGCTGATCAACAAGCTGGTCTTCTGGATCACCGGACAAAAGAGCGTGAAGGACCTGTTGCGCCACCGCAGCCAATCCATCCAGCGGGCTTTGGAAGAAGCGCGCGCTGCCAGCCAGGATGCGAATCGCCGCTTAGCGGACATCGAGAATCGCCTGCGCCAGTTGGATGTGGAAATCGGACGGATGCAGGCCACCGCGGAAAAGGAAGCCGACGCCGAGGAAGGCCGCGTCCAGAAAGCCGCCGAAGAAGATATTCGTAAAGTAGTGCTGGCCGCCGAGCAGGAAATCGTCGTCGCCGCCAAGCTAGCCCGCCGCGAATTGACCAACCATACCGCCGGCCTGGCCATCGCCTTGGCCCGCCAACAGATCAACGTCGATTCCAATACCGACCAGGTACTGGTCCGCACCTTTGCCTCGAAGCTGGCTTCGCATAACGACGACGGAAAGGACCGCAAGTAGCCATGGCTTCCGTCGTCGGCACCTACGCCCGCGCCTTCGCCGATGTAGTAATGAAGACGAGCAACCAACTCGATTCCGCGCGTGCGCTGCAGGAATTGCACGGCATCGAGGCCCTGCTCAAGGAAAGCGATCAGTTGCGCCGCGTCCTGGAAAACCCGTCCATTCCCGGCGACCGGAAACGCGCCGTGCTCGATGCCATCACCGCGCGGCTGGGCACGACCCGCCAGGTGCGGAATTTCGTTGCCGTACTCACCGATCACCGCAGGCTGCCGCTGTTTAGCGAGATACTGAAACAGGTAGAGCAGGAATTGAACGACCGCCAGGGCTTCGCGGAAGCGCAGGTAAGCAGCGCGCGCCAACTGAGCGACCCGGAAAAGCAGATGCTCGAAGCCGAGATCACAAAAATGACCGGCAAAAAGGTCCGGGCGCGCTACGAACAGGATGCTTCGCTACTGGGCGGCGCAGTCGTCCAGGTAGGCAGTACCATCTACGACGGTTCAGTAAAAGGCCAGTTAGAAAAAATTCGGGAGCAGCTGGTGGAAGGCTAGCCATTAGCTTTTAGCCTTTAGCTCTTAGCTTGAACCCGAAGGGCTGGCAAGGCTGCGGAAGGAATTGGCTGTAGAGACGGGGCTTGCCCCGTCTCAGGAGACGCGGCAAGCCGCGTCTCTACGGGAAATCAGAAGCCCTTTTTGGGGGCTGAGCATCGAAGGGCGGAAAGCTAACGGCTAAAGGCTAAGAGCTGACTTTATGGCACAAATCAAAGCAGACGAAATCACCCAATTAATCCGCGAGCAAATCGAGAACTACGAATCGAAGATCGCGGTCGACGAAGTTGGCACCGTCATTACCCTCGGTGACGGAATCGCCCGTGTCTACGGCCTCGACAAGGTGATGGCCGGCGAGTTGCTCAGCTTCCCGCACGGCGTCGCCGGAATCGCCATGAACCTCGAAGAAGATCAGGTCGGCGTGGTCCTGCTCGGCGAATACACCGAGATCAAGGAAGGCGACGAAGTCAAACGCACCGGCCGCATCGTGAGCGTTCCCGTAGGCGACGCCCTGATTGGCCGCGTAGTGAACTCCCTCGGCGTGCCCATCGACGACAAGGGCCCCATCGCCACCGACAAATTCATTCCCCTGGAGCGCATCGCTCCCGGCGTCATCGACCGCCAACCCGTGCGCGAACCCATGGCCACTGGACTCAAGGCCATCGACTCCATGATCCCCATCGGCCGCGGGCAGCGCGAACTGATCATCGGCGATCGCCAAACCGGCAAGACCGCCGTTGCCCTGGACACCATCATCAACAGCAAGGGCAACAACCTGATCTGTATCTACAACGCCATCGGTCAGAAGCGCTCGTCGATTGCGCAAGTAGTAAAGATTCTCGAAGATGCCGGCGCCATGGAATACACGATCGTAGTCGCCGCATCGGCCTCCGAACCCGCTCCCATGCAGTACATCTCGCCCTACGCGGCCTGCGCCATGGGCGAGTTCTTCCGCGATAACGGACGCCACGCTCTTTGTATCTACGACGATCTTTCGAAACACGCCGCCTCCTATCGCGAGATATCGCTCTTGCTCCGCCGTCCTCCCGGCCGCGAAGCCTATCCCGGAGACGTTTTCTATCTCCACTCGCGTCTCTTGGAGCGCGCTGCAAAAGTGAGCGACAGGTTGGGCGGCGGTTCGTTAACCGCGTTGCCCATCATCGAAACCCAGGCGGGTGACGTTTCGGCCTACATTCCGACCAACGTGATTTCCATTACTGATGGCCAGATTTATCTGGAAACCGACCTCTTCAACCAGGGCGTACGTCCCGCTGTGAACGTAGGACTCTCCGTAAGCCGAGTCGGTGGCAGCGCCCAGATCAAGGCCATGCGCCAGGTCGCCGGAACCCTGAAACTGGAACTAGCCCAGTACCGCGAACTAGCCGCATTTGCCCAGTTCGGCAGCGATCTCGACAAAGCCACGCAACAACAACTCAGTCGCGGTCAAAGGCTGGTAGAACTACTGAAGCAAGGCCAGTTCAGCCCGCTCCCGTTCTCAAAACAAATCCTGATCATCTTCGCCGGCACCAGCGGAGTCTTAGACGAC
>Ga0097691_1002339_pt1 | contig 12865 bp, 12 predicted proteins | sample NGESurdeep072012_8_FD_72858 | JGI IMG/M metagenome (GOLD analysis project Ga0097691, IMG submission 72858) | Arctic peat soil microbial communities from Barrow, Alaska - NGEE Surface sample 210-1 deep-072012 | ecosystem: Environmental > Terrestrial > Soil > Wetlands > Peat ...
AGCGTCCCCGCGCTCGTGTTCAACTATCACTGTATCGAAGATGTCACGACACAACCTTTCCTGCTGCAAAGGCGGTGACGTCCCCGATTCCGGTTAGCGTTTCTTCTTGAAAAGTCCGCGCAGCGCGTCCGCGATCTTTTTCGCCGACTCGGGATTCTTCATCAGGTTGCCGACGGCGCTGCCGACGTCGGGCAGGAAGATCGGATTGCTCGTCGTGCCTTGAATGCGAAACGGGATCCCGTTGGCCGGCTGGCCGAATGACGTGACGCGGGCCACGCCGGTGGCGACCGCACCCGCCACCTTCGCGTTCATTTTGAAATCCATCGCGCCCTTCGGAGCAATCGTGCCGGCTCCGGTGAGGGTGCCGATAGCGGGAGCGACGAGATTCAGGCCGTCGACCTGTATCCCCTGGGGCGCCACGCGCAGCGTGGAGCTCAGCGTCTGGATGAGAGTCTCGCCACTTCTCGGAAGACCCGCAAACGCCGCCACCGCTCCCAGCCTGGCGCCGAGATCGAAACCGGCGACGGTCGCGTTCGAGACACGGACCGGACCGGCAATGACGATGCGATCGAGTGGTCCGCTGATGGTGAGATCGGTGTCGAGCGTTCCCCGCCGAAAGGAAGCGCCCGAGGGCAGCGTCAGGCCGAGCGCGGGCAAGGCCGATTCGAGCTCGGTGACAGGCATGTTCTGTCCGGAGAGCGTCATCCGCACCGTGATGCTCTCGCCAGCGGTGTTGTACGCGCCGGCGAGACGGGCGGTCGCCCGGCCAATGTGGACGTCGCCTTGCTTCACGACGCCGCTCTGCGCCGTCAGGTTGTAATCCGACTCATAGTCGATCTCGACCGGAACGCGAGCCGGTGATGCGCCCGGCACGAGCTGGAGCTTGGTCGCGCTCGCCTTTCCCTTCGCGTTCATCGCCCGGCCGTCCGACGTGAGCGCGCCCACGAAATCGATCATGCCGGCCAATCCCGATGAGGGATCGATGAAGCCGCTCGATGCGACATCCACCCGTTGTGCGTTGACGGTTGCCTGAAACGGAGTTTCTGCGGCGTCCTTCGTGTTGAGCGGCCCGGCGGCGCCCTCGAGGCTCACCGTCCCACCGCCCGGCGTCTTCGCTGTGATGCGAAATGGGAAAGGGCCGGTATACGACAGATCGGTGGCTTCCGCAGTCACATCGTCGTACTGGCGTTCCTTGCCGCCCGCCGCCGTCTCTCCGACGATGACGCGCCCGCCGGCGATCGTCACCTTCCGGATCAACACGCTCATGGCGGTCGCCGGAGCGCTCGTGGCGGACGTCGAAGACGCGCCGAGGCTGGAAAAATTCCATGCGCCTCGGGCAGAACGACGCAACACGACTTGCGGCTCCTCGAGCCGGAACGATTCGACCCGAAGACTCCGCGAGAAGATGAGCGGCACCAGGTCAACGCCGATGGTCACCGTCCTGGCCGTCACGAACGGGCCGGTGCTGAAGCCCGGGTCGTCGGCAATCGACAGGTTCTGAACGGCAATGCCTCCAGAGAGCAGAGCGACTCTCAGGTTCCCGACCGACACCTTCCGGCCGAGCGCCTCGCCCACGACCGCCTCGACGTTCGGACGAAACTGGTTGGCATCGAAGAAGAGCCATACGCCAAGGACCACGGCGACCGCCACGCCGACGAGGGCGGCGCCGGCGATGAGGAGCGTTTTCTTCATTTGAGCCTCCGATGACATGTCTCCCTATTTTGCAGAGGCAGGGGAGCAGCACAAAACGAGAGCGCCCGCCGATGTCGGGACTGGCGCCGTGTTCACCGAGGAGGCGGCCGCTCGGCGAGCGCGCGGCGCGCGGCCGCAGCCACACCAGGCACGGGATCGTTCAGGAGGCGGGTGAGCTCGGGAGTTTCGGCGGCCGTCGGCCCGATCATGCCGATCGAATCGGCTGCGGCCAACCGCAGTTCCGCGTGAGGGCTGCGCAGGACCTTGGTCAGAATCGGCAGATACGCCGCTTGACCCGAGGCGCCCATCGTCTCGATGTCTTCCTTCAGGATGGCAAGCGCACTCTCCCGGACCGTTTTATCGTCGCCCTCGCCTAACAGGGCGAATCGCTGCACCACGTGCAGCTTGGCGTCCTCCGGATCCACGTTGACGGCGTGCTGCATGGCCGCGGCCTGCTCCGCGGCGGCCTGCTCCTCAGCGACCTGCGGCGAGACCCCCGGATTGAAATAGCGGTTCGCGCCAAGTCCGAGGACGAGCAGCAACAAAGGCGCACCGACCACCACACCCCAGAACTTGACCATCGTGCCGGGAGCGAGCGATCCCGTGAGGGTCAAAGAGCTCTTGAACGCGGACTCCGTTTCCGCGCGCGCCTGGTCGATCGCCGCAACGCGCGCCACGCACTCGGCGAGCGCGGGCACGCTGGTGCCGGAATCGTACAGACCCAGCCCGAGACTCCCGAAGGTCTCGCCGCGATCCTTCTCCGTCGCGCTCGCCTGCTGCGACGCGCCGCGCAGCTCCGACTGCACGCGGCTCAACTCGGCGTCGATTCGCGCGAGCGCCGCCTTCTGCTCGGCATCGATGGCGGCAATCTGTCCGGTGTACTGCTGGCTTTCGCCCGCAAGACGGCTCTCCTCGGCAGAGAGACCGGGCAACTCCACGCGGGCCGGCGCAAGCTTCGCCTCGAGAACTTTCCGTTCGGACGCGAGACTCGAGCGCCGTTCCTGCGCGGCAGGGTCCTTTTCCAAGGCCGCGAGCTCGCCGGGGATCTTCGCGAGTCGCGCCTCGGCCTGCGCAATCGCCTGCGCGCACTCGGTGCGGCGTGCGCGGCCGGCACGAAGTGCCGCATCGACGGGGTTTTTCTTTTCCTCGACTTCACGCCGGCGGGCGGCAAATGTGTCGAGCGTGGAACGTCGTTCCTGTTCGAGCGCCGACTTTCCGCTTTCGAGCTTGCCTGCCGTCTGCGAAATCTCGCCGGCACGCGTGTCGAGCGCGGTCAACCGATCGCGGAGCTCTGCGAAGGCCGAGAGGTCGACTCGTTCCTCCCAGGCCCGCTGTCCGAGCGCGGCCAGAGCCACGGTCCGCTCCGTGCTCTGCTGACCCATCTTCTGGCGCAGGGAGAATCGCGAGAACTTGCGCTCGATCTCGCGGAAGCCGGCGACGAGGAAATTGTCGGCCATCAGTGAATCGTTGCCGCGTAGGTGGCGACGCGGTCCGCGGCCTGTTGGACGCGTTTCCCCGCAGCGACTCGTGCAATCGAGTAGTCGTCGGGATCGTCCCCGGAGGTCTGATATTTCGCAAAGACGGCTTCAGCCCCGCTCGCTTTGGCGCACTTCTCGAAACTCCCCGGCGCGCTTTGAAATCCGGCCTGCTGCAGCATACCTTCCAGACCAACGAGCACCTTCGGATCCAGGTGTTGCACGGCGCACTTGCTCAGCAACTTCGCGTACATCTTGAAGATTACGCCGCCGTACTTGCTGAAGAAGTCGGTCTCGCCGGTCCCAAGCACCTGATGCTGCTTTGAGATTATCGCCCCGTGTCTGAACGCATCGACAATGGCCGGCAAGTCCTTCAGGTCGCCGATATCGGCGAGGCTGTCCGCTACTTCGAGATTGCGTTCAGCCACCGCGGTGTCGTGCGCGAGCTGGTCTGCCAGCTGTTGACCAGTGCGCGCGAGCGTGTCGGCTAACTCTTGATCCGCCAATTCCTGCAGTCTTCTGGCGATGGCCTCGAGCTGGGTGTCAGCCGTGACTGTGTCACCACCTGCCTGACGGTCCTGCTGGATGACGTCGCGGCGCCACTCGAGCCAGGCTTGCGAGCCTGGGGCGGCGTTCATTCCGTCGTGCATAGCGGCCGACGTCGCCGGCCCGCCGGAGACCACGGTGCCGCCTGAGAAGTGCGAGAGGAGCATGCCCGACTTGCCGATCGCCGGAAAGCCAGGCCGCGCGAGCAGCCGGCTGGCCGGGCCCTCGGTCTCGAGCCAATAGACGTCTTTGGGCAGGGGCCCGGCCGGCACGATCTCCAGCAGCGCCAAGTCGAAGAGGCGAGTGCCGGCCGGCGTGATATCGACGCCGTAGTGAACCGTTTGTCCGGGCACGCCTGTGATTCCAGACAGCGGCGTGACGACGATGTCGGCGTCGCTCGGCAGCGCTCTGGCCGGAATCGTGAGGCGATAGCGCGTGCCCTGCGCGTCGACTGTCTCCACCGCGCCGCCTCTGGCGGCCTGGATGTGCGTCGAAGAGCGATGGGCGACGTCTTCGGTCGCGGTCAGCGCGAACGGTTTGGGTTCCTGCCCGGTTCCCGCACCCTTGCGTCCGCCGCAACCGGCGAGGACGATCGGTGCTGCCGACAACAACAGCAGCGACACAACGCCACGTCGTAACGCGCTCGCCAACATCTCAAGTGAGAAACTTGCCATAATCAATCGGCGTGGGTCATATCGGCGCCGTCTTGTCGCGGCAGCGGCTCGTTGTTCTGCTCATGGCCGCGACGGTCCTCGCCTACGTGAACGCGTTCCACGGCGCCTTCCAGTTCGATGACGCCACTATACTCTCCGACTCACGCCTTGGGAATCCGGCAGCGTTTGTCTCCCACTTGGGCGGAATGATCCGTCCGGCGCTGAAGCTGACCTTCCTCCTCGACCGTTCTCTGTGGGGCGAAAGCGCCGCAGGCTACCATCTGCTCAACCTGCTCCTGCACCTGGGAAGCGGCCTGTTCATCTACGCCATCGTGCAGCGTCTTGTCCGTGAGGATCCGGCCCCCTCCCGCATGGCTTCGCCATGGACGGTTCCGTTCTGGACCGCACTGCTGTTTCTCCTGCACCCGATCGGCACGGAGACCGTCACGTACATTTCGGGGCGTGCCACCGGGCTCATGGCCTTTTTCTATCTCGCCGGCATCTATCTCTACCTTCGATCGACCGGGCCGCGATCGGCGCCAGCGGTCCCGTGGGCGTACTTCGCGGCGATCGGCTGCTTTCTGCTCTCCCTTCTCTCGAAGGAGACCGCCGTCACGTTTCCGCTGTCGTTGCTTCTGATCGAGGCTGTCGGCAGGGGGCGAAACGGGACGGACCTTCGCCGTGCGGTGCCGCGCTTCCACTGGCCCTTCTGGGGAATTCTGGTGGCGTTTCTCGCGGCGGCCGCGTCGTATCCCCGCTACGTCTATCTTCTCAAGGTTAGCTTCGGCATCCGTCCGATCTACGAGAATCTGCTCACGCAGGTCGACGTTGTCGCCTACGCGCTCTCTCTGTTCTTTCTTCCGGGCCGCCTCAACTCCGAGCACGACATCCCGCTTGCCGGTTCTATTTTCGCCTGGCCGACGCCCTTGGCGCTGCTGCTGTTGGTCGGGCTGTTTGCATTGGCGGTCTTTCTCACTCGCAGAAACCGGCTCGCTTCATTCGGTCTATTCTGGTTCTTTCTCCAGCTTCTCCCGACCAACAGCGTGCTCCCGCGGTACGACCTGCTGAGCGAGCGCGACCTGTATCTGGCGGCCCCGGGCCTCTTTCTTGCGCTTGTCGCGGTGTGGAGCGCGGTCTTGACTTTCCTGGCGGGCACGCCGGCGAGTCGAGGGGCGCGCATCGGCGTGTTCGCCCTCCGCACGCTCCCGTTGATGCTCGTCCCGCTTCTGGTCGTGACCACCTTCGCGCGCAACGCGGTCTACGCGACTCCCATCGCGTTCTGGTCCGATGCCACGCGAAAGTCGCCGGCGAAGGCTCGGCCGCACGTGAACCTTGGCCACGCCTACTTCGTCGCCGGCGATTTCGATCGGGCGATCGCGGAGGCTCGCATGGCCCTGGCGATCGACCGCAACAATCCAGTCGCGCAGGCGAACTTGCTCGCCGCCTGGCGCCGGAAGACCGAGACGACCGAAGTTCGATGAGGCGCTGGTGTCGGAAGGGTTACCCTGGGCTGAGCGACGATCGCAACGCCGCGATATCAGAGCAGGCGGCGCGCGGCGCTAGCCGATCTTCGTGAACTCCACGCGCCGATTGTTGGCTTTGCCTTCCGGTGTCGTGTTGACGTCCATGGGCTTGGTCGCACCATAGCCTTTCGTCGTCAACCGCGCGGCATCAATGCCCGCGTCCGTAATGATCTTCTTCACGGCATCGGCGCGCGCTTGCGAAAGCGTGAGATTTTTCGCCCCGTCCCCGTCCGTATCGGTATGTCCGCCGATCTCGAGCTTCAGGGAGGGGTTGTCCTTGAGTAGCGTGACCATCTGCGAAATGGTGCCCATCGACTGCGGTTTGAGCGTCGACTGATTCACGTCGAACAGGATGCCGTGCGTGACGATCCGGCCATCCTTCGTCAACTTGTCGATCAGATTCATCCCGCCGCCGGTCGCGACGCGGACGTTCTTGAAGATGAGCGGATCCTCGGGGCTCGCGATGCCACCAAACGCGACCGACGTCGCGACGAAGCCAAAATCCGGCACGACGAGGACCCGATACTGGTCGAGGTAACACTTGAGCTGGTTGTTCTTGTAGACCAGCGCCGCGTGATGCCACTTGTCGGCGAGTGCCGCGTCATTGCCTGGGTAGTGCCCGGACAGATCGTGTTCGAGCCCGTGCGTCGACGTCTCGGATCCAAACGCCACGTCGCGTTCGTCGCCGCCATTCCTCAAGAACACCGCGAAGTGGCTGGCAAAGAAGTCGAACTCCACCGTGAACGGGTCGCTCAGATAGGCCGGCGTCTTCATGCGCGGCTCGACCTTCGCGTAGTTTCCTTCGGTCAGCATGAGGGCCGGATCGTTCTGGAACTTATTGACGACGGCCTGTCCGCTTATGAGCTTCCAATGGGCTGGGAACTCGCCGTCGGTGTCGGTCTTGAGGTCGTCCTCGAAGACGATCTTGTCGCCGGGGACGAAATCGTAATTCTGGTACGCTTTGAAGTTTTGAGCGCAGACCACGGCCGGGAGCCCGGCGACTGCAAGCGCACACCAGATCAGTCGGTTCATCGCGTACTCCGAATATGCATGGGCCTTGAGGGCGCGATGGAAGGCCAAACCCCCCGGAGGATAACGCGACACGCAGTGGCGGACCTAATAACACAAATACTTACGAATGCTTTACAGATGATAGTTGGCGGACTGTCCTGGACGAGTTTCGCAGGGGTGCGCTCACTGCCCGTGCATGAAGCCGCGCACCTGTTTTTGCAGCGTCGTAATCTCGGCGCGATGGGCCGCCAGCAGCGTGATATTCGCGTTCCGAACGCCATCGAACTTGGCGTCTTGCGCCTGTTGCGCCGCGTTCGGCTTCTCATCCGAGTCGCCGCTGCAATCCGGACACGCGCCGGACCCCACCAAGCTCTCGATCACACCCCGGATCGCCATGTAGGTCGGCTCGACCCCACGCTGCTGAGCGATCTCCTCGTCGAATTCCGATAACTGCGTGCCGCGGATCAGCAGGTTCGCTTGCTCCAGCGTCGGCTGGGCTGTGCCGGCATTGACTTGCCGGAGCAGGTCAATCGCGGCGCGGTCATCGCCGGTGGCGTGAGTGATGTGATCTGCCGCCACGCGCATCACCTCCAGGTAAAGGCCCACGTCAGCGTCGCTGAGCGGCGTCGTTTCATATTTGCGCGCGTCGGGCACACGTTCGGAGGCGCTGCCGCTAGACGCCGCCGTCTTCGCGCTCTCGCGTTGCCGGCCGCCATCGGGATTCGACGAATGACCGCACCCTGCCAGGAGGACGGCAACGATCATCAGCGTCACGAACCTGGTTTGCATCGGACCCACCTCCCGGATCGCGCGCCGCAGGCATCCGGGGCCATCAACCGCAAGAGGCCGCTTCACAGGCGCATGCCACGGTGACGGCGCCGCGCATCAGCGGCGGCCACGGACATTCTCCCATAATCACTGGCTTCCGTAGCCGCGATTCGCTGCGGAAAGCACGCGCGCTTCATTACCTCACAACTAACAACGGGAGGGTTGAGAATTGACACCGACTGATCGTTTCCATCGCCGGCAATTCAGGTTATCATTCCGGCATCCGAGTTCAATGTCGCTCATGCCCGGCGTCCCTACCGGCGTCACTGGAGCATCGAGCACCTGGGAGGCGTCATGTCTCGTTCCATTGTGTTTTCATCGGTTGTTACGTTGTTGGTCGTTGCGGCGGTTCTCGGCGTTTCCCAGGCGGCGCGTTCCGAGGAGAATCCTTTCGGGCCGATCCGTGTCGCCGCCAACCGGAGTAAGTACAACGGCACGTGTCCCGTGGACATCGTCTACACGGGGAATATCAACTTGACCTCCCCACACCCAAGAGGCCTCACGTTCAACTACTACTGGGTGAGAAGCGACGGTGCGAAGAGCCCGGTGACTGTCGTGCGTCCGAGCCCCACTGAGCGACTACTGATCCTTAAAGACTCGTGGCACCTCGGTGCAGCCCGACACCACTACGATGCATCGGTGACGCTGTTCGTGAACTCCGGGAACACCCATCTCGAACAGGCATCTTCGGTTGTCTCTGTGTCCTGTAAGTAACCGGCACGCGCCTGCGGCGACGCGGAATGCCGATCTCGTGGCGCGCCATCTCGAATCGCTTGAGAGCGACCGTGAAGACCCTTGACGCGCGCAACTGCGACTAATGCTTCCTATCGGCCGCGGGGGTCGATTGACTTCTTGGGGCCGTGCTGACAGACTTTTCCTGCTCCCACCCATTGCGCCACGGAGACACGTCGCCACGACGATCATGGAGATCATCATGAAAAGGATTGCGTGTGTAGGACTGGTCGTTGTGCTCGCGAGCGCGAGCGCGTGGCTTGCGGCGGCGGCTCCGCAGGCACAGAGCCCCAGGCGAACGGCCGAGAACGATCCCGATTCGAAGGAGATGCGGGACTATCGGCTGAGCATCGACAACATTCAGAAGTACGTCGCCGCGAGCAAGGCGCTGGGCAGCGATCCGAGCGCCGCCAGTTGCTTCAAAGACCATCCGCCAGGCAACGCCAAGACGTTCGCCGAGGGCGACAAGATCATCGCCAGTTGCGGTCGCGCGGCGGCTGACATCAGCGGCGCCGGCCTGAAGCCTCACGACTTTCTCGTCATGACCGGCGCGCTCTTCGGCGATATGATGGCGGTCGACATGAAGAAGCAGGGGGAGATCAAGGCGTATCCGGCGACGATCTCGCCCGAGAACGCCGCCTTCCTCGAGCAGAACTACGCCAAGATCCAGGCGCTGCTTGCGCCATTGATGGGTGGCAAGTAGGCGGGCTGGCCGACAAGCAAGGCGATCGATTGGCCGTGATTCGCGCGTTTCACTCGGCGTTCTTCTATGACCCCCTTCTGGAGGATTTATGAGATCGATCGTTAAGGGCATTACGTTCGCGGGTGCGATGTGTGTGCTGGCCGGTACCCTGCAGGCCGCCGACGGCGTGCTGATCGTCGAAAAAACGACGTCCGGCGGCACGCCGCAGACGCACCAGATTCAGATCGAACGCACGCGCATGCGCGCGGAGTCGTCCGGGGCCAGGGGCGAGAAGCGGATCATGCTGTTCGACGGCACGAAGCAGGTGCTCGACACCATCGATACCGACAAGAAGACCTACACCGAGATGACGAAGGACGACGTCGAGAAGCTCGGCGGGCAGATGGCCGACACGATGGCGCGGATGCAGAAGCAGATGGCGAACCTTCCCCCCGAGCAGCAAGCGATGATGAAGGGGCGGATGGGGGGCGCCGGCGCCGCCGCGGCGCCGAAAGTTCAGTACAAGAAAGCCGGCACGGACACGGTGGGCAAGTGGACGTGCGACAAGTACGAAGGCTTCGACAACGGCCAGAAGACGTCGGAGGTCTGCACGGTGGATCCAAAGGTGCTGGGCTTTGCGGCGAGCGACTTCGAGATCGTCCGGCAGTTCATGGAGTTCTTCAAGAAGATGATGCCCGCCAACGCGGGGCAGATGTTCACCATCGGCACGGTGGCGGATCAGGGTTTCAGCGGCGTGCCGGTCAAGCGCACATATACGGTCGGCGGACGGCAGGTGACCACGGAGATGATCGAAGTCAGCCGCCAGAGCTTCCCCGATTCCAGCTTCGCGGTACCCGCCGGCTTTCAAAAGCAGGCGTCCCCGGGGGCGGGCCGGGGACGGCAGTGAATCCCTGGTCGCTGTGTCAGGGGCTCTCGGCGAACCGCCTGGCGTCGCATAACGGCCATTCCGTCACCGTCGGGAGGCCGCTCATGCTTCCTATCGTCGTCCTGTCCTGCGCCGTTGTCCTGTTCCTGAGCGTGGCCGCGCTAGCAGCCCCAACCGAGCAGCTCTGGACGGTGACATTTGCCGGAGAAGGGACCTTCGACCGTCACGGCCAGTATTCTTTGGGACTCGGCTGCGCCGATAATACGTTCTCGGACTCCTCTATCTTCAGCTGGAAAGAGACATGGAAGGACGTGAGCCTGACTCGCGCCGGTGTCGCGCGGGGAACCGGCTCCCTGGAGGGGACGAGCACGGAGACACACGTGTTCAACACGCCGTCGAATCGCGGGTGCCAGCAGGTCACTTGCAAGAAGACGTTCTTCTTCGCGAATCCACACGAGGAGAAGGGCTTTGCGCCGCTCGAGCTCAGCGTCATCCCGCGACCCGGTGAGACTGGGGCCTGGGCGATCAACGTGGATGTACCCAACCAGGCCGGGCCGAAGTCGAGCGAAGAGGAGGAATGTCCCCAGAGCTTCGGTGAGAACCCGATCATGGTCGTGGGGAGAAAACTGGGAGCGCCGGCGATGTTGTCGGCCTTCGCGACGCAGGTTCACGTGCGGACGTCGCAACTCGCCCAAGCGGGCAAGATCGTGGTGAACGTCATGAAGGGGCCGCTGAACAATCCTGGGCTCATAGACGCCAGCTGCTCGATCGATCCGAAGAACTTCCCGTGCGTCTTGAACCAGGACTGGCACGGCACGATCACGCTCGTTCGCCAGTAGACCAACCGGGCACGGTCACGAGACCGGGGCCAAGAACGAACGTTCCGTTAACGGCGACACCTGTCTAATGTTTCCTATAGTCGCGCGCCTCGTCGCCCGTGCCGCGCTCAGGCGCGAGGAGAGCCGGGGCGCGCATTATCGGGAAGACTTTCCGGCGCGGGATGATGCCCACTGGAAAAGGCACCTCGTGGATGTTCGGGGCGCTGAGTAACCACGAAGTGGTGGTACCGCGGCGCTCGAGAAAGTACAAGTGTTGACTGCGCCCCGTCAGCCTGGTCCCAGAATGGCGATCTTGGCTTTCACGGTGACGTGCCAGGTTCTTTTCCAGCCGCCATCCTCGGATTTCTGCGTGTTGTCGTACGTAAGAAAATAGCCGCTGCTCAGGTTCCCTTTAACCTGCGCGCCGCTCAGGCAGCTCGCGCACGATTCCGAATCGGTCGCGCTATTGACGTCGAACTTCAACGTGAGGGGCATAATCTGTGGGGCCGCGTCCGTGTGCGCGGAGGTATTCGGCGCGGAGCTTACGGAGATTTGTTGGAATGGCTCCCCCGTCAGGCAGGCTTTCGCGGCTTGCGGATTGTTCGTGGTGCACTTGCCTTTGAGCTGCGCCTGCGTCTCGATCCGAAATCCGAGACCGCTGCCATCGACCCCAAAGTCATCGAGCACGCCGGCCGACGACGTTCCCATGCCCTCGTCTGCGTCGTTGCCCGAGTGCGGGTTGGTGCCGAACGCCTCGGTATAGTGGAGTGAATCGTTCCCGCTCGAAATCGTCTGATCCGCCGTTACGGCGGCGTTCACCGACGAGGACGCCGGTCCCAGCGGCTTCGCCACGGAAATAGTTCCACTCTGGACCCCGAGTTGAAAGTCTTGGGAGTACGTCGTTGCGATCGTGGCAGTTCCCGTGGACTTCTGGTGTTCCTTGCCTGCGTCACGCGCAAACACGTAGGTCTCAACCGACGTGGTTTCGACGATAATCCGGGCATTATAGTGTTGGGCTTTTGATTGTGGAGCAACAACTTCAGGCAGCGCCATTGCGGTGAGTGCGAGGGCGAAAGCAAATCTCCAGATCATGAGAGACCCTCTTTATAGGCTCTCGCCCAGAACCCGGGACGACAGCCAGAGAACGTGGCCTGCTGAAGTGTTCGTTACTGCGACGAGGGTTAAGCCAGGGCGGCGGGCCGGGCGGGCGCCGCCATCAAGATCGCAAGCACCGTCACACCCGACAGAAGTGTGACCGACGTCATGCTCCACAAGGCCAGCCCACGGGCTGCTCGCATTTTCAGGAAGCCCCCGCGCGTCATGGTTCGATCCCGTCCATTCAGCCTTTGCAGTTCGCGCGCGTGAGTTCGACGCGGCGGTTGCGCGCGCGGTTGGCGTCGGTCGTGTTCGGTGCGAGCGGCTTGTCGTCGCCGTAGCCGGCCGTGCTGAGCCGCGACGCGGCGACACCGTGGCTGGTCAGCCAGGCCTTGACGGCCGCGGCCCGTGCGCTCGACAGCGTCCGATTGTGCGCCTTGTCGCCCACGTTATCGGTGTGGCCGCCGACTTCGGCGGCATACGACGGGTCGTGCTGGAACAGCGCGAGCACCTGATTGAGAACGGGCTCGGAGTCCGGGCGCAAGGTGGCCTGATCGAAATCGAAGTTGACGCCGTGGACCTCGAGCGTGCACTTGTTCGGCGGCGGCGCGCCAACCCGGACGTCGGTGAGTTCGTACTCCGTCGTTGATTCCTCGTTGCCGGAGGCGTGCTGGTAGAAGTACCACGCCTCGCCCTGCGCAGTCTTGCGGGTGAGCAGGGCCTGGTTGGCGTCGTCCTGGCGCGTCACGAGCGTTGCGCCGATTCCGCGCAATGCGTCGACGTAGTTCTTCCACACCGCATACGGCGGCGGATCCTTCATCGGATCGGTCAGCCGAAACACGACGTGACCGACGCGGCCCGCGATGGTCTTCGGCCCGCTGTCCAGGTCGATCGTCACCGAGCCGTAGTCCTCGGTCTCACAGG
>Ga0097691_1002341_pt1 | contig 12814 bp, 4 predicted proteins | sample NGESurdeep072012_8_FD_72858 | JGI IMG/M metagenome (GOLD analysis project Ga0097691, IMG submission 72858) | Arctic peat soil microbial communities from Barrow, Alaska - NGEE Surface sample 210-1 deep-072012 | ecosystem: Environmental > Terrestrial > Soil > Wetlands > Peat ...
GAAATCCGGCCGCTCCAATGACACACACATTGCTCGATTCGCGGCACGTAGCCAGTCCCGCAGGCGCTCGACTTTGCCCGGCCAGTGTCGCTGGGAATAGCGCGCAAATTTGGCGATTCGGGGGATCCCAAAAGGGAGGAATTTGGCTTAACCGCCCTCGCTCGCCAGAGGGAGGTCACCCCGTGTCTCATCGACGTGACCCGGTCAAGGTGCGGGCAAACCTCGGGCAGGAATTCGTGATCGGCGGGGTACGTGCCAAGTGGCAGGATTTTTCACGCCCTCCAACTCGTGCCAGCAGAGCCAGACGCGATTGTCGAGAAAGTTAGACGCGGTAAACATGGTTAGACTCGGCCGGTTAGCGTGTAGTCGTGCCTCAGTGCATGAGATTCTGCGGCGTTATCGAATAGTGCTCACGGGCGCATAGGCGGAGCACCTTACTTGGGAGGTTGCCTCCGCATGTATAGAGACGTGGTGCAATGGTCGAAGATCCGACATCGGATTCTGGTGCAGGGTCGCTCGATCCGCCGGGTTGCTTCCGAGAAAGGCATTGACAGAGAACGATCCGCAAGATGCTGGATCATGCACTTCCGCAGCCTTACGGCCCGCGAAGCCATAGGTATCCGAAGCTCGGACCACACACAGCCTCGATCCGGCGGTTGCTCTGGGAGAACGCTACTCTCCCTCCCGAGGCCCGACTATCAATCAAGGACATTTACGAGCGGGTTCGCGATGAGGAAGGCTTCAGCGGTGGATACAGCACGGTGAGTGACTATGTTCGTCCGATCGCGACGGTAAGTGACTATATTCGTCCGGTCGAGCGCGATGAAGGCTGCATCTGGGAACACGCCTACGATTTGTTGATATCCTTAGAAAAGAAGCGTGTGCTCGACTTTTTATTCCTGCTTTCTTGCGCCGATCCACCCATCATCTCGCCGGTTCGAAAAAAACAGTTCTTCCATGATGTCGGTCGGGTGATCGGCATCACCCTGAAGCCCAACAAGAGAGCAGAGCTACGGAGTGTTGCGTTCGAGTGGATGCGCTCCGTCCTTCAGAAGGAAATCAGCGACGACGCACTGCTCCGCGAGATAGGCGACCTGCCCGACCTCAACCGCTTGCTACGCCGCCTGTATGAAGGACGCCTATCCGATCGCAACCGGGCAATGGTCGTTCTGGCGAGCCGGCGCGGTCTGAGCAGCCGCTTGATCTGCAGTTTTCTCGATATCGATAATAAATCCTGTCGCAAATACCTTCAGAGATTCGAGCGCGGGGGTTATACAGAGTTATTCGCGCCTCAAATCAAGTCTACCCGGAAGTTCGACGATGAGGTGATCAAGAAGGCGATCTTCAGCCTCTTGCACGAGCCCCCGTCCAATTATGGCATCAATCGCACGACTTGGATCATGGCCGACCTGTCTCGGGTACTGAGGGAAACGGGCCGACCCGCCTGCCCCGAGGTGATCCGGAAGATCACGAAAGCAGCGGGATACCGCTGGCGCAAGGCTCGCGTCGTACTAACATCGAGCGACCCTGAATACTCCAAGAAACTCGATCGCATCCGCTCGATCCTCTCCGGGCTTTGTCCGGACGAAGCGTTCTTCTCGATCGACGAATTTGGTCCCTTCGCTGTGAAGATGAAGCCTGGCCGCACACTCACCGCTCCCGGCGAGCAGCGCATTGTGCCGCAGTGGCAGAAATCCCGGGGCTGCCTGATTCTGACGGCGGCACTTGAACTGTCCGGCAACCAAGTAACCCACTTCTACAGCACGAACAAGAATACGACCGAGATGATCCGAATGATGGAGGTTCTGATCGAGCAATATCGCGACCGGCGGAAGCTGTATCTCTCATGGGATGCAGCCTCCTGGCACATCTCGAAGCGATTATCTGAGCATGTAGAAGCTCACAATGCAGTTGCCGCTGGTGGCGCTGGACCGATCATCGAGACCGTTCCATTGCCGTCAGGTGCTCAGTTCCTCAATGTGATTGAATCCGTCTTCAGCGGCATGGCTCGCGCGATCATCCACAACAGTGACTACCAGACACTCGATGATGCGAAGACAGCGATCAATCGATACTTTGAAGAACGGAACGCGCACTTTAGGCAGCATCCCAGAAGAGCCGGAAAGAAGATCTGGGGCAAGGAGCGCGAACCCCCCGCTTTCTCCGAAGCAAACAATTGCAAGGATCCACGTTACCGGTAACGGTGGCTACTTCCCTCGGTCATCGATCAAAACGCACTCTCAAACGGGTTCGCCGGCTATGATCGTCAGCTCGACGATTCTTGATGGCTTACTGACCGCTGCATAAGTCGCCTGTCAGTTCGAATTTGACTCGCTCCGCACCCGAGTCTCCGATGCAGAGAAATTAACGCATTGGATCGCGAATTGCCCGCGTGCACGGCGTTTTCTGAGCCCAAAGTCCCGCAGAGAAATGTCCATTCACGATGATGTGGGGCCATTTGGCAAGATTTTCTCTGTTTCGATTTTTTGGAGGGGACTTTGGAAATTTCATCACAAAACGAAGGTCCTCAGAGAATCCGCCGAGTTCTCGAAGCAGAAACATTTTGCGCTTTCAATCGGGAATTCGCCCGTGAGCAACAGTCGCTACGCATGGGTGAAAGGAGATCGTGATACGCGCATTCGGTTGGCGCCGTTCGAGCCTGCGCTGAGTTGTAGCCGAAAAAGCTCCGCCTTCTGTCGGTTTTTCGTCGGAATTCCCTAGTCAGCCGATCAGGGAATTTTGAAACGTTATCAGGGAACTTTATCGGCCAATCAGGCAATTTTCTTAGGCTAACAGGGACACGGCATTGAGTTCATCCTACGGACAAAAAAGGGTGATCACGTCGGCAGGCCTTGACGCTACGTAGACGACGGCTCACCAGCACCTGCTCGATATATGCACTCTGCCGCCCAACCTTCGGATCCAAGTATTCAGCAGCGATAGCGGGTTCGGGATTCGCCGTTTCGGGCGAGCGGGAGCGCTCCGCTTGTCGGCTTCGCCATGCAGAGCAGGCTATCGCCGGCCCATCGAAACCACGAACGAATTCGCGCGGATCAAGTTTTGAGGAACCACAGCCCTGCGCTTTGAGCTTGCGAGAGCCGCGCGCTGGGTTCATCCTGACGCTTGATTGCCTGCCAATTGGGACGTTGGCAACCCGCGTGTACGCCGCGGCGGACGGAGGAACTTCTATCACTAGCGCTCAATCGAGTGTCCACTCGCAAACCGCCCGGATGCATCGGAGCGCGCGCACGCTCACACTTGCGCTGACTTTCTGCATCGCCGTCTCGATCTCAACCGAGCCAATCGCCGCCGCCGCAGGTTCGCCTTCGGTCGTTCGCTTCTCGCCGCAAGGGACGGTGAAGGGAATCCGCCAGGTCACGGCGCGATTCTCCGATCCGATGGTTGCGCTGGGCGATCCACGCGACACGACCGCCCCGTTCGTAGTCGACTGTCCTGCCCATGGGGCGGCGCGATGGATCGACAGCCGCAATTGGTCGTTCGACTTCGATCAGGATCTGCCCGCGGGTCTGCGCTGCACTTTCAAGCTGCGCGGGGGCCTCAAGACCCTGGCTGGCAACGCGTTCACCGATCTCCGCTCGTTCAGTTTCGACACCGGCGGTCCCTCGATCGTCGATCAGCGACCGTGGCCCGAGAGCAGCGACATCGATGAGGAGCAGGCGTTCGTGCTGGTGCTTGACGCGGAGCCGGACCCAGCCTCGATTATCGAGCATGCCGGATTCTCGGTCGAGGGCGAGGCGCAAAGAATCGGAGTAACGATCCTGAGCGGCGCGAACCGCGTCATCCTGCTCAAGCGTTTTGAAAAATTGACCGCGAAAAAACCGGTCGTGATTCTTCAGGCCCGGCAGCGGTTTCCCAACAATACCGCGGTGACCCTGGTCTGGGGCATTGGAATCAAGTCAAAGAGCGGAATCGCCACCGATCAGGATCAAACCGTCAACTTCAAGACCCGCAAAGTCTTCGAGGCGAAATTGATCTGCGAGCGTGAGAGCGCAAAAGCGGGATGCATCCCGCTGACGCCCATGTCGCTCAACTTCACGGCGCCTATCTCTGCGCCGCAGGCGAAACAGATCGCGCTGGTGGCTCCCGATGGAACCCGCCAATTCGCTGTGCCTGGCGATCCGGGCGAGGTGTCGTCGCTGACGTTCAATGGCCCCTTCAAGGAATCGTCGCAGTATAAGATTGAGGTCCCGTCCGGGCTGGTCGACAACTCCGGTCGCGAACTGGCCAACGCGTCGCGATTCCCGATGACGGTTGCCAGCGGCGAGTTCCCGCCGCTCGCCAAGTTCTCCGCGCGTTTCGGAATTATCGAGAAAGCCGATCCGGTACTGCCGGTTACGGTGCGCAATCTCGAAGCTCAAATCGCCGGCGATCAACTGAAAGTCGGCGGCGCGGCCCCGAGCTCATCCGGATCGAGCGTCCGCGATCTGATGACCCGAATCGAGGCGACGCTGTGGCGGGTTCCCGCGCCCAACGCCGGCGACGTGCTTTCGTGGCTCACGCGGGTGGCCGAAGCAAAGCGTTCCGAGTCGGTGTTTGGGCCCGGCGACACAGCCGATGCAAAACAGTTCGATATGCCGAAACCCAACGGACCCAAGGCATTCGAAGTGATGGGCATTCCGCTCAAACGCCCCGGACTATACATCGTGCAGCTCAAGAGCACACGGCTCGGCACGATTCTGCTCGGCGCTCCGAAGCCTATGTATGTGCCGACCGCGGCGCTTGTCACTGATCTCGCGGTGCATTTCAAGCAGGGTAAGGCCAACTCGCTGGTGTGGGTGACCGCGCTTGAGAGCGGGGGTCCGGTACGCGACGCACAGGTTGCGGTGGCCGATTGTCATGGCGCGGAATTGTGGAGCGGTGCCACCGACGCGCGCGGTCTTGCGATGGTTCCGGCCTTGGCGGCGTTCGCCAATCTTCCGCAATGCGATTCGACCCAGACCGATCACAACGCCGACTATTTCTCCGACCAGGTCGAATCGATTAATGGGCTCGGCCGCGGCCTTCTCGTCACCGCGCGCCACGGCGATGACTTCAGTTTCGTCCATTCGAGCTGGCAGCAGGGCATCGAGGCGTGGCGATTCCATGTTCCGACCGACTATCAGCCGTCTCCCTATGCTGCCGACACCGTTTTCGATCGGACGCTATTGCGCGCCGGTGAAACCGTGCACATGAAACACTTCATCCGCGCCAAAACGTTGCAGGGATTGTCGCCGGTACCCGACGATCAACTTCCGGACACGATGACGATCCGATTTTCGGGCGGCGATCAGCACTACGATTTGGATCTCAAGTGGACCAACTCCAGCACCGCCGCGAATGACTGGCAGATTCCGAAAGACGCAAAGCTCGGCGAGTATTCAGTCGTGATGACGCGGCGCAAGACCGTTACTCCAAGTCCCTCGCCTGCCATCGCCGAGGGTGACTTGTCATCTCGCGAGCTGACGACGGGCAGTTTTCGCGTCGAAGAGTTTCGGATCCCGCTGATGAAGGCGGCCATCCGGATTCCCGCTCAGCCGCTGGTCGCGGTCGCCCAGTTCCCGGTCGATCTCAGCGCTGAGTATCTGTCGGGCGGCGCCGCCAAGGGCCTTCCGGTTACGCTCCGAAGCCAGATCAACAAGAACGTGCACCCCCACTTCCCCGACTTCGAAGATTTCACGTTCGCCAACGGCAGCGTGAAGGTGGGGATCGTGCACAGCGAAGGATTCTCCGAGGGGATGGAAGGCGGCGAGAATCCCGGGGTGCATCAACGCAAGGATCTCACCCTCGACGCGGCCGGCGGCGCGCGCACCGACATCAGCGACCTCCCGCGCGAGAGCACGCCGGTCGAAGTGCACGCCGAACTTGAGTATCGCGACCCCAACGGCGAGAGCCAGACCGTGTCGAACAACGTGACGATTTGGCCGGCCAAGCGGCTGGCCGGAATCCAGGTCGAGGATTGGGCGTCGTCTCCCGGTCTGGTCCGCGCGCATCTCGCGGTCGTTGACGACGCCGGAAAGCCGATCGCGCATGCGCCGGTTCGGGTCGATATTTTCAGCCGCATCCAATATTCGTATCGCAAGCGTCTGGTCGGCGGTTTCTACGCATTCGAGAACACCCAGGAAACCAAGCTCGCCGGTCAACTGTGCTCCGGCACGACGGACGATCGCGGGCGTCTGACCTGCGAAGCAAAACCGCCGGTGAGTGGTGAAGCGATCCTGCAGGCGACCGTGAACGATGATTCCGGCAACTCGAGTTCGGCGAACAGTGAAATTTTCATCCCCGGAAACGGGCGCGAATGGTTCGCGGGCCGCGACGACGATCGAATGGATCTGTTGCCCGAGAAACCCAACTACGATCCGGGCGACGTCGCCCGCTTCCAGGTGCGGATGCCGTTTGCCGACGCCACCGCGCTGGTCACCGTCGAGCGCGAGGGCGTGCTGGCCGCGTCGATCGTTCGCCTCTCGGGCCGCAATCCCGTGATCACGCTGCCGGTTCGCGACTGGGCACCCAACGTGTTCGTCTCGGCGCTCGCGGTCCGGGGCAGAATCGCGGGCGTGCAGCCGACCGCGATGCTCGATCTTGGCAAGCCCGCTTTCAAGCTCGGAATCGCGGAGATTCGCGTGGGATGGCGCGATCATCGGCTCAACGTGAAGGTCGCGCCGGAAAAATCCGTCTATCATGTGCGTGACAAGGCACTCGTCAAAATTTCCGTGCGGACCTTCGACGGTCGCCCGCCGACTCCGGGCAGTTCGATCGCGGTCGCCGCGGTTGACGAAGGCCTCCTCGAGCTGCGTGCCAACGACAGTTGGAAACTGCTCGACGCGATGATGGGCCGGCGCGCGTACCAGGTCGAAACTTCGGCGGCGGAGATGCAAGTGGTCGGCAAACGTCACTTCGGACTCAAGACGATCCCGCCGGGAGGCGGGGGCGGCCGGCAAATCACGCGCGAACTGTTCGACACGCTGTTGTTGTGGAAGGCGTCCGTCCCGCTCGATTCCAGCGGCGACACGAGCGTCGAAGTTCCCCTCAACGACTCGCTGACCAGTTTCCGAATCGTTGCGATCGCGGATTCCGGCTCCGATCAGTTTGGAACCGGATTCGCCAGCATCCGCTCCACGCAGGATCTGATGCTGCTCTCGGGAGTCTCGCCGATCATTCGAAACGGCGATTCGTTCGCCGCTGAGTTCACCGTCCGCAACGCGTCCGAGCGCGCCTTCGAAGCGACCGTCCGCGCAAAAGTCGACGGCCTCGCGCAAGTGCCGCCGCCGCAAAAGCTCGCGCTGGCACCCGGCCAGGGCACCAGCATCTCGTGGAATGTCGCGGTGCCCGCGGCCGTGGCGGAACTCAAGTATCACGTAGATGCGAGCGTCGAGCACGGTCCATCGGATCATCTACTGATCACTCAGCGCGTAATCCCCGCCGTCCCGGTGCGCGCGTTCCAGGCGACGCTGCTGCGTCTGGAAAAACCGATAGCGCAACCCATCGCCCTCCCGGCAAGCGCGCTCCCCGGTGAGGGCGGTCTGCAAGTTTCACTCAGTCCGTCGCTGGCGGCGGGACTCGGCGGAGTGCGCGAATGGATGCGCGAGTACCCCTATGTGTGTCTCGAGCAACGCGTGTCGCGGGCCGTCGCGCTCGGCGATCCAAAACTCTGGAGCGCAATCGTCGCCGACTTGCCCTCCTACACCGACTCCGACGGTTTGCTGAAATATTTTCCCAGCATGGAGCATGGAAGTGATGTTCTGACCGCGTATGTGGTTTCGATCTCGCATGAAGCCGGACTGACTCTTGCGCCCGATTCTGAAGCGCAGCTCGAAAAGGGCCTGAGTGATTTTGCTACCGGGAAAATCCTCCGCGAGGGGCCGATACTGGCGGCCGATCTGCCGTTGCGCAAACTCGCCGCGATCGATGCGCTCGCCGCCGCCGGCCATGCCGATCCCTCGATGCTCGGCAGTATCGCGATTGAACCCAACCTGTGGCCGGATTCGGCCGTGATCGATTGGTGGAGCATTCTGCTCCGCATGAAACAGGTTCCCAATCGCGACCGTCGTCTCAAAGAGGCTGAGCAGATCATGCGCGCGCGCATCAATCAGCAGGGAACCGCGATCCATCTGGCCAGCGACCCGCGCAATCAGATGTGGTGGCTGATGGTCTCGCCCGATTGTAACCTCGTGCGGCTCGGGTTGCTGCTGCTCGACAACGACTTGTGGCACGACGACGTGCCACTCGTGATACGCGGTGCGCTCGCGCTGCAGTCGCGCGGCGCGTGGACCGAGACGATCACCAACGCGTGGGGAACGCTCGCGGTGGGGAAGTTCACGAGTGCTTTCGAATCGACGCCGGTGGCCGGTACCACTAGCGCCTCAATTCTCGCCGCGACGCAGAAGCTCGACTGGAGCAGCGATCCGAAGGGTCGAACCCTGGCGTTTGAATGGCCGCCGGCCGGCGCCGATCTGAAAATCGACCATTCCGGTACTGGAAACCCGTGGGTCCAGATTCGCGCGCTCGCGGCGCTTCCGCTCTCGCAGCCCCTTTCGAGCGGTTATCAAATCACCCGAACCTTTGAGCCGGTTGACAGCGCCAGCTCCAGCGGATGGAAACGTGGCGACCTGGTTCGCGTTCATCTGAAAATCGAAGCGCAAACCGATATGACCTGGGTGGTGGTGAACGATCCGATTCCCGCCGGCGCGTCCCACCTCGGAACCGGGCTCGGACGCGACTCGGCGATTGCGACCTCTGGCGAAAAAACCGACACGCAAAGTTTCGTCTGGCCGATATTCTCCGAACGTGCCTTCGATGCGTTCCGTGCTTACTACGATTACGTGCCGAAAGGCTCCTTCGACATCGAATACACCATCCGCCTCAATCAATCCGGCACCTTCCGGCTTCCCCCCACACGCGTCGAGGCGCTCTATGAACCCGAAATGTTGGGAGAGCTTCCCAATGCTCCCGTCGAGGTTGCGCCGTAGATGAAACGCGGCGCGACGATTCTAGCGCTCCTGCTTGCGGTCCTCGCGGCGTTCCACCTCGCGGCCAATCCACGGCCGCCCTCTTTTGACGAGATGCGTGCGCGATGGCGGCCGTCGGACGCGCAATTGCTGGATCGCAACGGCGATCCGGTTCACGAGTTGCGAATCGATCGACACGGCCGGCGCCTTGCGTGGACGCCGCTCAACGAAATATCGCCGGCGCTCACAATCGCGATAGTCGTCTCCGAGGATCGCCGCTTCTGGAGCCATCGCGGCGTCGATCTCGCGGCGATGGGCGGCTCCGTTGCGGCCGCGATCGCCGGCCATCGTCGCCGTGGTGCCAGCACCATCACTATGCAACTCGCGTCGCTGCTCGATCCTTCCATGGGTCGCACGGCCGGCCGGCTAACCGCTGTACAGAAGCTCAGGCAAATTTTCGCGGCGCTTGCGATCGAACGCCGATGGTCGAAGCCGCAGATTCTCGAAGCCTATCTCAACCTGGTTACCTATCGAGGCGAGTTGCAGGGTATCGGCGCCGCGTCGCGCGTAATGTTCTCCAAGGCGCCTCACGGGATCGATCCGGCCGAGGCCGCGGTGCTGGCCGCTCTGGTCCGCTCGCCCAATGCGCATCGCGACGCCGTCGCGCGGCGCGCCGACTTGCTGAGCCGCGCAATCGTCTCCGATGCGCCGTCGCACGATGCCGTTGCGAGCGCGATCGACCGCGGTTTTGCGAACCGTCGCAGCGGATTCGTACACATCGTGCTCGCGCCTCAGCTTGCAAATCGCCTGCTTCGCTCTGCGAACGGCTCCGCGCGATGCACCGTCGATCGCGAGCTTCAGAAATTCGCGGCCGACGCCCTGCATCACCACGTCATCGAGGTTCGCGATCGCCGAGTTGACGACGGCGCGGTTATCGTGGTCGAAAACTCTACTGGAGACGTGTGGGCGTACGTAGGCGGCGCCGGCGAGTTTTCAAACGCATCAGAGTTCGACGCCCTCCGCGCTCTGCGCCAGCCCGGCTCGACCCTCAAGCCATTTCTGTACGCGTTGGCTGTGGACCAGCATTTGCTCACCGCCGCGTCGCTGCTCGAGGATTCGCCGCTCGAGTTGTCCGAAAAACGCGGCATTTATCGCCCTCTTGACTACGACCGCCAGTTCCGCGGCCTGGTCTCGATGCGCACGGCGCTGGCCGCGTCGCTCAACGTGCCCGCGGTGCGAACCGCGGACATGGTCGGCGTGGAGGTTTTCGCCGACTACTTGCGCCGCCTCGGTTTCCACGGCCTCGACGAGGAGGGCGACTACTACGGCGCGGCGCTTGCTCTTGGATCGGCCGACGTTAGTCTCTGGGAACTGGCTAATGCATATCGAACACTGGCTAATCGCGGAGAATACTCAGAACTTCGATTGACTAACGACGCTAATACTCACGTAGAGAGCCGAAGAATATACTCGCAGGACGCTGCTTTCGTTATATCCGACATTTTGGCCGACCGCGCCAGCCGCAGTACGACCTTCGGCCTCGAAAACAGCCTCGCAACTCGCTACTGGAGCGGCGTCAAGACCGGTACCAGCAAAGACATGCGCGACAATTGGTGCGTCGGCTACACCGACAAATTCACGGTCGGAGTGTGGGTCGGCAATTCATCGGGCGCGTCGATGCGCGAGGTGACCGGAATTACCGGCGCCGCGCCGGTATGGCTCGACGTCATGAATTATCTCCACGACCGCTTTGGAAGCGGACAGATGGCGCGCCCACCCACTGTGGAGGCGGCCGCGGTGCGCTTTCCAAACTCGGTCGAGCCGCCTCGACGTGAGTGGTTCATCGCCGAAACCCAGCCATCCTCGCCGCTTGGCGAGCTCGACGACGCCAACCCGCGAATCCTTTCTCCGGCGCCCGGAACGATAGTTGCCCTCGATCCCGATATACCGCCGCGCGAGCAGCGCATCGCATTTGAGGCGAGCCGCGGTTCGCGCGATTCGCGCTGGATTCTCGACGGCCACGTTCTCGCCCCCGTGCGAGGCGTGTACCTGTGGACTCCTACGCCCGGCGCACACACCCTCGCGATCGCCCGCGAATCGGACCGCGCCATTGAAACCATCGGCTTTTCCGTACGCGGCTCTGATCCCGCTTTCGCCGAAGGTGATCGCACCCCCGAGCGCCAGTTACAATGAATCCAGGTTTCCGATGATCATCCTAACGGGCGGCGCCGGTCGATCGGCAGCAATATCGTCGATGCGCTCAGCCTCCTTCGGGACGAAGCCCTAAACGAAAAAGGGCCGAGCCCTTTCGAGCCCGGTCCCTAATCTCAGGTCGTGACCAACTATTTCTTGACCTTCGCCTTCCTCACCCGTGCCGCCTACCCATAGCGTTTACTGAAACACTTGCGGCATCGGCGATCCCTGTCGCTGCTCAAAATTCCGTACACCGCGTAAACGTTGGAGTTTCTTCACCGATCGCCTTATCGTGTCCGCAATCGTTTCTTTGGTCTCCTTCCGGTTTCGGCGTCGGGCCTCTCTGGAACTGGAGGTGCTGGCTCTCAGACATCAGGTGGCTGTCAACGCCGGACCAAAACTGGCCAAAACCTTGCCGAGGAACGCCGTTCAACCTATAGAACGAGTTGGAATCGGAGAGTCAAAACGGAAATTCCGGGTTAAATTGAATAAAGTAGTAGCAATGCTGGCTCCGGGGTTCGGATGGAACTGCGAGACAATGCAGGGTGAGTGACGCGGGAGCTGGAACACATGCCGCCTTGCCGATGCGCAAGGTACCGATCGATGTCATGCGCGCGGTGAGCATGCTCTACATCGTCGGATTTTGGCATTTGCTCGATTATACGAAAGTTGTGAGATGGCATTATAACCCTGTCACCTATCGCCTCACGGTTGGAGTGCTTTCCCTTTTCGTCCTGATCTCTGGCTTTCTGACAGGGCGCAAGGACGGTGGTCTGGCCCGAGGCGAAATCTGGAGATTCTATAAGGCGCGGTTCTGGCGCATCTATCTCCCCTTCGTGATCGCCTCCGGCCTGTTTCTGGCGGCAGGCATGAGCGATACCCTTGCGCTCGTCAAGGGCGTCACACCCGTCGCCATGCTACTGGCGCCGCCGCCGTTCACGCTGTGGTTCGTAAGCATGATCGTTCTCTTCTATCTGATTGCCCCGCTGCTCATCGGCTTGCGTGGGAGCGAGGTGGCTTACATCGCCTTATGCACCGTGATTGTCGGAGCCATGATTCTGTATCAAGCGGAGACGGGAAGGATAGATATGCGCCTTATCCTCTATTTCCCTTGCTTCGCTGCCGGCATATTTCTGGCCGCCGGGTCGCTGCCGTCATCGACGCTAAGCCTCATCGGCCTCCAACTTCTCGCTGCTCTGTCTCTCGTGCCTACGCTGGCAACCCCGTCCGGCAAGTTGGAGACCGATCCATGGGCGGCGCCTTGGGCGCTTTTCGGCTCTATCGCAGTCTTTGTTGTCGTCATGCGCGCTGGTCGGAATCTAAAACCGCCCGCGATTCTCACGCAGCTCAGCGAGGCGAGCTTCTTCATGTACCTTCTGCATCGTCCCCTCTATCTTTGGATGCAGATCGTTTGGTTTCCGAGTACCGAGAAAGAGCAGGTTCCTTATCTGTTGTTCGTGTGTCTGCCGATTATCGGGATCGTGGCATGGCTTTGCCAGAGAGCTTACACAGGATTTTTGCAACGGCGTGTGGTTCGAGTCGCAGCGCCTAATGAGTAGAACCGAATAAAGGGATGTGTTGCAACTTTGGCGGGGGTGGCTGGTAGTCTGAAGAGATCGTGAAGAACGTAACCCGACCGGCAATCTTCAAGTGGCGGCAGACGGCGCCAGAGCTGA
>Ga0097691_1002343_pt1 | contig 12812 bp, 12 predicted proteins | sample NGESurdeep072012_8_FD_72858 | JGI IMG/M metagenome (GOLD analysis project Ga0097691, IMG submission 72858) | Arctic peat soil microbial communities from Barrow, Alaska - NGEE Surface sample 210-1 deep-072012 | ecosystem: Environmental > Terrestrial > Soil > Wetlands > Peat ...
ATCCTTGGTCGACGACAGCTCGACCAGACGCTCCGCATCTACGCCGAGCACTACAACAGGCAGCGACCTCATCGCGCCATCCGCCTCGCCACGCCGCTGGCCGAAGCGCGGGACCCGATCCCCGTCAGTCCGCGTGATGTTCGCCGGCGGGACCTGCTCGGCGGGCTCATCCACGAGTACTACGCCGCCGCGGCGTGATCGAATCCGGGTTTCCGACCCCCACGGCCTGCCACCGAAGCCAAGAGGCATTCGTCGTGAACCGGTCCCCGGACACCCCGGTGCGCGTCAACTACCGCCTCGGCGGCTCCGCCAGATCTGCCGAAACGCTTCAGGGCCAGCCACCCAACTCGGCCAGCGTCGGCGGGTTGGCACCGGCGCGCTCGCAGACGATCGCGGAGGCGCGGACGGCGAACCGCGCGGCGCGCAGGATGGCGGCCTCGTCGCTCGTGGTCGCGCGGCCGCCCCTTGCGTGGACGAGGCACGCGAGGAACGCGCCGCCGAACGTGTCCCCAGCCCCGACCGTGTCGACAACGTTCACCCGGGGCGCGACCACCTCGTGCGAGGCACCGCGGACGCGGACCGTGACCGGGCGACCCCCGTCCGTCACCAGCACCACGGGCGGCCCGCATGACTCCGCCCACGCGACGGCGTCCGCTACGGGTGCGCCCGGTCGCAGGAACGCGAGGTCGTCCGTGCTCACCTTGACGACGTCGGTGCGGGCCAGGACGCGGGCGATGCGGGCGCGGTATGCGTCCGGGTCGCGGGTGATCGACGGGCGACAGTTGGGGTCCACCATCAGGAGCACGTCGTCGGGGAGCGCGGCGACTAGCCCCTCGAGGGTCGTGGCCATCGGCTCGAGGACGAACCCGAGCGTGCCCGCGTGCACGGCGCGGGTCCCGGCCGGAAGCCCGCCGGAGAGCGGCCCCGGGAGCACCATCGGGGCGGACGTGCCGTCCGTGTAGAAGCGGTACGTGGCGGCGCCGCCCTCGTCGAGCTCTGCCAGCGCGAGCGTCGTCGGCAGCTCCGTCCGTTGTGCCAGCGCCAGGCTCACGCCGTCCGCGGAGAGCCCGTCCTCCAGCGTGCGTCCCAAGCGGTCCGCGGACAGCCCGCCGATCCACGAGACGGGCACGCCGAGCCGGGCGATCGCACGGGCGGTGTTGTACGGCCCGCCGCCCGGGACCGGGACCAGTTCGTCGTCCGGGCGCATGATGAGGTCGACGAGGGCCTCTCCGGCGACGACGATCACGGCAGGCTCACAGCCCGATGGGGTGCCGGATAGTCTTCATCTCGAGGAATGCCCAGATCTACTCGGGACGTTCGGCGAGCGCGATCGTCCAGCCAGTCGAAACGAGCGTCCGCCACGCCGTTCGGCCGGTGCCCGAGCTGCATGACGAAGTTCGAGGCGGCGATCTCGGCGGCACCTTGCTCCGTGTGCCGTCGCCTCTCAGCAGCGAGGATCGCCTGTAGAGCGGCAACTAGGCCGCTCTGCAGCCCAGTGATCGATGTGGCGCGAGGCGGGACGCGCGATCGGCCGCCCGTTCGCGCGGAATGTCGCGGCGAGGTTCGCGGACGCCCGCTCAACCGGGCACGGGCTCCGCGAGGACGCTTTCAACCGCATCTGCCAGGACCGGGTCCACCTCGAGGACGGCAGTGGTCGGCGCGTCGCCGGCCACCGCCGTCGCTGCAACCGACCGTGCCGCCTCGATGACCTTGATCGCCGCCGCTTCGACGGACAGGGAGCCGGTGTCGAGGATCAACCCGTAGCCGGACGGATCGTCCCAATGCCGGTCGTAGAACCGCTGGACGAACTGACGCTGCACGGTGTCTTCGGCGCGCACGCGCTCCTCGGCAGCGGCCGAATCGGTCAGGCCTTCGCTGGTCATCACCGCCGCCAGCCGCTGCGCGGACGGCGCCTGCACGTAGACGTTGAGCACGTCCCCGAACGAGCCCAGGACCGCGAAGCCCACGCGGCTGAGGATGACGGCGTCGCCGCGCCGGGCGAGCGCCTCGATGATCTCGTTGAGCATCGAGACGATCAGGAGGTTCTCCGACCTGACGAGGTCGAGGATGGTCGGCGTGGACTCGTACACCTGATTGAACTTCGTCAACCCGTACTTGCGAAGGATTCGATCAAAGGTGCGCTCGTCGACGAGCTGGTAGCCCAGCGCCGCCGCTGCCCGCTCCCCGATCTCGTCGCCACCGCTACCGATAGGACTGGAGATCGTTACCACTGCCATCGTGAGCACCTCCCGGCTCGTCGAGATCAGGCCCCGGCCGATCCCACCGCGTATTGCATGATGGCCTCTTCGCTGGCCTCGGCCCGCGACAGCTCCTTCACGATCCGACCCTGGCGCATGACCATGATCCGGTCGCTCATGCCCAGGACTTCTGGCAACTCCGACGAGATCATGATGATTCCGACGCCCTGCTTGGTCAGCTTGTCCATGATCTGGTAGATCTCGGACTTGCTGCCCACGTCGATGCCGCGCGTCGGTTCGTCCAGCAGGAAGATGCGGGTGCCGACACTTAGCCAGCGAGCCAGGACCACCTTCTGCTGGTTCCCGCCGCTCATGTTGACGACCAGGAATCCCGCGTTCGGCGTCTTGATGCTGAGGTCATTGATCATCTTCTTGACGAGGGCCAGTTCCTTCGCGAACTGGATCACGCCGTAACGGGTCAACTGTTTCAGGCCCGAGATCGTGGTGTTGATCCTGACATTGAGCTTCAGGAACAGGCCCTGTCCCTTGCGGTCCTCCGTGACGAGGGCCACCCCACGCCGGATCGCCTCGGACGGGGAGCCCGGCTTGTACGGCTTCCCGTCGATGCGCATCTCGCCCTTGCACGAATCCGCGCCGAAGATCGCACGTGCCAGCTCAGTCCGCCCCGATCCGACGATGCCCGCGAAACCAACGATCTCGCCGGCGTGGAGTTGGAACGAGATGTCGCGCAGGAGCTTGGGCTGCGAGACGTTGTTGACCTCGAGCAGAACCTCGCCTGGCTCCACGGTTCGCTTGGGATAGACGTCCTTCAGGTCCCGCCCGATCATGAGCTTGACCAGGTCATCCATCGTCACCTCGGAGACCTTCCGGGTCGCCACGTAGCGCCCGTCCTTGAGGATGGTCACCTCATCGGCCAGCTCGAAGATCTCCTTCAGCCGGTGGGAGATATAGATGATCCCGATCCCTTGTGCCTGGAGCGAGCGCACGACCCGGAACAGGTTCTCGAGATCTTTCTCGCCAAGCAGGGCCGACGGCTCGTCCATGATGAGGATGCGCGTCTTGCGGTTCAGGGCCTTGGCGATCTCGACGAGCTGCTGCCCAGCCGCGGAGAGGGACGCGATCTGGGTATCGGTCGAGAACGTGACGCCCAGCCTGTCCAGGATCTCGCGAGCCCCGGCCTTGACCGCGGGCCAGTCCACCGTCATGCCCTTGCGGGGCAGGGCGCCGAGGAAGATGTTCTCAGCGACAGTGAGATCGCGGGCCAGGTTGAACTCCTGGTAGATCGTCGAGATGCCCAGAGCCTGGGCGTCGTGCGGGCTCCGGATTTCGACGGGCTTGCCCTCGAAGTAGATCTGCCCCTCGTCCTTGGCATACGCGCCCGACAGGATCTTGATCAAGGTCGACTTGCCGGCGCCGTTCTCGCCCAGCAGCGCGTGGACCTGGCCCTCTCGGACGGCGAGATGGACGCCTTCCAGGGCTTTGACACCGGGGAAGGTCTTGCCGATGCCCCTCATCTCCAGCAGGGCATCGCCGGGAGATTCGTTCATGCGATCTGCCTCCTGGCTGCCTGGCTGGCTACTTGGTCCGGTGCGAGAGATAGTCGACGGACACGGCGAGGATGACCAGGACCCCGGTGATGAGCACCTGGTAGTTGGACTCGACACCCATCAACTGCAGCCCGTTCCGAAACACGCCAACGATCAGGGCGCCGATGAGCGTTCCGAAGATATGCCCGCGGCCGCCGAGCAGGCTGGTGCCGCCCAGCACAACCGCGGTGATGCTGTCGAGGTTGCCCGTCTGCCCGGCTTGGGGGTCACCAACGCCGGTTCGGGACACCAGCAGCAGGCCGGCGATGGCATAGCACAGGGCGGCGACCGCGTACACGCCTAGAATCACGCGGTTCGTGTTGATGCCGGCCAGGCGGGCGGCCTCCGGGTTGTCGCCGACCGCGTAGACGGCGCGCCCCGCGGGGGTTGATCGCAGTACGAACCAGACGAGGCCGTACAGGAACAGCATGAGCACCGATCCGTAGGTGATCTCGGTGCCGCCGATCGAGAAGGTGTTCCCGAAGAACAACTGCGCGCTCGGCAGGTTGGTGATCGTCGACGTGCTGTAGATCCGGACCAGCGCGAAGACGATGTTGAGCATACCCAGGGTCACGATGAAGGGAGGGAGCCTGATCGCGGTGACCAGCCATCCGTTCAGCAGCCCGAACACGACGCCGATCGCGACCCCAGCGAAGATCGCCAGGATCGGATCCATTCCCGATCTCACCGCGAAACCCGTCATCAGCACCGACGACAGGGCCATGATCATGCCGTTGGAAAGATCGATCCCGCCCGTCAGGATGATCAGCGTCTGCCCGATGGCAAGGGTGCCGACTACCATCACCTGTTGAAGGATCAGCGAGAAGTTGCCGCCGGTCAGGAACTTGTCGCTCTGCGTGGCGAACACGATGGTCGCCAGCAGGAGCGCCGCGAGGGGGCCCATGATCGGGGAGCCCCCAAGGATATTCAGGGCGCCGGATCGACGCCTTGTGACCCGGCTGACGAGTGCGTTCATGGGCCATCCTCCGCACGGATGCGTGGCGGGGGGACCCGATCCCCGCCGCCACGCGGTGTGACTGGACCTTACTTCGTGCCCCAGCAGTTCGCCGCGCCGTACGAGGAGTTCTGGCTGTCGACACCCGTCTGGGCCTTGTCGGTGATGAGGGTGACGCCGGTGTCCGTGTAGCCGCTCGGCTTGGTGCCGTCCGTGGCGAACTTGACCAGCGCCTCGACGCCGAGCGAGGCCATCTTGAGCGGGTACTGCTGCGACGTCGCGGCGATCTTGCCGTCCACGACGCCTTGGACGCCCTGGCAGCCACCGTCGACGGAGACGATGGTGATGGCGCTGTCCTTGCCGGCGGCCTTGACGGCCGTGTAGGCGCCGAACGCGGCCGGCTCGTTGATCGTGTAGACGAGGTTGATATCGGGGTTCTTGCTGAGGCAGTTCTCCATGGCGGTCTGGCCTTCGGTCTGATCGCCGTGGGTGTCCTGCGAACAGACGACCTGCGCGGTCGTGGCGAGGTCGGTCGAATTCGGGTCGATGCCGCTGACCAGGCCGTAGCCCTGGAGGAAGCCGTTGTGGCGCTGCGCGCCGACGGTGATGCCAGGCTGCAGGTCGAGCGTGGCGATGACCGGCGTCTTGCCGGCCATGAACGCCTTCGCCCACTGGCCGATGAGGAGGCCGGCGTTGAAGTTATTGGTTGCGAACAGCGCATCGACTGCGCTCTGCGGGTCGGTCGCGGTGTCGAGCGCGATGACGACGACCCCCTTGTCGCGGGCCTTCTGGATGCTCGGCACGATCGCCTTGGTGTCGCTTGGGGTGATCAGGATGCCCTTGGCGCCGGCGTTGACCATGTTCTCGAGCGCGGTCACCTGGCCTTCGTTGTCGCCGTCCTTGGCACCAGCGCCGGTCATCAGCTTGACGCCCAATTCGGTCGCCTTGGCCTGGGCGCCTTCCTTCATCTTCACGAAGAACGGGTTGGTATCCGTCTTCGTGATCAGGCCCACGATGATCTGGCCGCTGGATCCGGACGCCGACGCGCCGGGCGCTGCGCTCGACGACCCGCCGGGCGCTGCGCTCGACGACCCGCCGCCACTGCATGCGGCAGCGACCAAGCTAAAGATGAGCAGCGGGACGATTCGCTTGAGGGACATCGGATTCACACTCCTCCATAGAACACGCCGTGATGAATGCAAAGAGACGCGCGCGTGTCGAAGCCCGTCGTCGCCTACCTCCTTCCGGTGTCGAGTGGCGCACCATCAGGCGCCGCGTGAGGGCGACGCAACCCACCACGCCCTGACCGCCAACACGTCGGAACCCACTGAAGGTGTGCCTGGCCCGTGTCGTCGCCCACTGGCCTCCTCTCGCAACCGCAGGACCCTGGTTCGGATCGTCCTGACAACGTTGTCGTATCCCAATATAGCCGGTGACGATCCGTTGTCAATACCCAACTTGATCAAGATCGCGCGAACCTCTATACTGACCCTCATGTCCGATTCGACAACCTTGTCAACTGGCAGTCCCCGCAAGCCGGAGGGCGTCCCGAGGCCGACCATCCGGGACGTCGCCGCGCTCGCGCGCGTGAGCCTCAAGACCGTCTCCCGCGTCATCAACAGCGAACCCGGCGTGTCCGCGGAGATGCACGGGCGCGTAACGCGGGCTATCGAGCAGCTGAGCTATCGCCCGAACCTCACGGCGAGCAGCCTGCGGCGAACGGATGGCAAGACCGCAACCATCGGGACCGTGCTGGAGAACGTCGCCAACCCGTTCTCGGCCGCGCTCCAGCGCGCGATCGAGGATGTGGCGCGCGAGCACGGGGTCCTGGTCTTCGCGAGCAGCGCCGACGAGGATGGGGCGCGGGAGCGGGCGCTTGCAGCATCGTTCGTCGCCCATCGCGTGGACGGGCTCATCATCGTGCCCGCGGACGGGGACCAAAGCTACCTCGCGAACGAGCGCCGTTCCGGCCTCGCCGTCGTCTTCGTCGACCGTCCTCCGCGGTTTCTCGACGCGGACTGGGTCGCGTCGTCGAACCGCCCGGGCGCGGCCGCTGCCACGAGTCACCTCGTGGCCCATGGGCACCGCCGGATCGGCTTCATCGGCGACGTCCAGGCGATCCACACTGCGGCCGAACGACTCGCCGGCTACCGCGACGGCCTTGCGACGGCGGGGATCGCCTTCGACGAGGCGCCGGTGAGCGTCGGCGTCCACTCCGTGGAGGCCGCGGTGGAGGCGGTCCGTGGACTGCTCGGGGCCGAGAACCCCCCGACCGCCCTGTTCACCGCCCAGAACCTGATCACCGAGGGCGCCGTCCAGGCACTCCGCGCCCTCGGCCTCCAGCGTAAGGTCGCGCTCGTCGGGTTCGACGACTTCCCGATGGCGGATCTCCTGGATCCCGCCGTGACCGTCGTCGCTCAGGACCCCAAGCAGATCGGCGAGCTGGCCGCCGGCATCCTGTTCCGGAGACTCGCCGGCGATCGCTCGCCGACCACGACAATTGTTGTCCCGACCATCCTCATCACGCGCGGCTCGGGCGAGCTCCAGGCGCCAAGTGCCTGATCCGGCGCTGCGCGCGGGCGCCGGGCCTGGACGACGCGGTCGCGTCGGCAGGGCTCGCTTGGCTCGAGACACCCGACCACGATTTCGCAGTTGAAGCTGCGGCCCGATCGGCGTCGCGCCGCGGCTCGCGAACCCGTGGTCAGCCACGGCTAAAGAACCGGCTGTGGTCGTCGACCAGGGCGACGACCTGGCAGGTCCGCGCCCGACCCGTCGCGCCGAGGAAGACACGAACGGATCATTGAGATCAACGGCGGCAGGGATCGAGCGTCTCATGCGGCCCACCCTGTCTGGGCGCGTGACGTACCAGGAACTCAGGTTCCGCTCTCCGAAGTAGGAGAGGATGACGTAGGGCCGGCCAGGCACTGCGTACCGGGGCAGGACAGATGGGGAACGCCATGGTGGAAGGGGGTCCCATCACCTGCGGACACCCCAGACTCCGGGCGACGGAAGACGCTCACACCTCGAAGCCTTCCCCGGGTCTTCCCGTCTGCGCTTTCAGCTCCGCTGCGTCGCATGTCTCGATCTCGGACATGTCCACACGAAGGTCCGCCGCAATTCGTCCAGGGGCGATAAGGCGCGCGTTGGCCTCATCAACGTCATTGGCCCACCGTCGCGCCTCGAGGTCCGTCTTCCCGAAACGCACATGCCTCGCGAAGAGGCGGTCGCGGCGGATGTGATCGTCGAGCTCGACGTACCACGTCTCCGCCAGCTGTTCGCGCACGAGCGGCCACGGCTCTGTCGGACACAGGAGGTAGTTGCCCTCGGTGATAACGAGCCGGACGCGCGGGTCTATGGCGATGCTTCCGGCAAGCGGCTGTTCGAGCGTGCGGTGGAAATCGGGCGCATACACCGTGTGATCGAGCTCTGTCTGAACCCGCCGGAGCATAGCGAGGTACCCGTATGCGTCGAACGTCTCGATTGCGCCCTTGCGTGCCCGTAGGCCGAGGCGTTCGAGTGCGGCATCCGCGAGATGGAACCCGTCCATCGGGAGGCGGACGACCCACGCGCCCGCGGGATCGAGTTGCGCGATGAGCTTCTCAGCGAGGGTCGACTTCCCGGCTCCCGGGCAGCCAGCGATGCCGAGGATCGCACGGCGGTCCTCAGCGAGCGCAGCGGCCCGACGTGCGAGCTCCTCAAGCATTCGCCAATGCGTAGCCCGTGTAGTCGCGCAGGTCGGCGAACAGGAAGCCGCGCGTCAGGTGGCGCGCGACGGCCGGCGCCGCGCGACGTGGCCGTCCCCGCCCGCTGGGCGGGCGCGGGCCTGCCGGGGGCACGTCCGGGGCTGCGGGCGTCTCGGGCGGCCACCCGTCGGGGGGACCGGCTTTGGCCATGCTGGGCGACCTCCGGGGCAGAGGATCGGGGCAGCCCCCGCCTGCCGCCAGAGGCGTTTGTCACCAAGGCCATCGCGCCTGCGACGACGCCTCGGCCGTTAGCCCGCGACCGAGCCGTCGACGCGAGTCCTCCTCGGCTCCTCGGGCCGTGGCTCCCGGATGACGACCGCCGTCTCGGACGGGCGCAATCTCGCGTAGGCATCGACATCGTCACCGACGTCGCGCCACCTCGCCCAAGGCGCGCCCGTTCCTCCCCTTCGGCTGCCCGGGCTCGCACCCCGCGTCGCCCATCGACCACGTCGAAGAAGGCGTCGAGCGGCTGGCGGCTTTCGTTACAACCGCCTGACCTGAGGCGCGGAGGCTCCGAACCCAGGTGACCTCGCCGAAGGGCGCCTGCACGAACCGCCGATCGCCGAACTGCAGCATCGCGACTGGCGTGCGGCGCCACCGGCCGCTCGAGCGGCCACGCACGGTGAGAAGCACGTTGGGCCCTCCCGGGAGCCCGACGCCAAGGTACCTGCTGAAGACGGGGTTGAGAAACCTGATCGCCCACGCGGCGTGGAGGAAGACGACCGCGAACAGGGACACGACGACGGCGCTGGCAGCCTGGCGCATCAACACATCGTAGGTCTGCCCGGTACCGCCGGCCGGCGCCCCGTCTCGAGCCGGGTGCTTGGCCGGGGCTCGAAACAGCCCCCGGTCGCCCAGCGCACATCGCATCTCCCTGCCAGGAGCAGGCGGAGCGGAGCGCCCGGGCGACTGCCGGAGAGGTCAGGCTCCTAGACGCTCTGTTTCCCAGGTGACAGGCGCGAGCGGACGATCGTCGACCAGGAGGCGGAAGACATCCGGTCGGGCATAGTGGCCGACCACGTCGAGGTCGAACGTGCCGCGGGCGATCTCGTCGAGGTCGAGATCCGCAGTCAGGACCGCCTCGCCGTCGCGGGCCGGACCGGCGAGGACCCGACCGGCCGGATCGACGATACAGCTCCCGCCGCCGATCAGCACGGCGTCGGGATCGGCCGGAGCGATCGGGTAGTCGGCCGGGTAGTCGCCCCGTCGGGCGAACTGGTTGGCGGAGAGGACGAAGCAGCGTCCCTCCAGGGCGATGTGGCGCATCGTGGGCAGCCATGTTTCGCGGTCGTCCACGGTCGGCGCGCAGTAGAGCTGGATGCCGCGGCCGGGGAGCACCTGGTGCGCATCGCCGAAATGCGCCTCGGCCGTCGCGTAGAGTCGTCCCGGGCGTGCCGGTCTGCCCGGGTGCAGTGAGGGTGGAGCGATGACCGACGAGACGAACCCGGCGGCGGTCGGCGACACGGGCACCGGCGACGGGCTCGCCTGGGAGGACTTCGAAGCCCGCCTGGTCGCGGCGCTCGAGCGGATGGCACTCGACCAGTACCTCATCCTCTCGACGCGTCCGGCCGGGGATGACGAGTCGCTCTACTTCGTCCAGTTCGCCCAGGGCGGCCGGGCGGGCTTCCTCGCCGAGGCGGTGAGCAACCGCTACCTGATGGGCGCCGCCCAGCTCTCGCCGGCGCAGGAGGACGCGATGGCCGCGCTCGGCTGGCAGTTCCCGGACCATCACGCCACCAATCCCGAGAACTTCAGTCGCCAGTGGCCGATGCCGGCCCCCTTCCCCGAGGCCGCCCGACTCGCGATTCGTACGCTGCGCCAGGTGTACGGCGTCGGGCGGCCGGCCGACCTCGTCTACCGGCGCTTCGCCCGCGAGGGCCACGACTTCGCGGAGCCCGGGCTCGGGATCGACGCCGAGCGCCCCACGACCCCGCGCGGGAAGGGCCAGCCTGCCGCGGCGACAGCCTCCGAGCTGACGCCGCTCGTGGAGACGGCGCTCTGCCGGTTCCTCGACATCGGGTCGATCGCGCTCGATCCGTCGGGCAACTACCCGGTCCCGACCGGGACGACGATGCTGTTCGTCCGGATCCTCCCGTTCGAACCGCCGGTCGTCCGGGTCTTCGCCCCGGTGTTCCGGGGGATGGCCCCGACGCCCGAGCTCCTGGTGGCGCTCAACGAGCTCAACACCGAGCTGCTCTTCTGCCGCGCGCTCGTCGTCAACGGCGAGGTGATCGTGGCGACCGAGCTGCGAGGCGCCGGGATGACCGCTGATGACGTCGCGTGGGGCTGCCTCGTCGTCGGGACCTGGGTCGAGCGGATCCGCGCGACGCTCGCCGATCGCCTCGGCCCGGCCGGGGCGCAGGTGCCCGAGTCGGGCCACAGACTGTTGAACTAGGAGGGGCAGATGCCGAAGCGACCCGCAGACCCGATGCGCACGATGCCGCTCCCCAAGGGAGAGTGGCTCTACTCGCTCCGCTTCCTCGATGCGCTCGAGGTGGCGGCGGTCATGTTCGCGACGACCCGGCGCAAGAAGACGAAGATCCCGTACGTCGCCCACCTGCTCGGGGTCTGCGCGATCGTCCTCGAGCACGGCGGGAGCGAGAACGAGGCGATCGCCGCGCTCCTCCACGACACGCTCGAGGACATCACCCCGACGAAGCAGGCTCGCAGGACCGTTCGGGCGTTCGGCGACGACGTCTACGGAATCGTCGTCGGCTGCACGGACGGGACGCCGAACAAGAAAGGGAAGAAGGCGCCCTGGCGCGAACGGAAGGAGGCGTACGTCGCGGCGCTCGAGCACGAGCCGAGCCCCGTCCTCCTCGTGTCGGCCGCCGACAAGCTCCACAACGCCCGCGCCATCGTCGCCGACCTCCGGGCGACGGGCGACAGGGCCTGGAAGCGCTTCAACGCGCCAAAGGACGACATCCTCTGGTACTACGGCGCCCTCGTCGATGCCTTCCGGGCGAACCCGGCGCACCCCGTCACGCTCGTCGAGGAGCTCGAGCGGGTCGCGGCCGAGATGCGGCGGCTCGCCGATGCGACGGGACCCGCGCGCTGATGCTTGGCGGGTCGATCGCGCCCACGAGTCTGCTCGCAGGCGCGCCGGTCGCGATCGCAACGGGCTTGCTCGTCGGACTCTCCGTCCTCCTGCTCGGGCGGGTGCTGACGACCGCCGTTCGTCTACTGGACCCGCTGGAGGCCGTTCGTCGGCTCCTCGCGGTCGCGGAAGGCGACGAGTGGGCGCGGTTCGCCGTCGGCACACGATCGATGACAGACCTCACGGACGACGACCGAGCCTCTGCAGCCCAAGGATTGGACCTTGATTCGACGACAATCATGCTTGGCGAGCGATTGCCGGAGCTCACAGCGGCCGGTGGTCCCGCTGCTGAGTCTGAGGAAGCACCGGCCGATGTCGCAGAGGCAGACACCGACACCGCTGTCCAGGAGTTCCTGAGTCGGCTCAGCGAGCGGCACCGCATCCGCGAGCGCGAGGTCGCACCACTGCAACGAGACGTCCTGGACGGCAAGCTGGCTGACCCCCTTGGCCCGGCGTTCGAGGTGGTCGGCCGATCGCTGGCGCAGCACCCGGATCGGCAGTTCAAAGAGCTTCTGGCCAGCATCATGGATCGTGGCCTCGCGATGCTCGAGACGGCGACGTGCGTCGGACTGACTCCTGGCGAGGTCCGTTCGCTACTCCTGCACTCGCTCTTCGACGACCACGTCAGCCCGCTAGTTCGAGCCGCCTTCGACGCTGGGAGGCTCAGTCATGCCGCGAGTGTGTCCCGCGTGGTCTCGGCACGCGAACGATCGGGTCGGTCGGTCGAGGTGAGTAAAGCCGCTTTCGCCGTGTCGCACCGCCTGGCGCGTTCGCTTATCGAAACGCGGGCGCCCGGACCACTTTGCTCCGTGATCGAGGACATGGCTACCGTGGCGATCGTTGTCGGCGCGATGCCGGGCAACCTCGCCGGACTGGGCTTCCATGAGGTCTGCCGAGGGTTGGGTGAACTGGGACAGCGGATCCCGCGGGTCTTCAACCCGCCCGGTGAGCCCGACCTCACGATTGGCCCGCATGCGACCGAGCTCGAAAGGTCGGTCCCACTCGGCGCCCTTCTCAATGGCACCTGGCAGATCAAGGAGGCGCTCTTCGCGAAGCCCGGCGAGGGCCCGTCGCCGTCCATTTGGGTCGATGCAGTTGAAGTCACCGCGCGCGAGGTTGCGCGCTATTCAACGTCCGTGCTGCAAACGAACCGTCTCGAGGAGGCGCTGTTCGACGCCGTCGACCAGTTGGCGGACGTCGGCATTTCCGGGG
>Ga0097691_1002344_pt1 | contig 12801 bp, 10 predicted proteins | sample NGESurdeep072012_8_FD_72858 | JGI IMG/M metagenome (GOLD analysis project Ga0097691, IMG submission 72858) | Arctic peat soil microbial communities from Barrow, Alaska - NGEE Surface sample 210-1 deep-072012 | ecosystem: Environmental > Terrestrial > Soil > Wetlands > Peat ...
CGTCAAGATCGAGGTAGAGCAGCGTGGGGGTGGCGCCGGCGAGACGCCGACGGCGCCGGAGCGCGTGGTCGATCCGGTCTGCGATAAGGACGCGGTTCGCGAGGCCCGTCAGGGGATCGTGGAGCGCCTGGCCGCGGAGCTGCTCCTCGAAATTGCGACGGTCGGTCACGTCGCGCATCGTCACGACGAGGCCCTCGACGACTGGGTCGCCGAGGAGGTTCGCCACGTTCATCTCGATGTAGCGCGCGTTGTCTTGCAGGTCCCGAACCTGGCATTGGATCGTGTCGCTCGTGCCGGCCCGGGTCCTCGCCGTCCGGAGGAGCTCGAGCGCGAGTGGGACGTCCTGGGGCTCAAGCAGGGTCTCGAGTCCCTGCCCGGGGAGGCCCTCGGCGGCCCGACCGACGAGGTGCATCACGGAGGGTGTCACGTAGGTGATGATCCCCTCCGGATCGACCACCGCGATCACGTCGTTCGCGTTCTGGATGATCGTCTGGAACCGAGCGGCGCTCCGGGCGCGGTCCGTGACCAGGCGGGCGTTCTCCCGGGCGGTCAGAACCTGGCGCACCAGGACCAGGCCGGTGACGGCGATCGCCCCCCCGACGAGCACCCGCAGGTTGGACCCCTGGCTCTCCGTGGCGACAAGGAGGAGGCCGTACAGGCCGGCCACCGCGAAGTACGGTAGGAATGGGACCGGTCGGGTCGGCGCGGACGCCGCGCCCGCCTGGCGAACATCGGACATGCTGCGAGCCTGGACGAAGCCGGCCAGACCCATCGCCACCCAGCCCAGGAGCCAGCACGCGTCCACCCATGATGTGCCGGACCCGTAGGTCTCTTCGAGCGAAAGCCGGGCAAAGGCGAGGTCGGCGACGACGTTGAGGGCGAGGCCGATGCCCAGCAGGACGAGGGCGGCGCGGGACGTGCCGACGAGCCGGCTCATGAGCGTGGCCGCGAGCGCGAAGAGGACGAGCAGGTCGCCGACCGGGTAGGCGAGCGTGATGAGCGACTCGAGCCCGTTGCTGGCCGTGGCGACGGGCTGGATGACGAGCCACCAGATAATCGTACCCGTGCCCACGACAACGATCGCCAGGTCGAGGAGCGTGCGGAGGAGATTCTCGGACCGCTCCCGTGGGAGGGCGAGGAGGCCGACGAGGAGGAGAGGGTAGAACGCGAGGTAGCCCACATCGGCAATCGACGGGAACGGCTGAGCAGCGAGGATGATCTCCAGGTAGAACCATGCCACGTCGCCGAAGCCAAACGCGGCGAAGGCAAGGCCGATCAGGAACCAGGCGCGACGCGCGGCGGGTGTCTGTGTATGCCGGGCAGCGCGCAGCGCGAACACCACGACCAGCACCGCGAGCGGGATGGACGCGGCGTCGCCGATCGCCGGCTCGAGATCGGGGCCACCCCAGAGAAACACCTGCCAGCCGAGGTAGAGCGCGCCGTAGGCGACCATGAGCGCGGCGAAGATCACGTCGATCCCCGGTCGACGAATGCCGCCATGGTCGCGCCTGCGCGGCTGTTCCGCTTCCTGCTCGCTGGTCATTGTGGTGAACCCGCGTTGTGAGATGGCCCCGCGATACACGGTGCCCTCCGTCGACGCCGGGCAGCAGGACCTTAGATGCCTACCCGAGTCATCCGTAAGTACGGCCGTCGGGCACACCGGGGGCGTGGCTGTAGTCGCGATGGCCGAGATCCGCGACTCCAGCGGGTCGCGGCGCCGTCCTACCGGGCGATCGACGGGTCGCCGACGCGGCCGAGGAAGAGGACGGCGCCGGTCGGGACGTCGCGGAGCGCGAAGAGGAACGGCCGGTCCGCCCGGAGGGCCACCGGCTCAGCGGGCATGGCGGTCGCCCGCATCACGGCAGCGGTCGCGGCCGCCGCCTCGGTGCCCTTCTCGTCGACGTCGATGTTGGCCTGGTGGATCACGTTCGAGATCACCAGCCGTTCGGCCGTCGTGATCCCGCTGAAGTCCGCCCGATCGTCGAACGCCGAACGCATCCCGAGCGCCGAGAGGAGCGGCGCCAGCTCGGCCTTCGTCTCGATTCCGAACTTCGGGAACGCCAGCGCGACCTGTGTCTCGGTCAGCGCGGCGGTGATCGCCGCGAACGCGTCCGCTGTGAGCGTCCGCTCGAAGCCGGCCAGGTTGTCCGGGAGGATGACCGTCATCGCGAGCGAGCCGCCGATGTACGGGATCTCCACCGCACGCCAGCCGTCCCCGGACGCGAAACGGAGCGACGCCGTCGTGGCCATGAACTGCACCTGCACCGTTGAGGCGTCGGCGCGCGTGAACGCGCCGACCTTCGTCGCGTCAGCGGAGAACGGCGTCTGCCACGGGGCCTTGAGGTAGATGGCGTTGACGAGGGCGAGGCGGGTCGCCGGCGTGAGCACGCCCGGGACGAGCAGCTCCGGGATGCGGTGCTCTGTCTGGGCGTCCACCCAGCCATTGATCAGCGTGCGGGCCTTCTCGGTCTGCGTCGCGTAGTCGACGAGGCGGAGCCCGGCGCCGTAGCGCCCGGCGAGCGCTTCCAGGTACGCCTTCTCCAGGTGCATTCCCTGCTGGGCGAACGGGGCGTTGGCGATCCGCAGCGTGACCGGGAGGTCCTTCCCGCTCTCGTCCTTGAACGTGCCGCTCCGCGCGGCGAGCGCCTGGTCGAGCGCGTTCAGCCAACCGGCATGGTCGTCCGAGGCGACCGCGTGCATGACCGCATCCATCTCCGCGGCGGTGTGGCCCCGCGCGCCGGCACGCGCCATCGCGAGGGCAAGCGTGATGCTCGCCGGCGAGAAGACCACGTTCGTATTCCCCGCCGCGACCGCCCGGTAGAGGTCAAGGCCGAACGCGTCGAGGGCGGCGCCCGCATCCAGCGCGTCACCCGGGGCCGCGGAGGAGCGCGGGACCTCCGCTCTCGCCAGCCCCACGTCGCCGCCGGGAGAGGCCGCCGGTGCGCAGGCGGCAAGCGCGAGGACGACCGAGAGCAGGGTCGCGAGCTTCGCTTTCATGGCCCGAGGACGCGCCGGATAGCATCGCGGTTCCAGATCTCGAAGATCGCCTCCGACGCAGGAGGTCTGGGTCGCGAGATCGTGCTGGCGGTCTCAGCCACCGGGCCGCGGTGCCAGAACGTAGAGCGGCCTGGTGAATTGGCGTTCTCGAAGGCCGTACGGAACGAGGATGTCGGCGACTGGCGTGAGGTCGAACCGTGCACGGAGGCCCGTCATCTCGCCGTCGACCATGAACAGCGCGAAGACGGGCCGTCCGCTGGCCATCGCGGCGCCTGGATCGAGGCGCAGGTTGCACGCATTCGTCTCGGTTTGATCGAGCGACTGGATCGTGACGTCAGGTCGCTGGCCCTCGATGCAATGGGCGTAGTCGAGGCTCGTCATCGTGTCCCAGTAGGTGATGAGGACCGCATTGCGTGGCAGATGCCCGAAGATCTCGGCGACCATGTCCTCCCCGGAGTGGTCGCGGCTGAGGTCGTGTGCCCCCCAGTTGCCGGCCGCAACCAGCAGGGCCAACGCGATCGACGGAAGGGCGACCACGAGAGGCGCGTCTCTGTCGAAGCGTCCGACCAGCCGAGCCAGACCCTCGAGTGCCAGGCCGAAGCAGACCGCGAGGATCAGGAACCCGGTGAGCAGGTAGTACTCCCGTGACCCGCGGTAGGCCGCGTAGAGATAGAGGTCCGCGGCAAGAATCGCGAGGAAGAGCGCGGCGGTCGCCGCCCAGTTGCGCTTGAGGATGAACGGCGCGGACAGAATCCCGACCAGGGCTATTGGCAGCAGGATGGCGTGGACGCGCGTCCCGATGAGGTCTGCCACGACTGGCACCTGCTTCTCGACGAGCGCGATGCTCTCCGGCGACCCGAACGTCATCGAGCCACGGAAGACTTCGCCGCTCACGAGGTGCCAGAACCCTGACCAGCTCAGGAGCCAGCCGTACAGCTGCGGTGGTCCCGCCAGCGCGCGGAGGGGGATGTACGCGTACACGAGCAGCGCGGCAAGTCCTATCCCGATCGCCTGGACGGCCTCCAGCCAGCGCTGACGAAGCTCGGACCGAGCGACCCAGATCATGTACAACGCGACGAACGGAACGAGCGCCAACGAAATGAGGTGGTTTCCGAGCGCGAGGCCGGCGACCAGGGCGGCAAGACGGAGGTCGGCGGCCCGTCTCTCGTCCCGCCAGCGCAGGGCGAGCCACAGCAGCAGGGCTGCGAGGGCGAGCTGGAGGGTGTTCTCGTCCGCGACCGTGGCCTCGCCCCAGAGCGTGCCGGTAAAGGCGAGAAGCATCGCGCCCGCCCAGGCCAGGATGGGTCGCACTCCGAGCCGACCGAGGATCAGGACGGTCAATCCGACGGCAATCGCCGCGCAGACGGCCGACAGGAGATTCATGCGGAAGGCAACCGACCCGATAGGCAGAACGCTCCAGAGCTTCCCCAGGAGGACGTAGGTCGGATAGCCGGTCGGGTGCGCGATGTCGAGGGCGGGCGGCGCCTTCTGCATCTCCGCCCAGTCGCCCACGGAGACGCCCGGCAGGAGCGTCAGCACATACACGATGAAGGCGGGGGCGGCCGCCGCGAGCGCGGCCCACTGGATGGCCGACCGTGACGCAATGAGCCCCTGAGCGTACATTCGCAGTGCGCCCAGGGGCGGGAAGCTCAGTCGCAGGTCGTTCCGCATGGCTCCAGGGCCGCGCTCTCTGGGATGCCGATGATCGGGCCCCCGAAGACGCATTGGGACCGATGCTCGAATCTCGAAGGTGTGGCGCGCCCGAAGGCCGTTGGGCGCGCAGGAACAAGAACGTTGGGCGGCCCCGGTGAGTGTACCCTCGCCAGGTCCCCAGGCCGGCTGTGGAGAACTTGAGTCCCGTGCTGGACGGTGAGTTGGGCGCGGAACCGATCAGCTCGCCCGGCTGACCAGATACTTCGTCGCTCACGTCCTTCCGGATGGTCGTCCCATCCTCCCGGTCAGCGCGTCGGTCGCGTCAGGTGGTAGCGCGCGATCACGTCGGACAGCCAGTCGGGCTCCGCGAACGGCAGCTGGTACCGCTCCCCAAGCGCCGCGATGGCGGCCGGGTCCGGCGCTCCAACCGCCGTCATGTCGGAGAGCTCGCGGAAGAATCCCTCGAACCCTGCGGGTGAGATGACCTCGATCATCCGGGCGGGTGTGGAGCCCGCGTTCCACATTGCGTGGACCTCGCCCCGCGGCTTGATGATGTAGCCGCCGGGACCAAGGACCACCTCCCGATCGTTCGACCGGAACCCAATCTCACCCTCGAGCACGATCGAATACTCGTCCTCGAGATTGTGGATGTGGGGAGGCACGAGCGCGCCCACCGCGAACGGATGCTCGACGATCGAAAGGGCGCCGCCGGTGTCCTCGCCGTCGATCTTGAAGACGACACCGACGCCGGGTGCGAGCCCACCTACACGACCTTCGCCTGGCTGGACGACCTTTAGCCGTGCCCCTGCCAACCGCGCCGCCGCCCCGGATTCGAGTGCTGTCATCGCCGACCCCCTTCGCTTATCGAGTGAACAGGGCCGTACAATGAACGCCGGCGGAGCGGATGTCAATATCGAGTGAGCAGATGCGTTCTACCAAATCGCGGCCCTACCACATGCGGCGGCGCGCCGAGCAAGTCAACCAGACCCGCGAGCGCATAACAGAGGCCGCGGCCCGCCTCCATACCACGGTCGGACCGGCCCACTCGTCGATCGCGGCCATCGCCGAGGAAGCCGGCGTCACCCGCCTCACGGTGTATCGCCACTTCGCGGACCTCGACGCCCTGTTCGAGGCCTGCAGGGCGCACTGGTCCGCGCGGAACCCGCGCCCGGACGCGCGGGCCTGGCTCGCGATCCCGGACCTCGAGGAGCGGGCGCGACGTGCGTTCGGGGAGCTCTACGGCTGGTACCGGGACCACGCCGACGAGCTGTACCCCATCTACCGTGACGCGGCGGCGATGCCCCTGTCCGCACAGCAGGCCACGGAGGCCGGCAACCGGATGCTGGCGGACGCGCTCGTCGCGGGGCGTGCCGGGGGCGGCAGCGCCGGCGATAACACCGAGCCCGACGCGGAGGGACGGCTCCTTCGCGCGGTCGCCCGCCACCTCGTGGACTTCTGGACGTGGCGCTCGCTCGAGGTGGGGCAGGGCCTCGACGATCGGGAAGTGGCCACGATCGCAGTCCGGCTTCTCACGGCCGTGGTCGCCGGCAGGCATCGACGCGACGAGGGCAGTCCTGGATCGTGACTTCGAGAACGCCGCGAGCGTCGAGCGGCGGAAGCACAAGCGCTCGTGGAGGTGACGGCGGACGCGACGACGTTTGGCGCGCCCGGAGGGACTTGGGCGCGCGCGGACAACAGGACCCCGGCGCGGTCAGCCCAGCGCGAGGACGTGGACCGGGATCGGCGGCAGGTCGTCATAGCGCTCGGTCATCGCTTCCATCTCGTCCGCCGGCACCTGGAGCGTCCTCCGCGTCCATTGCGGAGCACGGCGACCCTCGCGATGGCGCCCGAGAGCAGTCGCTGGCGCGAATGGAGGGATTCGAACCTCCGACCATCTGACCCTACGTCAGCTCGGGGCCGCGCCCGAGTGTCAGCACCGCCGGTTCGGTATGGTTCATCCTGAGCGGGCCACGCCGCCCAACACTTGTCTCCACGATCACGGCCCGACACCGCGTGCTCCTCGCGGCCGGAAGGAGAACCCTATGCCGCAGGCAGAACGAGTCGTCGACATCCTCGCGGGCCGGACGGCGGTCGGCGCGCGCGCGACGGTCCAGGGTTGGATCCGGACACGTCGCGATTCGAAGGCCGGACTCTCATTTCTGCATGTCCACGACGGGTCCTGCTTCGACGCCCTCCAGATCGTGGCCCCGGCAACCCTTGGCAACTACCACGATGAGATCCTGCATCTGACCGCCGGCTGTGCCGTCAGGGTCACCGGCACGATCGCTCCCTCGCAGGGCAAAGGGCAGGCCGTCGAGCTCCTCGCCGACTCTGTCGTCGTGGTCGGTTGGGTGGACGATCCGGAGAGCTACCCCATCTCGGCGAAGCGGCACACGTTTGAATACCTCCGCGAGGTCGGCCACCTGCGCGCGCGGACCAACACCTTCGGCGCGGTCGCCCGGGTCCGGCACGCGCTCGCCATGGCCATCCACCGCTACTTCGACGAGCACGGCTTCTACTGGGTCCACACGCCGATCATCACGGCGAGCGATGCCGAGGGCGCGGGAGAGCTCTTCCGCGTCTCGACGCTGGACCTGGCCAACCTCCCCCGGACACGTGAGGGCGCGGTCGACTACTCCCAGGACTTCTTCGGCAAGCCCGCCTTCCTCACGGTCTCCGGCCAGCTCAACATCGAGTCGTACTGCCTGGCGCTCACCAACGTCTACACCTTCGGCCCCACCTTCCGGGCGGAGAACTCGAACACCAGCCGGCACCTCTCCGAGTTCTGGATGGTCGAGCCCGAGATCGCCTTCGCCGACATCTCGGACAACGCCGACCTGGCCGAGGACCTGCTCAAGTACAGCTTCCGGGCGATCCTGGACGAGCGTGCCGACGACATGGCGTTCTTCGCCGAACGGATCGACAAGGAGGCGATCAGCCGGCTCGAGGGCCTGGTCAACTCCAGCTTCGTGCGCATGGAGTACACGGAGGCGATCGAGGTCCTGGAACGGGCCGGCCGTTCGTGGGAGTTCCCGGTGGCGTGGGGCGTCGCGCTGCAGGCTGAGCACGAGCGATATCTCTGCGAGGAGTACGCGAAACGGCCGGTGGTGGTCGTCAACTACCCGAAGCAGATCAAGGCGTTCTACATGCGCCTGAATGACGATGAACGCACTGTGGCGGCGATGGACGTGCTCGCCCCAGGCATCGGCGAGATCGTCGGCGGCAGCCAGCGCGAGGAGCGCCTCGACGTGCTCGATGCGCGGATCGTGGAGACCGGCCTGGATCCGGCATCGTACTGGTGGTATCGCGATCTGCGCCGGTACGGCACCGTGCCGCACGCTGGGTTCGGGCTGGGGTTTGATCGGGCGGTGGCCTACGCCACGGGGATGGCAAACATCAGAGATGTCATCCCGTTCCCGCGCACGCCTGCCAGCGCTGATTTCTAGTCCTTCAGGGTGCCGAGGAATTCAATAGCCCCGGTTCCGTCAGCGGCATCCGCATGTGAGCCGCGGACCGGGAGCCGTACGACAGAGGCAAGAGATGACAGACGACCGCCGACTCACTATCGGCTTCCCACGCATGTACAACGAGCCCGGCGAGCGGCGAGCCTTCCTGCCACCGCTGATCGGCCTCCTCGCGAACATGGATGTCGATGTGTACGTCGAGGCCGGGAGCGCGGCCGGCATGGGCTATTCCGACGATGACTATCTGACCTTGTCGCCGAGAGTCCATGTCGTCGACGAGGCCACGGCGTATCGCCAGGACATCGTGGTGGTGCTGCGGGCGCCCGAAGGCCGCTACGAGATGCTCCGACCCGGCGCGATCCTGCTCTCGATGCTCCACTTCACCACGCGGCCGGAACGCGTCGAATTGCTGCGCGGCCTGGGCATAGAAGCCATCGCGATCGACATGGTCACCGGCGACGACGGACGGCGCCTGGTCCAGAACCTGCGGGAAGTGGCCCGCAACGGCCTGGCCGCGGCCTTCGACGCCCTCGAGCGGCGCTGGCCACCGCTGCTCTCGCCCATGCGTCCGCCGATCAGCGTCACGATCCTGGGCGCCGGCGGGGTCGGCAAGCACGCCATCGAGTGGGCCGCCAAGTGCGGCGACGAGGCGCGCAACGAGCGATTCGTCCGCGACGGCCTGGCCGGGGTCGAGGTCGTGGTGGTCGAGCAGAACCTGTCGGGCGACGAAGCCTACTTCCGGCGCCGCCTGGCCCACACCGACATCCTCGTCGATGCCACCGCGCGACGCGACACGTCGCGTCCCCTGTTCCCCAACGCCTGGCTCGGCATGCTGCCGGCCCATGCGATCGTCTGCGACCTGGCGGTCGATCCCTACCTGCTCGACGACGACCCGCCGGTCGTGCGGGGGATCGAGGGCATCCCCCAGGGCAACCTGGACCAGTGGGAATTCGGCCCGCAAGACCCGGCCTGGGACCGCCTGCCCCCCGGGATCCCGACCGGCAACCGGCGAACGGTCGTCTCCTGCTACTCGTGGCCGGGCGTCCAGCCCGAGGCCTGCATGCAGGCCTACAGCTCGCAGGTGACCCCGCTCCTCAAGACGCTCATCTGGTACGGCGGGCTGCCAGCGATCGGACCGAACGGCTCGTTCCATGGGCGGGCTCTCTGGCGCGGCAGCCTGCGGCATTGGCTGGAGGACCACTCCGCCGCTTGACCGCCGCCGCGTCCCGTCCAGGGAGAGCGGCACGTCCTGACGGGCGTCGCGATGGTCGCCGGGTACCCGGACTGGCTTCCCCGACGGCGCGACGATCCTGCGCCCGCTGCCGCGAGGCCACCGGCCGGCGACGTGGAACGGGTCGCTGCAGTCCTTCGGGGGATCTGGCGCGCCCGGAGGGATCCGAACACACGCCACCAACCTTCGTGATCGAGGGCGTGGCGGAGTTGGTCTGGGCGCTCCGAGCGGCATGAGGTGCCAGTGGAGGACGTCGCCTGTGTTCCCACCCACGGTTCGGAGAGCATTCGCGCAGTCTGGGAACAGGCGCCGCTCCTTACCAGCCGTGCGCCGTCATGTGGGCAGGCGATGGTGGACCCATACGGCGGGCTCGCAGTAGACGGCGTAGTCCTGCTCAACGTCGCAGTACACCGGGATCAGGGCCTCCGGCACCATCACGAGGCCCGTGGTGTCGAACGGCAGACCGGTCCATTCACGCCATTGGGCGGTGGAGCCGGCAATGGTCATCGCGCGTGGTGCGACGCCGACGATCTTGCCTCCGGCTCGCACATGCACCCGGAGCCACGGATCCACAGGCAGGCCGTCCGCGCGGCACATGGCCGCGTACTCACGGATGGACACATCGGGGTACTGGTGCTTGCCGTTCGGGCGGACCGGGGCGACCAGGCTCGGGAACCCGAACGCCGCCGCGTTGTGGAGCATCGCAGCCAGCATGAGGTCCGACACTCCCCGGCCCCGGAAGTCGGGCCGGACGGAGATCTCGAGCGCCGACACCAGGTTTCCACGACGGTCGGCGAACCGGTCGATGGCGACAGACAGGATCACCCCGTCCCAACCGTCCTCGGGCAGCGACTCGGCCGGGTCCTCGTCCCACGTGAACGGGACGCTGTAACCCTTGGCCACCAGTTGATCAGGGTGATCACGATCGACCGCTACCAGGACGAACTCGGGGTACGCCGTGACCGGATCCGCGTAGTACAGCGAGCCCACCGGATCCTGGTGCATGAACCGTGGCCAGGGATTGAAGTCCCCCAGCAATCGCGCGAGATCGGGCCGTTGCGCCACGGTCGCGGTCAGCAGGTCCACGGTCCATCCCCTCCGGCATCAGCACCGACGACGAGGCGCTGGGCGGTCGCCTACCGGAGCGGCACTCCGCGTGGCGGTACCCTGATGGTAGACGCCCCTCCGCCCGCGCGGGTCACCACGGGACCTGCGAGCCGAGGAACACCGGCAGCGCCGATGGTGCTCCGCGACAGCCTTCCTGCGGACTACCGTCATGTTCTGGCGCGCCCGGAGGGCAGCGGGCGCGCACGAACGACGAGAGCCATCGGCGCCGACGATCATGGATCAGCGGAGACCGTGCGGCAACGGGTCGTAGCTGGGACGGGGAACCCGAGCGCGCCGGCGGCGCCGCCAAGCACCGTGACGACGATCACCCACGACCGGCCGAACGAAGTCGGAGCGCCGGGGACTCGTGTGCTGGTCACGTTCGCAACCCCACCATCCTGTGCGATTGGCTCTCACCCCGATCGTTGGTCGTGACCGGTCGGTGATCAAGGTGCCGACGGTCACAATCCGCGAGAGGGCGCACACCCCCAACGGCCTCTTCGCCGGACGGATCCCGTTCGTTGGGTGTCATTGGCTCATGCTCGCGGAGGCCGCGGCGCTGTCGTGCGCCGGCTCAGCCGAGGACCTTCCGCATCATGACGTCGGTCTCCACGTAGCCAGACGACCGGTAGAGGTGACGCGCGCCCTCATTGTCCCCGAACACGTGCAACCCGATCGCGTCGTAACCCAGGCTGCGGGCGATCGGCTCCAGGGTGGCCAGGGCGGCGCGACCGTAGCCCCGCCCGCGAGCCTCGGCGAGGACCACGATGTCCCAGATGAAACAGGTGCCCCGGCCGGTCTCGTGCAGGGGGCCGAACCACAGCATGCCGACCGCCTCGCCCGCCTCGTTCACGATCGAGCGGATCGCGTGCCCCGGAGTCGCCAGCCCTTCCGGCAGGACCTGAGTGAACTCGCGTTCTGCTCGCTCCAGCGCACCCTCAGCGGGCCATGTGCCGGCGCGAACCTTGTCGGCCGCGTACCCGCGCACCTCTGTGCTGCGCCACTCCGCCCACGCTTCGGCGGGCATCGGTTCGAGCGTCACCAGTTCGGGCGTCGCCATCGGTTGCAGGATACCGAATCGGGGCGCCCGCGAGCGATGCCGCGGGCCCCTCGGGTGGGCGGTGGCGCCGGGCGTCTACGACAAGGTCTCGACGGCTTCGCCGCAAGTCGCACGGCTTCTGGGTTTCAATGACCGGCGACCACAGCGTCACGTCTCGGGAACGCCGCCGGGCTCGCGGGGCTGTTCGTCGACCGGATGCGCGGCTGCTGGACCGGCAGTCCTGTGCCGGGACCGGCCCTGTCGCGCGCTGGACCGGCACTCCCGCGAGCGACATCCGCAGCCGTAGGCAGGACCCCTGGCCCAGCCGGCGCCAAACGCCCCGGTGGTCCAGCCGGCTCAAGAAGCTCCGGCGAACGACCCGGCTCGAGATGCCACAACAGGCGAGCCGCCGAACGGGCCGATGGGCTCCATTTCACCCCGAATCGAGAAAGCGACCTCGGATTAGGACGCCCTTCCATCGTGATCCCGGGAGTGGAACAGCCCTTGGCAGCCTCGCAGGACATTCGGCGGCTACTCGCCGGCCCGCCGCTGGACGGCGTGCCGGAGAGCCCGGAAGCGCACACGAGGCGGCTCGGCGAGCTGCCGGGCGACGATGCCCGCCGGGGCCTGGTCGCGCAACTGGAGGAGAGCGGCCTCCTCGGTCGCGGTGGCGCCGGGTTTCCGGTAGGGCGCAAGTGGCGGGCGATGGCGGAACACAGCAAGGGCCGCGCTGTCGTAGTGGCGAACGGCGCCGCCGGCCAGCCCGACGAGGGCGATCTCGCCCGCATCCGGATGCTGACGGTCCAGACGGCGGGGCGCGGCGCGTGCCACCACCCGGACGGGGCGGTCCAGCTCATGGTCAGCGCCCTGACCGTGTTCGGCGACGAGTTCGAGCACCACGCGCTGACCGGACGGTGCTCCGTCACCGGGTTCCGGGTGATGAGCCGCTAGATGGACAGGCGGTTGCGCGTGGACTGGATCCTGTGCGACGGGTACTCCCTGTGCGCGGACTTCATCCCCGAGGTGATCGACCTCGACGAGTGGCGATACCCGATCCTCCACCCAGGGCCGGTCGACCGCCGGTTCCTGACCGAGGCCCAGCGGGCCGTCGACTGCTGCCCGATGAAGGCGCTCATCCTGGAGCCCGTGCCGGCCGACCGGCGGGGGTAGGACTGGGCTGGCTGACCGCTGGTCGGCGCTCGCGGCCCGGCGGGCAGGACGAGGCCGGCTGACCGCCGGGCTTCTGCGCCCGTGGCCAGCCGGCCGACGCAAGTCACACGGGAACCGATCAGGCCGCGGTGGGGGCCGCC